>Ga0209476_10000830_pt1 | contig 21357 bp, 19 predicted proteins | sample KloWWTrecipitate_FD_187179 | JGI IMG/M metagenome (GOLD analysis project Ga0209476, IMG submission 187179) | Active sludge microbial communities from Klosterneuburg, Austria, studying microevolution and ecology of nitrifiers - Klosterneuburg... | ecosystem: Engineered > WWTP > Aerobic digester... | reverse complement strand
CAGAATGCTTTTAAGACTACGTATAGATCTATATCAGTGTATAGCTCACCCATCGTCACTGCTAGCAGTGACGATGGGTGAGCTATACACTGATATAGATCTATACGTAGTCTTAAAAGCATTCTGAACGACCTGTGAGGGCGAAATAGAAAAAAATCACAGATCTAATAATAATAATACAAATAACAAAAACAAATACCACTAACAACACTACTAAAGGTGGTATTTATAAATGGTAAGCTGGTGCATACGTATCCTCACGTCATACTAATCTTATTTCTTTGGCTGTTAAGCTTAATTTAATAAACTCTTCGGTTAATTCTGAAAAAGGTTTTTCATCTAAAATTATATGAGTATAAGGTACCCGCTCAAATATCATTTCTGGTATGTCTTTAAATAGTAATATGCTGCATAGAAATTTTAACAAAGAATCTCTATTTTTTGCTTCAAAATTAATATCTACTACTGTAAAACCTATGCTGTGTTGTAAAGTGAAACCTAGTAAATCAGAATCACCGTATATAGGTGTAGTGTTGGGGCCGAATGGTAAATTTTTTTTACCAAGTTTGCTTAAAGATGGTCCTAATTTTGTTTTATAAATTCTACCTACTGGCGCTAATGTAATTTGTATATCTTCCTGATTTTGTTTACGCTCTAAGTTTTCTTCTACATAGCCTATCGGTCCTTTTTCCTGAGCATACTTTAACACTAAAGAATTAACTGTTTGTAAATACTGTTTTTGTCGTTTAAAAAATTTTCTTTCTTTTCTTTTCATGTCAATTTGATCATTATCTAAACCTGCGTATTCTTTTTCTTCATCAAAATCATCATCTATATCTTCATCGCTATCTGTAGTTTTTTCTTCTCATTCTTGAGATTCTAAAAAAGCATCGTTTAGAGCTTCTATTTTGAATCTACTTGTTGTAAGTATATTAGGTAAAAGATCTAATTGTTTTTCTTTACTCTCACCTTCTATAGGAGGGTGTTTATATAAACTCATATCGTATAAATCTTCTCTTTCATACTGTGTTTCTACGTTATCAACATCTTCAGCTTTGTTATCATCAGGATCATATAAAAAGAGGGGGTTTACATTTGCAGGATCGTTACTTCTTGCATTAGGTCCTTCTACAAAAGTAAATAAATAGTGTGTAGGGTTATGAAGTTCGTTATGTATTAACGTTATATAATTAGCATTTTTCATTAAAGGATATATTCTTTCAAAATCATACTCATCAATATCTGTAAAAGTTATATCATGAATTCTTATTGCTTTATATAAATACAAATTTACAAGACTTGGAGTTTCCCTAGGACAAAACATTTCATAAACAAATTTTAAAAAGTAATTTAACAACTCCTTATCATTTACTATAAGATGTGTTTTACTATAAGAGTGTATTAAATCAAAACCTGGGTAGTTAATAATTTTGCCTGTAAAGACATCAGTATTTACTACTAGTTTTTCTTTTGGTCTTTTTAATTTAAATCTTCTGAATAGTTTTTTTTCAACCAAGTCTCTTTTTATAATATTATAGTTGTTGCTGTTAATTGTGGGGAATATTCTAGTCCCCGCATTTGGTTTTATTTTTTCATCATACACCGCGTCATTGTGTAATTTTTCCCCGAAATCTAAATCTGCTACTTCAGGTTTTCTGATTAAATTATAACTTTTATCTTTAATACTTAGTAACGATTTTTTTGCTTCTTCTATCACATTGCTATCATTCGTGAATAAAAATTCGTATTGTAATTGCATTTCTTCTTCATTTTGTATTAAAGTTATATCTCGCGCTAACATCAATTCTTGAAAAACTTCAATATTTAATTTATAATATTTTTTTGTATCTAATATAAGTCCAACATATAAAACTTTTTTAATAAAAAAATCATTTGTATGAGGAAAAAAGGCTTCAAAAACAAATTTATAAACATAGTTCATTTTACTGCGTTCAAAAACTATAATATCTGACTTTCCTGATTCATGAGACACAGCAAATCCTGGTAATTCATTAATAGTTTTTGCATTTTCACTAAGACGAGCAACAAGCTGTTCTGTAGGTAATTTTAACCTCAATTGGTGAAACATCATATTTTCCGTATTTTTTCTTAAGACTTTTGCTCTGTTTACATTAAAATTATATAATCTATCGCTTTGTAACAAGAAATTATTTATTAACTTTAGCAATTCAACCTCAAGGACTTAATTCCGGTTGTTTTGCTTTAGTACGACCACCGTTTGGATGGTCAACCGGGTTTTTTGCAACACCCCTGACTGTAATTTTTTTTTTATTTTTTTGTGTGTAACCTCATCCACCCTCAACAAACTTATTAAAAAAATGATTTTTTGTGCCGGCAAACACACAGTATGCGTATAGAGGTAGCAATTTAAGTTTTTTAGACGGCATTTCAACATAACAAAGTTTAGTTTTTTTTAATAACTTTCTTTTAAAAGCATTTGATCCAGAGCTTTTTGCATAACTCATCTTATTGTTATTGTTATTAAATACATAACTTATAGTACTGTTTAGTGGTATATAAATAAGAGGTAGTAATTGATTAATAAATGAATACTTTAATAACATTAAATGTTTTATATCATATAGCTTAAAACCTGGAAACATATACTCTGTAAATAAAAAAAATTGAAGTTGATTAAACATGTTTCGACCATAAGCAAATTCTTTTATTGGATTTTTTTGATAACCAAAATTTTCTATAATATAACTAAACAATAAAAGTTTTATATTATAGTATTTATAAGAATACGTTTTATATAACTTTACTTGTCTGTGTATTAATTTTGTTTTTATTTTTTTATTTTTTTTGATAAAAGTGTGTCGATAAAAAAAAAATTTTTTTTTATATAAAAATTTTAGATATTTTTTTCATCTTTGTTTTGGTGTATTGGGTAGTGTTTTTATTAGTAACAATTAAACTAGCGTATAGTAAAAGCTCTATTTTTATAACCTTTACGAAGTGCTCCACCTACTCTTTTACTTTTTGCACTTTTTATTCTTCTTCTAATTCTAAATCTTTTATATTTTAATCTGTTTATAATAATTGCATGTAAACTTATCAATAAATTTAAAAATTAGTTATAATTATCTTTTGTAAGTTTAAAACACCAAAAAATAAAGCTTCTGCCGTTGGTGGACAACCTGGAACATAAATATCTACTGGTATAATTTTATTACAACCTTTTACTACTGTATTTGAATAGTGATAATAACCACCACCGTTAGCACAACTTCCCATAGATAAAACTCACTTAGGGTTATTTACCTGTTCATATATTCTTCTTAAAGCTGGTGCCATTTTATAGGTAAGAGTTCCTGCTACAATTATAAGGTCTGCATGTCTAGGTGAAGCTCTAAAAAAAATTCCAAATCTATCAAAGTCGTATCTACTAACAGCAGCATGCATCATTTCAACTGCACAGCATGCTAATCCGAATGTTAACGGATAAAATGAACCGTGTCTAGCTCAGTTAACTAAACTATTTACTTTACTTTTAAAAATATTTAACTGTACCAATTTAATTTTTACTTATAATTTTTAACACACTTCTTTTTATTCTTCTTTTTGATAAATATCTAGGTATATAACTTTGTTTATGCACTAAATAAAAAATATTTGGTTGTATAAGTTTACAAAATTTTTTAAAAAAATCATATTGTTTTTTATTAAAGTTTTTTATACTAAATAAATAAATATTTTTTAATAAATCTAAATTATTTACTTTAAAATTTAAAGTTATTATAGGTAATGCGCCGTCGTCTCTTTTTAAAAATTTTGATTTACTTTTAGTTAAGCTGCTTAATATTTTTCCTGTACTGGTATTTATAATTTTATTATTTTTTAAATCTCAAAAAGAAAAAATATATTGTCTCTGTGGTAATTTTAAGAAAAAACAAGTTGTATATATTTTAGTAAAATCTACTAATAAATCCTCAAAATTATTTGTTATTTTTTTATAAAAAAAAAGTAATTCGTATATTGTTTTTTTTGTTTGTTTTCGTTGATGATAGCTAAGTCTATAATTTGATTTTCAGTATTTTCGTTTTAGGTATTTTTTTAGTAACAAGAAAAATATTAATGTAATTTTGAAATGTGCTGAGATATTTTACCAAATCGTCTTATTACAAATTGTTTTTTTAATCGTAAACCTCTCAAAGTATAGCAATTCATAAACCTTACATAAGGTAAAAATCTAGAAAAATATAAAAAATCTTTTAACGTATAAGTAAAAACAACGTGATTTTGTCTTTTTCTTTTAAAACACTGTCAGTTTTTTAAAAGTTTTAGTCTTGTTCAGTGTGAATATCCAAAATTAAAGGTAAATTTATTATTATTTTTAAAATTTCTAATTCTATAGCTTTTTCCTTTAAAAACAATTCTTCCCCATTTAATAAAAAAATTATTATAAAAATAATTTTCAGAAACTGTTTTGTAGATTTTTTTAGTATTTTTTACATAGGTTCCTTGTAAATTGTAATTATCTCAAACACGGTCATCAGGCAACGCTATATAAACTTCAGCATTTTTTATAATAATTTTAGCTATTTTTGTTTTTTTTATTTTTTTTAAATCTAAAATTTGATTAAAATAATTAAAAAAAGAATTTCTTTGTAACATTTTATTTTTTTTGATACCCACCCATAATTAAACGGTCAGCTCCTTTGACTAAATAAAATCTAGATACGTTAGTTTTTTGTAAAGGAACTGAAAAACTATAACTTAAAAAACATTGTAACTTACTTTGTGATCTATAAAATTTTTGATTACTATTTACGAAATTTTTTCTAACAAAAAAGGAAAGTCTTTGTTTAGGTTTTAAAAAATAATTTTTTCCAAAACTTTTTGTTAACTTTCTATCTAATATTTCTTGAGTTCAATGATAATACCTGATGTACTTAAAGTCTAAATGTTTTTTTCTGCGTATCATTTAATATATGTTTATTTTTTTCTGTAAACTCTTCTTCTTAATTTTTTACCTAATTTTTTGTTAACTTCGTCTTTTAATGTTATTTTTGGAAATCCTTTCGGTTTTTTTGGTAAATATATAAATCTTGTAAAAAACAAAGGAACCCCAATAGTACATACTTTAGTTAATTTTTTAGCTTTACTAATTTTTGCAGCTTTTCCTATTCTAGTGTAACCATTAGTTTGACAACCTGCTAAAAGAACAGGATTAAAAATTCCTGCTTTTTGGCCTCGAATTATCATAAGTAAAGAAAAATAGTATGCCTGATATCACTCCTCAAATCAATTATAAAATCACAATCTATTATTATATTCGGCTTTAACTAAAGTTGGGTATATATCTCTTTTTTTTTGACCAAACATTTTGTAAAATTGATTTATTCTAAACTTTAATAGTAATTTATTTTTTTTACAAGTATTAGCATTGGTGTGTGTAGTATTACCGCCTTGAGGATAACCTCGTATGTGTCTTCACATTAAAGTTAAATGAATCATGTCTTTTAAAACACAGTTTGCTACTTCGCGAGTTTCTTTTATAGTAAAAAAAACTGAGAAAAAAAAATATTGTAAAAATTTATAACGCAATATAAAAAAAGTAAAGGTATTTTTTTTTCTTGTTTCTGTAAAACTATTTAAAACTTCTCGAGTATTAGAGATCTTTATTGTTTTTTTGTAAGAAAAATGTTTTTTTATTTGTAACAAATAATTAAATAAACCACCCACCGAAAATACATAATGAATACACTACTGAAAAACAGTAAAGATGAAAGTATTCTCCTAAATAAAATAAAGCAAAATAGAAACCACCATATTCAGTAGTGTATCCGGCTATTAACTCAGATTCTGCTTCAGCTAAATCAAAAGGTATTCTACCAGTTTCAAGTAAAAAGGTAATAAACAATATAGGAAGTACAGGTAAAAAAATAAAAAAATTTCATTTACCCTCAGATTGTAAAGAAACAATTTGAGTAAAAGAAAGAGATTCTGAAATTATAACTAACGATACTATAAAAAAGTTAAGTAACAACTCTAGGTTTAATAAAATAACAACTACACGCGCTGAAGCTAAAACACTATATTTATTTTTTGATACAAAACCAACTAAAATTAATAAGTAAGAAAAAAATGTTGAAATAATTCCCATTATAAATAAATTATATTCAATTTCACAAATATTTAAATTTAAACCTCAAGACAAATTTATTCAAAATAAATAACTTGTTATCAAAACTAATGCGGGGATAGTAATAAACAAAAACTTATTTACTTTATTAATTACAACAATTTGTTTAAATATTAATTTTAGCGCGTCTGCTATGAACTGTAATCTACCCCTATAACCAACATAATTAGGTCCGACACGTCTTTGTATTAAAGAAAGTAATTTTCGTTCCATTAAGGTTACAGTTGCTATAGTTATTGTTAATATAAGGAATAATAATACAGATTTTATAAAAGATATTAAAAAAATAAAAAAGTAGTTAAACATTGTGTGGTAAAAATTAAATGTTAACAGCATATTATTGAAACTCATATCGTCAATTTTGCAAACCAATAACACTACTTTTTAGTAGTTCATATTTTAAATTATAATTAAACTTAGGTACTTTATCGATTATGGCTACTATGTTTAAAGTAGGATCGTAAGCTATAAAGTTTTTAACAATTGTAGTTTTAAAAAGTATTTTTTTATAAATTTTAGGAATTTTTTTATTTTGTTTTTTTTTTTTCTTAAAAAATCTATAGGTAACGTTTTTTAATTTTTTTATATGTTGTTTATAGTTTCTTGTTTTTAATCCTAAGGCAAAGCATTTTCCAAAAGGTAACTCTAGAATATCTCCTTGTTTAAGAGTTGCGTTTTTATAAATAAAGGATCCATTAAGTACTATTAAATTTTTATTAATAATTAACAAAAGTTGTTTTCATGTTGAGGAATAATTATAAATAGAAAACAGTAAAAAAATTAAAAAAGTTACTGCACTATTTTTTTTTAAAAAAAACATACAACTTGCAAGTAGTTTATTATATCTATATTTATTTAATTGGCCTTTTGTAGAAAAATTTCAGTGTATTACTCTAGCTTTATGCATTTTTCAAGCTAATTTTTTATGCATATTCATTAAAAAAACTTTTCTTTTTCTAAAAAATTTATATTTTAAAAATGTAGTGACGTGAGGGTTGTGTTTTACTAAAAATGAAAATAAACGTTTTACTAGTACTTTCTTAACAATAAACTGTCTTTGTTTCATTGTAAAAGCTTTATAGGGGGTTTTTATAAAAGAACTTCTAAATCAAGAATAACGTTTTCCCTTTATAAGTAATTTTACAATCCCTCTTCTTTTTAAAAATAATTTTACAAAATTAAGTTTTTGATTAAAAGTTTTTAAAATTTTTTTTTTCTTTCTTTTTCGTCTAAATAAAGTGTTTGTGGCAACTATATTAAAAATATTTATGTTACTGGTAAATAGCCTATATTTTAAATTAAATATGTATCTTTTTTTTTTTACTTTTTTATTAATTGTAACCTTTTTAAGTTTTTTATTTTTTACTATCATAACTATATTTATGTACAGAGTAACTTGATAAAAATTAAGATAAATAAAGTTTGGTTTAAATTTTATAATGTGTAAATATAAAATTATTAATTTTAATATTGTTGGGTTTAAACTATTAAATCAATTTTTTTGTAGCAATGTATTAGTTATCTATCAACCTCTCCAAAAACAATATCAATAGTTCCGATTAAGGCAGCTAAATCTCCTAAGTAGTGACCTCTTACAAGTTTTGGTAATGCTTGTAAGTTGAAATAACTAGGGGATCTTATCTTACACTTTAAAGGTTTTTCTGTATCATCAGAAACTAAAATTACACCAAACTCACCTTTAGGTGATTCAATATAACAAAGTGTATTATTACTCTTTACACTGAAACCTGTATGTCATAATATAAAATGTTTAATAAGATCTTCCATAGATGTATATTGATTATCCTTTTTTGTATTTTTTTTAAAAATAGATTTATAAATATTTGGAGCATATTTTAAAGTTTTATTTTCTGTATATTTATTTAAAAGTTTTGTGCTAACGTTATTTATAATAGTTAAACTTTCTCCCATCTCTAACATTCTAATTAGATAACGATCATAAGAATCTCCATTAGATCCACAATAAGATTTGAAATACAGTTGATTATAGCCAGAATAAGAGTTATACTTTGCCAACCTTAAATCTCTTTTGATACCAACACTTCTTGACATAACACCGGTTAGACTATAATTTCGACAATCCTCATAAGTCAACACCCCAATATTTAACAATCTTTGTTTTCATATTTTATTATGTGTTAAAACAGTATGCATTTCATTAAGAGTTACATAACAATTTTGAACAAATAATAAAATATCTACTAACATTTGTTTACTAATAGAGAAGTTAAATTGATTATAAGGTCTGTGAAATGCGGCGTGCATTCGTGCACCACTTACCTGTTCATAAAATTCCATAAGTCTTTCGCGTTCCTCAAATGCTCAAAAAATAACTGACATACTTCCTATATCTAATGCGTGACAAGCGATGGCTAACATATGATTTAATATTCTTGTTAATTCATCAAATAATATTCTTACTAAGTTAGTTGTAGTATCAACATTTTTTATGTTCAATAATTTTTCAATAGCTAAACAATACGCATGTTCTTGAGACATCATGGATACGTAGTCTAATCTATCAAAATACGGTATTGATTTAATATAATGCTTAGTAGTGATTAACTGTTCAGTACCTCTGTGTAACAAACCAATGTGTATGTCCATTCGTTGGATAATTTCTGAATTTAATTGCAATACTAGTCTTAATACACCATGAGCTGCTGGATGTTGTGGTCCAAAATTTATTATTAAAGTTTTTTTTTTTATTGTTTTAGATTTTACAGAATTTCAGGAGTAGAATAAACTTCGATTCATAAATGATTAAACTTCTTAAATTTTATAAACTTTTTGCAAGTGTATTTTTTTGAGGACATATGTTTTCTTTTGCTAACATTTTAAAGTTTAATAATTTACCCAAGTAGTAATTAGCCCTTTTGTTAAAACGAGCGATTAAAGATGCTAATAATATAGTTGCCTTTTTTTCTAATTTTGATTCAAATAGCAAAAAAAAAAAATAAGTTACACCTAACATAGTAACAAAGTGACCTACAGTTGACATACTTTGTCATCCCATGTAAATAGCCGGAAAATCATGTAAACGTCTAGGTAAACCTGAAAAACTAACTCAAAACATAGGAATAAAAGCTAATCAGTGACCCCCTGTATATAAAAATATGTGAGCGTGTGCAAAATTTCTTGAATATTTTGTTTGAAAAAAAATTGGAAAATAAAAGTATAAACCAACAAATATAGACATAACAACCGCTCCTGATAACATTAAATGAAAATGAGCAACTACATAAAGAGTATCGTGCATAGAAATATTTAAACTTACGTGAGATAGTCACATACCGGTAAATCCAGCTACTAAAAAAAAGAAAATAAAAGACAATACAGAAGAAAATACTATTTCATTTCTTAAAAAACCATTAATTAGTGTAAATGTTCAGTTTACAACTTTAATAGTTGCAGGCATAGAAATCATAATAGTAATAGTACTGTATAAAGCTCTACTACGATGATCTAATCCGATTAAATACATATGATGTCCTCAAACAACAAAACCCATATAATTCATTATGTAAATAGCTCAAATTAGGTGATGTTTCGAAGCTAATCTTCTAAAATTTATTGAAGGTAAAACTGAATTTACAATACCAAAAGCAGGTATAACTAAAACATAAACTTCAGGGTGTCCAAAAAATCAAAATAAATGATGAAAAAATATAGGGTCTCCCCCGTAAGCAAAATCGAAAAAGGATGTCTTTCAATGTCTATCTAAAACCATCATTAACATAGCAGATCCTAAAACTGGTGTAATAACAGCTAGGGCTCTTAACATTAATAAAATAGTTATACTAACAAAAGGTAATAAAATTCTTCTGTTTCTTAAACCAGGAATAGCTAAAGTTCTTCTTGTCGATAATAGATTTACTAAGGAAATTGTTGTACTAATACCAGCGTAGTAAACACCTAAAATTAACATATCTTGAATTCCTACTCCTGTGTATTTAATTTTAGAAGAAAATGGGGTGATAAAAGTTCAACCAGCTACAGTCTGGGCTGCATTTGTACACTTTACTATATGTCTTTTTTGACGTTTAACAGTTTTCGCATTTTGAACTAAAAATCAAAATGTTTCTGGTATAAAATTTACATATTTTCAAAAAAATAATTTTCAAGGACTATTTTCAATTGTTGGTAAGTTTGTTAAAGTAAAATGATTTTCTGTAAGTTTTTTTATAGTTTCTTCATCGTATTTACTTTTATCTCTGTTACCCTCCTTAAAAAAACCACCTGTAGATTTTGTGATTGGTAACCTAGTAGTTTCATCTCAAAAGTAAGCACTAACGTGAGAGTTAGTGTCCTTCATTTTAAAATAATTTTCTACTTTTTCATTATTTGTCCAATAAACGTTTCTCATGAAACCGATTTTAGCTATTAATAGATAACCACAAGGCTGAATTCAAAAACCTAAACTATTTAACCTTGGAAAAGCTACGTCCTTACTACCAACATGGTATGGTAACAAAAAATTAGCAAACCCCCCAAAAAATACAGGAACAACAACAAAAAAAATCATAATTAAAGCATGTGCTGTAATTACCTGTAAATATTTTAGAGAATCTCCACCAAAAAATGGACTACCGGGGTACGCCATTTCTAACCTGATGGCGGATGCTAATAAAGCTCCGGACATGCTTGTTACTAACGCAAAGTAAAAATAATTTAAACCCAACTTCTTGTGGTTTATTGTATATAAATATTTTTTAATCAGTTGTTTAACAACCAATAAGTTTTTATAACTTTTTTGTAACAGTATATTAAAAACCTAATAAACCTACAAAAGCTTCAGTAAAATCATTTAAAAATCAATTATTAGAATCTGTAAAAAATCAATAATATATAACATCATAATATCTTCTAATTAATCATTTTAATCATTGTACACAAAATAAAAGATTTAAAAGCATCAAAATGATACAATTTTGAATTACAAATCCAAATAAAGAATAGTAAACTCTTCTACGTTCATAAGATTTATACAACAAAAACAATCAAGAAAAAAATATAAATACAAAATGTCAATACTTAGCAATTAAAGCTAACATTAAATATTGTGTTTTTACTCTTATCTTAGGATTTTCTGTTTCTAAAACTCAAGTTTTAATATCCTCTGCGTACTCTCAGGTTATTTCAAAAAAAGTATTAACCAAATAATAAAATTGATAACTTTCTAACAAAAAAATGTAAATCATTAAAACACTATTGATTAAAAGATGTGTTAGTTGTTGTTTAAATGAAAAATTTGATATATTTAATAATAAATAATAACTATAAAAAATTACAAATATTAAAAGTATAATAGAAAAATAAAAAGTAGTTAAGTTTGGTAGAAATGTTTGATTAAAATTAGATTCATCATACATATATAAAGGTTCTTGTGAGCTATTTAAGTAATAATAAAAAAATAAAGTAAATAAGAAACCCTCTACTAATCAAAAATATGCGTTAGTTCTTTTTCAGAATCTTTGGATAGCTCCTGTAAACTTACCGTTTTTATATCTTTTAACAAAAAAATTAAAACCACTCATCAATCATAAAAAAAAAAAACCTAATACACCCCAAATTCCCATATTAGTATATATTTCAATTTTAAAAAAATTAATTAATAAAAAAATCATTAATAAACTTACTAAAACAGGTAACACAACACTTCGAATTGCATTATATACCTTTAGTAACGCTAAATACAAAATTGAATTATCAGGTGCTCATATTATTTTTGAGTTAACAGAAATTATATGATATTTTAATAAGAAATCTTCTATACCGCGGAAGTGTTTAATATAAATTATAGAAAGTCCATAAGATAAACATTGGTGTTTTAAAATTAAATATCTTTTAAAATTTTTAAAATCTCGTAAAATTCTATTTATTGATCTTTTAACACCTAAAGAAATAAATCGTGAATCAATAGCTATTAACCATAGTGTTAAGTTAAAACTAGCAACAGCAAAACGTAACATCTTCAAATATCATTTAATTCATTGAGAAGTTGATAACTTACCATTAGTACCATATGCTTTTACATAGTCTATAAACAATAAATTATAAAAACCTTTTAATAGTAAAGGTCTATTTATGTTAGTTCTACTACAAAATTCTCTATAATAATTAGTAAGCATAAAATCACCGTATGTTTTATATAATGTATGACCCGCTACTAGCATATACTTGTATCGATATAAAACAAATAAAGTTTGTTTTGCTGAGTATTTACCAAATCTACCAAAAAATCTATATAATAATACAAAAATATTAGGGCTGTTATATCTAATTTTTGCAATAGGGTATATCACACCTAGTTTAAATAAAGGTTTAAAAGATAATAAATAGTTTAAAATTGTTTTTTCATAAAAATAATTATTTTTTGTAATATTTTTTAATTTATTTATCATATTTTGTAAACTAAACAATATTATTAATAAGTATATTTAATTTGTAAAAGTCTATTACTAGTTGTAGATCAAACTACAACTAATCATTTTTTTAAGTAATTATTAACTTTATTATCATAATATGTGTGATGTATTTTTATATCAAAAATATATACTACAATACCTAAAGATAAACCTAATAAGAATAAAACAGTAAGTACGTAAATAAAAGGGTTGTATTGACTAACATATGAGTATAATAAATTATAATAATAATACAAAAATGGTATTTTTTTTAACAAACTAGAGAAACAGGAATCGAACCTATGACATCAGTTTTGAAGACTGAAGTTTTACCACTAAACTATTCTCCATAATTTATATTAAAGAATTAAGGATACTAATTTTAAATAGTTAGTTTTTACATTTTTTGTTTTAAAAAATTTATTAATGAAAAATAAAAAAACTACGTTGTTATTTGTGCTTACATAATTATGTTTGTTATTAAAATAATCAACATACAGTACTGTAATATCAATCATAAATCAAACAAAAATACTTGCAATTCATATATAAAAAAAAATGCAATTTTCAACTAATAAAGTCAAAAAAAAAAAAATATTACTAAAAAAATCATAAAATGTTAAACTAACCATAAAGCGTTCCTCTGTTTATTCCACCCACAGATTCTTCTACGGGTACCTTGTGTCAACTTAACTCAAATCACCTATAACCTAGTCAGAAGTTCCAATCATTGTTTCAATAGTAATAAACAATTATAGTTGTTGTTTACTATCAAATTTTTTTTAATGTAAGACTCTAGTGTGGTACCCAAGTCTCAAAACTTTTTAGTTTGTACCCACAATTTCTTGTGAACGCTGCATACAATGCTATTAAAATAATTGGAAAAATGGTAAAAGGGTTATACGACTTTACTAGACTATAAACTCTTCGAGTGTGATGGGCGGTGTGTGCAGGACTAATTTATTAATTCATCGTAACATACTCATTTACGACTACTAATGATTTCAACTTTACCGCTTCAAGTTTCAGAAACGATTCCGTACTAGGATAATTTTTGGAGATCACTTCAGATTGCTCTTTTGTTACTCTTTGTTTTTATCTTTGTAACACGTGTGTTGCCCAGTTTACTAAGACCGTGAGGACTTGACTTCAGCTACAAAATAATGTATGCATACGTATATAGAATCCTGAACAGTAAAACTTACTTAAAAGTTTTATGACTCTGGCCATTCATCTATAAATATATGCAACCATTCTACATGTTTAAAAAAGACAATGCTATAACTACTAGTAAAGTGTTTTAGGGGTAAAACACCTCATACTGTCTTTCACAACAGTAATTACTACAAGTGGTAATAAAAGTATTTATAATGCATTGTAGGTTGCGTTCGTTTAGAAGACTTAACTTTACATTTCAAAACACGAACTGACGACAGCCATGCAATACCTATATAAATTATATTTATACTAATATAAACTCTAATTTAATTACAAACTGGTAAGATTCTACGTGGATTATCGCATTAAACCACATGTTCCACCATTCATTTTAATCCCCGCCAATTCTGTTAACTTTGAGTCTTGCGACTATACTCACCAGGCGGACTGTTTAGCGTTAACTTTTAACAATCATAGTTTACAGTAAGGGTTACCAGGGTCTCTAATCCTGCTCATGATCCCTACTTTCATACCTCAACGTCAGAAAATACAAGAAAAGCGCATTAACCAATGGCAAACATTCTTAGGTCTTTACATTTTATCGTTATCTAAGAAAATTTCTCTTCTCTGTATTTACTCTAGGGTTTTTATTAAGATTTTCCATCTTTTATGAATCTAGTAAACCTTTTACTAACCCCGTCTACGTATCCTTTACGCCCAATCATGCCGAATAATGCTAGTCACTCAGGTATTACCGCGGCTGCTGGCACCTGTATTTGCCATGACTTCTTTTTATGTTTAACCTCAAATGCTCACATACGTATAGGTTTTACGACTCGCGTCTTCTTCACCTCCGCTAAATCGATAGGTCATGCTTTCGCACATTGCCTAATATTCTTCACTGCTGCCACAGGGCGGGGTTGTTTCCATACCCCATGTGGTTGATCCTTCTCTCAAATCAACTAGAGATCGCAGGCTCGATGTCTCGAATACCTAATCCCCTACGCACCGGCCTAATATACATTTATATTTATTCAAATAAAATTTCACTAAAATAAGTTACAAAGTTTTACTTTTTATATTATTGCCGTTTACATATATACTCACCTCGACGCTAGTAGTAAAATCTTACTATAAATAGTACTAATTATACTCCTTAACTTGCATGTGTTAGACGTTTAGCTAGCATTAACTCCAAGCCAAGATCACACCTATAATAATAAATTCTCAACCTTTAATTATCAGTTATATCTAAATTTAATTTCATTTTTATCTATTTTTTTTTCACCATAAATAATACCTACTCTGTGTAAACGTTTTACACCTCTTCTTTGTCATCATACTAAAAATTGCTCAAATGGTAACGCACATAGTCTAATAGGCATGTGATGGTGATATCTTCCACAAATTTCTGCGCATTGTCCATAATAAAAACCTACATTATCAATATAAAAAGTATGATGAGTTGATCTTCCAGGAACACAATCTAATTTTAATCCTAATCCTGGAATAAATCAAGAATGAACAACATCATATGAGTTGGTAATAACAGTTATATTAACGTGAGCTGGTAAAACAAGTGTTCTTTTTGTTCTTAAAAGTCTTCTTGCTAAGTTAACAGGTACTAACTCTCCTCTATGTCTATTATACTTTACAGATCTGTGATAATCAAATGCACTATTATACTCCTCGTTTGGGTTTAAAGGTGTTAATAATGTTGATTTTAAAGTAAGAGCACTGTTTTTTACAGGAGATGGTAAAACTTCGTGCGTTACGGAATCATAATAATTTCTTGATTGAAATTTAAATTTTTGAATTCTTTTATATTTTTTTTGTTTAAATCCTCAAAATAATTCACCTTTCTTTGTTTTAGGTTCCAAAGCTCCATTATTTAAAAAAAATTTAGTAGTAAGGAAGATATTTTTTTTAAGAGGTTGTGTACTATTTAATAATAATTCTACATTATGTTTGTTAAGTGTTCCTTTTATAAAAGTAAAAGGTACTACCTTAACAGAATCTAGTACGTTTGAAGAAAATTTTATTGTATTATCTAAAATGCTGTTATTATATCCTTTGTGAACTTTTTTTGCATTATAAGTATCAATCAAAGCTTTATAGTAATCTACGTTAAGTTTATCTAATATTTTTGTAGAATTATTTTCTGGTAATTTAAAAAAGTTTTTAAAGGTGAAGTTATTAAAAACTTCTTTTTGTTTAAAATTAAAATTTATACTATTAATATTTAGTTTTGGTTCGTAGTATACATAACTATTAGTTACACTTTCCGTAAGTGTTTTCGTAACTTTAGATTCTTTTAATCTTTTAAAATACAACTCCTGAAACTCTAACTGTGCTCCTAACTGTAAAGCTTGATAATAACTATCAGCACAATAAGATTCAAAAGGTGTAGATACAAATCATCTATTATTACCTATATTTTTAGGAGCTGCTAAAATACTCTGTGCCGCGCTAGCGTCAAATTTATAAGCTCAATATCATTGTTTACCTTGTACTCTTAAAGTAAAAAGTGAACTTTCATTTTGTCATTCAATCATTCTTAGAATAAAATTTGAATTTACTAAAATATTACCGCATCAACTTAGGGGGATTAAAGCTACTAAAAAATCACCTCATTTACCGTGACCTCTAATACTTGTATTCATAACTGGATTAAAGTGAAAAACATTTTTATTGACTACTCTCATAATTATAAAAAAATATAGCGATCAAAATAAAGAAAATCAAAATCATCATCAATACTGTCATTGTGATAAGTGAATAAGTATGTCTGATTTATAAGTAGAAAAGCCATAGTTAAAATTAGTTAAGGTATTTGCCTCTGTCATGATTTGACCTCACATTTTATTAAAAAATAAAACACAAACCTACAAAAATATAAACCATTAAAACATTTAGATATACAATAAAATAATTTCTTCTTCAAGAAAAAATTATTAAACATAAAAATACAAATAAGTATAAAGAATAAAAGTAAATAAAGTAGGATTGATAAAGCGAGTTTATTACTTCATCATCTAACATGTACATTACAAAATTATTTGAATTAAATAAGCCTAATACGTTACTTTGAATAGCTCATTGACCAACTACAGACACTATTACAGAAAAACCAATAAGTAAAAAAACTGCTAAAACGTGATTAAACTTTACAACTTTTAAAAATCCGTGAGTTAAGTAAGCTGAGTTGCTTAGTATAATACTAGGACAGCTGTTAACTCCTTTATAAAAATCAAACACAGAATAATAAACTAATCTAAAAAAATAAACAATACCAGATAGTAATCCAATAAATATTAAACCTAAGGTTAAATAATCAAAATTTTCTCCCAATAATATTTTAAAAAAAAAACTTTTATACGCAACCCCTACTGTAAAAGGTAATCCTGCTAAATTAACACTTGATAAAATTAACAACGCCGAATCTCCCAATAAGTAAGCGCCACCATTACCCATAAATCTGGTATCCTGAGTTCCATAAAAACGGATAAAAGAACCCGCGCAATAAAAAGTTGATGCTTTAAATAAACCATGTAAAAATAAATAAAGAACTGTTACTTCAAAATAACCATTCACTGCTAATATTCATAAAAAACCACTATGACTCATTGTTGAGTAAGCTAATAGTTTTTTCATATCAGTTTGAGCAGCTGCTACTACACCACCGTAAGCTGCTGTAATGGCTCCTATATAAGAAAAAAATTTAACATGACCAAAGTATATATAAACTATATTAAATTTACAAATTAAATAAATACCAGCAGAAACTAAAGTAGCAGAGTGTATTAAAGCAGAAGCTGGTACAGGAGCTTCCATTGAATCAGGTAATCATAAATGACCGATAATTTGAACAGATTTAATACCACTACATATTGTTAAGGCTATAACTCCCATATCTAAGTACGTAGTTTGTTCAATTCCTTCTCATAAAATTAAATAAATAAAAACATCACAATCAGTAGTTCCTGTTACTAAATAAAAACAAATTAAAGCCATTAAAAAAAAAATATCGCTTACTAAATTAAATGTAAATGCTTTCATACTAGCTTTCAACGTTGCTTTTCTTCCATTTCAAAAGTTTATTAAAAAAAAAGAAGTCAATCCTATCATTTCTCAGCCAAAAAATAAAGTATAAAAGTTGTTACTTAAAACAAACATTATCATACTAATAATAAAACTATTTAATCAAAATACAAATTTACCCTCGTCTGCTTCGCCTCTAAAATAATTTAAAACATAAATGTTAGTAGCGCACCCTATTATTGTTACCAATAAAAAAAAAAAATAACTTAAACAATTTAGCGATAAAGTCACTGTGCTATCTATTATACCAATCAGTGTTGTATTATTAACTAAATTGACGTGTATAAAATTATTTTGTAAAACTATATGGTTAAACAAAAAAATTAAAAATATAAACATAATAAATAAAATAAAAGAGTATAAAAAAATAATGTGAAAAACAGTAAGGTATTTTCTAATAACAAAGAAAGAAACGATAGTTACAACATATAAACATACTAAAAAGATTAACTGATTTTCTAAGAAACTAATGATGTTAATCGTCAAATATATTACACTGGCTTATACAATTCTCATAAATCTGATTTTAAAGCTTTTTTTAAAAATAATGTGTTACGTGGGTTTTTACTAACTTTTTTTAAATCTTTTATTAATATTTTTTTAACAAAAACTTTTCTTTTACTAACAAGATACTTTGTAATAGAACAATTACGTAGTAACAAAAAATTAAATTGTTCTTCTTGTTAAAAAATATGATTCTCCCTTTTCAGAAGAAAAGCTTGTGTATAAAAAGAAAAATAATCAAAATGATAAAACAAAATAATTAGCTATTTGTGCAACAAAAACAATACTTAAGTGTCCTACATAGTACAATATTAAGGCTAACTTAATTAACAAAGTGAATACCAAACCCTCACTAAACTCAGTAAAAAACAAACTATAATTAGTTAGGTTAAAATCTAAAGCTAATATATTTAAAAAAGAAAAATCTCTTAATAATGTTAAGTATATAAACTCATAACACTCAAAAAAAGCTAAAAAAATAAAAAAAAATCTAATATTTTGTATAAAAAATCTTAAATACATACTAACTGTTGATACTAAATCTAAAAATCCTTCAAACATCATACTAGATGTTCTTGTTACTCCCCTAAGGTATTGTAAAAAACCTCAACCATAACTCTTAATAACAAAAGTAGGTACTAAAGCAGGAGTTAATAAGATAAAATTAAATAAGATAATTAAAAATGTACTAGTTTTAAAAAAAAAAACAAAAAAAACTGTTAACAAAAAACTAACAGCGATTGTCAGGTAAATTAAACTGTAAACAAGCATGTCATCTAAACTACCCACCTCTTCTTCAGTTTCACTAAAGTAATCAAATACTGTAGAAAACAAATCTTGATTACCCGCTACATTGTTTACTAATTTATATGAATAAAAAAAAAAAAAAAAAAATATATTTAAAAAAAAAAAAAATTTAAAAAAAAAATTAACATAATAAGAAATATTATAAATTGAATTTAGTTTGCTTACATAAGTACTATACGTATAGTTTAATGTATATAAAGATACATCTAACGCGTTTTGATAACTATTAACTAAAAAATTGTCATATAATGTTAAACTAACCATTTAATTAAAGCACAACTTAAAAATAATCTATAAAATTGAGGATTTCTTAAAAAATTAGTGCTCATGTATATAAATATATAAACAAAGTATAATAATGAAGCAATATTTCCACCAATTCTATTAAAAAATTTACCAAAAGGTAAGTATGAGAATGTATATAAAATACTTATTAAAAAAATTGTATATGTTATTTGAAAAAATACGTCAGTATCAATTGTAATTCTTTTTAAATAAACTATTGTTCTTGATAATATTTTAACTCTAGTTGTCATAGCTAATAATGGAAGAGCTACTCCGTTAGAGCTGTTATATCCTGGAACTTCACCCATAGCTAAAATATTTGGTTGAAAATAAAAAGCGATAAAAAAAAGCACTAAACCGATCAAACCAGTGTAGTGGTATGGACATGTAATTAATCAATTCATATAAGGTCTAAAATATCAGTGTGGAGCAACTCCTAAAAAACGAACATCCGTTGACATACCAATATCACCTCACATAAATAACTCATAACTTAAAGTTTCAGGTTCCATATATAGGTATAGACAAAGTAGCCCTACGATAAATAGTGCATTTAAAAAATGACCTAATTCATTAATAAGTACTTCATCATATCAATTTAATTCTAGACTAACTCCTTCTCAAGAATTTTCAGCTTTTCAATCATAATGCATATCTACACCGTGTCTTAAACTAAAAAAGGCTAACATAAAAGCAGAGACATAATGCGCGTACGCTAGTCTTAGTATAGTATCACAATTTAAAGTTTGATCAGGGGCAAACAGTCAATATAATTTACCAATAAAAAAACAAAAAGTATGAAAAGCATTTACTGCAATTGTTAAAGTGATATCACTGAGGTGAGTACAACATAAAACCAAACCTGTAAAAATAACTACTTGAGTCATTAAAAATAATATTACTCCAGTTTTTCAAGCGTATTCTTGTTCTAAATCAAGACAATGTATATAAATTTTTCTAAATAAGTGAGCAAAGATAAAAATTACTAAAAGATCGACTCCTCTTTCGTGTAAATAAAAGAAATCATCTGTATATAAATTTTCACTATCCTCTTCTTCTCTAGCTAATGGTATATTCATAGGCTCTGTTGATAAAGAAAACGCTAACATAGTACCAGATACTAGCTGATTATATATAATCATAAAAATAAAAAAACCTATTAAAGAGGGTAATTCGTGAACCGCGACAGAAAGTTGATTAAAATATTTTACTAAAAAGCGAGTTAAACGTAGTTTCATGCACTATAGCTGTTTAATCTTTATAACCCCACAAACACTTTATATAAAATTATAGGGGTTTATAATTTTATAATTATAAATTATTAATTTAAGTTAAAATTTATAGCTGATTTTTTAACTATCAGGAATCTGTATACATAAAGTGAAGAAAACTTTGATTTTAAATGCCCCAAAAGCCTCGCATTTCTATGTCTCAGTAGTCAAAACCCTTGTCTTTTTTCATCTTTCTCTTTTTTTCGATTTTGTTCTTTCGGGCTTGTACGACTTTGTTCCTATATGTCAGAAAATTCAAGTTTTCTCTCTCCGGGCCTAATGTTACGTTGAGACCCCTAAAATGGGGGAAAATCGTGATTTTAAATGCCCCAAAAGCCTCGCATTTCTATGTCTCAGTAGTCAAAACCCTTGTCTTTTTTCATCTTTCTCTTTTTTCGATTTTGCTCTTTCGGGCTTGTACGACTTTGTTCCTATATGTCAGAAAATTCAAGTTTTCTCTCTCCGGGCCTAATGTTACGTTGAGACCCCTAAAATGGGGGAAAATCGTGATTTTAAATGCCCCAAAAGCCTCGCATTTCTATGTCTCAGTAGTCAAAACCCTTGTCTTTTTTCATCTTTCTCTTTTTTTCGATTTTGTTCTTTCGGGCTTGTACGACTTTGTTCCTATATGTCA
>Ga0209476_10000829_pt1 | contig 21357 bp, 12 predicted proteins | sample KloWWTrecipitate_FD_187179 | JGI IMG/M metagenome (GOLD analysis project Ga0209476, IMG submission 187179) | Active sludge microbial communities from Klosterneuburg, Austria, studying microevolution and ecology of nitrifiers - Klosterneuburg... | ecosystem: Engineered > WWTP > Aerobic digester... | reverse complement strand
GGCGTGGAACTGGCCCGCGAGCGCCAACCCGGAGGGCAGCTACACGCTCCTCAACCGCGAGGCGCCGGAGTACATCCGCTTCGTGAACCCCGGCGACCTGCGGGTGGCGCGCGAGGCCTGCGGCGCCTGCCACCTGCCCATCATCCAGGCCTCCGAGCGCAGCCTCATGTCGACCTCGGCGATGCTGTGGGGCGGGGCGGCCTACAACAACGGCATCCTGCCGTTCAAGCGCTACATCCTCGGCGAGGCCTACACGCGCGAGGGCGTGGGCGCCACGCTGGTGAACCCGGTGCGGCCGACCGACTTCCTCGTGGCCAAGGGGATCCTGCCCAGCGTGACGGCGCTGCCGGCCTGGGAGACGATCCCGCCGGCCGACGTCTTCCGCGTCTTCGAGCGCGGCGGGCGCGTGATCTCCTCGCAATTCCCGGAGATCGGGCTGCCCAACAACACCGGGCAGCTGCAGCGCCTCGACGAGCCGGGCCGGCCGGACATCCGGCAGTCCAACCGCGGCCCCGGCACCGGCAGCCGGATCGCCGTGCCGGTGATCAACATCACCAAGACGCGCCTCAATGACCCGCACCTGTGGTTTCTCGGCACCAACGAGCAGCCGGGCGACTACCGCTCCTCGGGGTGCACGGCCTGCCACACGCCCTACGCCAACGACCGCGACCCGAAGCACGCGGGCGTCTACGCGAAATACGGGCACACGGGAAAGTCGGTCACGTTGGATCCCACCATCCCCAAGGACCGCTCCGGGCACCCCATCCGCCACGAGTTCACGCGCGCGATTCCCTCCTCGCAGTGCATGGTCTGCCACATGCACCAGCCCAACGTGTTCGTGAACTCGTACTACGGCACGATCATGTGGGATTACGAGGCCGACGCGCCCTTCATGTGGCCGGAAAAGCAGAAGTACCCGACGGACGAGGAAGCGCGGCGCATCCTCGACCGGAACCCGGAGGAGGCCGCCATCCGCGGCAAGTGGGGCGACCCGGAGTTCCTCAAGGAGGTCTCGAGCCTCAACCCGAAGCTCAAGGACACGCAGTTCGCCGACTACCACGGCCACGGCTGGAACTTCCGCGCCGTGTTCAAGCGCGACCGCAAGGGCACGCTCCTCGACAAGGACGGCAAGGCGGTCGCCGACGACGACCCGCAGAAGTTCAGGAAGGCCGTGCACCTCACCTCGATCCACCTCGACGCGGGCTTACACTGCGTGGACTGCCACTTCTCGCAGGACATGCACGGCAACGGCCACCTCTACGGCGAGGTGGCGGCCGCCGTCGAGATCGACTGCCGCGACTGCCACGGCACGGCGACCACCTACCCGACGCTGCGCACCTCGGGGCCGGCGGCGCGCCCCGGCGGGATGGACATGTCGCTCCTGCGCACGCAGGACGGGCGCAAGCGCTTCGAGTGGCGCGACGGCAAGCTCTTCCAGCGCTCGGCGATCCACCCGGACCTCGAGTGGGAGATGTCGCTGGTGAAGGACACGGTGACGCCGGGCAATGCGCACTACAACGAGAAGGCGGCGCGCGCGAAGCTCATGCGCCCGGGCGAGGCGGGCCGGCAGGGGCAGTGGGGCCCCGGCGGCAAGGACTACGCGCACGCCGACGAGAAGATGACCTGCTTCAGCTGCCACCTCTCGTGGACCACCAGCTGCGGCGGCTGCCACCTGCCGATCCAGGCCAACTGGAAGACCGAGCGCCACCACTACGAGGGCGGGGAGACCCGGAACTACGCCACCTACAACCCGCAGGTGGCCCGCGACGAGATGTTCCAGCTCGGCCGCCACGGCCCGGTCAAGGGCGGGCGGATCGCGCCCATCCGGTCCTCCTCGGCGCTGGTGCTCTCCTCGACCAACATCAACCGCGAGCGCATCTACATCCAGCAGCCGCCGGTGGCCGCGAGCGGCTACTCCTCGCAGGCCTTCGCGCCCCACTACCCGCACACGGAGAGGAAGACCGAGACGAAGGGCTGCTCCGACTGCCACGTCGCCGAGCAGGGCGACAACAACGCCATCATGGCGCAGATGCTCCTGCACGGGACCAACTTCGTGAACTTCGTGGGCTTCAACGCGTGGCTGGGCGAGGAGCGCCACGTCGAGGCGGTGCAGGTGACGGAGTGGGAGGAGCCGCAGGCGGTCATCGGCAGCTACCTGCACCGCCACGCCTACCCAGACTGGCACGCCTCCCACGAGAAGCGCGGCCGGCGGCTGCCGGAGGCGCACGACCACCGCGCGAAGGGCCCGGCCGGCTGCGTGATGCTGCGCGGCGAGTACCTCTACGCCGCGGAAGGACCGGGGGGGCTGCGCGTCTACGACGTGGCCTCGATCGCCAACAAGGGCGTGTCGCAGCGCATCGTCACGGCGCCGTTCTCGCCGCTGGGCCAGGACACCCACGTGGCATCGCGCAACGCCACCTGCGTGGCGCTGCCCACCAACCAGCCCATCGCGCCGGAGAGGAACAAGGGCGAGCTGATGCGGGTGACCAACCAGGAACAGCCCTTCCACCCCATCTACCACTACGCGCTGGTCACGGATGCCGAGGAGGGCCTGATCCTCGTCGACGTGAACACGCTGGCCGACGGCGAGCCGCGCAACAACTTCCTCAGGCGCGCCGCGACGTGGAACGAGGGCGGCATCCTGCGCGGCGCGCGTCACGTGACGATCGGCGGGCGCTACGCCTACGTCGCGGCGGATGCCGGGATCGTGGTCGTGGACCTGGACGACCCGCTCAAGCCGCGCAGGGCCGCCGTGGTGCCGCTCACGGGAGCCCGCGCCTCCGCGCTGCAGTTCCGCTACCTCTTCGTGGCCGACGCCGAGGGGCTCGCGGTGGTCGACGTGACCACGCCGGAGAAGGCGGCGCGCATCGAGGGCGCCCGCGTGCGGCTGGCGGACGCCCGCCGCGTCTATGTCGCGCGCACCTACGCCTACGTGGCCGCCGGGAAGGAGGGCCTCGCGATCATCGACGTGGAGAAGCCGGCGAGCCCGCGCCTGCACCTGCGCTTCGACGACGGCGGGCGCCTGGACGACGCCCGCGACGTGGTGGTCGCGACCACCAACGCCTCGGCGTTCGCCTACGTGGCCGACGGCGCCAACGGGCTCAAGGTGCTGCAGCTCACCTCGCCGGAGATCCAGCCGAAGTTCTACGGCTTCAGCCCGGAGCCGCGGCCGCGCGTGATCGCGTGGCGCGAGACGGCCTCGCCGGCTCTCTCGCTCGCCAAGGGGCTCGATCGCGACCGCGGCGTGGACGAGACGGGCGGGCAGATCGCGGTGTTCGGGCGCATCGGCTCGCGCCCCTTCACGCGCGACGAGCAGCAGCGGTTCTACCTGCGGCCGGACGGCACCGTCTGGACCGTGAGCGACACCGGCAAGCCGGGGGACTTCCGCGATGCGCGGCCCCCCGCGGCCCCACGCAAGGCGGAGGCGCGATGAGACGATTCCTGGCTGCGACGCTCGCGGCGGCGGCGCTGGCGGCGCAGGCGGCCGACCGACCGCCGCTGCCCTACGAGGCGAAGGGCAGGCACCTGGGCGTGGTGAACTGCGCCTCCAGCCTCTGCCACGGCTCGATCAGCGAGTGGAAGGGCTCCAACGTCCTGCAGAACGAGTACGTGACCTGGTCGCGCGTGGACAAGCACGCGCAGCGCGCGGCGCAGGTCCTCACCAACGAGCGCAGCCGGCGCATCGCCGCGAACCTCGGCCTGAAGCTGCCGGCCCACGAGGCGAAGGTGTGCGTGGACTGCCACGGCCACAACCCGCCGCCCGAGCGCCGCGGCGAGCGCTTCAAGGCGTCCGACGGCGTGAGCTGCGAGGCCTGCCACGGGCCGGCCGAAGGCTGGATCCGCTCGCACGTGGCGCCGGGAGCCACGCACGAGCGCAACGTCGCCGACGGCCTGTATCCCACGGCGGACCCGGTGGCGCTCGCGCGCCTGTGCCTCTCCTGCCACTTCGGCAACAAGGACAAGTTCGTGACCCACCGCATCATGGGGGCGGGCCACCCGCGCATCAGCTTCGAGCTGGACACCTTCACGCAGACGCAGCCGCCGCACTTCGTGGCCGACGCGGACTGGGAGCGGCGCAAGGGCCGCTGGGACGGCGTGCGCGTCTGGGCCATCGGCCAGGCGCTGGCGGCCCAGGAGCAGCTCGACGTGATCCTCGACCCGAAGCGCGGCCGCGACGGGCTCTTCCCCGAGCTGGTCGTCTTCGACTGCCACGCCTGCCACCACCCGATGTCGGACACGCGCTGGAAGCCGCGCGTGGGCACGCGCCCCGGCACGATCCGCTTCAACGACGCGAACCTCCTCATGCTGCGCCAGATCGTGCGCGCGACCTTCCCGTCGGACGCCGCCGCCTTCGACGAGCTGGTGTTGCAGCTGCACCGCGGCGTGGCGGGCGAGGGCGGCGACGCGCTGGAGGCGGCGCGGCGGCTGCGCAAGGGGCTCGACGGCGTCGTGGCGAAGCTGCGCGGGCGCGAGTTCGGCGACCGCGACCTCAAGGCGATCGCCTCCGGCCTCGTGGACGACGGCGTGGCCGGCCACTATGGCGACTACGCGGGCGCCGAGCAGGCGGCGATGGCGGTGGCGAGCGTGATGAACTTCCTCGCCCGGCGCGGCGCCCTGGGCGACGTGCGCGCCGCCAACGCCGCGCTGGACCGCCTGTTCGAGACGGTGAAGGACGACGAGAAGTACCGCGCCGAGCGCTTCCGCGCCGCGCTCTCGGGCCTCAAGGCCCTCCTGGGGAGGTGACGGGCATGGCCGCCTCATTCGACGAACGCATCGAATTGCGCTGGCACGAGGTGGGCATCATCGGCTCCGGCCCCGCGGGGCTCTCGGCGGCCGCCCGCGCCGCGGAGCTGGGCGTCCCGCACGTGCTGCTGGAGGCGGAGGCGCACGCCTCCAACACGATCCACAAGTACCAGAAGGGCAAGCACGTGATGGCGGAGCCGCAGATCCTGCCGCTGCGCAGCCCGCTCAGCTTCGCCGCGGGCCGGCGCGAGGAGGTCCTCGGGAAGTGGGACGAGGAGATCGCGAAGCTCGCGATCGACATCCGCTACGGGCAGGAAGTCACGGCGATCACCGGGTCGGACGGCGCCTTCCAGGTGGCCACCAAGCGCGGCGACGCATTCCTCTGCCGCAAGATCGTCCTCGCCATCGGCCTGCAGGGAAACCTGCGCAAGCTGGGGGTCGAGGGCGAGTCGCTGGACGGCGTGCAGTACCAGCTCGACGACCCCAAGGCCCACGAGGACGAGACGATCGTCGTCGTGGGCGCGGGCGACGCCGCGATCGAGAATGCGCTGGCCCTCTCGGAGGGCAACCGCGTGATCCTCGTGAACCGCAACGAGGAGTTCACGCGCTGCAAGGAGGGCAACCTCACGCTCATCCTCGAGGCCGCGCGCACCGGCGCGGTGGAGGTGCGCTACGGCACTTCCGCCGTGAAGGTCGAGCGCGCCGAAGGGGAGGTGCCGCTGCGCTTCCACGTGAAGAGCCCGGACGGGCCGGACGCGATCGAGTGCCACCGCATCATCGCGCGCCTGGGCGGCATCCCGCCGCGCAAGCTGGTGGAGAGCTTCGGGGTGAAGTTCCCCTCCGCGGACCCCAACGCTGTCCCGGAGCTCAGCGACACCTACGAATCGAACGTGAAGGGCCTCTACATCGTCGGGGCGCTCGCCGGCTACCCGCTCATCAAGCAGGCGATGAACCAGGGCTACGAGGTGGTCGAGTCGGCGCTCGGCCGCGCCGTGGAGCCGGCCGACGAGCCCCTGCTGAAGCAGCGCTTCGCCGGCTTCTCGCGCACGAAGAGCGTCTCGCAGATCCTCGACGTCATCCAGCGCGAGGTGCCGCTGCTCGCCGGCGTGAACCGCCTGCAGCTGCGCGAGTTCATGCTGGAGAGCGAACTGGCCACGCCGCGCCGCGGCGAGGTCCTCTTCCGGCGCAACGACTACACCAACTCCTTCTACATGGTGGTCGCGGGCGAGGTGCTCGTGGAGGGTGAGGGCGGGCGCGAATTCCCGCTCGGCGCCGGCCAGTTCTTCGGCGAGCTGGGGCTCATCTCCGGCCGCAGGCGCTCGAGCACGGTGCGCGCGGGCGACAACTGCGTCCTCGTCGAGGCGCCGCGGCGCGCGATGCTCAAGCTCGTGGCCTCCGTGGAGTCGGTGCGCAAGAGCGTCGACGAGGTGTTCCTCAAGCGGGCGGTGCGCGCCTACCTCGCGCCCATGCTCCCCGAGGACGAGCTGGCCGAGCTGGTGCGAAGCGGCGTCGAAGTGCGGCGCTACGGCGGCAACGAGGTGCTTTTCAAGGAGGGCGACGCCCCGGACGGCCTGTACCTGCTGCGGCGCGGCTCGGTCATGGTGTCGCGCACGCTCGCGGGCCGGGAGGTGGTCCTCTCCTACCTCTCGGCGGGCAACTACGTCGGCGAGATGGCGCTGCTCACGGACTCGCCGCGGACGGCGACCGTGCGCGCGGCGGTCACCACCGAGGCGATCGTGCTGGACGCCGCCGTCTTCAAGGGCGTGCTCGCGAGGAACCCGAAGTGGCGCGAGGAGATGGAGGCGCGCTTCCTCGACCGCCTGCGCGTGAACGCCGCCATGGAGGCCGCGCCCGACCCGGGCAACGTGATTGCCTTCCTGCTGCAGCAGGGCGTGGGGGAGGCGACCGACGTGCTCCTCATCGACGAGTCGCTCTGCGTGCGCTGCGACAACTGCGAGAAGGCCTGCGCCGACGTCCACGACGGCACCTCGCGGCTGGACCGCGAGGCCGGGCCCACCTTCGCCGCGATCCACGTGCCCACCTCGTGCCGGCACTGCGAGCACCCGCACTGCATGAAGGACTGCCCGCCGGACGCGATCCACCGCTCGCCCAGCGGCGAGGTCTACGTGAGCGACTCCTGCATCGGCTGCGGCAACTGCGTGCGCAACTGCCCCTACGGTGTGATCCAGCTCGCCCCGGTCGACTCCGCCCGCCGGCGCCCGAGCCTGTGGTCGTGGCTCGTCCTGGGGCTGGGACCGGAGCCGGGGATGGAGCCTGCGCCCAAGGGCAAGGACATCCCCAAGAAGGCCGTGAAGTGCGACATGTGCAAGGACCTCCCCGGCGGGGCCGCGTGCGTGCGCGCCTGCCCGACTGGCGCGGCCATCCGCGTGAGCCCCGAGGAGTTCCTCGGCTACGCCGCCACCGTCGAGGCCTAGCGCGCGGTTGCGGGCGGCGAAGTCGTTTGTTGGCCGGTGCCGGGAGACGTGTCCGGCAATCCTGGGCTCGCAAGCGTGACCGCGGGATGGGTGCCCGGAAATTCGAGGGCGCTCAACCCACGAGCACCCTCGAATTTCCACCCATCCAATGTCGACGATGCTGCGCCTCGTCGACCTGCGCGGTCGCGAGCCAAGGATTGCCGGACACGTCTCCCGGCACCGGCCCGCAACGGGATCCACCGTGGCGCACCACCCGTCGGCCCCTCCGGTCGGCTGCGTGCCTGCGCGATGGCGTGTCCACGGAGTGCCGAGGGGAGGAGGCGTGAGGTTGCCTTTCCCATCCCGCGGTCACGCTTGCGAGCCCAGGACGGGAAAGGCAACGTCACGCCTCCTCCCCAACGCAACCTCGAAACACGACTTCAGTGCTTGGCTTCGCCGATGAGGCGGTCGAGGTGGGGGTCGGCGCGGTGGTTGGCGGCGTTCCACCGCATGACGAGGAACATGGCCAGCGCGACGAAGGCGCCGAACATGACGATGATCGCGTTGATGTGCAGGTTCATGCGGATCATGAGCGCGTAGAGGGCGAGCATCACGAGGATGCTCACATTCTCGTTGAAGTTCTGCACCGCGATCGAGTGCCCGGCGGAGAGCAGCACGTGGCCGCGGTGCTGCAGCAGCGCGTTCATGGGCACGACGAAGAAGCCGGCCATGGCGCCCACGAGGATGAGGAGCGCGTAGACGAGCGGCATCCAGGTGACGCCGATCAGCGTCATCACGAAGAAGCCCATGAGGATGCCCACCGGCAGCACGGCGACCGCGCGCTTGAGCGGGATGATGCGGGCGGCGAGGACCGCGCCCACGGCGATGCCGATGGCCGAGACGCCCTGCAGGATCGCGCCCTGGGAAAGCGGCAGGTTCAGGTGCTGCTCGGCCCACTTGAGCACGATGAACTGCAGCGTCGCCCCGGCGCCCCAGAAGAGGGTGGTGACGGCGAGCGAGATCTGGCCGAGCTTGTCCTTCCACAGCGTGGTGAAGCAGTGCGAGAAGTCCACCAGCAGGCGCACGGGGTTCCTCTCCTGGCGGGGGTAGCGCGCACCGGTGTCCGGGATGGCGAGGTTGAAGAGGGCGGCAACGAGGTAGACCGCGGCGATCACGAGGATCGCCGCCTCGGCGGGGGAGTCGACGCCCGTGTCGAGCACCGGGAAGTCGAAGGCGAGGAGCATCGCGGAGACCTTCGGGCCGATGAGGATGCCGCCCAGCACCGTTCCCAGCACGATGGAGCCCACGGTGAGCCCCTCAATCCAGCCGTTGGCGACCACGAGCTGCTCCGGGGGCAGGAGCTCCGTGAGGATGCCGTACTTGGCCGGCGAGTAGGCGGCGGCGCCCAGCCCGACGACCGCGTAGGCGAGAAGGACGAACCAGTACGGGGCGAGCCCCGGGAGGTTCACGAGGTCGTGGAAGAAGAGGAGCGCGCAGCCGGTGATCTTGATCGTGTTGGTCACGAACATCACCTTGCCCTTCGGCATCGAGTCGGCGAAGGCGCCCACGAAGGCCGCCAGCACGACGTAGGACACGGTGAAGAAGAACTTGAGCAGCGGGGTGAGCCAAGCCGGGCCTTCCAGCTGCAGCAGGAGCGCGATGGCGGCGATGAGGAGCGCGTTGTCGGCGAGCGAGGAGAAGAACTGCGCCGCCATGATGGTGTAGAAGCCGCGCTTCACCCGCCCTTCTCCCGCGCGGCCCACCAGGTGCGGAACTCGCGCTCGGGCAGCGGCCGGCTGATGAGGTAGCCCTGCACGAGGTCGCAGCCCATGCGGGCAAGCTCCGCGCGCGCCGGCTCGTCCTCCACGCCCTCGGCCACGGCCCGCAGCTCGAAGTTGTGCGCGAGGTCGATCACGGAACGCACGATCTGGTGGTCGCCCCGGTCGGTGAGGAGACCGCTCACGAAGAGCTTGTCGATCTTGAGCTCGTCGACGGGGAAGCGCTTCAGGTAGGCGAGCGAGGAGTAGCCGGTGCCGAAGTCGTCGATGGCGAGCTGCACGCCGGTGCCCTTGAGGCGCGTGAGCATGGCCATGGTGCGCTCGGCGTCGCCGATCATCGAGCTCTCGGTGATCTCGAGCGTGATCCGCTCCGGCGGCACGCCCCAGGTGCCCAGCGCCTGCTCGACGATGTCCGGCAGCTCGTGGTCGACGAGGGTGCGGGTCGAGAGGTTCACGCTGAAGCGGGGCCTGATGCCGTCCTTCGCGAGCTGCGCGGCGTTGCGCAGCACGGCGTTGAGGACCCAGAAGGTGAGCGACCCGATCGTGCCCGTGTTCTCGGCGATGCCCACGATCGTCGTCGGGGCGATGGGACCGGAGGTGGGGTGGCGCCAGCGCAGCAGCGCCTCGGCCGCCACGGGCCGGCCGTCGGCGAGGCTCACCTGCGGCTGGTAGTGGACCTCGAGCTCGTTGGCGCGGATGGCGCGCTGCAGGTCGATGTCGAGGCCGTGGTAGACCTCGGCCTCGACGCTGTCCTCGCTCTGGAAGACGTGGTAGCCCTCCTCGCGGGTGCCGGCGATGCGGCGGGCCACGTCGGCGGCCATGAGGAGCTGGGCGGGGTCCGCCGGGTGCTCCGGCACGGTGGCGATGCCCACGCAGGGGCGCAGCACCGCGGTGCCGCCCTCGTGCGCGATGGGGCGGTCGAGCGCGCGCAGGCACTTCACGGCCGCGAGCACCGCCTGCGTGGGGTGGGCGATACGCGGCAGCACGATGCAGACCTGCTCGTCGCTCAGCGCGGCGATGCGGTCCTCGGGGCGAAGCGCCGGGCGCAGGCGCTCGACGACGAGCGAGAGCGTGATGGAGGCGGGTGGCCCCTTCAGGAGCGCCTGCAGGCGGTCGACGCGGCGAAGCTCCACCAGCAGGACCGCGAGCCGGCCCTTCGTGGCCTGCGCGATGGCGGCCTCGCGGTCGAGGAAGCGCAGCAGGTCGTCGCGCGCGCCGTCGCCCGGGGCGGGGGCCTGGTAGCCGGTGTCGACGGGGGGTGCCGGAGGGTTCACGAGAGGTAGTTCTCGCGCGGGTTGAGGCCGTAGGCCCCGGAGGGCAGGCTGCGGCGGATGAAGGCGGGTTCCTCGCCGCCGAGCAGCGGGTCGTAGAGGAGGTCCACCATGATCGGGTAGGCCGACGGCGTCTTGTCCGGCGACGTGAGCAGCAGCACGCGCGGCTTCAGGCGCCGGACCTTGTTGTGCGACACCACGACGGCCACCTCGCCCGTGGAGAGCTCCACGAGCGAGCCCACCGGGAAGACGCCGATCGCCTGCACGAACTGCTCCGTGAGCGGCGCGTGGAAGTACTCGCCGCCCCACCCGGTGATGCTGCGCAGCGCCTCGTAGGAGGAGACCGCCTCGGCGTAGGGTCGCGACTTGGTGAGCGCGGCGAAGCAGTCGCCGATGCCCGCCATGCGCCCGAAGATGCCGATCTGCTCGGCCCTCAGGCCGCGCGGGTAGCCGCTGCCGTTCATGCGCTCGTGGTGCTGGGCGATGCCCTCGATCACCTCGGGGGGCCAGTTCGGCGTGGCCGAGAGGATCTCCAGGCCCAGCGCCACGTGGCCCTTGACCGACTCGAACTCCTCGGGCGTGAGGCGGGCCTGCTTCTCGAGCAGCGCCTTGGGCAGCTTGATCTTGCCGATGTCCAGCAGCAGCCCGATCGTGCCCAGCTGCGAGAGCTCGGCGCGGGGGAACCCGAGGTGGCGGCCGAAGGCCACGAGGTAGACGGCCACCTGCAGGCCGTGGCCGTAGGTGGTGATGTCCTGTTCGCGCAGCCTCGCCACCCACATGAGGGCGTCCGGGTTCCTCACCATGCTCTCGACCATCTCGTCGACGACCTCCTCGACGCGCGCGATCTCCACCGGGTGGCCGGCCCACACGTCGGAGGCGAGCTTGCGCAGGACGTCGGAGGTGCGGTCGAACGCCTGCCGGGCCGGGGCGAGTTCCTCCTCGACCGTGCGCGTGTCGGGGTAGGTGGTGACGGGGATCGACGGGGGAAGGAGCGAGCCGCCCGGCACCGCCGTGGCGGACGCCGTGGCGGCTGCGGGCGGGTCCTTCTCCGGGCGCTTGAGCAGGCCACGCAGCGAATCGAGGATGCCGCCGAAGGCGCTCCGCCCGGCCGCCGGCGCCGGCTTTTCCGGCGCGTCGAAGCTCTGGGTGGAGGGCCGCCCGGCCGAGTCGTCGATGCTGATCGTCGCGGCGGTCGCGGCGCGGGGCCGCTCGGGAGCGGCTTGAGCAGGCGCGTCGGGCTTGCGGAACTCGTCGCCGGTGGAGCGGGCGCGGTCGACGACCACCCACTCGCAGACGCGCTGCAATTCCGCGATCTGGTGCCGGTCGCTGATGAGGAAGCCCTGCAGGAGGAAGGGCGTGTCGATCCATGGCCGGTCGAGGTCGGCGACGAACATGCCGACCTTCAGGTCCTTCACGGCCACCTTCGATTGCATGGACTGGGGGTTCTCGGGCTCGACGGGGAGCGGACGGTGCGCGCCCGTTCCCGGGAGCGTCAGGGCCATTCTAAGGGATAACGGCCGGGGCGCGCCGCGCGCCCGGACCTATAATCGCGGCATGCGCAAGATCCTGGAGGGCATCCGCGCCCTCGACCTCACCCGAGTGCTCGCGGGCCCCTGGGCCACGCAGAATCTCGCCGACCTCGGCGCGGAGGTGATCAAGATCGAGCGGCCGGGGCAAGGCGACGACACGCGCAAGTGGGGCCCGCCCTTCGTCCGCGACCGGGAAGGGCGGGATACGGCGGACGCCGCCTACTTCATGGCGGCCAACCGCGGCAAGAAGTCCGTCACCCTCGACATCGCGAGCGCCGAGGGGCAGGAGATCGCGCGCCGGCTGGCGGCGGCAAGCGACGTCGTGGTGGAGAACTTCAAGGTGGGCGACCTCGCGCGCTACGGGCTGGACTACGCGCGGCTGCGCCAAGGGCACGAGGGCCTCGTGTACTGCTCCATCACCGGCTTCGGCCAGGACGGCCCGTACCGCGACCGCCCGGGCTACGACTTCATGATCCAGGGGCTGGGCGGACTGATGAGCGTGACGGGGGAGCGCGACGACCTCGCCGGCGGCGGCCCGCAGAAGGTGGGCGTGGCCGTGGCCGACCTCTTCACCGGGATGTACGCGACGAGCGCGATCGTGGCGGCGCTCTTCCACCGCGAACGCACGGGCGAGGGCCAGCACATCGACCTGGCGCTCCTCGACGCGCAGGTCGCGATGCTCGCGAACCTCTCGGCGGCGTACCTCGCCTCGGGGCGCGTGCCCGGGCGCATGGGCAACGCCCACCAGGCGATCGTCCCGTACCAGGTGTTCCGCGCCGCCGACGGGTTCCTCATCGTGGCGGTGGGCAATGACGGCCAGTTCGCGCGCTTCTGCGAGGTCGCCGGCCTCGCGGCGCTGGCGACCGACCCGCGCTTTGCCACGAACCCGGCGCGCGTCGCCCACCGCGACGAGCTGGTCGCGGTGATCGCCGGGCGGCTGGCCACGCGGCCGGCTGCGGAGTGGCTCGCGGCGCTGGAGGCGGCGCAGGTGCCCTGCGGGCCCATCAACGACCTGGCGCAGGTGTTCGCCGATCCGCAGGTGCTGCACAGGGGCATGGTGGCCACCCTCCCGCACGCGGCCGCCGGAGAGGTGCGCGTGGTGGCGAACCCGGTGCGTTTCTCGGCGACGCCCGCGCGCAGCGAACGCGCGCCGCCGCGGCTGGGCGAGCACACGGACGAGGTCCTCGGCGGGCTTCTCGGCCTGCCGGCGGCCGCGCTGGAAGACCTGAGGGCGCGCAGGGTCATTTGACGATTCGCAAGCGCCGAATTTCGGCGTGGCGCTCGCGCCGGTATACTCCGCCACTCGCGGCTCAGGAGAATCGCTTGAAACCGACCGACATCGGAGCGCCCGGCTACTTCCACAAGGTGGTCGACTGCCAGTGGGCGTGCCCGGCCCATACCCCCGTCCCCGAATACATCCGCCTCATCGCCCAGGGCCGCCATGCCGACGCGTACATGGTCAACTGGAAATCCAACGTCTTCCCCGGCATCCTCGGGCGCACCTGCGACCGGCCGTGCGAGCCCGCCTGCCGGCGCGGTCGCGTCGAGGAGAACCAGGGGGAGAAGCCCGAGCCCGTGGCGATCTGCCGCCTGAAGCGCGTCGCGGCCGACTACAAGGGCGACATCCGCGAGCGGCTGCCGAAGGCGGCCACGACGAAGAACGGCAAGCGCGTCGCCTGCATCGGCGGCGGGCCCGCTTCCCTCACCGTCGCGCGCGACCTCGCGCCGCTCGGCTACGCCGTCACCGTCTTCGAGGCCGACTCGCGCGCCGGCGGCATGATCCGCACGCAGATCCCGCGCTTCCGCCTGCCGGAAAGCGTGATCGACGAGGAAGTCGGCTACATCCTCGACCTCGACGTGGACTTCCGCCCCAACCACCGCGTGGAATCGCTCAAGGAACTGCTCGGCCACGGCTACGACGCCGTGTTCGTGGGCTCGGGCGCCCCGCGCGGGCGCGACCTCGCCATCCCCGGCCGCGAGGAAGCCTCCAAGTCCATCCACGTGGGCATCGAGTGGCTGGCGTCGGTTTCCTTCGGGCACATCACGAAGGTCGGCAAGCGCGTGATCGTCCTGGGCGGCGGCAACACCGCCATGGACTGCTGCCGCTCCGCGCGCCGCCTCGGCGGCGAGGACGTGAAGGTGATCGTGCGCTCGGGCTACGAGGAGATGAAGGCGAGCCCGTGGGAGAAGGAGGACGCCGTCCACGAGGGCATCCCCATCATCAACTACCGCGTGCCGAAGGCGTTCACGCACGAGGGCGGCCGGCTCACGGGCATGTCCTTCGAGGTGGTGAAGGCCGTCTACGACGAGCGCGGGCGCCGCTCGCTCGTGCCCACGGGCGAGCCCGACGAGCACTACCCTTGCGACGAGGTGCTGGTCGCCGTGGGCCAGGAGAACGCGTTCCCGTGGATCGAGCGCGACATCGGCCTCGAGTTCGACAAGTGGGGCATGCCCGTGCTCGACGAGTCGACGCTGCAGTCGACGCTGCCGGGCGTGTTCTTCGGCGGGGACGCGGCGCTGGGCCCCAAGAACATCATCTGGGCCGTGGCCCATGGGCACGAGGCGGCGATCTCCATCGACCGCCACTGCCGCGGCGAGGAGGTGGCCGTGCGCCCGCCGCCGCACATGAACCTCGTGTCGCAGAAGATGGGCATCCACGAGTGGATCTACGACAACCAGGTGGTGCCGGACGCGCGCCACCGCGTGCCGCTCAAGGAGCTCACCATCGCGCTGAAGGACATCCGCCAGGAGGTGGAGCTGGGCTTCGACCCCGAGCTCGCCTGGAAGGAGGCGCAGCGCTGCCTCAACTGCGACGTGCAGACGGTGTTCACGGCGAAGCTGTGCATCGAGTGCGACGCCTGCGTCGACATCTGCCCCATGGACTGCATCACCTTCACCGCGGACGGCGAGGAGGCCGAGGTGCGAGCGCGCCTCAACGCGCCGGCGAGGAACCCGTCGCAGGACCTCTACGTGGGCGCCGGCCTCAAGACCGGGCGGATCATGGCGAAGGACGAGGACGTCTGCCTGCACTGCGGCCTGTGCGCGGAACGCTGCCCGACGGGCGCATGGGACATGCAGAAGTCCTTCATCGAGATGACCCATGCCGGGCCGGGCTGCCGCGACGCCGCCGCCCGCAAGGCCGCGTGAGAGCCGCCATGCAGAAGAAATCCATCAAGGCCGTCAACGACTTCGTGGTCAAGTTCGCCAACGTGAACGGCTCGGGCTCGGCCTCGGCCAACACGCTCTTCGCGAAGTCCATCATGCGCATGGGCGTTCCGGTGAGCCCGCGCAACATCTTCCCGTCAAACATCCAGGGCCTGCCCACCTGGTACGAGGTGCGCGTGTCGGAGTCGGGCTGGCTGGGGCGGCGCGGCGGCGCCGACCTCATGGTCGCCATGAACCCGCAGACCTGGGAGAAGGACGTGGTCGAGGTCGAGCCCGGCGGCTACCTCTTCTACGACTCCACCAAGCCGCTGCCTGCCGACAAGTTCCGCGACGACATCACCGTGATCGGGATGCCGCTCACGGAGATCTGCAATGCCACCTACACCGACGCGCGCCAGCGCCAGCTCTTCAAGAACATCATCTACGTGGGCGCGCTCGCCGCCCTCCTCGAGATCGACATCGCCGAGCTCGAGAAGCTGATCGGGGAGCAGTACAAGGGCAAGGAGAAGCTCCTCGAGCCCAACATCCGCGCGCTGCACCTCGGGCGCGACTGGGCGGCCGCGAACCTGCCGTGCCCGCTGGGGATCACGGTGCGCCGCTCCGACAAGGTGGGTGCCAGGATCTTCATCGAGGGCAACAATGCGGTGGCCCTGGGCGCGGTCTACGGGGGCGCGACGGTGTGCGCGTGGTACCCGATCACGCCGTCGTCCTCGGTCGCCGAGGCCTTCATGAAGCATTGCAGCAAGTTCCGCGTGGACGCGGCCACCGGCAAGCGCAACGTCGCGATCGTGCAGGCCGAGGACGAGCTCGCCTCCATCGGCATGGTGATCGGCGCGGCGTGGAACGGCGCGCGCGCCTTCACCTGCACCTCCGGCCCCGGCGTCTCCCTCATGACGGAGTTCATCGGGCTCGCCTACTTCGCCGAGATCCCCGCCGTGATCGTGAACGTGCAGCGGGCGGGCCCCTCCACCGGGATGCCCACGCGCACGCAGCAGGCCGACATCCTCTCCTGCGCCTACGCCTCGCACGGCGACACCAAGCACGTGCTCCTCTTCCCGGAGGACGCGAAGGAGGCCTTCGCCTTCACGGCCGACGCCCTCGACCTCGCCGACCGCCTGCAGACGCCGGTGTTCGTGATGACCGACCTGGACATCGGCATGAACGAGCGCCTGTGCGAGCCGCTGGAGTGGGACGATTCCCGCACCTACGACCGCGGCAAGGTCCTCTCCCACGACGACCTCGAGGCCGGCAAGCGCTTCGGCCGCTACCTCGACGTGGACGACGACGGCATCACCTACCGCACCTACCCGGGCACGCACCCGAAGCGCGGCTCGTTCTTCACGCGCGGCACCAGCCGCGACCGCTACGCCCGCTACACGGAGGAGGGCAGCGCCTACGTGGACAACATGCAGCGGCTGCTGCGCAAGTTCGAGACGGCCAAGCTCTACGTCCCGGAGCCGGTGCTGAAGGAATCGCCGCGAACGGCGCACTACGGGGTCGTCTACTACGGCTCGACCGCCTGCGCCATGGACGAGGCGCTCGCCGAGCTGGAGGCCGAAGGCATCGCGATGGACGCGATCCGCGTGCGCGCCTTCCCTTTCCAGGATTCGGTGATCGACTTCGTGAACGCCCACGACCACGTCTTCGTGGTCGAACAGAACCGCGACGGCCAGCTGCGCACGCTGCTCGTGAACGAGGGCGCGATCGACCCCGCGCGCGCTTCCTCGGTCGTCCACTACGACGGCACGCCCATCACCGCGCGCTTCATCCGCCGCGCGATCGAGGAGCGGCTGTCGGCCTTCAACGTCCGCCCGATGCGGCGCACCGCCGCCGCGGGGGAGTAACGACATGACCTACCTCGCCAAGCCGAAGCTGCACCACCCGGACCTGCCCGCGAACGCGCTGGGCTTCACCCGCCGCGACTACGAGGGCGCGATCTCGACGCTCTGCGCCGGCTGCGGGCACGATTCCATCAGCGCGGCCATCATCCAGGCCTGCTGGGAGCTCGCCATCGAGCCGCACAAGGTCGCCAAGCTCTCCGGCATCGGCTGCTCGTCGAAGACGCCGACCTACTTCCTCGAGAAGTCGCACGGCTTCAATTCCGTGCACGGGCGCATGCCGAGCGTCCTCACCGGCGCGAACCTCGCCAACCGCGACCTGATCTACCTCGGCGTCTCGGGCGACGGCGATTCCGCCTCCATCGGCCTGGGCCAGTTCGCCCACGTCATGCGCCGCGGCGTGAACATGACCTACATCGTCGAGAACAACGGCGTCTACGGCCTCACCAAGGGCCAGTTCTCCGCGACCGCCGACCGGGGCTCGAAGTCCAAGCGCGGCGCCGTGAACACCGACGAGGGCATCGACCTCGCCATCCTCGCGCTGCAGCTGGGCGCGACTTACGTCGGGCGCAGCTTCTCCGGCGACAAGGCGCAGCTCGTTCCCCTCGTCAAGGGCGCGCTCACGCACCCCGGCGCCGCCTTCATCGACGTGATCTCGCCCTGCGTCGCCTTCAACAACCACGACGGCTCGACCCGCAGCTACGACTACGTGAGGAACCACAACGAGGCCGTGAACCGGCTGGACGTGATCACCATGCACAAGGAGATCACCGCCGAGTACGCGCCCGGCGCGGTGCAGGAGGTGCGCCAGCACGACGGGTCGCTCCTGCGCCTGCGCAAGCTCGCCGACGACTACGATTCCTCCAGCCGCATCGCCGCGATGAGCTACGTGCAGGGGCGCTACGCGCACGGCGAGATCGTGACGGGGCTCCTCTACGTCGAGCCGGACGCGACCGACCTGCACGAGAGCCTCGGCACCGTCGCGCGGCCCCTGAACGAGCTGGGCGAGAAGGAGCTCTGCCCCGGCTCGGCCGCGCTCGAGAAGTTCAACGCGAGCCTTCGCTGAAGGCCGGCCGATGATGCCGGTCGACCTGAGGAGCGACACCGTCACGCGCCCCACGCCCGCCATGCGCGCGGCGTTGGCGCGCGCCGAGGTGGGGGACGACGTCTTCGGCGACGATCCCACGGTGCGCGCGCTGGAGGAGCGCACGGCGGCGATGTTCGGCCTCGAGGCGGGCCTCTTCTTCCCCACCGGCACGCAGTCCAACCTCGCGGCCCTCATGGCGCACTGTGCGCGCGGCGAGGAGGTGATCCTGGGGCAGGACGCGCACACCTACCGGTACGAGGGCGGGGGCGCGGCGGTGCTGGGGTCGATCCAGCCGCAGCCGATCGCCAACGAGCCCGACGGCACGCTGGACCTCGACAGGGTCGCCGCGGCGGTGAAGCCCGACGACCCGCACTTCGCCATCACGCGGCTCCTCGCGCTGGAGAACACCATCGGCGGCAAGGTGATCGGCCGCGACTACCTCGCCAAGGCCGTCACGCTCGCCTGGAAGAAGGGCCTCTCGACCCACCTCGACGGCGCGCGCATCTTCAACGCCGCGGTGAAGGTCGGCATGCCCGTGGACCAGCTCTGCGCGGGCTTCGATACCGTTTCCGTGTGCCTGTCGAAGGGCCTGGGCGCGCCGGCGGGCACGGTGCTGGTGGGGCACCCGGGCCTCATCGCCCGGGCGCGCCGCATCCGCAAGATGCTGGGCGGCGGGATGCGGCAGGCGGGCATCCTCGCGGCGGCAGGCCTGCACGCGCTCGAGCACCACGTGGCGCGGCTGGCGGACGACCACGCCAACGCCGGGCGGCTTGCCCGGGGGCTCGCGGATGCCGGCTGGGAGGCCGAGGCCCCGCAGACCAACATGGTGTTCGTGAAGGTGCCGCGAGAGCGGTGCGAGGCGCTGCAGGCGCACCTCGCGGCTGCGGGCGTCACCGCGATCGTCTCGCCGCGCACGCGGCTCGTCACGCACCTCGACGTGGATGCGGCCGGCGTCGACCTCGCCGTGGCGGCTTTCGCCGCTTTCGGCCGATCCGCGGCGGCGGCCTAGAGCACCTCGGAGGCGTGGTCCGCCAGCCGCGAGCGCTCCCCGCGCGCGAGCGTGATGTGCCCGCTGTGGCTCCAGCCCTTGAAGCGGTCGACCACGTAGGTGAGGCCCGACGACCCCTCGGTGAGATAGGGCGTGTCGATCTGGGCGATGTTGCCCAGGCAAACGACCTTGGTCCCCGGCCCCGCGCGCGTGATGAGCGTCTTCATCTGCTTGGGCGTGAGGTTCTGCGCCTCGTCGATGATGAGGTACTTGTTGATGAATGTGCGCCCACGCATGAAGTTGAGGCTCTTCACCTTGATGCGGCTCCTGATCAGGTCGGCGGTGGCCGCGCGCCCCCAGTCGCCCGCCTCGTCGTCGGTCTTCATGAGGACGTCGAGGTTGTCCTCGAGCGCGCCCATCCAGGGCGTCATCTTCTCCTCCTCGGTGCCGGGGAGAAAGCCGATGTCCTCGCCCACGGGGACCGTCACCCGCGTCATGATGATCTCGCTGTAGACCTTGTGCTCCAGCGTCTGCATGAGGCCGGAGGCGAGCGTGAGGAGGGTCTTGCCGGTCCCGGCCTGGCCCAGCAGCGTCACGAAGTCGACCTCCGGGTCCATGAGCAGGTTCAGCGCGAAGTTCTGCTCGCGGTTGCGGGAGGTGATGCCCCAGACGTTGTTCTTGTGGTGCGAGTAGTCCTTGAGCGTCTGCAGGGTCGCGACCTTGCCCTTCACGTCCCGCACGATCGCGTAGAAGGGCCGGTCGCCCTCCTGGAAGACGAACTGGTTCACGAGCATCGCGGGGCAGAGCGGCCCCTTCACGCGGTACATCGTGCGGCCGTGCTCCTGCCAGCTCTCGACGTCCTTGCCGTGGCGGTCCCAGAAGTCGGCGGGCAGGTCGAGCATCCCGGTGTAGAGGAGGTCGGTGTCCTCGAGCACCTTGTCGTTGAAATAGTCCTCGGCCGGCAGGCCCACCGCATGCGCCTTGATGCGCATGTTGATGTCCTTGGACACGAGCACGACCTGGCGCTTGGGGTAGCGCTGCTTCAGGTGCATCGCCACGCCGAGGATCACGTTGTCGGCCTTCTGGGAGGCGACCGACTCGGGGATCTCGGCGGAGACGGCGTGCGTCTGCAGGAACAGGCGGCCGAGCGCCTCGCCGTGCGTCTTGCCCTTGAGCGCGTAGCCCGTCTCGATGTCGCCCGCGCCGGAGGAGACGATCTCGTCGAGGAAGCGGCTCGCCTGGCGGGCGTTGCGCGCGACCTCGCTCATGCCCTTCTTGTTGTCGTCGAGTTCCTCGAGCGTGACCATGGGCAGGTACACGTCGTGCTCCTCGAACCGGAAGAGGCTCGTGGGGTCGTGCATGAGGACGTTGGTGTCGAGGACGAAGAGCTTCACGGCGGCCGTCCGCCGTGCCGGCTTCGCCCCGGCGTGGCTGTCGCGCTTGCGGTGCATGGGGGCCTCCGCGGATTCCGGGGCAGGGGACGACGCCTCGCCTTCCCCGGAGGAGGGCGAGTCACGCAGGTTGTCGTTGGGCATCAGGCAGGGGCGCCAGGGGTGGGAAAGCGGCGGGCAGTCAGGCGGACTTCGCGAAGTCGAGCACTTCCCTCGCGTGGCCGGCCACCTTCAGGCCGCGCCATTCCCGGGCGATGCGGCCTTCCCGGTCGATCGCGAAGGTGCTGCGCTCGATGCCGCGCACCTGCTTGCCGTACATGTTCTTCATCTTGATGACGCCGAAGAGCGCGCAGGCCTTCTCCCCGGCGTCCGACAGGAGCTCGAAGGGGAAGCCGAATTTCGCCTTGAACTTCTCGTGGGAGGCGAGCGAGTCGCGCGAGACGCCGAAGACGGCCCAGCCGGCCTTGGCGAAATCCGCGTGCAGGTCGCGGAACTGCAGGCTCTCGTCCGTGCAGCCGGGCGTGTTGTCCTTGGGGTAGAAGTAGAGGATGAGCGGGTGGCCCTTGAAGGCCGAGAGCCGGAACAGCTGGTTGCCTGTGGCGGGTAGCTCGAAATCCGGGACTGCCTTGCGTTCGCTCATCCAGGGGGCCCAAGGGGTTGACCGCGACCTATGGTGGCCAAGTTCCTTCAAAAACGCAAGCTATGGCGTTGAAGGGGAAGGGAGAAAGGCCGGGCCCTGGAGGGCGAGCGTGCCGCTGCGGCCGGGGACCTCCCCGTCGGCCACCGTGTGCAGGGGCAGGGCGGCCAGGTCCAGCCCGGCGAAAAGGTCGCGCATCGCGACGAGCGCGTAGCCCTGCGCCTTCCAGCCTTCCAGCAGGCGCTCGAAGGCCGGGGCGAGCTTCATGCCCTCCAGCTCGGCGTGCAGGGTGAAGACATGGTCGCGCGGCTCGCGCGTGCGCTCGAGGATCGCGTCGGCCACGGTCGCGTCCGTGACGCCGTCGAGCCCCACGAGCTCGTCCAGTGTCGGCAGCGTCGTCGGCAACTGCGGGCAGGCGACGATCTCGGCGCGGTGCACGGGGAGGAAGGGGTGCGTGCCGCGCGTGTCGGAGCAGTAGTCGAAGCCGAGGCGCTGGGTGCGGCGGTACGCGTGCAC
>Ga0209476_10000825_pt1 | contig 21379 bp, 18 predicted proteins | sample KloWWTrecipitate_FD_187179 | JGI IMG/M metagenome (GOLD analysis project Ga0209476, IMG submission 187179) | Active sludge microbial communities from Klosterneuburg, Austria, studying microevolution and ecology of nitrifiers - Klosterneuburg... | ecosystem: Engineered > WWTP > Aerobic digester... | reverse complement strand
TATGGAGACACTTATCCAACTTACAATGGTGCTATAGGAATGACCTACGAACAAGGTGGTGGCGGTGCTGGTGGAGCTGCTGTTATTAATGACGAAGGTGATACGCTTACATTATTCGACAGAGCCAATCATCATTTTACTACTTCATTGAGTACAATAGAAATTTCTTCAATCAATGCAGGTAAATTGATCAAAGAATTCAGAAAGTTTTTTAACGATGCTGTTTCTACAGGCATTGGAGAATACAAATCATATGTGATAAAAAATAATCCAAAGGATAAAGAAAGAGTAGAATCTTTACTCGAACTGTTAAATAAAAATGGCATTCAATACGGAACTGGTTCGGGAACAGGGAAAGGATATAATTATAATTCAGGAAAAGAAGAATCATTTTCTTTTAGCAATGATATTGTGATAAATGCTGTACAGCCACGGTCTGCAATGGTAAAAGTTTTGTTCGAGCCAAAAGCAAAACTGGTGGATTCGGCTACATACGATATTACTGCATGGGCATTACCATATGCTTATGGATTAGAAGCATTTGCCAGCAAGGAAAAATTAACTGGTAGCGGTTCGATCAATAAAGTAACAGTGAATAATGCGGAAACAACTTATGGTTATGTAATACCATGGAACGGCCTGCAAACAGTAAAAACGGTTGGTCAGCTATTACAAAAAGGAATTTTACTCCGGTATGCAGAAAACCCCTTTGAAGTAAATGGAAATAAATTCGAACGTGGAGCTGTTATAGTTTTAAAAACGGCAAACAAATTTTTTGGCGATAATTTATGGAGTGAAGTAAAAAGAATTGCAACTATTAATAATACACTGTTATATCCTGTGTCAACAGGATTTGTTGATAAAGGCAAAGATTTTGGTAGTGGTTCTGTGCATCCTTTTAAAGCACCAAAAGTTGCTTTATTAACAGGCGAAGGTATTGGCTCATTAGGTGCAGGTGAGATATGGCATTTCTTTGAACAACAAATTGATTACCCGATTACATTGATAAATCTCACAGATATTAACCGTGCAGATCTTAGCGATTTTGATGTATTAATTATGCCGGATGGCAATTATCGTTTTCTAAGCGATAAAGACGGTGCTGAAAAATTTAAAGAATGGATAAATAAAGGAGGAAGAGTAATTGCGATTGAAGAGGCTGTTGGAGCATTGGCAAAAGCAGAATTTGGCATTAAACTGAAAAAGACAGATACAGATGAAAAGAAAGATGAGAAGAAAGAAAAAGTGAGTTACGATGTTTTGAGAAAATTTGAAGATAGAGAAAGAGATGGTATTCCAAACATGACTCCCGGCTCTATTTATAAAGTCGAAATGGATAATTCGCATCCGTTAGCGTTTGGGTATCCCAATTATTATTATACATTGAAAATGGATGATAATGTATATGAATTCATCAAGGATGGCTGGAATGTTGGCGTCATTAAAAAAGATAACCAGGTAGCTGGATTTGTTGGATCAAAACTGAAAGAAAAGTTACAAGATGGATTAATTTTTGGCGTGCAGGAAATGGGAAGAGGTTCTGTAACGTATTTAACAGATGATATTATGTTTCGTAATTTTTGGGAGAATGGTAAGCTGATACTTTGCAATGCAGTTTTTTTGGTGGGGCAATAGTTGTTCAATATTATTATGAAAATCGGAGTTTTAATATTAATACATAGATTATGAATTCAAAAACAATTTTAGCAGGACTATTAATTCTATTGTTAACCGGCTGTAAATCAAAGTCGGCTTTTAATTATTCTGAGGAAATGATTAAAAAAGAGAGAAGCCTGATCCCTCATATTGAGGTGACAGAAAGTAAAGTAGAAAAATTTGCAGCGAAAGAACAATTTGATAGTGTTTCAGCAGTAGCAGCAAATATGGAAAATATGATACAGGTAACGATTGATGAGATTAAATCGACACCACCTCCTAAAGTGAATGAGGCTGATAATTTCAAAAGAGCTATGCTAAAATATTTTGAATATATAAAGAGTTTGTATACAAACTATAAAAAATGGGGTAATGCAGAAACAGCAGAGGAGAGGGATGCAATAGTTTTAGCTATTCAGAAATTAGTAAGAGATAAAGAAAAGGTAATTACGGAAATGCAGGCGGCACAGCGAAAATATGCAGATGTCAATGGATTCAAACTGGAAAAATAATATTTGATTTTTTAACAAATGTTATCAATCATTTATTTTATTGTTTCTTAGTTAATTTTATACTAATACATGACTGGTTCTTCTAGCCTCATAAATAGCTGTTATATTCGCTGATAATCTTTTTATAATGAAGAAATTTGTTCTGCTCGTTTTAATATATATAATTTCTTTTAGTGGAAGTATTTATTCGCAAACTCCTCCAAGTTGGACATCTGCCGATATGTATCTTGCTATTCGCAAATTAAATGTGTTGGGTTCGGTGCTATACCTTGCAGCACATCCGGATGATGAAAATACAAGACTGATTGCTTATCTCTCCAAAGATAGAATGTTGCGTACTGGTTATCTATCCATAACAAGGGGTGACGGCGGACAGAATTTAATTGGAGATGAACAAGGTATTGAGTTGGGGTTAATAAGAACACAAGAATTATTATCGGCTAGAAGAATAGATGGTGGCGAACAGTTTTTTACAAGAGCATATGATTTTGGTTATTCCAAAACTCCGGAAGAAACATTTGATAAGTGGAATAAAGAAAAAATATTGAGTGATGTGGTCTGGATCATCAGAATGTTTCAGCCAGATGTAATAGTTACAAGATTCCCTACTACTGGCGAAGGTGGGCATGGTCATCATACGGCCTCAGCCATTTTAGCGAATGAAGCTTTCGAAGCAGCCGCAAATCCTAATCGTTTTCCGGAACAATTAAGCAACCTCATTCATCCATGGCAAGTAAAAAGAGTTTTGTGGAATACATTCAATTTTGGAGGTACTAATACAACTGCTGCTGATCAGTATAAAATGGATGTAGGAGGCTTTAATCCATTATTGGGAAAAAGTTATGGAGAGATAGCTGCTATCAGCCGTAGTAATCATAAAAGCCAGGGCTTTGGTTCCGCAGGTTCACGGGGTGAACAATATGAATTTTTCAGAACAACAAAAGGGAGTGCATCAGTAAATGACTTAATGGATAATGTGGATTTAAGTTGGAAAAGAATTCCGGGGGGTGAAGCAGTAGGAGCAAAAGTCGATAAACTTATTGCAGGTTTTGATATGCTTCATCCTGAAAAATCAGTGGATGGATTAGTAGACTTGTATAAAGATTTAATGAATTTAAGAGATGGATATTGGCGAAATCAAAAACTCAAAGAGGTATATGAATTAATACCACAATGCGCCGGATTGTTTATGGAGGCTACAACAAGTGTTCCTTTTGCAGTGCAAACAGATTCTTTACGAGTCAATTATTCTCTAAATAATAGACTTGGTGCAAATATTGAATTAAACAAAGTAATTGGAGTTGGTTTTGATACTGTGTTTGCAAAATCAATGGAGAAGAATAAAAATATTTCTTTTTCAAAAACAATATTTGTTCCAGCAGATAGGCCTGTTACTCAGCCTTATTGGTTATTAAATAAGATGGCTGAAGGCTATTTTAATGTAGATGATCAATGGAAAATCGGGCAGGCAGATGTTGATCCTGCTTACAATTTTGCTGTTCAGGTAAAAATTAACGGAGCATACATTAACTATCTTTTGCCAGTTAAATATAAATTCACCGATCCTGTAAAAGGAGAGTTATATCAACCGTTGGTGGTTATACCTTCTATGCTTTTAAAAAGTGAACCGGCATTACGCATTGTGATCAATAAAGACGAAAAAATAAAAGGCGATCTAACTATTCAGAATAAAAAGAATAATATAGTAGCTACACCACATACTAATTATTTTTTAAGCAATAATAAACCTGATCCGTCTGTAAAATTTAATATCGGATCTGTGGTCATGACAGCCAAAGATCAGGCGATAACAGTAGGATATGAAATCAAATCGGATACAGCATCTGCTTTTCGATTTCTAGCAAAAGATAATAATATGGACTATTACAGTTCAAGTGAATTGAAAGAAATCAAGTATGACCATATTCCATATATTAATTATATGGTAAAACCAGAAGTTGAGTTTAAAAAAATTGATGTAAAAACATACAACAAAAAAATAGGCTACATTGTTGGTGCTGGCGATAAAGTGCCAGAATCTTTGGAGCAAATGGGTTATGAAGTAACATTGTTGACTGAAAAGGAAATGGCAAAGAATGGGTTGGATAAATTCGAAGCAATTATTACAGGTGTAAGAACGTATAATACGAATGACTGGATGAGTAAGTATTATAATAAACTGATGAAGTATGTTGAAGATGGGGGTAATGTAATTGTACAGTATAATACCAGCAGTCGTGTTGGTCCGGTTAGTCAGAAAATCGGTCCATATGATTTTGAAATTTCCAGAACCAGAGTTACTGATGAAAATGCTGCTGTAAAATTCTTAAGGCCTGAACATCCTGTACTGAATTTTCCCAATAAGATTACTTCCAATGATTTCAGAGGATGGATACAGGAACGAAGTATTTATCATGCATCTAACTGGGATAAAGAAAAGTTTGAACCTATTTTCTCTATGAATGATGCTGGTGAAAAACCTGATGAAGGAAGCTTAATTATTGCAAAGCATGGCAAAGGTTATTTTAGTTATACAGGTATTGTATTTTTCAGAGAACTGCCAGCTGGTGTTCCGGGTGCTTATAGATTGTTAGCAAACCTGATTGCACTCAATAAGAAAAAAGGATTTTAATGCCACAGGAGAAAAAGCCAGATGCAAAAAGAGGGGAGATGGCATTTATTTTTGCTATTATACTTGGATTAGTGATTGGGATATTAATAAAAAAAGTAAGAATTGGTTTGTTGATTGGTCTTGTGCTGGGTATTGTGATTGTTTTTACCGGCTGGCTGCGAACAAATCGAAAATAAATTATGCAAGAAAGAGAAAACAATAAACCACCTTTTTTTAAGAATTGGAATGGCTGGTACATTTCTTTAATAGCTTTTTTGGTAGTCTTGATTGTTTTATTTTATTTATTCACTGAAAACTTTAAATAAGTATGCGGAATATTTTATGCGAAGTTTTAAAATGCCCCTTTAGGGGATAGGGGTATGAGCCAGATTGATTGGATAGTATTAATCGGAACATTGCTCTGCATTATTTCCTACGGATTATATAAAAGCCGTACTACCCGAAACCTCGACGGGTATTTTTTATCCAACCGAAGCCTTCCTTGGGGATTAGTATTGCTTAGCATAATGGGTACACAAGCCAGTGCTATTACTTTTCTTTCTGCTCCGGGACAAGCTTACACAGATGGAATGCGGTTTGTACAATATTATTTCGGCCTTCCATTGGCAATGATAGTTATTTGTATTTTTTTCGTTCCCATATTCAGCCGGTTGAAAGTTTATACGGCTTACGAATATTTAGAGAACCGGTTCGATAGTAAAACAAGAACACTTACTTCATTTTTATTTTTATTACAAAGAGGATTATCAACTGGTATCAGTGTATTTGCTCCTTCAATAATTCTCTCGTCACTTTTTGGCTGGAATATTTATTACACCAATATATTAATGGGTGGCCTGCTTATTATTTATACTATGAGTGGTGGTGCAAAAGCAGTTGCTTACACACAACAGTTACAACTCATTATCATTTTTACTGGTATGTTCCTTGCCGCTTATATGGTTGTGAATATGTTGCCCGATAATGTAAGCTTTACCGATGCACTGGAAGTAAGTGGTAAGATGGGAAAGCTGAATGTAATTACAACAGGATTTGAAAATGGAAAATTTAACTGGAGTGATCAGTATAACCTCTTCAGCGGATTAATAGGAGGATTCTTTTTGGCCCTTTCTTATTTTGGAACTGACCAGTCGCAGGTTGGCCGCTATCTTACTGCCAAATCATTAAAGCAATCCCGCATGGGATTATTAATGAACGGGTTTGTTAAAATACCTATGCAGTTTGGTATTTTATTGATTGGGGTTTTGGTTTTTTCTTTTTATCAATTTAATAAGGCACCGATATTTTTTAATGATGTACAGTTGAAAAAATTGGAGTCATCTAAGTACAAAGATTCATTGATGATTGCTACTGCACAGTATGAATCGATTACAGAATTAAAGCAAAAAGCAGTAGTTGATTATTCTGCTGCTTCTGATATAAATGATAGAACGGCGAAGGCTGCTTCAATGAATACATTGGAAGGACTTCAAAAGAAATCAGACAGTTTACGGAAATCGGTGAAAGGCTGGCTTGCTTCAAAAGAAGTTGGCGGCGATAATAATGATACAAACTATATTTTTCTTCGCTTTGTAGTTGATAATTTACCTGTTGGTCTTGTTGGCTTGTTGATTGCTATAATTTTCCTTGCATCCTGGGGAAGTATTGCTGCTGCTATCAACTCACTAGCATCTTGTACAATGATTGACTTTCACAGACGTTTTACAAAGAAAAAAGATACAGAAGAAACTGAATACAAGCTTTCAAAGAAATATACATTGGCATGGGGAATCTTTTGCATAATCGTTGCCATGTTCACCTATAATGTTGGCAATAGTTTGATCGAAGCAGTGAATGTGTTGGGCTCATTGTTCTATGGTGTAATACTCGGTGTATTCCTAGTTGCGTTTATGTTTAAGAATATAAAAAGCGGTCATGTTGTTTTCTGGGGAGCGGTATTGGCGGAGGTATTAGTACTCACTGTTTTTATTCTTACCAAAGTCGGCGTTTTCAAAATGGGCTTTCTTTGGTTAAATCCAATTGGAGCATTTGGTGTAATAATATTCAGTCTTATTCTTAATAAGATTATACCCAAAAAAATAGCCCTGAACTAACAGGACTATTTTTTTAATAAAGACTATAAGTCTCCTTTAGGAGATTTAGGGGCATTACTTTAATTCTTTCAATAATTTTTCATTCAATTTCACATAGTCATCATTCTTAGCAGCAGTTGCAAGTTCTATTGACTTTTCTGCAGCCATTTTTGCATCTGCTTTCTTGCCCAATTTAGCAAGACAATTTGCTCTTTGATGATGAATCCAGAAAGCACTTGGTTGTGCTTCTACAGCTTTATCAAACCATCCAAGTGCTGTATTCAGATCTTTGCCGTTTTCCATATAGTACATAGCAGCATTAAAATAAGGCTTGTTGTCCTTATTCATTAACTGATCAATCTGCGCCATTACTTTTGTTTCAACATCAGCTGATATTGGAAGTGTAACAGATGTGTTATCCCATTTAATTTCAATGTCACATTTATTTGCAGTAATGTTTGCAAATTCAATAGTAAATGTTTCAATTTTATCGCTCATTTTTTCTGGAGCAGCCATTACTCTTACTACATCCATATCTTCTTTATAAGCAGAAGGGCTTGTAACATTCGTTTGTTTGCTGATAATGATTGTCCATTCTTTTTTTCCAGGAATAGTTAGTAAGCCATATTTTCCAGCAGCTACCTTTGTTCCACCTATCATTACATCTTCGCCGAAAGTAAGTGTTGTTGCCTGGTTAGCACCGGTACGCCATACTTTATCAAAAGGAACAAGATCTCCATAAATTGTTCTTCCTTTCATAGCAGGACGGGAATAAGAAAGTTCAACACTGGACAACGCAAAATCCTGTTTAACAGTTTGTGTTGGACTTGGAGCAGGAGTTTTTAATTGTGCTTCAGCCATAAATAATGAGCAGGCAGCAATGGCTGTAATAAATAATTTTTTCATGTGTGTATTATTTTTAATGTTTAATAGTCGTTTTGTGTTGTCACAAAATTGCTATTGTCTTTAAAGATTTTCGAAGTGCAAAGGTAGGAGAATCGGGTGCAAATTCCGACTGGCTAATTACAGATTGAAGAATAACGTTATGAAATGCCCATAAGCAGAGGTATACCAATCAATTTTGATTATTTAAGGCATAACATGTAACAAATTTATAAAAATTATAATATACACATGAAAGGTAAATCATTCTGTTAGAAAGGAATAGTAACAGTGGTGCGGCTATTTTTTGCTTTGCGTATCCATTTTGGTCCTTCTTTAATAAGGCGTATAGCTTCTTTATCGCATTTGCTGCAAAGCGATTTTACTATTTTGAAGTTTACAGGCTCGCCATTTTTATTTACTTCAAAAGACACTTGTACTTCACCTGTCTTTACCGACTTGGATTTATAATCATCTGGTAATTGAATATTATTTACAAGATAATTATCATAATATGCCCACCCATCTGATGGTTCTGGTTCTTCCAGTTGCATGCTATTGTTATTAGACCTTGCTTGCAGGTTCGGCTTTTGTTGGCTTATCACTACTTCAGACATACGGCTCCTATCATCTTGTAAAACAACTTGGTTAGTTGGTGCTGCATTTCTCAATTGTATATTATTATTTTCAAATCCGATGGAACGTACCTGCACATCTACTATTGAATCGGGATAGCTAAGATTGAAATATCCTCTTACATCAGTATAAGTACCGGTGTTTTCTTCCAGATTAGTAACATTAGCAAAAGGCACACCTACATTATTCTGATCGGTTACACGGCCACGAAAAATATTTGTAGTTTGATTACGATAATTCTGATCATCAATTTTTTTGGTAGCAGCTACAGCTCTTTTTCTTGATTCGAAATTATCTTCTTTTTCCGCTGCTTTATCTTTCGTAGTAACTACATCAATTTCTTGCTTCCCTGCTTCACTTCCTGGTTTTACTTCTTCTTTACCCAATATTTTTTTCTCAGTCACATTTCCTATAGCTCTTTGGGGCTCATTATTTTTTATTGTTGGCGTAGCAACTACAGGGGCTGGAGGAACTGCTTTTTCATCATCCATTGAAATGCTGACTTCCTTTTTTTCAACTGCTCCACTACCAGAAGTATTTGAAGTTTGATCTGTTGTTAAAGGTTGTTCTACTGTTTCACTTGTGGTGCCTTTTTCAGTTACAGAAACAGGTTTGTTAGCTGTATTGGAATCAGCAGCATCAGTTAATTTATTTTCTGTTGCTTTTGCAGGTTCATTCTGAGCAATGGATTCTGCCTTTTTATTAAATCCAAATTGATAAACGGCAAACGTAGCACCCGCCACAAAAAGTAGCATAGCAGCCACTTTTAACAGTCGGAAATTATTTTTTCGTTCAGTAGTTTGTAAAGGAATTACTTTGGCAGATGCTGTCTTTTGGGCAAGCCTTCCTTTAAGTTCAGCAATATCAGCGGCTACATTCACACCAGCAACAGCATATCCTTCCAATGCATCCGCAAGAAAAGGATCATCCATTGCAGCTTTTTCCAGTTCATGCATTTCTTTGGCAGAAAGCAAACCCTTATGATATTTTTCAATATCAGCGGCGGTAAAATTATTTATGTTATTATCTGTAGCCATTTATTATTAGAATCCTTGTATTTTATTTGCCAATTGTCTATAACTCATTTCCCACTCCCAACTTTTCATTCTCCATACATAGTTTCAAATTTCGTCGTCCATTTTGTATAAAACTTCTCACCTGATTCCATTCCAGCCCGGTTATTTCTACTATTTCATTATAACATTTTCCATCCAGGTAAAATAGCTTTACAGTTTCCCGTTGCTCATTTGTCAAAGTGCCAAGGCAGAATTCCAGTTTCTTGAAATTCTCCTCTTTTTCCAACACACCATTCAGATGCACATTGTCCTCTGATTGCACAAGTTCATATTTAAACTCTACTGTTTTCATGTTTTTGGGAGTCCGCAGTTGCATCAAACAGTGGTTTTTAGCCACCTGGTGCAGCCAAGGTTTAAAATTCTCCACTTCATGCTTTCTCAATTTTGGTACCAGTTCCTCAAATATTTGCATCACACTGTCTTTCGCAGTTTCCGGATCCTTATAATATTTAAGGCACACACCATACACCAGCTCCATGTATCGCTGATACAATTCTCCGAGTATGGCCATATCACCAGATTCCTTGTAAAGAGCAACCAGCTCCTTGTCGGATAGTGAGTTATGAGATATGTTCTTTAAAAATGACAACGGTCTAAAATTAATGAATAATTATTTACTTAACCAGCTTTAGTGCATATGGCATCGTCCCTTGCGTCGCACTTTTCATCGTTCAGAACATTGGTCATCAAAAACCTCTTCCTATTAGCATTCCTAATAAAGGAAAAGTCATTCTATCCTCTCCTCAAGCAGAGGAAGTCGGAGTTAAAAAAATCAGAGAATATATTGAGAGTAGTTTATGCAATCCTCTAAATACCCGCATCTGGGTATGTAAATACTTATATTATGAAACGAATACTCCTATTAATAATGCCCATTATTTTAATAATGCTGGCATTCCGTCCCGTCAAGTCTCACACCGTTTCCGGAACAGTTACAGATGAAAAAGGTAACCCTCTTTCATCTGTTTCTGTTAAATATAAAGGAAGCTCAAGTGGAACTTTTACTGATGCTTCAGGTAAGTACAGCTTTACAATTTCTTCATCTTCTGGCACATTGATTTTTTCCACACTAGGCTATCAAACAGTTGAGATGAAAGTAAATGGGAAGGCTGTTATTGATATTGTACTTAGCTCAAGTAAAAAAGAATTACAAGAAGTAATTGTTACAGCACAAGGTCAGGCAGCACAAAAAAGAACACTTGGCTATTCTACAAAGTCTTATAACGGCCGTGGGTTAGTCGGTTCGGCTCCCAGCGTTAATACAGAACAAGGATATTATGATTTTAAAAGAACAGACGATGAGTTTGTCGATTTTAATCGGGAAGGTTATGATAAAATAACTGAAAATCAGTTTATGAAAGTAAACGACAATCCTTTATCTACTTTCTCTATTGATGTAGATGCAGCATCGTATAGCAATGTTCGCCGTTTTTTAAACCAGGGGCAATTACCACCTGCTGGCTCCGTAAGGATTGAAGAAATGGTGAATTACTTTAAGTATGAATATCCGCAGCCAACAAATAACGATCCTTTTTCTATCAATACAGAAATTGCAGATGCGCCTTGGAATAAAGATCACAAACTTATTTTAATTGGTTTGCAAGGAAAGAAAATTCCAACAGAAAATCTTCCTGCATCAAATCTTGTTTTCCTGATTGATGTATCAGGCTCTATGCAGAGTGCTAATAAATTACCATTGGTAAAAGCTTCTATGAAAATGCTGGTAGATCAGCTAAGAGAGCAAGATAAAATTTCTATGGTTGTATATGCGGGAGCCGCAGGCATTGTGTTACCACCAACAAGTGGAGCAGAAAAAACAAAGATCAAAGATGCGATTGATAAATTAGAAGCTGGTGGTTCTACCGCTGGTGGTGCTGGTATAAAACTGGCTTATAAAACTGCTCAGGAAAATTTTGTAAGAAATGGTAACAACCGTGTAATTCTTTGTTCTGATGGAGATTTTAATGTAGGCGAAAGCAGTGATGATGCAATGGAGCGATTAATTGAAACGGAAAGAAAGAGTGGAGTGTTCTTAACCATACTTGGTTATGGCATGGGTAATTACCAAGATGCAAAAATGCAAAAGCTGGCTGATAAAGGAAACGGTAATCATGCCTATATAGATGGCATCAGCGAAGCAAAAAAAGTATTGGTGAACGAATTTGGCGGAACACTCTTTACCATTGCTAAAGATGTAAAGCTGCAGATAGAATTTAATCCTGCTAAAGTACAAGGCTATCGCCTTATCGGTTATGAAAACAGGATGTTGGCGAAAGAAGATTTTAATGATGATAAAAAAGATGCCGGAGAATTAGGCAGTGGTCATACCGTAACTGCCATCTACGAAGTAATTCCCGTAGGTGTAAAAAGCAGTTTTCTGAAAGATGTGGATGCATTGAAATACCAGAAAGATGTAGCTCCTTTAAGCAAGTCGAAACAGACTGACGAAATCTTGACAGTGAAGTTTCGCTACAAAGCACCTGATGGCGAGGTAAGCAAACTAATAGAACATCCTGTTGCTGATAAACAAGTGGCTATTGCAAAAACGTCTGACAATTTCCGTTTTGCAGCAGCGGTAGCACAGTTTGGCATGTTGCTTAGGGATTCAGAATTCAAATCAGCTGCTTCTTACACTAGTGTGGTAGAAATGGCACGCAAAGCAAGAGGCAACGATGATGAAGGCTATCGTTCTGAATTTATAAGATTAGTAGAAAGTGCTCAGTTGCTTGCAAAATCAAAGCCAGAGCCAAAGAAAAGTATTGATACGGATGACGACGAAGAAACCCTTCCAATAAGTAAGAATAAATAGCTAATCATTTAACAGCCGGTTAGTGATATCGGGGTTCCGTTTTTACGGAACCCCTCATTTTTTTAGATTTCTCCACAAGTTTATGCAATTGAGAAATCCTTTGCATCTTAAAAGATAATAATACAATAAAACCTCTTTATGAGTAAAAAAATAGCACTCTCTATCGCCGAACCTTGTCATGAAAACTGGGAAAAGATGAGCCCTGATGCAAAGGGTAAATTTTGTGGCTCTTGCCAGAAACAAGTCATTGATTTCAGTAGCATGAGCGATACGCAGGTTGCACAGTTTTTTAAAAAGCCATCCACAGGTTCTATTTGCGGTCGTTTTATGACGGATCAACTCAACAGAGAGATTGAAATTCCTAAAAAGAGAATTCCATGGGCAAAACATTTTTTTACTTTACTGCTGCCTGCTTTCTTGATTTCAAAAGCATCTGCACAAAATAATAGAATGGGTAAGGTAATACCTGTAGAGAAAGATACTACCCGTACACCAATGACAAGCGAATTCAGAACCCTGGGAATGGTGGCACCACAAAATATTTTACCATTTATGGGAGATACCACTGTTTGTACGACTGAAGTAATTACGAAAAATCTCAAGGGGAAAATAGTGGATGAAGTTGGAAATGCTGTTCCTTTTGCCAGTATCCAGGTGGGCAAAACATTACATACATATATAGCAGATGAGAAAGGTGAGTTTGTGATTAATACAGAACTTCTTGGTAATAATAAATCATTGCTCATTTCATGTGTAGGATTTGAATCGAAAGAAGTTATAATTAAAGATGCGATTAATTTTTTAAAGGTTGAGCTTACTATGATAATGGGAGATGTGACAACTTCTTCCACACAAAGTTTTGTAAAAGGAGAAATTATTGCAGGAGGTTTAAGTGTTGAGGGAATTGATACTAATACCGATGAAATAGTAACCAGAGATATTGAAGTTCCGGCTTCGCAAAATAAATTCTTTATCTATCCCAATCCAGTTCTGTCAGGCGGTAATGCTTCCTTGGGTATTGCAATGATGGAAGAAGGATATTACGCAGTTAATTTTCTAAGTCTTTCAGGTCAGTTGTTACTGCAAAAAGAAATATGGATTGATGGGAAGGTAAAAGTGTTGAATATTGATGTGCCTAAAGTAGCTGCTGGCAGTTATTTCTTAGTGCTTACTAATAAAAAGACAAGTAAGAAGATGACAGAAAAAATAATTATTCAATAAGGTTAGTCTTTAAAAGACGGATGGAAATTTTCTAATGTTTTTCTAAGAAATTCTCTGTCGAGATGCGTATAGATTTCAGTGGTAATAATGCTTGCATGCCCCAGCATTTCCTGTACGGCTCGTAAGTCAGCACCGCCTTCTACAAGATGTGTGGCAAATGAATGCCGGAATGTATGTGGCGATACTGTTTTCTTTATCTCAGCTTTCCCTGCAAGGTCTTTAATGATATAAAAGATCATTACTCTCGATAATTTACTCCCTCTATAGTTTAGAAAAAGAATGTCCTCATTTCCTTTTGTTGGAGTTATGTGAACCCGGATAGTGTTTTTATAAATATTAATATACTTGATAGCACTGCTGCCAATTGGTACTAGCCTTTCTTTATCACCTTTGCCCAGCACTCTTATAAAACCCACATCCAAATAAAGCTGAGAAATTTTAAGGTTAACCAATTCTGATACCCGAAGCCCACAACTGTACATCGTTTCCAGTATTGCTTTGTTTCGACCGCCTTCTGGTTTGCTGAGATCAATGCAGGAAATGATTTTTTCTATTTCATCAAAACTCAACACATCTGGCAACAACCTTTTTTGTTTGGGAGCTTCTAGCAATGCTGTAGGATCGGTTTTGGAAATATCTTCCAGCAAACAATATTTATAAAAAGCCCTGATGCCGGAAATAATTCTTGCTTGCGAAGAAGCGGTCATGCCTAGTTCAGCAATCCATTTAATAAATTGCTGAAGATCTTTTAATTTAATTTCAGCCGGATTTTTTAACGCTGCTGATTCTTGTAAATAATTCGTCAGTAATTCCATATCCCGCAGATAGGCTTGCACAGAATTATCAGAAAGAGATTTTTCTAATTGCAGGTATGCTTTAAATCCTTTTTTATAAGGTTCCCACATTATTGAAGAGTTGATTTTCTCTTAAGCGGTAAAAAAATCCCACAAAGACGTTATTGCTGTATTCTTTGCTTAGTGCCTTTGTGGGATAAAGTCCAAAAAAACTTATTATTCAAACGTAATATTCTTCTCAATTACTTTCCACTCTTTACCAATCTTTACTTTAGCCCATGCTCTTGTGTTGGTTACGTTTACGGAGTCTATATGGTCATGCATGTAGTCGTAATCAATTTCAAGAGCTTCGCCGAAAGTCATCGAAGCTTTTTTGCCTGTACTCATATCTTCGATAAATAGATTGCCACGGTCCGTAAACACTACTAAATTATCTGATATGGAAAATTTAGGATTAAGATTATTGATACCACTGCCTTTGGGACTTACACTCTGACTTCTATCGTACGGTAACTTAATCTGAAACCCTCTGCCACTTTCACAATCGTTAAACATTATCCATGCTACATCTGCATTATTGAAATAACAACGAATAAAATTTTTATTAATATTCGGGGTTCTTCCGATCAAGCCTTCAAAACTTGTTTTACGTAATTCGCCTAATCCTTTGTACGTCCAAATAATGCTATCAGCCTTACAATTGTTACTAATAATAAACACGGCCGGCTCTAGCTTATGGTCTCCTTTAAAATTAATACTATCGGTTAAGCAGGCAGTGTCGCAAAAAGTTGCTGGCCCATCAGCTGATTTTGAGCCGCAGGCAACAAACATTATAGCAGTAATAAATGATAATGCTAAAGTAATAAAAGTCTTCATGATAATTGGTTTGTTGTGAAGCAAAAATAACCATTGAAAATTTGAGAGACGAATATTATTTTACTGCTCAATCAATTGTTTCAAATAGTATCTTCGGCACATGAGTATAATGCAGCCCGTTAATCTTCGTTCGTTTAGACAAAAAGCAAAGGATAAAAAAAATAGTATGCGCCGCTTCCTTACTAAATTGGGAAGAGAAGCTCCCCGTGGGTTGGATAAAAAAATAGCAGTATTGGAAAAAGAAGTTTGGCAGGAAACTGATTGTCTTACCTGTGCCAATTGCTGCAAAACGATGACGCCGACATTTACCAATACTGATATGAAAAGAATATCGGCACATTTGAATATGACAGTTGAAGCTTTTCAGAATAAATGGCTAAGAAAAGAAAAAGGCGGCGACCGTGACTGGCTGAATAAAACAGAACCATGTCAGTTCTTAAATCTGAAGGATAATAAGTGTAGCATCTACGAAGTAAGACCGGTTGATTGTTCGGGCTTTCCGCATCTCTCAAAAAAGTTCAGCGAATACGATCATGTGCATAAGCAGAATGTTGAGCTGTGTCCGGCTACTTTTAGGTTGGTGGAGAAAATGATGAGTCGGGTCAATGGTGAATTGTGAACGGTGAATGGTGAATGGGTCAGGCACTCAGATTGGAAATGAGTTTACTTAACATTTTAAAAATCGATTCCATCGACTTGTTTAATTCGATTGTTTTTTTATGATCAGTATATTCGAGTAAAACTGATATTTCGATTTGTGTTTCTATTTCAACCAGCGAACTGCGGGATATTTCATAAAAACGTTTTCTCTCCAATTTAGAGCTTCTGGCAGATCCTTCAGCGATATTACTGCAAACTGAAATAGCTGCTCTTCTTAATTGGCTTACTAAAACATATAGTTCTTCCTTTGGATAAGATTTAGTTATCAAATAGACTTCTTTTACCAAAAGCAATGTAATTTTATAAACCTCTAGATTTTTGTGTGCAAGATTCAACATATAATTATTATTTAATTAAGAAATCATGGTTAATAGGGTTCTTGTATTTCCCATTCACTATTCATCATTGACCATTCACCTATAAAAAGATATCTTCAATCAAAAAATACTCCGCCTCCTTCCCATTCATCGTAATCGAAATCACATCATACTGTATCCAATCACTTCCAGGATTTAAAAACAAATACTCATCCGCTGCTTTTTGTAAATTTTTAAATTTCTTTTTGGTAACGCTGTCTTCCGGGTAGCCAAATGGCGAAGCCTTTCTCGCCTTCACTTCTACAAAATGTAAAAACTTTCCTTTGGTAGCAACGATGTCAATTTCATAATGCGAGTGCCGCCAGTTTGCATGTAGGATAGTATAGCCATGCTCACTCAGCCATTTAGCAGCTAATTCTTCTCCTTCTTTTCCTAGTTCATTATGAGACGCCATGTAGTATCTTTATCGGCAAATTACAAAATCAGGAAGACATTATTCTATGGCAGGGATTTACAAATTAACAGGTGTTGTAAAGCATTATGAATGGGGTGGCATTTCTTTTATTCCTTCTTTATTGAAAAAAGTAAATGAAAAGAAAATTCCTCATGCTGAATATTGGATGGGTACGCATCCTTTAGGTCAGTCTGTTGTAGATACGGGTGGAAGTATTCCTACTGAATTAAATGCAATTGCCAACAGTTTGCCTTATTTATTTAAAGTGTTGGATGTAAAAGATATGTTATCCATTCAGGTACATCCTTCCAAAGATGCTGCGGAAATAGAATTTGCAAGAGAAGAAGCAGAAGGAATTCCGCTCGATGCACCAAACCGTTCATATAAAGATGACAATCATAAGCCGGAACTGATGGTGGCATTAAGCGACTTTTGGTTATTGCATGGATTCAAACCAACAGAAGCGTTGATTAATACCTTGACCAATGTTACTGAGCTTAACGAATTACTTCCGGTGTTTAACGAATTGGGTTATGCTGGCTTATACCAACATGTAATGGAAATGCCGCAGGCAGAAGTAAATCGTTTACTTCTGCCATTATTGAACAACCTAACAGATATATATAAAGATGAAGCATCTGATAAATCAACAGCAGATTATTGGGCATCCAAAGCCGCTTCCACATTTAATACCGATGGCAATATTGACCGGGGAATTTTTTCTATTTATATATTCAACATCATTCAGTTGAAAAAAGGTGAAGCCATTTTTCAAGCGGACGGTGTGCCACATGCATATCTGGAAGGACAGAATGTAGAGATCATGGCGAATTCGGATAATGTACTCCGCGGCGGACTAACTACCAAACATATTGATGTTGTTGAATTGATGAAGCATGTAAAATGCGAAGCCACCATTCCACAAATAATTACAGGTGATGTAAATGGAGAAGGGGAGAGGACCTATAATACACCGGTACCCGATTTTACCCTCAGTGTTTTTGAAATGGAAAAAGGAGATGTGGCTTCTTTCAATCCCACTACAACAGAAATAGTTTTGTTAACTGAAGGTGTTGTGGAAGCAGATGATGATGATACCACCATTAAGCTGCAAGCAGGAACTCCATCTGCCGTTGTATTTCCCGGCGCAACTGTTTACCTGGCTGCTGCCGCTAAATCCGTTGTATTCAGGGCTTCAGCAGCTCAACTTCGTTAAAAACTTCGTAGAGTAAACTATCCACAATCGTTGATAAAAGGAAAGGCTAATTGCTTCAATTAAGTTATTTTTGCCCCTTAACACAGAATCAAATTATTATTATGAAGATCAACAAGAAATTAATCGTATTCACAATTATATTGGTAGCATTGGCAACAGCCTGCAAATTCTTTTTCGGGCCCGAACTGGCCTGGTCAGGATTTTCACCGGTTATTGCTATCGCTTTATTCGCTGGCTTTATCATGAAGCAAAAAGACATGTCGTTCTTATTGCCTTTAGCTGCGTTGTTCATCAGCGATGCGGTAATACAATTATTATATACACAGGACTTATTTCCTTATGCCGGATTCTATGGCGGTCAGTGGAAAAACTATTTAGTATTGTTGGCTGCAGTTTTAATCGGTTGGGGCTTGAAAGGGAAAAAACTCTCCGGCATTTTTGGCGGCGCCATTATTGCACCTACAGTTTTCTTTGTAATATCTAACACCATGGTATGGATGGCAGCAACAGAAGTTGTTTATGCAAAAAGTTTTACTGGTTGGTTAACTTGCCTCGAAGCTGGTTTACCTTTCTATAGAAATTCATTAATTGCTACAATGGTTTTCTTGCCGGTGATATTGTTTGCTTTTAATTATATGACGAAGAAGAAAGTAGAGATTACGTTAGCGTAATACTTACCACTAATAATATTGAAACCCATACGCTAAAGCGATGGGTTTTTCTTTGCCACAGATTACACGGATTAACACAGATTAAATACAATTGATTGCTGCGCAATTTTCTTTGCCACAGATTACACGGATTAGCACAGATTAAATACAATTGATTGCTGCGCAATTTATTTTTTGCCGGTAAGTCGGTAAGACGAAAAGAAGAAATCAAATGCTATAAACTTCCCGTCTTCTTTCCCCTGCCTGCCGGCAGGCAGGTTCCCGGCTATATTAAAAAATTCTGCCGAAGACAGAATAATCCGTGTTAATCCGTGTAATCTGTGGCTAACCTTTTTTTTGTGGCTACGAAGCTGTTCCCTCATACCCCTCATCATGCATTAATGTATGGTGGCTACCATCTGCCGCTTCGGTGGCTAATTCATCACAGCGGTTATTTAATGCATTCGTTGCATGACCCTTCACCCATTTAAATTTGATAACATGGCGTTTCGCCAGTTCAAAATACTCTCTCCACAGGTCTGGGTTTTTTTTACCGCCTTTAAAGTTTGTTTTTATCCAGTTATTCAGCCAGCCTTCTTCTACTGCCCGCACCACATACTGGCTATCAGAATAAATAGTAATGTGCATGCCTGTTTTTTTCAATGCTTTCAGTCCGGCGATGACGGCCATTAACTCCATGCGGTTGTTGGTGGTGTGGTGATAACCTTGGGATAATTCTTTGCGGTGATTGCCACTCATGAGTACAACGCCATAGCCACCGGGGCCGGGATTACCTCTTGATGAGCCGTCGGTGTATATTGTAACTTCGTTACTCATGTTGAATGTTAAATGCTAAATGTTGAATGGAAATCCGCTATTATTTAGCGTTACTCATTTATTTTAAATGCTAATTCTTAAATGTTGAATGGCTGTTGTATTCATTTAAAATTCATCATTCAACATTCAAAATAATCAGACTTGAAAGACGCCAGTCTTCAAGTCTGAGATCTCCGGATTATTATTCGCCGCCTTTATCCCTTCGCTGATAACTTTTCTGGTATCAATAGGATCAATGATCGCATCTACCCAAAGCCTTGCCGCAGCATAGTACGGCGATGTTTGTGTATCATAACGACCTTTAATTTTATTTAGCAAAGCATTCTCTGCTTCGGGTGTAATTTCTTTACCTTCTTTCTTTAATGATGCCACTTCTATTTGCAACAAAACTTTTGCTGCCGCATCACCACCCATTACAGCGATTTTGGCCGTAGGCCATGCATAAATAAAACGGGGATCGTAAGCCTTGCCGCACATGGCATAGTTGCCGGCACCATAACTGTTACCCACAACAATAGTAATCTTCGGCACAACGGAATTAGCCACGGCATTCACCATTTTAGCACCGTCTTTAATAATACCGCTGTGTTCGCTGCGGCTGCCCACCATAAAACCAGTAACATCTTGTAAGAATACCAACGGTATTTTTTTCTGGTTGCAGTTCAATATAAACCGGGCAGACTTATCAGCACTGTCGTTATAAATAACACCGCCGAGCTGCATTTCTTTTTTCTTTGTTTTTACAATGCTGCGTTGATTTGCTACAATACCAACCGCCCATCCATCAATCCTTCCATAGCCACAAATAATTGTTTTACCATAATCTTCTTTAAACTGCTCAAACTCGGAGCCATCAACAATGCGTTCAATCACTTCCAGCATATCATACTGTCCGCCGTCATGTGGAAAGATGCCGTACAGTTCTTCCGGGTTTTTTGTTGGCGCAGCAGATGCTATTCGGTCAAAACCGGCTTTGGGTTTGTCGCCGAGCATGGAAAACATTTTTTTAATATGATCCATACATTCCTGCTCGGTCTTGAATTTATAATCGGCTATACCGCTTATCTCCGTATGCGTAGCTGCACCGCCGAGGGTTTCATTATCTATGTCTTCGCCAATGGCGGCTTTTACCAGGTATGGACCGGCCAAATAAATAGAACCATTGCCTTCCACCATTAATGTTTCATCACTCATGATTGGTAGGTAAGCACCGCCCGCCACACATGGGCCCATTACCGCAGCTATTTGTGTAATGCCCATTCCACTAATTACCGCATTGTTGCGAAAGATGCGGCCAAAATGTTCTTTGTCGGGAAATATTTCATCCTGCATAGGTAGAAAAACACCGGCACTATCTACCAGATAAATTACTGGCAAATGATTTTCCATGGCTATCTCTTGCAGCCGCAGGTTCTTCTTACCCGTTATCGGAAACCAGGCACCGGCTTTCACCGTTTGGTCGTTGGCAACTATCATACATTGCCGGCCGCTTACATAACCCACACCGGCCACTGTACCACCGGCGGGGCAACCACCTTGTTCGGCATAAAGTTCATAACCGGCAAAAGCACCGATCTCTATAAACGCCGATTCATTATCTATTAAGTAATCAATTCTTTCTCTTGGGGTAAGTTTATTCTGCTGGTGCTGTTTCTCAATTGCTTTTTTACCGCCGCCTTCATAAATCTTCTCCAGCCGCTGCCGCATCTCACTCAGGCTTTGTTTTAGTACATCTTCGTTCTTATTAAATGCTAAATCCATAGTGCAAGTAGTTGAGGGGCAAAGATAAGGAAGTGGGGAGAGGTGAAAGGAGAGAGGAGAAAGGGATGGCAAACTTCATTATTCGATGTTTTAATTATTAGCCAAGCTGTTGTAATACTATCATCTTTCGTTGCGTCGCACTCTTCAGGGTTCGGTTCTTTACTCAACAGTATTTCCGGCTGACATCCGGTCGCAGACTCCGGTTTTTTATCGGAGCAGCCTTTGGGCTTTATATTTTCAATCAACAGAAACAATTTTGAAGTCACAATTTGTGACTCCAAGTTTATAGATTAGTAGACGAGTACGCCACATGCAAAA
>Ga0209476_10000824_pt1 | contig 21400 bp, 16 predicted proteins | sample KloWWTrecipitate_FD_187179 | JGI IMG/M metagenome (GOLD analysis project Ga0209476, IMG submission 187179) | Active sludge microbial communities from Klosterneuburg, Austria, studying microevolution and ecology of nitrifiers - Klosterneuburg... | ecosystem: Engineered > WWTP > Aerobic digester... | reverse complement strand
CGGCTTCGGCGCCAACCTCGGGGAGTTGCAGCGCGCGGCGCGCGCATCCGGATTCTTCAACCCCTTCCTCGGCGGGGGCCTCGACCCGGATGGCGTGATCCGGGCGCTGCCGCTGCTGGCCGGCTACCACGGAGCGGTCTACGACTCGCTGGCAGTGGCCGTCATGCGCGAGTACCTCGGCAAGGCCTCGGTGGCGGTGAGGGGCGACGCGCTCGTCCTGCGGGGCGAGCGAGGCGGCGTCGAGATACCGGTCTCGGCCGGCTTCACCGCGATGGTGCCGCTGGCGGGACGCGGAGGCCCCGGCGGCGGGCGATTCCGCTACGTGTCGGCGACCGACGTGCTCGAGGGCCGCGTGCGCGCCGAGGCGCTGCGCGGCCGGATCGTGCTGGTCGGCACCACCGCGCCGGGGCAGACCGACCTGCGCGCCACGCCGGTCAGCGAGGTCTTCCCGGGCGTCGAGATCCACGCGTCGCTGATCGCGGGTGCCCTCGACGGCCGGCTCAAGCGACGGCCGGTCGAGGCACCGGCGATCGGTGCGTTGGCGACGCTGCTGGTCGGCGGCGTGCTCGCACTCGCGCTGCCGGCGATGGGGGCGGTGGGCGCGGTGCTCGCGAGCGTGGTCGGCGCGATGACGCTGGCCGGCGCCAACGCCATCGCGTATTCGAACTTCGGCGTCGTGCTGCCGCTGGCGGCATCGCTCGCGGCGGTGCTCGTGGTCGGCCTGTTCAACCTGACCGCGGGGTGGTTCGCCGAGGGCCGAACGCGGCGCGCGATGGTGCAGCTGTTCGGCGAGTACGTGTCGCCGCAGCTGGTCGAGCAGATGGCGCGCGATCCTTTCGGCTACCGGATCGCCGAGAGCACCAATCGCGAACTGACGATCCTGTTCGCCGACATTCGCGGCTTCACGCGGATCGCCGAGACGATGGAGCCGGAAGCGCTTCGCGAATACATCAACACCTTCCTGACCGGCATGACCGGGATCATCCACGCGCATCGCGGCACGGTCGACAAGTACATCGGCGACGCGGTAATGGCATTCTGGGGCGCGCCGGTCGAAGATCCGGCGCACGCCGACCACGCGGTCGCGGCGGCGCTCGCGATGCAGGCCGAGGTGCGCCGCATGTCGGACGCACTGCGCGCGCGCGGCCTGCCGCCGCTCGCGGTGGGCATCGGGGTCAATACCGGCGTCGTGCGGGTGGGCGACATGGGCTCCAGGCTGCGGCGCGCCTACACTGTCATCGGCGACGCGGTGAACCTGGCCTCGCGCCTCGAGGGCTTGACCAAGCAATACGAGGTCCCGATCATCGTCGGCGAGGGGACCGTTCGGCGCTGCCGCCAGCACGGGTTCTTCGAGCTGGCCCGCGCCACCATTACGGGTCGCGCCGAGTCGGTCAGGGTCTTCGTGCCGAAGGCGGCGCGCGAGGCCGGCGTCGAGGGCGTCGCCACCGTGCCGATGACCGAAACCGTGCAAGCGCCCAGGAAGGCCAGGGAAGCTCTCCATGAAGGTACGAGTCCTCGGGTGTAGCGGGGGCATCGGTGCGCGCGCCCGGACGACATCGTTCCTGATCGACGACGACGTCCTGCTCGACGCGGGCACCGGCGTCGAGGACCTGTCGGTCGACGAACTCACCGCGATCGACCACGTCTTCCTCACGCATTCGCACCTCGATCACATCGCGGCGCTGCCCTTGCTGGTCGACTCGGTCGGCGGCCGGCGCGACAAGCCGATCGTGGTGCACGCGCTGCCCGAGACGATCGTGGCGCTCAGGACGCACATCTTCAACTGGGTGATCTGGCCCGACTTCACCGAGATCCCGCACTACGAGCGGCCGTGGATGGTCTTCGAGCCGCTGTCGATCGGCAGTGTCGTGGAGGTTGGCGGGCGCTGGGTGCGCAGCCTCGCGGCCAGCCACACGGTGCCGGCGCTCGCGTTCCACGCCTACACCGAGGAGGCTGGGCTGGTGTTCTCCGGCGACACCGGGCCCAACGACGAGTTCTGGCGCCAGGTCAACGGCGTGCCGAACCTGAAGTACCTCATCATCGAGACCGCGTTCTCGAACCGCGAGCAGGACCTCGCGGTGACCGCCAAGCACCTGTTCCCGATCCAGCTCGGCGAAGAGCTCGCGAAGCTGCAGCGCGAGCCGCAGATCCTGATCACGCACCTCAAGCCCTCGGACCGCGAGACGATCACGCGCGAGATCGAGGCCTGGGCGGGACGCTTCTCGCCGCGGGTGCTCGAGCGCGGGGACGTGCTGGAGCTGTAGGCGCTGCGGTCCGCGCGTCGGCGCGACATCGCGTTCGGCGCAGCGCGCCGGGACCCTGGCGCGCCGTTCGAAGTGCCGCAATGGGTCAGGTCGGGGTGACGCATTTCGTCAGGAACTGCTCAGGCGGATGGCGCGGCCGGACGCGGCGCTGCCGGCCACGGCGCGCAACGGTCGCCAGCGTGCGACGGATGTCACGCTTCACGAGCCTGCCCGCCGCTCGTCGGCCGAACGCTGCCGCTGACTTCCCGTGGCACGTTGCCTGCAACGAATGTCCCGAGTCGACGATGTCGGCCCATTACTCCACAACCGAATCGGGAGCTGAGCAAATGAAGGTCCGCAAGCAACTGCAGAAGGGTTTCACCCTGATCGAACTGATGATCGTCGTGGCGATCATCGGCATCCTGGCGGCGGTCGCGCTGCCGGCGTATCAGGACTACACGGTGCGTGCGCGGGTGTCGGAACTGGCGATCACCGCGTCGTCGATGAAAGCGACGATCAGCGAGAACATCTCCAACGCCGGTGGCGTGATCGCGGCGGGCTCTTGCCGTGGCGTGACGGACCTGACCGTCGACACCAAGAACCTGGCGGGGAGCACGTGCACCGACGCGACCGGCGTGGTCGCGGTGACCGGGACGGCCGCCGCCAAGGGCGTCGTGCTCACGTACACGCCCACGGTGAACAGCGAGGGCATCATTGCCTGGGCCTGCACGGTGGGCGCCGCGGCCGACAACAAGTACGTGCCCGCGGAATGCCGCATCTGATCGAGTTGAATGGACAGGACCGGTTCGCCCGGTTCTGATCCACGACGAAACTCGACGAAGGCGTGCCCAGGCACGCCTTCGTCCATTTCGGAGACCGGATCGATGTCTGGCTCGCCGCTGCTCCGGGTTCTGCCGGCAGCACTGATCGAAGCGCTGGCCTGGCACGGCATCGCTGCCGCCTTTCTACTCGTCTATGTGACGCAGCATGCGGCTCCGATCGACGCCGCGCCGCCGCATCTTGCGCTGCTCGCGACGCTGTGGTGCTGCCTGCTGTGCCTGCGCCTTGCGGCATGGCGCTGGATTCCCGACGAGAACGTGGCGCGCTGGGTCAACGCCGCGATCGTGACGAGCGCCCTGGTGGCGCTGGTCGGGTACTACGCTCTCGTCCTGGTGGGCCTGCGCTCATGGGGACGCGTCGTCTCGTGGACGCTGATCGAGACCTACGCGCTGCAGTCCCGTGACCTCTTGAACGCGCTCGGTGTCCCGGCGACGCCGGCGTTCGCAGGCGGGGCAGCGATCCTGGCCCTCCTGCTCGCACTGGTGGCCAGGATGCCGGCACGCCTCGACTGCACGGCGTGTGCAGCGCGCGTGATGTCTCCGCCGGTGGTATTCGCCTGCGTATTCCTCGGTCTGTCCGCAGTCACGTTGCGGCTGTATGCGTTCGCGGCGAATCCGCCCGCCCGCGACGGAGAGCCGGTCAGCCTGACGATCTTCCCGGAGCAGGCTACCCGGCCACGGCAGAGCCACAGCATCGGCGGCGTGCCGGCGCTCGAGATCGCGGAGGACGAGGTTCGAAGGTCCTACGCGGCCAGCCCCGACGCGGTGCGGCGAAACGTGATCCTGATCGTCGGCGATGCGCTGCGATCGGACCACATGAGCCTGAACGGGTACCCGCGGAGCACGACGCCCTTTCTCGATTCGATGGCAAGCGCCGGGACGCTGAGCAAGGCCGGGCGGATGACTGCGGTCTGTGCGGAGTCCGCGTGCGGTGTATTGGCCATCCTGCGATCGAAGTACGTGCATCAGCTGGTGGATCGGGCTTTCACCTTGCCCGAGGCCCTGAAGCGGCACGGCTATCGCATCCACATGATTCTCGGCGGCGATCACACGAACTTCTATGGCTTGAGGCAAGCCTACGGCCAGGTCGACAGCTATTTCGATGGGGCTTCAGCGCGCGGATACCATCTGAACGACGATGCGCTCGTACTCGACCACGTTGCCTCGCTCCCCGGGTGGGACGGCGAGCCCGTGATGCTCCAGTTCCACCTCATGTCGGCACACGGTCTCGGTACGCGCCACGAATCGCCGCCGCGTTTCCAGCCCGAGGCCAACTACTACGGTGTCAACGGAAAGCGGGCCGTTCGTTCCGGAGCAGCTGATCCCGAGGCCACGAACTACTACGACAACGGGGTCCTGCAGTTCGATCGCATGGTGTCGGCGCTTCTCGAGCAGCTCGAGCTCAAGGGGTACCTGGACGACGCGATCGTGGTGATCACCGGCGATCACGGCGAACTGCTGGGAGAGTACGGCAAGTATGCCCACGCGAAGTCGGTCTACGAGCCGGTTCTTCGCGTGCCTTTCGTCCTGCTTCACTACGGATATCGGCCCGAGGCGCCGATCGAGCCCGGTGCCGTTGCGTCGCAGGTCGATATCGCTCCGACCGTGTTGACGGAACTGCGCATGCCGGTTCCTGCCACCTGGGTCGGTCGCCCGCTGCAGTCCGGGGCCAGGCGCGACTTCGTGTTCTTCCAGCAGGGTGCCGAGGTCGGCCTGTTCGACCTGCGCGAGCGCGGGAGGATCTGGAAGTACTGGATCGATTTCCGGACCGGCGAGGAGTTCGCCTTCGATGCCACAGGGCGAGCCGACGAGGCAAACAACCAGATCGATTCGATCGCAGTGGACCTCAGGCGGGAATGGAAACGCCAGGCAATGGGCGGCGGCGCGGCGGTCGTGGTGCGGCAAGAGTGCTGCGGGTCACGGTAGAGTCCGTCGGGACGGCGATCGAAGCGGGCATTCCGCAGCGGCGTCACGAGCGGCCGCAGCGACTCCAGGCTATCGCGTCGCGACGGATTCGATCATCCGCCGGGCGTTGGCTTCGATCGACGTCGCGTCGGCACGCCGGACGCCGCTCGCTTCCCCGAACACCGCCGTGATCACGGCCACCGCCGCAGCGCCAGCCTCCGCGACCTCGAACGCATTGCCCGCATCGATTCCGCCGATCGCCACCGCGTGCATGCCGACTTCGCGCGCCCGCGCGAACAACCCCAGCGGCGCGCGCACCGCGCCCGGCTTCACCGTCGACACGAACACGCTGCCGAACGCGACGTAGTCGGCGACCTCCCGAACCGCCAGCGCGCGCTCGAACGAGTCGTAGCACGACACGCCGAGCACCCGCTCGTTCCCCAGCGCCGCGCGCACCTGCGCGGGATCGCCATCGTCGCGCCCGATGTGCAGTCCGTCGGCTTCGACCGCGCGCGCGAGCTCGATCGAGTCGTTGACGATGAACAGCGCGCCGCCTTCGCGGCACGCGCGCGCGATGCGCTGCGCCTGTTTCAGCTTCTGCGCCGCATCGACCGACTTGTTCCGGTACTGCACGGCCGAAGCGCCGCCGCGGATGGCGGCGCTCACGGCGATCACGAGCCAGTCGTCGTCGACGCTGTCCGGCGTCAACGCGTAGAGCCCCGTCGGAAGCCGCTTCTTCATTGGGAAATCCTGTGCGTTTGTCGCAACACCGGAGCCACTGGTCGGCGATGAAAGGTGAGCGCTTCCCCTCGAGGTTAACATCGACTCACGGCCGCAAGGAGCGCGCCGAGTCACGACAAAACCGGCACCGGGCCCGCGGGGGCGGTGCGACGAAACAGCCTGAGGAAGCAGTGATGAGCGAAGCGCCGGGCGCAGGGCACCGCACGTGGATGTGCCTGATCTGCGGGTGGATGTACGAAGAGGAAAAGGGCTTGCCCGACGAGGGAATCGCACCCGGCACGCGCTGGGAGGACATCCCGATCAACTGGACCTGCCCCGAGTGCGGCGCGCGCAAGGAAGACTTCGAGATGGTGGAGATATGACATGAGCGAGGCCGCCGGGCTCACGGGCCTGAAGGTGATGGTGATCGACGACAGCAACACGATCCGCCGCAGCGCCGAGATCTTCCTGAAGCAGTCCGGCTGCCAGGTGATCCTCGCCGAGGACGGCTTCGACGCGCTGGCCAAGATCGCCGACAACGATCCCGACCTGATCTTCTGCGACATCCTGATGCCGCGACTCGACGGCTACCAGACCTGCGCGTTGATCAAGAAGAGCCCGAAGTTCAGCGAAACGCCGGTCGTAATGCTGTCGAGCAAGGACGGCCTGTTCGACCGTGCGCGCGGCCGCATGGTCGGCTGCGACCAGTACCTGACCAAGCCCTTCACGAAGGACAGCCTGCTGCGCACCGCTGGCGACTACGCGCGCCGCGGCGAACAGCCTGCCAGTCACGCCCAGGCGAGCGCCTGACCAAGGAACGACCCATGCCGCCGCACAAGATCCTCATCGTCGACGATTCTCCGACCGAGCGCTTCTTCCTCGCCGACCTGCTCACGAAGAAGGGCTACACGGTAATCACCGCCGAGAACGGCCAGGAGGCGATGCTCAAGGTGAAGGCCGAGCGTCCCAACCTCGTCGTCATGGACGTCGTGATGCCGGGCCAGAACGGCTTCCAGATCACCCGCGCGCTGACGCGCGACCCGGACACGCAGGGCATTCCGATCATCATCTGCACCAGCAAGTCCAACGAGACCGATCGCATCTGGGGGCTGCGCCAGGGTGCCCGCGAGTACCTGGTCAAGCCGGTCAAGCCCGAAGAACTGCTGGCCCGCGTGGCCGACCTGGCGCACTGATCATGGCCGATCGCAAGAACCTGCGCGAGTTCCAGGCTCGGCTGTCCGAGCGGCTGCGACTGGCCGCCTCGGAAGCCGGCCAGCCCGCGCGGCTCGGCGTGCAGGTCGGCCATCGGCGCCTGCTCATCGAGCTCTCCGAGGCGGGCGAGATCGCGGCGATCGGCGGCTCGATCCGGCCGGTGCCGCTCACGAAGGACTGGTTCAAGGGACTGGTCAACCTGCGCGGGTTGCTCTACGGAGTCTCCGATCTCGCGCGCTTCGAGGGTGGCGGCTTCACGCCCGCCACGAAGGAAACCCGGATGGTGGCCTTCGCGCCGCGACTGAACCTGAACGGCGCGATCCTGGTCGACCGCATGCTGGGTTTGCAGAACCCTTCGAACATGACCGAGCAAGAACCGGCCGACGCAGCCGGCAAGCCGTGGCTGGGCCGCGACTGGACCGATGCGGAGGGTCATTGCTGGACCGAACTGAGCCTGGAACGACTGGCGGGCGACGAGCGCTTCCTCGCCGTGAATCGCTGACCTGCCTGCGGAGAACCGACGATGAAAGTGGCGATCAAACTTCCCGCCTTCCTGCAGCCGCGCACCAACCGGCACGAGGACATGGCGCCCGACAGTGCGATTCTCGAAGACCTGCTGCCCGACGACGACTTCGAGGTGTCGAGGCCCCTGCAGGCGCGAAGCGTCACGCCCGGCAGCAGCGCCGATGCGGCGTGGTACGGCGATGCGCAGCCGGACCTGTCCGCGCGCGGGGACGCCGTCCCGGCGCCGTCGGTCTCGATGCCGGCGCCTGCAGCGAAGCCGCGCGCGCCTTCGCCGGCGAGCCTCGCAGCGGCAGCGCCGGCGGCGCGATCGCGAGACCGCTTCCAGATCCCCGTGGTCGGGGCGATGCCGTTTCGCAAGCAGCTGGAAGTGTGGCTGCCGCTGCTCTTCGTCGCGGTGCTGATCTCCTTCGTGTTCCTGTGGGTCGACTCCAGGCAGGCGAACGATGCGGCGCGCTGGTTCCAGCAGGTCGGCGACGCGCTCACGCACTCGCAACGCGTCGCGAAGGCGGCGCCGCAGGCGATCGCCGGCGACCCCGAAGCCTTCGTGCAGCTGCGCGACAGCCGCGACATCGTCAGTCGCTCGATCGCGCAGCTCTCGGAAGGCGGCGACGCGGGACGGGGCGTGCCCAGCGAGATGCTGACCGACCTGCAGAAGCTGCAGCAGGGCTGGTCGGCTTCGGGCGACGCCGCGCAGGTGATCCTCTACCAGAGCGCGCTGCTGCAGTCGCTCGGCGCGATGCGCCGCGAGGTGATCCGCGTCAATCCGCAGATGCTCGAGGCGGCCCAGGCGGTGGCCGCGGGCAAGCTGCAGAGCGGCGCGTCGAACCGCGAGGTCGCAGCTGCGGGCGAGCTGGTGATGCTCACGCAGCGCATCGCCAAGGACATCAACGAGCTGGTCTTCTCCGGCATGTCCGACAACACCGCCGAGTTGAGCCTGCGGCAGTCGGTGACCAGCTTCAGGGAGCTGACCGACAGCCTGCTGTCGGGGAACGACCGCATGCGCCTGCCCGCAGCGGGCGACGCCGAGTCGCGTCGCGCGCTGACCGAGCTCAAGAAGATGATGGCGGGCATCGATCCGGCGATGGCCGGGATCCTGTCGAGCCTGCCGCGACTTCAGCAGGCCAAGCAGGCCGAACGCCGGATCTTCGCCGACAGCGAGCCGGTGCGGATGCAGCTCGAGGGCGTCAGGAGCCGGCTGCAAACGGGAGAGTCGGCACGCGCCTGGAACCTCGCGATCGCCGCGATGTTCGGCATGCTGGCGCTGCTGGCGGTCTACGGCCTGTTCCGCGCCTTCCTGTCGGACAGCGAGCACCGCGCCGAGGACGCCGAGCGCCAGCAGGCGGTTGCGCAGCGGCTCGAGCAGGAAGCCAAGCGCACCAACGACCAGAACCAGGCAGCGATCCTGCGGCTGATGAACGAGCTGCAGGAGGTGGCCGACGGCGACCTCACGGTGCAGGCGACCGTGTCCGAGGACATCACCGGCGCGATCGCCGACTCGGTCAACTACACGGTCGAGGAGCTGCGCAACCTCGTGTCGCGGATCAACACGACCGCCGAGCTGGTGAACGATGCGTCGTCGAAGGCGCAGATGACCGCGTCGAGCCTGCAGGCAGCGAGCGAGCAGCAGTCGCGAGAGATTCGCGAGACCGGCGAGGCCGTGCTGCGCATGGCGCACCAGATCAACGACGTGTCGGCGCGCGCCGCCGAGTCGGTGAAGGTCGCGCGGCAGTCGCTGGGCGCTTCCGAGGACGGATCGCGCGCGGTGAACAATGCGATCACCGGCATGAACGGCATCCGCGACCAGATCCAGGAGACCGCCAAGCGAATCAAGCGCCTGGGCGAGTCGTCGCAGGAGATCGGCGAGATCGTCGAGCTGATCTCGGACATCACGGAGCAGACCAACGTGCTGGCGCTGAATGCCGCCATCCAGGCCGCGTCGGCCGGCGAGGCGGGACGCGGCTTCACGATCGTCGCGGAGGAGGTGCAGCGGCTGGCCGAGCGCTCCGCCGAAGCGACCAAGCAGATCTCCGCGCTGATCCGCACGATCCAGACCGACACCGCCGACGCGGTCTCGGCGATGGAGCGCAGCACGCAGGGCGTGGTCGAAGGGACCAAGCTGTCGGACGAGGCGGGTCGGGCGCTGGGCGAGATCGGCCGCGTGTCGACGACGCTGGCCGAACTGATCGACGACTTCTCGAACACGACGTCGCGGCAGGCGGCGTCCGCAGGCACGGTCGCGCAGTCGATCCAGCGCATCCTGCTGGTGACGGAGCAGACGAGCGAGGGCACGCTGCAGACGGCCGGGTCGATCCGCCAGCTCTCCGAGCTCGCACACGAGCTCAAGAGCTCGGTGTCGCGATTCAAGGTTGCCTGACGGGTAGCCGCCGCGATGACTCACGATACCCGCCGCGACCTGACCGAGACGCCGGACCTTGCCACGCTCTCGTGGTGCCTGGGCGAGATCCGCGGGGCCTTGTCCGCCAGCGAGGCGAAGCTGCGCGAGCAGCTCTCTCGCGGCGACGACGGCGACGACCTGTCGGCGCTGCGCGCCGCGCGCACGTCGCTGCACCAGGCGCACGGCGCGCTCGCCGTCGTCGACCTGCAGGGCGTTTCGCTGCTCAGCGCCGAGGCCGAGACGCTGCTGGACCTCGTCGAGCGCGCGCAGCTGCGCCTGTCGCGCGAGCTGGTCGAGCGCGTCGCGCGCAGCTTCGCGGCGTTGACCGAGTATCTCGACGAGCTGTTGCTCGGCGAGCCGCAGCAGCCGCTTTCCCTGTTCCCGTACTACCGGGAGCTGCTCGAGGCGCGAGGCGCCGAGCGGGTGCATCCCGCCGACCTGTTCGTCGTGCCGGTCTCGGCGCAGCTGGTGGTCGCCGACGCGGTGGTGAACGAGCTCCCGACTGCCGAACTGGCCGCCGCGCGCGCGCAGTTCGAGCGGGGCCTGCTGCAGGTGCTGCGCAACCCGGGCGATACCGCCGCGATCGCCGCGCTGCACGCATCGATCGACGCGGTCGAATCGTCGCAGGTCGGCGCAAGGCACCCGACCTTCTGGAAGGTGGCGCTGGCGTTCTTCGAGGCGCTGCGCGATCGCGCAATCGAGCTCGACGTCTACGGCAAGCGCCTGCTGGCGCGGATGAACCTGCAGTTGCGGCGTTCGATCGCCGACGGGGCGCCGGTCGCCGAGCGCCTGATGAAGGACGCGCTGTTCGCGCTCGCGCGCGCCGACGCCGGGAAAGCAGGCTCGCCGCTGCTCGCCGAAGTGCGTCGCGCATTCGCGCTCGACGGCAGCGTGCCAGCCGACTTCGACGTGCCGCGCTTCGGCCGTGTCGACGCGCGCGCGGTGACGGCGGCGCGCGAGGCCGTCGCGCGCGCCAAGCCGGCATGGGAGAAGCTCGTGCGGGGCAGCCAGCCCGACCTGGCCGCCTTCGCCCAGTCGATCGCGGCGCTCAAGGCGGCCGTGGCGCGACTGCCGGGCGACGGCATCCGCGCGCTCGCCGACGCCTTCACCGAAACCAGCCGCGTGCTCGCGCTCGCGTCGACGCCGGTGCCTGAGGCGCTGGCCCTCGAAGGCGCGTCGGCGCTGCTCTTCGCCGAGCAGGTCTTCGAGCGCGCGTTCAAGGGACGGGCTGACCTCGACGCGCGCGCCGGCGAGATGGCCTCGCGCCTGGCGCAGGCGGCCGCCGGATCGCCGCCCGACGACCAGATGCCCCAGTGGCTGCGCGACCTGAGCCATGCGGCGCAGGAACGCCTGACGATGGCCAGCTTCATCGCCGAGGCCCAGGGAAGCCTGCGGTCGGCCGAACAGGCGCTCGATTCGTTCTTCCGAGACCCGACGCAACGCGCGGAGTTGCCTCAGACGGTGCGTCAGCTGCACCAGGTCGCCGGCGCGCTGCAACTGCTTGGCCACGGCGACGCCGCCGCGGCCGCCACGAACGCCGGTGAGCGCGTGCAAGCGTTCATCGCCGCCGAAGCCGGGCCTTCCCGCGACGATTGCGAACTCGTCGCGTCGAGCCTCGGCGCGCTCGGCTTCTTCATCGACGGCCTGCAGCAGCCGGGACGCTCGAGCACGCGTTTCGCGTTCGACGCGGTCACCGGTCGATTCAGCGCGGCGCTGGCCGAACCGCGACGCGAGGCACCGTCGGTGGTCGTCGCACTCGAAGCCGCGGCCGCGAGGGCGCCGCGGGCACCCTCGCCGGACACGGCCGAGTACCTGCTGGCGGGACATTCGCAGCGCGCCGGGGAGCTGATCGGATCGCTCAGGCAGGCGCCGCACGACGCCGCGCTGCGCAGCGAACTGCGCGAGACGCTCGAGCAGATGCGCGACGACGCGCAGCTGGTCGACGACGGTGCGCTCAAGGCGCGCGCCAGCGAGGCGATCGCGCTGCTCGATGCCGGCGCGGAGGCCGACAAGGCGTCGCTGCAGGCGACGCTGGACGGCATCGCGGGCACGCGTGCCGAAGCGGCTCAGCCGCCGCAGATCGAACCCGAGCGCGACGCGGCCGAGATCGACAGCGAACTGCTCGAGATCTTCCTCGGCGAGGCGCAGGAGGTGCTCGCGGCGATCACCGAGGCTGCGGCGCAGTCGCGCCGGGCGCCGGCCGACCAGGCGTTCCTGACCACGATCCGTCGCGGCTTCCACACACTGAAGGGGTCGAGCCGCATGGTCGGCCTGACCGAGTTCGGCGAGGCCGGCTGGTCGATGGAGCAGGTGCTCAACCTGTGGCTGGCCGAGGAGCGCGCAGGCACGCCGGCACTCCATTCGCTGATCGCGATCGCCTGCCAGCGCTTCGAACGGTGGGTGGGCCTGCTGCAACGAGGCGACGCGTTCCGGCTCGATCCTTTGCCGATGATCGCCGCCGCAACGGCGCTGCGCGAGGCGCAGCCGCACGAAGCGGCCTTCGAGGCGCTGGCCGCGCAGGCCGACGAAACCGGGGCCGCGCAGGTCGCCGGACCGGCGATCGAGGCCGTCGTCGCCGGCGAGCCCGCCGAGGTCGCGGAGCCGATCGTCGTCGAGGGACTGGCTGCAGACCAGGAGTCGGCGGTTGTCGAGGAGCGGGCCGATGCGGCCCCGATCGAGGTCACCGAGGCGTTCGAGGTCACGGAGGCGTTCGAGGTCACGGAACCGGTGGGCCTCGCGGAGCCCGATGTCGCGGCGCCGGTCGTCGCCGAAGTGCGGGTGGGCGACCGCACGATCAGCCGCCCGCTCTACGACATCTTCCTGTCCGAGGCCGACGACCTGATTGCCACGCTGGCCGACGACGTCGCGTCGTGGGCCGACGAGTCGACCCGTCCCGCGACCGATAATGCGCAACGCGCGATGCACTCGTTGAAGGGCAGCGCGGCGCTGGTCGAGCTGCATGGCGTGCAGGCCATGGCAGAACAGCTCGAGACCTTCCTGTTGCGCCAGCGGGCGTCGGGTCGCGCGATGAGCGCAGAGGACCTGGCCGACTACGCCCGCACGATCGAGCGGATGCAGGCGATGCTGCACCGCTTCGCTGCCGGCAGCGTGCCGGGCGAAGAACCGGAAGCGCTGGCGCTGGCCCATGCGCTCGCGAGCCGCTGGGATCCGCGCAACGAGAGCCAGGCGCAACTGGAGCCGTCTGCCGCGGACGCCGTGCCGGCGAGCGAACTCGACGAGGAACTGCTGCCGATCTTCGTCGAGGAGGCGACCGACTTCCTGCCGCAGATCGGCGAGAACCTTCGACGCTGGCACGGTGCGCCGGCCGATCGCTCGCTGCAGCAGCTTCTGATGCGCCATCTGCACACGATCAAGGGCAGCGCCAGGATGGCCGGGGCGATGGAGCTCGGCCAACTGGTGCACGAGATGGAGACCCGCATCGAGGCGGCCAGCGTCCTGTCGGTCGTCCCGACCGCGCTGATCGAAGAGCTGATCGCCGACTACGATGGCGCCGTCGCGATGTTCGAGGCGATCCGCGATCCCGCGAAGCGGGAGAAGACGAGACGGGCGGCAGCCGCACCAGTCGCCAGTGAGGCGGCAGGCGTCGACGCTGCGTTGCCGAGTGCAGAAGCCGAGACGCCGGGTGTCGAAGCCGCGGCGTCGAGCTCCGACGCCGAAACGCCGAGTGCCGGGACCGCCAGTGCCGGAACGGCGCCGCCGCAGCCGGTCGCGGTCGCGGCGCCGTCGGTTCCCGCGAAGACCGTGGCCAGTCCCGCGGTTCCCGCGGCAGCCGTTGCTGCACGTGCCGCGACGGCGGCTGCGGCGCCGAAGCTGTCGGCCGCGTCGCTGGTCCGGGTGCGTTCGGACCTGCTCGAGCGCGTGGTGAACGAATCCGGCGAGGTGTCGATCGCGCGTTCGCGGCTGGACAACGAACTCGGGCAGCTGCGCCAGTCGCTGCAGGACCTGACCGAGAACGTCGGGCGGCTGCGCTCGCAGTTGCGCGAGATCGAGATCCAGGCCGAGTCGCAGATCCAGGCCCGGATCGCTTCGCAGCGCGAGACCAGCGCCGACTTCGATCCGCTCGAGTTCGACCGCTACACGCGGTTCCAGGAGCTCACCCGGATGCTGGCCGAGTCGGTCAACGACGTGGCGACGGTGCAGCAGAACGCGATGCGCAGCCTCGACGGCGCACAGCAGGACATGACGCGGCAGTCGCAGGTGCTGCGCGAGTTGCAGCAGAACCTGATGCGCATGCGGATGGTGCAGTTCGGCTCGGTCGGCGATCGCCTGTACCGGGTCGTCCGGCAGGCGGCGAAGGAGCTCGGCAAGCGCGTCACGATGGACATCCGCGGCGCGTCGGTCGAGGTCGATCGGGGCGTGCTCGAGCGAATGGCCGCTCCGATCGAGCACGTGCTCCGCAATGCGGTGGCGCACGGCATCGAGTCGCCGGCGCAGCGCCGGGCGGCCGGCAAGGTCGAGACCGGCGAGATCCGCGTCGAGGTCCGCCAGGAGGGCAACGAGGTCGTAATGGTGTTCGCCGACGACGGCGCCGGGCTGGACTTCGCGAAGATCCTCGCGCGCGGTCGCCAGCTGGGCCTGGTCGACGAGCACGCGCAGCCCGGCGAGCGGGAACTGGCCGACTTGATCTTCGCACCCGGCTTCTCGACCGCCAGCGAGGTCACTGCGCTCAGCGGGCGCGGCGTCGGCACCGACGTCGTGCGCGCCGAAGTGTTGTCGCTCGGCGGGCGCATCGACGTCGACTCGCAGCACGGTCGCGGGACGCGCTTCACGGTGCACCTGCCCCTCACGATGGCCATCGCGCAGGTCGTGCTGGTGAGCGTCGGCGCGTCGCAGTACGCGATTCCGTCGTCGAGTGTCGAACAGGTACTGCAGCTCAAGCCGCAGGCGCTGGCCGCGGCGTACGGCGACGGGTCGATCGACTGGCAGGGCGCGCGCGTGCCGATGCACTACCTGGGCGCGCTGGTCGCCGTCGAGGATTCGCGGCCGATCGCCCAGCACCTGTCGCCAATCGTGATCGTCCGGTCCGGAAACCTACGGCTGGCGATCCACGTCGATGCGATCAGCCGAAACCAGGAGGTCGTAGTCAAGAACGTCGGCGCGCAAGTGGCGCGCGTGCCCGGTGTCGGCGGCGCGACGGTGCTCGGCAACGGCGAGATCGTGTTGATCCTGAACCCGGCGCGACTTGCACAGGCCCTGCTCGGCGACCTGTGGCTCGAGCGTCCCGCCGCCGCGGCCCGGCGCACCGCGCTGGCGGACGTGCCGCCGACGGTGATGGTCGTCGACGACTCGCTGACCGTGCGAAAGGCCACGCAGCGGCTGCTGGTGCGGGAGGGCTTCGACGTGATGCTCGCCAAGGACGGCGTCGATGCGCTTCGGCAGCTGCAGGATCGCGAGCCGGACGTCATGCTGGTCGACATCGAGATGCCGCGGATGGACGGCTTCGACCTCACGCGCCACCTGCGCGGCGACGAGCGCTTCCGCGAACTGCCGATCGTGATGATCACGTCGCGCACCGCCGACAAGCACCGCAACTATGCGATGTCGCTCGGCGTCAATGCGTATCTCGGCAAGCCGTACCGCGACGACGAGTTGCTCGGCCAGGTCGCCATGTTCACGTCGTCGCGGCGCCGGCGGGCGGGCGCCTGACCACCGCGTAGCGCTCGAGCGTGGCCTTTCGCGCCGCGTCGTGATCGACGATCGGCGACGGATAGTCCACGCCGAGCACCACGCCCGCCTCCGCCAGCGTCTGGGGCGGCGCGGTCCACGGTGCGTGGATCGCGCGATCCGGCAACCCGGCGAGCCGGGGCAGGTAGCGCCGGATGAAGCGCCCCTGCGGGTCGAACTTCGTCGACTGCGTGACCGGGTTGAAGATGCGGAAATACGGTTGCGCGTCGCAGCCGCTGGATGCTGCCCACTGCCACCCGCCGTTGTTCGCGGCGAGGTCGTAGTCGATCAGCTTTCGGGCGAAGTAGCGCTCGCCGCGTCGCCAGTCGATGCCCAGGTCCTTGACCAGGAAGGACGCGACCAGCATCCGCAGGCGGTTGTGCATGTAGCCGGTGCGCTCGATCTGCGCCATCGCCGCGTCGACGAGCGGATAGCCGGTGCGTCCTTCGCACCAGTTCGAGAAGAGCGCGTCGTCGTCGACCCACCGGACGCGTTCGTACTCGGGGCGAAACGCCTCGTCGACGACGCGCGGATGGTGATGCAGGATCTGGAAGTAGAAGTCGCGCCAGATCAGTTCGGACAGCCACGTGGCTGCACCCTCGGCGCTGTCCGCGTCGGCATGCCGGACTTGCCACGCGAAGCGCGCCAGTTCGCGGATCGAGATGGTGCCGAATCGCAGGTGCACCGACAGGTACGACGGGCCGCGGATCGCCGGGTAATCGCGCGTGTCGCGATAGCGTCCGATCCGCCTGGCGAAGTCGTCGAAAGCAGCCCGGGCGCCGGTCGATCCCGCGACGATGCCGAGTTCGCGCAAGCCGGTCGGCTCGAACCCCAGCGCCGCGAGCGTCGGCATGGCCGGCACGTCGCGTCCGTCGGCGAGGCTGCCGTCGAGCCGCACCTCGTGCGGCGCGAGTTCCGCGGGCGAGAGGCGCTTGAGCCAGGCGTTGCGGTACGGCGTGTATACCGAGAACGGTCGGCCCTGGCCGGTCAGCAACTCGTCGCGCTCGAAGATCGCCTGGTCCTTGAAGGTCAGCAGGCGGCGCCCGTCGCGCTCCAGCGCGAGACGGATCGCGGCGTCACGATCGCGAGCGGCCGGTTCGTAGTCGTGATTCGCGAGCACCGCCTGCGCGCCGGTCTCGGCGGCGAGCGCAGGAATCGCGTCGCGCGCCGTCGCGTGGCGAACCCGCAGCGCGCCGCCGGCGCGGCGCAGGGCGGCGTCGAGTTCGGCCACCGACGCGTGGATGAACTCGACGCGCCGGTCGCGGCGGTCGGGTAGCGCATCGAGGATGTCGCGGTCGAACACGAACGCGCAGTGCACGCGTTTCGCGCGCTGCACGGCCTGGTGCAGGGCAGCGTGGTCGTCGACGCGCAGGTCGCGCCGGAACCACACGAGCACGGAATCGAATTCGGTTTCGCGGGCCATCGCCTGGAGGGCTTGCGGGCTGAGCGCGGATTGTGCCGCCCGGGGCGCCCCTTTACAATTGAAGCATGAGCGAACAACTGGCGACCGACCTGACCAACCAGTTCCTGATCGCCATGCCCGACATGGCCGATCCGAACTTCGGAGGCACTGTCGTGTTCGTCGCCGAGCACAGCTCGAAGGGCGCGCTGGGCCTCGTCATCAACCGGCCCATGGAGATCGACCTCGCGACGCTGTTCGAGCGGATCGACCTGCAGCTCGAGATCGCGCCGCTCGCCAGTTCGCCGGTGTTCTTCGGGGGGCCGGTGCAGATGGATCGCGGATTCGTGCTGCACCAGCCGGTCGGCGACTGGAACTCCACCGTCACGGTCGGCGGCGAGCTCGGACTCACGTCGTCCAAGGACGTCCTCGAGGCGGTCGCCAGCGGCGGCGGGCCGAAGCGGATGCTGGTGACGCTCGGCTACGCCGGCTGGGGGCCGGGCCAGCTCGAGGAGGAGATCTCGCGCAACGCGTGGCTGACCGTGCCGGCCAGCGCCGACGTCATCTTCGAGACGCCGGTCGACCAGCGCTTCCAGGCGGCGTTCCGGCTCCTCGGCATCGATCCGGCGTTCCTGGCCACGTCGGCCGGGCACGCCTGAGTGACGGAAACGCTGCTCGCGTTCGATTTCGGAATTCGCCGGATCGGCGTGGCCGTCGGCAATACGCTGACCGTGTCGGCGCGACCGTTGCGGATCGTGGCTTCCGAGCCGCTGGCCGCGCGTTGGGCCGCGATCGCGGCGCTGGTCGCCGAGTGGCAGCCGCAGCGGCTGGTCGTCGGCCTGCCGAGGCACCCCGACGGGGCGCCGCTGCCGGTGACGTCGCTGTGCGAGCGCTTCGCCCGCCAGCTCGCAGGCCGCTTCGACCTGCCGGTCGAACTCGTCGACGAGAATTTCTCCAGCATCGAGGCGCGCGCCGTTCGCGGCGGCGACACGGCCGAGCCCGCCGGGCGTGAACGGGCGCCGGGGAGGCGCATCGGCTCCGGCGAACCGGTCGACGCCGAAGCGGCGGCCGTAATCCTGCGACAATACCTGTCGGGCCGCTGATCCCGGCCGCTGGCCCGAAGTCCACGAACCGACGATGAACGCCCACCCCGACGCGGAAGCGATCTACGCCCGACTGCTGCAGGCCGTCCGCGACGGCATTGCGGACCGGGACGTGTCGGTGATCGGCATCCACAGCGGCGGCGCCTGGATCGCCGAGCGCCTGCACCGCGACCTCGGGCTGGCGCGGCCGCTGGGCACGCTGTCCAGCGCCTTTCATCGCGACGACTACGGCCGGCGCGGCCTGCCGGTCGAGATGAAGGCCACCGAGCTGCCGTTCGACGTCGACGGCGCCGACATCGTGCTGGTGGACGACATCCTGTTCACCGGCCGGACCGTGCGCGCCGCGATGAACGAATTGTTCGACTACGGGCGGCCGGCGCGCATCGAACTGGCGGTGCTGCTCGACCGCGGCGGCCGCGAGTTGCCGATCGAAGCCCGCTATTGCGGCGCGACCCATCCTCTGGCGCCGCCGCGCAACTTCGCGCTGCGCCGCACCGACGACGGCCGGTTCACGCTGAGGATCGAGTGACGCGATGACGCTGCGCCATCCCCAGCTGAACGACAGGGGCGAGCTCAGGCACCTGCTCACGATCGAGGGGCTGCCACGCGAGCTGATCCACCACATCCTGGACACCGCGGCGACCTTCGTCGGCGTGTCGGATCGCGACGTCAAGAAGGTGCCGCTGCTGCGCGGCAAGTCGGTGTTCAACCTGTTCTTCGAGAGCTCGACGCGCACGCGCACGACTTTCGAGATCGCCGCCAAGCGGCTGTCGGCCGACGTGGTGAACCTGAACATCAGCACGTCGTCGACGTCGAAGGGCGAGTCGCTGCTCGACACGATCGACAACCTGGTCGCGATGCACGCCGACATGTTCGTCGTTCGCCACGCCGAGAGCGGCGCGCCGTTCCTGATCGCCGAGCACATCGACCGCACGCGAGGCCGTGGCCACGTGCACGTCATCAACGCCGGCGACGGCCGGCACGCGCACCCCACGCAAGGTCTGCTCGACGCCTACACGATCCGTCACTTCAAGGGCGACTTCACCGGGCTGACCGTCGCGATCGTCGGCGACGTGCTGCATTCGCGCGTCGCCCGTTCCGACATCCACGCGCTGACCACGCTCGGTGTTCCCGAGGTGCGCGTGATCGGCCCACGCACGCTGCTGCCGGGCGGCCTCGAGGAGATGGGCGTACGCGTGTTTACCGACATGCGCGAAGGCCTGCGCGGGGTCGACGTGGTCATCATGCTGCGGCTGCAGAACGAGCGCATGCGCGGCGCGCTGCTGCCGTCGGCGCAGGAGTACTTCAAGCAGTATGGCCTCACGCAGGAGAAGCTCGCACTGGCGGCGCCCGGCTGCATCGTCATGCATCCGGGCCCGATGAACCGCGGCGTCGAGATCGATTCGGCGGTCGCCGACGGGCCGCAGTCGGTGATCCTCGACCAGGTCACGTTCGGCATCGCGGTGCGCATGGCCGTGATGAGCATCCTCGCGCAATCGTGAACGCATGAGACTGTCCATCGTCAACGGCCGGGTCGTCGATCCGGCCTCCGGCTTCGATCGCCGCGCCGACGTGCACGCCGCCGACGGATGCGTGGTCGCGATCGGGGCCGCGCCACCGGGCTTTCGCTCCGAGCGAACGCTCGATGCCGCCGGCCTGGTGGTCGCGCCGGGGCTGGTCGACCTGGCGGCGCGCTTGCGCGAGCCCGGCTTCGAATACCGGGCGACGCTCGAATCGGAGATGCGCGCCGCGCTGGCCGGCGGCGTCACGTCGCTGTCGTGCCCCCCCGACACCGATCCGCCACTCGACGAACCGGGGCTGGTCGAGATGCTCAAGCACCGGGCGCGCGGGCTGGACCAGGCGCACCTGTATCCGCTCGGCGCGCTGACCGTCGGCCTCAAGGGCGAGGTGATCACCGAGATGGCCGAACTCGCCGAGGCCGGCTGCGTCGGTTTTTCGCAGGCCGGCGCGGCGATCGTCGACACGCAGGTGCTGATGCGGGCAATGCAGTACGCGACCACCTTCGGCTTCACGGTCTGGGTGCAGCCGCAGGATCCGCACCTGGCGCGCGGCGGCGTCGCGCACAGCGGAGCGGTGGCGGCGCGCCTGGGGCTCGCCGGCATCCCGGTCGCCGCCGAGACGATCGCGCTGAACACGATCTTCGACCTGGTGCGCGACACCGGCTGCCGTGTGCACCTGTGCCGGCTGTCGTCGGCCGCGGGCCTGCAACTGGTGCGCCGCGCCAAGGCCGAGGGCTTGCCGGTGAGCGCCGACGTGGCCGTGCATCACCTGCACCTGATCGACGTCGACATCGGGCACTTCGACAGCCAGTACCGCGTCGATCCGCCGTTCCGCTCGCAGCGCGACCGCGATGCGATCCGCGCCGCGCTCGCCGACGGCACGCTCGATGCGATCTGCTCCGACCACACGCCGGTCGACGACGACGCGAAGCAGTTGCCGTTCGCGGAAGCCGAGCCGGGCGTCACCGGCCTGGAACTGCTGCTGCCGCTGACCTTGAAGTGGGCGCACGAGACGCGCACCGACCTGCTGTCCGCGCTGGCCAGGCTGACGGTCGGCTCGAGCGCGGTGCTCGGCCTCGCCGGCGTCGCCGGGCGCATCGAGGTCGGTGCGCCGGCCGACCTGTGCGTCTTCGATCCCGAACAGCCCTGGACCGTCACCCGCGAGGGGCTCGTGAGCCAGGGCCGTCACACGCCTTACCTCGGCCTGGAGGTCGCGGGTCGCGTGCGCTTCACGATCGTCGACGGTCGCGTGGCCTTCGAGCGCTGACGCTCGCGCGCGGCCGGCGCACGATCGCGATCCCGATGGCAGCGCTTGCGGGCTTGCTGCGGCTCGTCGTTCGCGCGCCGCTGCTGTTCGTGCTGCTGCTGGGCGGACTGCTCACGGTCGTCACGGTGTTCCCGATGCTGGCGCGCGGCGCGCGATTGCGTGACCCCGCGCTGGTCCCGGATGCTGCTGGCCGTCTGCGGCGTGCGGCTTCGCGAGTGTCCTGCCGGCGCAGCGCGAGGGCTGCATGCAGTTGGCCAACCACACGTCGTGGCTCGACGTCTTCCTGCTGATGTCGATCGCGCCGTCGCTGTTCGTGGCCAAGACCGAGATCGCACGCTGGCCCGTGCTGGGCACGCTGGTGTCGCGCGTCGGCACGCTATTCATCGAGCGTGGCAAGCGCCACGCGGTGCACCGGCTGAACCGCCGCATCGCCGAGGCGCTGGGCGACGGTCTGCGCGTGACGGTGTTCCCCGAGGGCACGACCAGCGACGGCCGTCCGCTGCTGCCCTTCCACGGAAACCTGGTCGAGGCGGCGCTGCACACGCGGGCGCCGGTGATTCCCGTCGGGCTGCGCTACCTGGATCGCG
>Ga0209476_10000823_pt1 | contig 21402 bp, 17 predicted proteins | sample KloWWTrecipitate_FD_187179 | JGI IMG/M metagenome (GOLD analysis project Ga0209476, IMG submission 187179) | Active sludge microbial communities from Klosterneuburg, Austria, studying microevolution and ecology of nitrifiers - Klosterneuburg... | ecosystem: Engineered > WWTP > Aerobic digester... | reverse complement strand
ATGATAGGTTAGATAACGGGTACCCCAAGCCTGTGAAGGAAACATTTGCTGTTGCATGTATTCACCTCCATCACCCCGGCAAATGCGGATACCGCTGGAACCGGAAAAAAGAGCAAAAGGGTGACAGTTACCATCAGAACCGGGAACGGCAATCACTTTACTCCCAGTCATATCCTTACTGGCAGCCCATGCCTGGCTATTGCCGGGCACCATCTTACCATATACATTATATATTTCACCTTTGTTGAGGTTGACCGTATAGGTTTGGCCCGGCAACCACCCATTTTTTGTGGTATCGCTGGGGGTTATTTCCAGCCTTGTATTATCTTCTGATGCTACAACATAAAACCAGGAATACCAATCAGGGCCATTTTGTGTGGTAGGACTGATATTAGGTAAAGAAGAGCCTGAAGTGTTCTGGCGATAATTAACTGATGAATAGGAGTAGCCATAGGTTTCCACCGGCATCAGCATGGTAGCACCCGATCCCTGGTTTACATACACATGAGCATATACTGCAACAGGAACATCACTCACTATATGGATTCCTTTATTAGAGAATCCGTCTGTAAGTAAACGGGCATCATTAGGTCCTGTTTTGGGAATCAAGATAGTTGCATCAACAGTATTTGCCGGAATATTCACTGTTTGTGTCCAGGCGGTTCCGTTTACTGAGACAGTAACTGTAGCGGCCTGTTCCGAACTTATATAAAGGGCCAATTCCTGGCTATTCACGGGAGTTATATCCGGGTTTAAAAACAACCAGTGAAAACCATAGCCCAGCCAAAATTCTTTGCCCCGGTTCGATTTATCCTGTGCATTTGACAGGGAACCAAAAAAAAGACTGATAACTAATATAATAGACAGCTTTTGCCGCATAAAATTTTGCAAGTTCAAAAATCAATTTTTTATCCTGATTACTAAGTAGAATTAATTCTACAAACCGGGTGTAAATGTTACTATAACATTGCTCTCCCAATTCTTCCAAAACATAAAAAGTTATTAAAAATGAATAAGAACTGCTTAGGGAAATTGCATTATTATCTGCTGATAATTTTATTTTCCTTTTCTTCTATGCTCGTCATAGGCCAGGGTTATGATACCACTAAATGGAAGTTTAGTAACCCCAAACAGTTTGGGTTTACTTTACAGGATGTTGATTTTTTTGATAACAATAATGTGATCGCTGTTGGCTCAGATGGCGGCATTGCCCGTTCAAGAGATGGCGGCTCCAACTGGACTTATGGGCCATTTACTTTTGTAAATCCGGCTAACGGGTTTTTAACCAAACCAAGTTTTAGCGATGTACATTTTGTTAGCTCTACTATTGCTTATGCGGTAGGCAATCTTGGTTGTATGGCTAAAACAACAGATGGCGGTCTTACATGGACTTTGATAAACACTCCGTTGTCCAGTAATGCGAGGAACATAAATGCTGTTTGGTTTACAAGTCCCACAACTGGCTATATAGGCGGACAATGGAATACACCTGATTCTATCCCTAAACTGTATGTTACCAATAATGGCGGGGCTACCTGGGATTCTATGGCTGCACCTGTATCCAATGGTACAACCAAAGTAGGCTTCATCAACAATGCTACATACCCTTCAATTGACTTTCCCATCACAGCTAAAGCAAAAGAAATACAAAGAATAGAGTTCATCAATAATAATATTGGCTATATAAGTGGAGGCGGCGCTTCAAATTTTCCAGGTTTGGGTATACCCAATATAACCAATAGCACCACCTGTGCTTTAACCGGGCAACAAACAACAGGATCACATAATGCCAGCTTATTGTGGAAGTTTGATAATGGTACACTAACCGACTTCTCTATCAGCAAAGAAAGGCTGGGTTATACCGGTTTCCCGGCAACAATAAACTGTACATCAAAATTTGGAACTGTATCACAAGTTAACCAGCAGTTCAGAGCCCTGAATATTATCAATGACACTTTGATTGTGATGATGTCGTTTAATAATAACGTGGTGGTGAGAGTACGTACCGGGAAGAATGACAGCACACTAAACGTTAACCGCCCCGGTGTATACGAAAAGGGAAAATTTGAGATATTGAATACTGGCCCTGCAGGTCCCCCTCCGGGCTACCCGCCTGTACCTGCTGTGCAGGTTCTGTTAGCGTCTAATCCTTACCAAATGAGAAGGACTAGTAATGGCACACTGATAGCAAACGGAAATTTTGCCCGTATGTGGACTTCTGTGGATACAGGAAGAAACTGGGTGGAATCAAGAAGTTTACCTCCGGGACAAAACTATAGTAACAATGGTGTGTGGGCACTTGATATTGCTCCAAATGGTAAATTCTTATCTATGGGTTCTCTCGGTGTTGTGGCAGATTCAATACCGGGTGGACCGGGATGGAGTAGTAATTATGTTACCGTTCCGCTCAGTGCCGGATTTACTAAAATGGAATTTGCTGACTGTAATAATGGTGTAGCTGCAGGGAGCTCAACAATTAATGTAACAGCAGATGGAGGCAAAACCTGGTGGGATAGAACAAGGCCTGATTTTGCGTCTTCTTTCTATAGCATCAATGGATTTGCTTATAGAAATTCAAATCCTGCCCAGGCATACTTTGCCGTTAGCAACGGGTCCATTTATTATACTACTGATTTAAACGTGGCGCCACCCGCTGTACCAACATTAGACCCTGTGTATGCAGATGGGCTGATGCAAATGAATGATCTTGCAACGGTAGGTAATGACAGTGTGTGGGCAATTGGTTATACCAGTTTCTCAGTGCCGTCTACCTCCAGAACCTCAAGAGTTTACAGATCATTCAATGGAGGAGCTACCTGGAGTGTTTACAGTGGATTCTCAGTTGGTTCTTTGGCACAAAACCTTACGGAAATTGAATTCCCAACCCGGTTAATCGGATATGCTGCCGGCAACAGGGACACTATTTATAAAACAACAGATGCCGGTGTTACCTGGAGCAAACTTCCTCTTCCTACTCCTGGCGTAACACCGCAAATAACGTATAAAGACATGATTGCCCTGGATGCAAATACAGTTTTTGTTATTGGCAACGGGTTTCCCAGAAAAGTGATTTTCAGAACGACGGATGGAGGAGCAACCTGGACAGATGTATCCGGAAATATCGGCACATTGGGTGTAGGTAATCTGAATGCTATTGTAATGCATGATATAAACAATGGTTATGTAATGACACCGGGCCTGATGTGTAAAACAACGGATGGCGGCGCTACCTGGACCTTGGAAGTTCCACCTACCAGCTGCCTTTTTGAAACAGCAGCCTTTGCACCAAAGACAGTTCCGGCTGCTATTCCTTTTGCAAACAGGAGATTGTTTGTGACAGGAGTAAACGTAAGTGGGGCGCCTATAATGGAATTTGGTAACCCGGCAAATATCGCAGTGAACTCCACTGAAAATGTTGTCAATGCATCCTGTACCAATCTAACCGGCGGAAGTATCACGGTCAATGCAACAGGTGCAATTTCTCCTTATTTGTATAGTATTAATGGAGGGGCTTTCCAGTCTTCTAATACATTTACAGGCTTAACGCAAGGACCCAAAACTATTACGATAAAAGATTCTTATTGCGGGTTGTTAACTAAAACAATCAATGTTGGATTTAATGATAACCTGGTACTGACAACGAATAACGACACATTGGTTTGTGCCGGCGCACCTGTACCAATGCTGGCCAGCACTAATGGTACCGGAACAACTTATGCATGGTCACCTGCAGGAGGACTATCTGCAACAAATATCAGCAACCCGGTTGCTACCGTAAACAACAGTGCAGCCTTTACGGTTACTGCCAGCCTCAACGGTTGTGTAAGAACAAAGACGGTGAATGTTAATATTAAGCCGAACCCGATCATCAGTGCAGGTCCGGATAAAACAATCGTTGATGGTGATGAAGTAACACTGGAAGGAAGCGGTACATCAACACCTTCTTCTATCGCATGGACTCCTAACAATACGTTAACCGGAGCCAACACCTATACTCCTGTTGCGAAACCCAATACGACCACTACCTATACCCTGACTGTAAGGGACAACAATAATTGTACATCTACTGATAACATGGTCGTGAATGTAATTCCCTATTGCCTGAAAGTGATGAATGCCTTTACACCAAATGGTGACGGACAAAATGATGTGTGGATCGTTACCAACAATGGCGGTACCTGTACAAGACAGGTGTTTGCCACCGTATTCAATCGTTATGGCAATATTGTTTTCAAAGATGATAACTACCAGAACAAATGGGATGGTACTTACAAAGGCAAGCCGGTGGCAGATGGTACCTATTATTATATGATCACATACCGCCTAATCAACGGCGCATCCATTACACTGAAAGGTGACGTAACAATTTTGAGATAATACAAAAATTAAAACACTAACATGAAACGTTATATATTATTTGCAGTATTTGCCGGAGTTGTTACAACGGTTAATGCACAACAGTTACAGACTTCCTCCATGTATGATATGCAGGGAGTGTTGCACAATCCCTCTACAGCAGGGGTTTACCAAAAAGGAATGGTTGGCGCTACTTACAGAAGTCAATGGAGCGGTATCAGCGGAAGCCCCAAAACGACTACTGTTTTTGGTTCTTTTGAATTACCGGAGCAGAAGATCGGTTTAGGCGGTTACCTGTTTAGTGATAAAACCGGTCCAACTTCAAGAACAGGTATTGCACTGCAATTTGCCAAACATATACCTATGGCAAACGGTGGTAAGTTTTCATTGGGTATCGAAGCTAAAGGTCTGCAGTATTCCCTTGACAGGGCCAAACTTTCTGAAACGCTGGGTTCAGATCCTGCTTTGGGAACAAGTGACAACCGTTTCAAATTTGATGCAGGCTTTGGTGTTTCTTACACCGGTAAGAAATTACAACTGGGGGCATCGGTTGCTCAACTGGTTCAGTCAAAGCTTGGTTACTATACAGGTACTGTAAGTCCTTCAGAAGAGGCCCGCTTGTACCGTCACTATTATTTCCATGGTTCTTATAAATGGAATGTGGACGAAGCTACTTCTGTAACGCCCAACTTTTTATTTATCTATTTACCCAATGCTCCTTTAGAGTTCCAGGGTGGAATAAGAGTAGAACATAGCGAAGTGTTCTGGTGGGGATTGGCACTGCGGGCCAAGCAAAGCTTTATTCTCTCTGCCGGTGTGAACCTGAATAAGAAGTTTACTGTAGGATACTCGTTTGATATATATAAAACACCGATCAGTGTATTCGATGCAGGATCCAATGCCCACGAGGTATTGCTCCGCTATAACATTTTTAAGTAGGTTAAAAGCAGATGGTTAATGGTTGGCAGCGGTCTTTTCTAAGGCCGCTGCTTTTTTATTGAATACAAGTACTTTTACAAGAACCCCGAAGAATTAAAAGTATGTCAGCACTACTAATAACAACCATTCAAACAAATCTTCACTGGGAAGATAAGATTGCCAACCTCCAAATGCTGGAAGAAAAGATCAGCAGCATCTCCATAAAAACAGAGGTGGTTGTATTACCCGAAATGTTCAGCACCGGTTTTAGTATGAAGCCGGAGGAGCTTGCTGAAACTATGGAAGGAGAAACGGTTCAATGGATGAAAAGAACAGCGGCAGCAAAAAAAATCGTTCTTACCGGAAGTCTCATCATAAAAGAAGCAAATAATTATTACAACAGGTTAATATGGATGCTGCCCAATGGTCAGTATGGCGTATATGATAAACGTCATCGCTTTGCATTTGCCGGAGAAGATAATCACTATACGGCTGGCACCAAAAGATTGATCGCATCAGTAAAAGGATGGAAGATCAACCTGCAGGTCTGTTATGACCTGCGGTTTCCGGTTTGGGCAAGACAACAGTCACAACCCGAAGGACCTGAGTATGATGTATTGATCTATGTTGCCAACTGGCCGGAGAGAAGAAGTCTTGCCTGGAAAACACTTTTGCAGGCAAGGGCTATCGAGAACCAGTGTTATGTGATCGGTGTTAATCGGGTGGGTAATGACGGGAACAATATTTATCATAGTGGCGACAGCATGATCATTGATCCGATGGGAGAAGTGCTCTATACAAAGAAAGACGAAGAGGATGTGTTTACTATTCAACTGGAGAAAAAACAGCTGGATAATATAAGGGAAAAACTTCCTTTTCTGAAGGATGCTGATGGATTTATGATTATGAAGGATGAGGAGGAGTAGGCAAAAGGTCAATCCGTCGGGATTACTATCCTGAAGATCAGTTCTTTTTCTCCTCTTTATCTTTTTGTATCAGCTCCATCACGGTCTCTATTTTAAAATCAGCATTGCGACGAATGGCTTCGATACTGGGGAATGATGTTATTTCCGGCTGAACACCTCTGCCGTTTTTAGGTACTGTTTTATCAATTACCAGTCTGAATAAGGGCAGCCTGAACCGTACACCAGTCTCCGGCAGTGTTGCATAAGGAATAAGCCAGGCAGAATTACCATAAGCGCCGCCACCGGTTTCTTCGCCGACTACAATAACATTATTCTGCTTAACCAATGCACCGGTAAATAAAGTGGTGGCAGAAAATGAATTTCCCCCGGTAACGATGTATACCTTACCGTTATAATGATTATTCTTTTTGGGCCTGAAATAATGCCGTTCGAAATACCCGAAATGATAATTACCGTCATTTCGCCTGCGGGTGAACAAAGTGATAAACAGCTTATTCCAGAAATGATGCTGGATGTACTGTTCATAGTTACTTCTCTTTCTGATGGCAAACAGGGAATCACTTATTTTAAAAGGTTGCCTGGCAATATATCTTGTAAGCTGGGTAGAGTTGTTTACACTGCCACCTCCGTTGCCACGAACATCCACAATAAGATGTGTAATATTTTTTTGTTGTAATGCACGGAATGATTGCCGGAAGAATTTTTTCAATCCATATCCCCTGCCAAAAGTAGAGAGGGTCATCATCGCAGAGTGATTAACCGTATCAATTCTTAATAAACGGATGGTGCTTATCTGTTGGCGTCTTCTTTCCCGTTTGGAAGGCCGCGGTATTCTTGCCGGCGGACGAACCATCATCCTGCCTGCTGTGTCTGCAGCCGGGTTGTAAATAGGGATGGTTATTGATTTTTGCTGCCCGGTGCTGTCAATATAATCAAGCGTATATTTTTCCGAAGGACCATATAATAATGTATACAAGGAGCCAAAATAACCACGGTTGCTGAGTGATTGATATTTATGGGTCCGGTTGTAACCATCCGTGGAAATATATTCGAAGAGTGTATCTGTAAGGGTTGGTATGTCCTTGCCATTTATTCTGGTGATCATTGTTCCCCTTTTCAGTATGCTGTCTTTGCGGTTCAGGTTAGCCGTTACCAGCATGGTATCATTCCAAACTTTCATACTCAGGGGGAACATTTTTCCCAACCGGACCGTATCACTGTATTTGGACCAGGCTTTGGAATTGCGGATGGAAGTGTGGCCACAATTAATTTTAGCAGTGACATAACTAAGTAGTTTTCTAAACTCAGGCTCCGTCATCGAATCTTTTAACTGCTGTCTGCCGTACATAAAATAAAGATCCATACTGTCTTTGCTGGTGTACCAGTAAAGGCTTGGATGATGCTGTTCCAGTATATGCTGGTAAAGCGAATAATCCCTCTCTAACTGCTGAGGCGAATATTTTTTTACAGGAGAAAATGCGGATTTGCTCACACCACAACCCGTCAAAGCAATTAACAAAGCCAGTAAAATCTGTAATCTCCCCATATTCTTTTTTAATCCTTTATTCTTAATGCTTCATATGATTCCAGCCCTGCGCTGTGATGGCATGTTTGCCACCACCCTTGGTGATGATATGTGCCCCCAATTCCGGCTCCGTCATATAGCCAACCACACTAATTTGCTCATTCAGTACTAATTTATCATAATCTGATTGAGAAACGGTGAATAATAATTCATAATCTTCCCCGCCGCTTAACGCACAGGCCGTCGGGTCTATTTCAAATTTAAAAGCCGCTTTTTTCATTTCTTCCGATACAGGAATCTTTTCTTCATACAATACACAGCCAAGAGTACTGTCTTTACAAATATGTAATATCTCTGAACTGAGTCCGTCGCTGATATCCATCATAGATGTGGGAGTAATTTCTTTGGCAGCAAAGAATTCCACAATATCCTTCCTGGCCTCTGGTTTCAGCAATTTCCCTATCACATACGTTTCTCCTTCCAGGTCGGGTTGCACTCCGGGACTTTCCATAAAGATCTTCTTCTCTCTTTCCAGGAATAACAGACCAACATAAGCCGCTCCAAGGTCGCCACTTACACATAGCAGGTCGCCTTTTTGAGCGGTGCTTCTTTTCACATATTTATCAGGAGCCACTTCACCAATCGCCGTGACCGAAATAATGAAACCTTTTTGCGATGAGGTGGTATCGCCACCCACCAGGTCCACACCATATTTTTCACAAGCGGCATATACACCATCATAAAATTCAGTCAGCGCTTCAAGACTAAAACGATTACTGAAGCCAATACTCAGAATTATCTGGGTAGGAATGGCATTCATGGCATATATATCGCTCAGGTTAACGATCACACTTTTATAACCCAGGTGTTTCAAAGGTGTATACATCAGGTCAAAATGAACTCCTTCTACCAGCAGGTCAGTGGTGATCACCGTTTGTTTTCCAAAATGATCGATCACGGCTGCATCATCACCCACCCCTAAAATGGAGGAGGCGTTTTGCAATTCAATATTTTTGGTCAAATGTTCAATAAGTCCAAATTCACCGAGGCTGCTTATTTCTGTTCTTTCCGTACTCATAATTCTTTCTTGTTATTAATGATGTCCAGCATTTCTTCATGAATTTTTCCATTGGTAGCAAGGACCCGGTGCTGGTATACGGAGAACTTACCACCAGTGAAGTCGGTTACTTTCCCACCGGCCTCTTCTACCATTAAATATCCCGCTGCACTGTCCCATGCTTCCAGTTTATGTTCATAAAATCCATCAAACCTTCCGGCAGCCACCCAGCAAAGATCAATAGCGGCGGAACCCAATCTTCTTACAGGAACACCTTTTCTGATAAATCGTTCAAAAATTTCCAGCGGGCCGTTTGGCATATTAATATAGGTATAAGGAAAACCGGTAACCAAACAGGCTTTGATCGTTTGGGTTTCTCTACTGACATGAATGGGTTTATCGTTAAGCGTAGCGCCTTTACCCTTTTCAGCAAAATAAAATTCATTCAGATGCGGATTATACACAGCTCCCATTACAATTTCTCCTGCATGCTCAATTCCGATTGAAACACAATTTAACGGAATACCGTGGGCAAAATTTACAGTACCGTCTATCGGGTCAATGATCCATTTATAACCAGAATCCTGTATGATCTCACCGGTTTCTTCTGCCAGGATCTGGTGTTCCGGGAAATGTGATTTGATAACGGATAATATCGCTTTTTCAGCAGCATGATCCGCTTCTGTTACCAGGTTGTTCACTCCTTCTTTGTTACTGATCTTAAAATCACTGTTGAAAAAACGGACTATTTCTGCGGCACCTGCTTTGGCAGCCTCTATGAGAGTGGTTTTGAGCATGGGCAAAGATAGACTGCAGATTACTTTGATTAAAATGATTTTATCGGATTTATTACAGGCACTTCATTTTGAACTGTTCATAAAAACTTCGTACTTCGTATCTTATACAGCATATAATTTGCAGCTTTCCATAATCATAGTCAATTATAATGTAAAACATTTCCTGGAACAGTGCCTTTGTTCCGTACTGAAGGCGATTGAGGGCATGCAGGCAGAAGTAATTGTAATAGACAATTGCTCTGCTGATAATAGCATAAACTACCTGACGCCAAAATTTCCGGTTGTAAGATTTATTGCTAATACCGAAAATATCGGATTTGCAAAAGCCTGCAACCAGGGATTGAAACAAAGCTCGGGCAAATACATTTTGTTTCTCAACCCGGATACGATTGTTCCGGAAGACTGTTTTCAAAAATGTATTTCTTTTTTAGACCAGCAGGCGGATGCAGGAGCATTGGGTATAAAAATGCTGGACGGAAGCGGTCGTTTTTTGAAAGAATCAAAGAGAGCATTCCCGTCCCCGCTAACTTCTTTATATAAATTGTTTGGCCTGGCGAAATTGTTTCCCCGCTCAAAAACGTTTTCGATATATCATCTTGGTCACCTGGATGAAAATAATAACCAGGAGGTGGATGTTTTGGCTGGGGCGTTTATGATGATAAAAAAGGAAGTGATTGAAAAAGTAGGAAGTTTTGACGAAACCTTTTTTATGTATGGGGAAGATGTTGACCTGAGTTACCGGATTCAAAAGGCCGGGTATAAGAACTTGTATTTTGCAGAAAGCAGCATTATACACTTTAAGGGAGAGAGCACTAAAAAGGGAAGCCTGAATTATGTGCGGATGTTTTATAACGCCATGAGCATTTTTGTCCGCAAGCACTATTGGGGAAGCAGGGCCGGACTGTTTAATTTATTAATTCATAGTGCAATCTGGTTCAGGGCTGCACTCACAGCTGTTGTAAGTTTCATCCGCCGCATTGGCTTGCCATTGATAGACGCATTACTGATATTATTCTCTTTCTGGCTGATCAAAAATATCTGGAATCAGTATGTCCGAACTGATATAGAATATGAGAATAAACTATTGTGGATTGCTATTCCGGCCTATACTGTTTTTTACCTGGTGACTGCTTATTATGCGGGCTTGTATGACAAATGGTATAAATGGGGAGAGTTGATACGTTCATCGGCAATTGCCACCATCGTATTATTGGCCGCCTATTCATTATTACCTGAGCAATACCGGTTTTCAAGAGCCATTGTGTTGTTTGGTGCCCTGCTTGCATTTGCATTGATCAGCTTTTTACGGTGGATATTGGTACAAACCAATGTAGTCAACAGCGAGAAGGAAAAAGAAGACAAAGCAGCTACGATAATTGCAGGGTCTGTTAATGAATATGAAAATACAATACGTTTATTAAAAGAAGCAGGTTTACACCAAAGGGTACTGGGAAGGCTTGCTGTAAAAGAAAACGATACAACCGCAATTGGTAGCCTGGAAAAAATAAATCAACTTTCGAAAATACTGCCTTTCCGGGAAATTATTTTTTGCCAGGGCAACCTGTCCTTTGCCGGTATAATCCAAACTATACAACAATTACCACCCGGCATCATTGCCAAGATTCATGCTGTCAATAGCGGCAGTATTGTCGGCAGCGATTCAAAAGACAGTTCAGGAGAGGCAGTGTCAACAGAAAATGGATATAAATTAGCTGATCCTTACAACAGGAGGTTAAAACGGTTAATTGATGTAAGCCTTGCGGGTTTTGGTATTATTACTTTCCCGGTTCAACTTTTCATTGTTAAAAAACCAGTCAACTTTTTTATGAATTGTTTTATGGTATTGCTGGCAAAAAAAACCTGGGTGGGATATGCAGTACCAGAAACACAACTTCCGTCACTGCACACACCGGTTATTGCCTGTAACGGTGTACCAGGTACATCCTTACAACAACTTTCACCGGAAAGCCTGCAAATGATGGACTATTGGTATGCACGGGACTACGAACCTTCCACTGATTTAAAACTAATATGGCGAACATACCGGAGGCTTGGTGGATGAAATTACAGAACTTTGCTGCAGCTTATTTTCGCCGCTATTTCAACAATAACAATGCATAACTTTAGATATAATCTTTAAGTAACGAATGGCCACTATTTTAGATATTAAATTACCGAAAGCTATTGCTGCTGCGTTACGCATTCCTCCCAATGACCCCAGGCGGCAGCAGTTAAGGGTATTAAAAAAGTTATTGAAAAAGGCCCGGTTTACAGAATTCGGCCAACGATATCATTTTGATGAAGCATTATTGAGTAAACATCCCGGCAAGAAATTCCAGGAACTGGTGCCGGTTCATGATTATAATAAAATTTATGAAGAGTGGTGGAAGAAAACACTCGAGGGAGTACCAGATGTAACCTGGCCGGGAAAGATCAAGTATTATGCATTGAGTTCCGGCACTTCCGAAGCAGCCAGTAAATATATTCCTGTTACCAAAGACCTGTTACGCAGTAATACTATTAATTACCTGCGCCAGTTAATTAGCCTGATCCGTTATGAAGATGCCAATAAAAGAGCCATGACAAAAGGCTTTTTGATGTTGGGAGGGGCTACTGATCTGAAAAAAGGGAAAGCGGGTTGGTATGCCGGAGATGTAAGTGGCATTCTGGCTAAAAAAAGACCTTTCTGGTTTCAGAATTTTTATAAACCCGGCGGTCGCATTGCTGCCATGAGCGACTGGAATCAGAAACTAAACGAAATTGTAGAACATGCCAAAGAATGGGATATCGGTTATATCGTTGGTGTGCCGGCCTGGTGCCAGATGTGTATGGAAATGGTGATAGAACATTATAAGTTAAATAATATCCACGAAATATGGCCCAACTTCAGCTTCTTTGTTCACGGAGGGGTAGCATTTGAGCCGTATAAAAAGGGATTTGAAAAATTATTGGGCAAACCGATTGTATACATCGAAAATTATTTGTCCAGCGAAGGCTTTATTGGTTTTAAGACAAGAGAGCATGCAAGGGGTATGCAGCTTATTCTTAATAATAATATCTTTTTTGAGTTTGTGCCTTTTGATGATAAGAATTTTGACCATGATGGGAAGATAGTTGACAACCCTGAGGCAAAGATGATACATGAAGTGGAAGAAGGGAAAGAGTATGCTTTACTGATGAGTACGAATGCCGGTACATGGCGTTACCTGATAGGTGATACCATTAAGTTTGTTGATCTGGAAAAAAGTGAAGTGTGTATTACCGGAAGAACCAAACATTTTTTAAGTCTCACCGGGGAACACCTGAGTGTTGATAATATGAATAAGGCCATTGAGCTGGTAAGTGAAGAACTTAATGTCAGCATTCCGGAATACACGGTTGTAGGTTTTCCCTACGAGAATTTTTTTGCCCATCGCTGGTATGTGGCCACCGATGATAAGGTGGATACGGACAAGCTGCGCAAAAGAATAGATGAACAGCTGCGGGTACTGAATGATGACTATGCGACAGAAAGAGACAGTGCCCTCAAAGAAGTTTTTTTGGAGGTATTGCCCGAGGAAAAATTTATGAAATTCTTGGAGCTGAAAGGTAAACTCGGCAGCCAGCATAAATTCCCACGGGTGATGAAAGGAAAGATGCTGGAAGAATGGGAACGGTTTCTTGCTACAGGAAGCCTGTAAGAAGTATAAAATACACACTGCAGCATACTTTGCCGGCAAATATTTTTTTAGTATCGGAAAAGCAATTGATGCAGGACTTAACAATAAACAGGACATTACGTACTTTGTATCCCTAACCCTGTACTTCAAATTCTATGGTAGAAGCCCTGTTAAAAGGAATAACAATCGGTTTATTACTGAGTATTGCAGTAGGTCCGATATTATTTTCTGTTATTAAACAGAGCCTGAATAACGGACACCAGGGAGGTATGGCTTTTGCTTTTGGGGTTTCTGCCAGTGATATTACACTGGTACTTGTTGCCAATGTGTTTACGGAACTCTTTCGCAGTTTACGGTTGTATGAAACGCAGATCGGTATAGCCGGAAGTGTCCTGCTCATATTGATGGGAATTTTTTTCCTTTATTTCAAGAAGGTTAAAGTAAATGAAGATGGAAAACTGGTATTCAAACAACGCAAAAGAGACCTGCTGAAAATTTCTTTATCCGGGTATTTTATGAACCTGATGAACCCGGGAGTCATTATCTTCTGGATAACGATATCCACCTCCCTGATAAATTTCTCCAACAAGCATAAAATTGTTATCTACACAGCGGCCCTGGCGATTGTATTACTGGCAGACCTGGTGAAAGTTTTTTTAGCCGGTAAAATACGAAACCGGCTTACGCCCCATAATATTCATATTCTGAATCGTATCAGCGGGATTATACTTATTATTTTTGGCCTCGTTTTAATTGGCGGGCTTATCTTTTATGGCAACCAGTAAAGAAAATAAACCAGGAGGGAGTGTAAGTTTTTTAAGCAAATGCTGGAAATGGGTCAAACGGATTTTTATATGGCTCTTCATTATCCAGCTTTTCTTAATTATTTTATTTAAATGGGTGAATCCTCCCATAACGATTACGCAGTTGGTAAGCTGGGTTAGCGGGCACGGTTTAAAACGGGATTATATCAATACCGGTAATATTTCACCCCACGCTAAACTGGCAGTGATCGCATCCGAAGATCAATTATTTCCCGACCATAGCGGGTTTGACTGGAAGAGTATCAAAAAAGCGATGAAGTATAATGAGCGAAAGCCCGGCCGCATCCATGGGGCGAGCACTATCAGCCAGCAGGTGGCCAAAAATGTTTTTCTCTGGCAGGGCAGAAGCTGGATACGAAAAGGGCTGGAAACCTATTTTACCTTTATGATCGAACAGGTTTGGGGAAAGAAAAGAATCCTGGAAGTATATCTCAACGTTATTGAAACAGGTGATGGTTTGTTTGGCATTGAAGCAGCTGCACAGGAATACTTTAATAAACCGGCGAAGAATTTAACTAAACAGGAAGCGGCTATGATAGCGGCCTGTCTGCCTAATCCCAAGCGATACAAAGTGAAACCCCCCTCTTCCTATATTGGTTACCGGTCAAGAGTTATTGTGCAACAAATGAATAACCTTCAAACGGATCCCGATATACAACGGGTGATCGGTACGCTGCCAGCACCGGATAAAAAGAAAAATTAATCAATGACCAGCTCTATCTTATCACTATTATGGGTAGGATTTCTGTAACCGCTGTTAATGGCAAACCGCAGGTAATACTTACCCGACCGAAGGCCCGGGTTGATTGTTAACGGAAGAGTCTTGTCACGGACAAGTTGTTGTAGCGTAATAGTGGTATAAATATCCCTGATCCACCCTTTGGTACTAAAGATACCAATCCTTACTGTGTCATTTTGTGGTTTATGTTGCTGTATAAATTCCTCATATTGCTGTGGTATACGGAACGAACAAATCAAACGGCTCTCTTCTTTTTCTTTTACCCGGATCTTTTGGGGAGAAACGTCAATTCTTATTTTAGCAAAAGAAGCAAAAGAAGAATCGTATTTATAACCAACCCAGCCAATTGGTGTTTGCAATGAATCCTTAAATCGCCAGAGATCATATTTGTCTAAATAATAAACCGGCTTTCCCAATAACGAATCTTCCAGCGGCCAGAAATTGTAATTGTTCTTTCTTTCTTTATATAAGTTCAGCGAATACGTGGGCTGTCCTGAATAAAACCAATACTTGGAAGCCCGTTGATATGAGTTACTGAATACAATGGGCAGTCCCTTTGTCTTCTCTTTCATCTCCTGCGGCCATACTTTCCAGGCATGATAGCGGTCTTTTATAGCTTTAACAGGTAACAGGTCTGCTATCATTACTATTCTTGCAAACACTACCAGTATAAGTGTTACCGGCAGCAGTTTATAAAGTATTTTTTGCCATTGCAGTTTTTCATACAGGAACTGGTGGGCCAGCACCATTAATGATACCAGGGCTGGTGAGGTCCAGTTACCTTCTACTTTTCCGCGAAAGGAACTGGCGAGAAAAAATACATAGATACCGATCATCGTAAAGCGTAATGCTTTTTCCGTATCATTTTTTGTTTTGTATAAAATGGCAGCCGGTAATAAGATAAATCCGGCAACAGGTCCCGGCAGTAAAAGCTGGCCAATGATATAATCCAGCGTAAAAGATGGTTTGTAGGCATTTACATTGCTTTCAAATAAATGATAGCGAAAGCTTACCCAATCATGCTGGTATTGCCACCACAGGTGCGGGGCAAACAGTAACAAAGCAATGATGCCCGCTAAATACGTTTGGTATTTTGTAAACAATTTGATGTTGGAAAACAGTGTAAAGAAGACGATCAGGACGGCATGGTACTTACTGTAAAACAAAAAAGCAACAGAAAGACCTAATAAAAAAGTATTAAGCAGTGAATAATTGCCGGTAAATCTTTTGTAGAACAAAAAGAATAAAGCGGTAAAGAATATCAACGGGATATCGGGCACGGCTACGAAACCAGTAATTTGTATTACTGCAATCGACAGCGAAATACCATAAAACAGCAGGGGATTTTTTTTGTCAATTAATTTTTCAATGATCAAAAGAGAAAAAATATTCAATAACAGAGGAAACAACCGAACCCCCAGTTCATTTGGAAAAATGGCATAACCCATTTTTATCAGCAGACCCGTCATCGGTGGATGATCAAAATAACCCCAGTCAAGGTATTGGCCATACACCCAGTAATAAGCTTCATCATCCTGCAGTTCGGTAAGGCCGGATTGAATCAGGCCGAGTAACAGCCAGGTGCCATAAAATAACAGCCGGTGATGCTTTTGAAAAATGTTTTGCATGCAGTGCGAAAATAAAGACATTTATCCGAGCAGGGTGTCTATAGCGGCAATACCCTTCCTCAAGCGGGCATCATCATCACCGCTGATATCGACCCAGGGCACAGGTTGATTAACCATAATGTCTTTATAAATGGAGTACAGTTTTTTCCGGGTGTGCAATTCGGGATATTCCCGCAATTCGTCCTCCACCCATGGCAGGTCTGTATTACAAAGCAAGTAGAGATCATACTTTCTTTCCCCGATCTGGTCAAGGATAAAACGATGGCACTTGCCAAATACAAACTCACTCCAAACTTTCATCACATACATATCCGTATCGATGAACAGGGGAAGGTGCCCGCCTTCTTCCATCATCGGTAATGAATTTCTTTCCAGCGTACTACTGTACTCATCTTCCAGCGCCAACTGGCCTCTGGCAATGGTGAGCAGATCTTCATATTCGTAATTGGTGCCATTGGTCAATAAATATTCACGGGCAAACTCCGGGCACCACATGGTTTCGTAATGCTGCGCCAGTTGCTCGCACAATGTACTCTTACCGGTGCTTTCAGGCCCCAGGATGACTATTTTTTTAAGCATGCTGTTGTTTTGCTCTTTTGATCCATTCCGTTAATCCAAAAACAGACATTACCAGTAATACTAAATAATATACACTCGTAAACACCAGTCCCTTTACAAAATACAAAGGAATGGAGGCAATGTTCGTGGCGATCCACCAGTACCAGCTTTCTACTTTCTTTCTTGTCATCAGCCACATACCGGTGAAAGCAGTAGCGGAGGCAAATGCATCAGCCCAGGGGATGGCACCTTCAAAAAATTTGTCTTTCAGGTAAACCAATGAAAAATATATAGTGAAATAAAAGAATAAAAAGAACAAGACCTGGTTCAGCCACATTTGCTTGTTGGAATAACTGATGTGTAAGATGTTTTCCTGACGGGTATCTTTCTGCAGCCAGCAATACCAGCCATAGAAACTCATCACTGTATAATAAAAGTTTACACTGGCCTCACCCGGTAAATGAAATCGGAAGCTTAAATAAATATAGATGATGGTATTGATCAGCCCGACAGGGTATACCAATATATTTTCCTTACGGCTGAACCATACACTGGCGATACCGGCAAATACAGCGATATATTCCAGCCAACCTGTATTTTTCATCCCTTCGATGAACTGTTGATATATTTCCTGTAATGACAAAATGGTTTTTATCAAAAATAGCTACTCTGGTTTGCTATTATGATATTTCCTCCAACCCTTTAAATATTTTATTCCTTTCGATGTTTGAAATCGTGTAGGCACCTGTTGCCATTGCCCGCCACCGGAACGCCATACCAAAAAATGAAGATGTGGTGTCATTGCATACCCGGTTTTGCCACTGAGGCCAATTACTTGTCCTTTCTTTACAGTGTCTCCCACATTTACCAGGGCTCCATTATGTTGCAGGTGCCAGTAACCCGCTCTTGAACCATCCGGGTGCTGTATCACGATATTATTACCATCCGGCCTGTATTTCTTTTTCAGTCCACCTTTTGTACCATCTTCTTTTACTCTTGTTACCACTCCTTCTCTTGCTGCGCTGATCTTTGTTCCCCGTTTCATATTAAAATCAAGCGCCGCTCTTTCTTTATGGGTAAACCGGCTGAAGTAACCCTGAATCACCCGGAAGGTTTTTCCTTCTTCATAGGGCAATGCATACACATAACTGGTATCGTCTTTATTGATCCCTTTTTGTAAAAGCTTTACCTGTTTGCGCAGGGGATTCTTGCTGACAGAACAACTCGTAATAGACAGTAGCAATAAAACAGGCAGAATAAACTTCACAAGTACTGGTATTTGCATCGGGGCATAAAAATAAGTCCATCCCGGGTAACAACACAGTTCTTGGATTTAATTGTTTGTCAAATAAAAGCAAACTAGTATTCATTCTGCAGCAATCTCACAAAATATTTCGGTCAGCGCCTCCGGCTGGCTGAAAAATGGCGAATGGCTGGTCGCCATGCGATAAATTTTTTTGCAGGGAGTTTCTTCATACATCTTTTGCTGAATGAATGGTGTTACCGCCCTGTCTTCTGTGCATTCAATATAATACCGGGGAACAGAACCAAAATTTTCTTCTGTGAGCTGAAGAGGTGTAATACCCGATTCAACAGGTTCGTGGCTTAATAATACTTTTGCCAGTTCTGTTATATCCTCATCACAATCATGATAAAGCCCTTCTTTATAAATTGCCGGTTGTAATGTATGGGCATTCAGCTCGGGGTAGGGTGTAACATAAGGTTTAAGCATTCCGCCTGTATCCAGCAAGGAATACTCCCTTTGTGTCTTTCCATTTGGTACGAGGTAAGCAGCAAGATAAATGAGCTTCTCAATTTTATGCGGCCGGTATTCTGCCGCCTGGGAGATCATGATACCGTTTTTACTGTGACCAACTAATATCACTTTGCCTTCTATACTGTCAATAAGCTCACAGATCTTTTCAACAGTTGTTTTCATTTTCACTTTACTGATGTATGTTTTATCTCTTCCCATCCCGGGCAGATCGATGGCAATAGCCTTATGGCCTGCTTTTTCTACTAACGGCACCACTTTGTGCCAGTTCCAGGCACTATGCCAGGAACCATGAATTAAAATAAATGTCTTCATTGTATTTTTTCTGTAAAAATGAAAAGAAGAGGGGTGGTCAGCAACCCGAAACTTGCGGAATTAGCTTTCAGCAAATATTTTGGCAGACTCCCACCCGATGATTGCGGTTTTGCGGTTGCTGCCCCAGTGATACTGTCCGATTGAGCCGGTTGATTTGATGACCCGGTGACAGGGAATTAAAAAGGCAACAGGATTATCACCCACTGGTGTGCCAACGGCTCTTGATGCATTTTCATTGCCGGTAGCTGCAGCAATGGAAGAATAAGTAGCTAAACTACCCAGTGGTATTTTTAATAAAGCTTCCCACACCTTTAGCTGAAATGCTGTTCCTTTTAAGTGCAGTTTTATGGAAGCGATATTTTTCCAGTCCTGCGTAAAGATGAACAATGCATTTTGTTGTATTGTATCCACCACTTGCCTGAATGAAGCTTTTGGGAAAAGTCGTTGTAATTCTTCTAACGCCAGCTTTTCATTATCTGCAAAAGCCAAATGACAAATACCTTTTGTAGTGGAAGCAACGATAATATTTCCGAACGGGGATTCTGCAAAACTGTAATTAATGTGTAATTGTTCCCCGCCATTTTTATATTCTCCCGGTGTCATTCCTTCAATGCTGATGAAAAGATCATGCAGGCGGCTGGTACCGGAGAGTCCCGTTTCATAACTTACATCACTCAGGCTCATATTTTGTTTCAGCAATGTTTTGGCATGTTCAGCACTGATATACTGCAGGAATTTTTTTGGACTGACTCCTGCCCACTGCTTAAACATCCGCTGAAAATGATAAGGACTTACATGCACTTGTTTCGCCACTTCATCCAGGTCAGGCTGCCGTGTAAAATTCTCCTGCAGATAATGAATAGCCTTTTCAATTCTTTCGTAGTCGGTCATTGTTTTAAATTTACGACACAAAAATTGCATACGCTGTTCATGGGTACAACCCGTTTCTTGCGGAAAACGGGACTACACTATTTTTATGACTTATTTTTAGCAGTATGCACAAAAAAATACTCCTCCTCGGCAGCGGTGAACTGGGAAAAGAATTAGTGATCGCCCTGAAAAGAATGGGGCAAACGGTGATCGCCGTGGACAATTATGCCGGGGCACCGGCGATGCAGGTGGCAGATGGATTTGAAGTGATCGATATGCTCAATGGCGACCAGTTAGATTCGGTAATAACCAAACATCAACCCGACCTGGTTGTGCCGGAAATTGAAGCCATCAGAACAGAACGGTTCTATGCGTATGAACAACAAGACATACAAGTGGTGCCCAGTGCCAAAGCTGCCAACTTCACCATGAACAGGAAACTCATCAGGGACCTGGCCAGTAAAGAACTGGGACTGCGGACGGCCAAATATTTTTATGCCACCACCTATGAAGCGTTTACCAGGGCAGTAAATGATATTGGTATGCCCTGTGTCGTTAAACCACTGATGTCCTCCAGCGGCAAAGGACAAAGTGTGTTGAAGAAAGTGGAAGACCAGCAAACGGTGTGGGACTATGCTATCAATAATTCAAGAGGCGATATTAAAGAAGTGATCATTGAAGAATTTATTTCCTTTCATACAGAGATAACACTACTAACTGTTACACAGAAAAACGGAGTAACCTTGTTCTGTCCGCCGATAGGACACCGGCAGGAAAGAGGTGATTACCAGGAAAGCTGGCAACCCGTAGCTATCAGTGAAAGCGATTATGCAGATGCCTGTGCTATGGCAAAGAAAGTAACTACTGCATTGACAGGGGCCGGACTATGGGGCGTAGAATTTTTTCTGACAGATGAAGGAGTATATTTCTCAGAACTAAGTCCCAGGCCACATGATACAGGTATGGTGACATTAGCAGGCACGCAAAATCTTTCTGAGTTTGAATTGCATGCAAGAACGATCTTAGGATTACCCATTCCTGAAATTAAATTGGAAAGAGCCGGTGCCAGTGCAGTAGTACTGGCCAATAAATCTGCGGAGCAATTTATCATAACAGGAATTGAAGAAGCTTTAGCAGAAAAACAAACAGATGTTCGCATATTTGGTAAGCCAGCAACAAGGCCATACAGAAGAATGGCTGTTGCATTGGTGTATGAGGATATAAATGCTGATATCAATGAATTACGAAAGAAAGCCAAAGCTGCAGCAGATAAAATTAAGATTGAGTAAATCAAATTTCTGCTAACAAAAATTAACATCCTCTCCTTACTTCCTCTTTGTTTGCCGCTTGTCATTACCACATGAAGATGTGAGTGTACAGGTAAAGCTGCAATAATAGTTTTGTGTCATTAACCAAAAACCTTTTTTATGAAGAAGTTTCATTTATCAGCGGTTTT
>Ga0209476_10000821_pt1 | contig 21407 bp, 24 predicted proteins | sample KloWWTrecipitate_FD_187179 | JGI IMG/M metagenome (GOLD analysis project Ga0209476, IMG submission 187179) | Active sludge microbial communities from Klosterneuburg, Austria, studying microevolution and ecology of nitrifiers - Klosterneuburg... | ecosystem: Engineered > WWTP > Aerobic digester... | reverse complement strand
GCTTTCGGGCGTTGGCGGGAGCGTCCACGGCGGCGTGCTGGCGGCGATGGTGGACATCGCGATGCTGCAGGCACTGATCGCGAGCCTGGCGCCGGACGACATCCCGAACGGGACGGTGGACCTGAATATCACCTACCTGCGGCAGGCGAAGGGGGAGCGGATCGTGGCGGAGGCCACGTTCCTGCGAAAAGGGCGGACGATCGCGGTATCCGAGGTGGAGATCCTGGACACCGAGGGGCGGCTTTGCGCGAAGGGGCGGACCATCTATGCGCTCAGGCAGCGCGGGGGCTAGCTTCCTTCGAGCTTATCGAACGCGGCATCGACGTGTTCGAGCATGCGATTGGCGAGCCGGACGCTGAGGGCAAGGTCTTCCACGCCAGGGATGCTGGTCTGCTGAATGGCATGGACAATCCGCCCGGTACGGAAGCAGATCGTGGTATCGACGAGTCCGCTGCCACCGGTGCTATCGAGCGGTACGAGGAAGCCGGCAGCGCCATCGGCGATCTCGGGGACGAGCACGGGCTGGAGCTGGACCGAATCGTTGATGGGGAGGCCGCAGGCGAACTGCTCGAGCGCCTTGCTGGCGGCATCGGCATCGACATAGAGGGTCGAGATGTTGGTGACGGCGAAGAGCGGGCCGAGCTCGGTGGCTGAGAACGCGCTGACATAGTTGGTGAGGCGGCCCTGGGCGGCGAGTTGCGCCTCCTTGCCGCCGGGGTCTTCGGTATCGAAGACGAGCGACCAATCGAGGTTGTCGAAGATGGGCTCGGGGATTTCTTCCTGTTCGAACCCGGCCGGGAGGTCGGACAGCTGGAGTGCCATGGCGGCGAGGTCGTACTTGTCGTCGTCGCGGGCCTCGGCGTAGTCGCGCCCGCCATCGCAGGCGGCAAGGGCGGGAAGCGTGAGGAGGAGTGCGAGCGCCACGGCGGGGCGGAATGCCATTGGGGGTGTCCTTGGAGCCGGATTGTCCTATGGTACGGCACGATGGGGCGCACCGCTGCGCCACCTCCACCGGGGAGGGGAACGCCATGGGTCTTTCCGTTGAGGACCAGCTGGCCATCCAGCAGATCTATGCCCGCTACAACCATGCGATCGACTCGGGCGACATCGGCCGGTGGGTGGCCTGTTTCACGCCGGATGCGGTGTTCACTTCGCCGGCGGGGACGTACACGGGGAGTGCGGAAATCGAGGGGTTCGCGCGGTGGTACACGCCGTTGATGCAGGCCCGCCACTGGACGAACAACCTGGTGCTGGAGGGGGACAAGACCTCGGCCCGGGGTTCGTGCTACCTGGTGCTGTTCCGGTTGACGCCCGGAGAGACCCCGCCGGCCGCGATATACGCCACCGGGATCTACCGGGACGAACTGCGGAAGCTGGAGACGGGCTGGGCGTTTTCGAGCCGGGTTGCGACCTTTGACAGCTGACGGGCACGCGTGAAGCAAGTCCTCTTCCTGGCGATCATTGCGTTCTTCGCGGTCACGGGGGTGATGGCGGTCTTCTTCCGCGACCAGAAGGCGCGGAGCCGGCTGCGGTTCCTGCGGAACGTGGCGTACGGATACATCGTGGCGATCGTGCTGCTGGCGATCTACCGGATGTGGATCGCCTGATGCGGGTGCTGGTGGCGCCGCAGGAATTCAAAGGGAGCCTGGCCGCGGATGAGGCGGCGGCAGCGATCGCATCGGGCATCCGGCGGGTGCGCCGGGATTGGACGCTGGACATCCTGCCGCTTTCGGATGGCGGGCCGGGGCTGCTCGATGCGATGCGGCGGGCGATCAAGGCGGACACACTCGCGACGGTGGTGCATGATGCGCTCGGGCGGCGCGTGCTGGGGCGATACCTGCGCGTGCGGGGGAGCGGGGAGATCATCATCGAGGCGGCGCAGGCGAACGGGCTGATGCATGTGCTGGCGGGTGAGCGGGATGCGCTGCGGGCGGATAGCTTCGGCGTTGGCGAGCTGATCGTGGATGCGGCCCGCGAAAAGCCCGGGCGGATGGTCATTGGCGTTGGTGGGAGCGCGACGACCGACGGCGGTTCGGGGACGATGCGGGCGATGGGTGCTCGATTCCTGGACGTAGCGGGGCGGGAGCTGCCGCCCGGCGGTGGCGCCCTGGGGGCGCTGGAACGAATCGTTTGGCAGCGGCCCGGGTGGGCCGGAGACGTAGAGTTTGTGGTGGCGAGCGATGTGACCAACCCGCTCTGCGGGCCAAACGGCGCCGCACGCGCCTACGGCCCGCAGAAGGGTGCGAGCGAAGCCGAGGTGGCGCAGCTCGAGGAAGGGCTATTCCGCTACGCGGTGGTGGTCCGGCGGGAGCTTGGCCTGGATATCGCGGCGATGCCGGGCGCGGGGGCAGCCGGGGGGCTTGCGGGGGGACTGGTGGCGTTCCTGGGGGCGCGGATTGCGAGCGGATTCGACCTGGTTGCGGAGACGACCCGGCTGCGGGAGCGGCTCGAGGGGGCCGACATCGTGGTCACGGGCGAAGGACGGTTCGATGAGCAATCGTTGCAGGGCAAGGTTACCGGGCGGGTGATGGAACTGGCCCGGGAGGCGGGCAAGCCGGCAGTGGTGTTCGCGGGACAGGCACGCGGCGGGATCAGGGTGCGGACACTATCGGAAGTCGAGCCGGATGAGCGGATGGCGATGGAGAATGGGGCGGCATTGCTAACAGAGCTGACGGCGCGCTGGGCGGCCGAGTTCGACTGACGGGTGGCGGGCTATTCGCCGAGGAGGTGCCGTGCCTTGCGGGCGGCGGCAGCATCGATGACCTGGTCCGCAACGCGGGCGACCCAGGCGCCTTCGGCCCGGGCGGCATCGTAGGCAGCGGCGGCATCACGAGCGTGGTCGATAACGGTTGCGGGTGGGGCGAAGGCGGCGTTGGCCGCGGGGACCATGCGGTCGCCGGGAAGGATGGCGCCAGCGAAGCCGTACTGGGCGAGGTAGACGAGCTCTATCCCATCGCAGACAACGAGTGGGGACTGGCCCAGTGCGCGAGAGACGGCGACCACCTGGCCGCGGGCGTAAGCGAGCCTGTCGCCCTTCTGTTCATCGCGAGCGCCGATATCGCTGGAGTACCGGTGGGAATGGAAGACGAGCCCGCCTACCCGGGGCGCGGCGGCGGCAATTTCAGCGGCTTTGAGGAGTCCGCGGGCGGTATCGATGACCGGGAAGACGGCGATATCGCCGGGCTCGATGCCGCGCTGGAGTTCGAACTCGCGGAGGAGCACGGCCAGATCGCGGACATCCTGGGGTTCGACCGCATGAGGAAGGAAGACGCCTTTGACGAGGGGGCTGAGGATCGCGTCGAGGTCATCGCGCAGGAGGCGCGTGCGGGGATGGTTGACGGCGACGAGGGCAGACGCTTCGTGGGTGGCGGTCCGGCCGAGCGCGGCGGTCACTTCGCGGCGGAGGGTATCGAGCGGGCGCGAGGCATCGGCAAGGGTGAGGAGGACGGCATCGGCCTGGGAGCCAAGGGCATCATCGAGCCCGGCGCCGGCGACGCCGATGGAAACAATGCTGCGCAAGCGCATGGTCAGGCGCGACCTCCGATGTAGCCGCCGACGACGATGGGCGGGGGTTGCATGGCGGCGAGGTTGATATCCTGCTTGAGGCCCATCATACCCTGCAGGTGGTCGAGCGCGTGGCGGTACATGAGCTCGGCGAGCCACTGGCAGGAGAGCGGCCCCCAGCGGGTGCCATCGCGGAGCTTCGTCCAGGTGTGGTCGTTCATATCGCGGTAGATCGCGAGCTCTTCATCGCGCATGCGCTGGATGTCGGCGACGATGCCGGAAAGTGATTCAGACGGGTCATAGCGGTGGTCATGCCAATCGCGGCGGCTGTAATCGAGCGGGTCGAGCATTTCGGGGACGGTGGCCCAGCGGAGGAGCGGGAGGTAGACCTGCTGCTCCATATCGCGCAGGTGGGAGAGGTGCTCGTGGACCGACCATTCGGAGGGAGCGGGCTTGTAGGCCGCCTGTTCGATGGAGACACCGCGGATGAGCCATGCGATGTCATCGGTGACGGCACGGAGCCGGGCGGTGAGCTCGGTTCGGTAGGACGAGGTTTCGCTCATGAAGACCCTCCGGAGCCACCAGTTGGAGGGAGTATAGGCGATATCGACACTTACGCGAGCAGATCTTTGGGGGGGGCATGCGAGTGGCGGATCAGCCAGCGGGGGAAGCGTGGCGGCTCCAGAGCTTGAGGGTTTCGCGAAGGCGGGCGGCAGTCGCATCATCGATGGAGGAATCCCTGAGGACGCAATCGCCGAGGTGCTTTTCGAGGATGAGCAGGCTGGCGGATTCGAGGCCAGAACGCACCGCGAGGAGCTGGGTGAGGACGTCTTCGCAACAGCGCTCGTCTTCGAGCATGTTGCGCAGTCCGCGAACCTGGCCCTCGATGCGGGCCAGGCGGTCGAGCAGGCGCTTGGTTTCTTCGGGAGTCACAGGTTGCCTCCGGGGTATTGACGATGATACCCCATGGGGGTATATTCATACCACCATACACCCGCAACCATCGGTGTCAACGGAAGGGCGACGGGTGGTCGCAAGGAAAGGAACGAAGAGATGTCTGACGTACGCGAAGTGAGCGATGCGACCTGGGAAAGCGATGTTCTGAAATCGGACCTGCCGGTGCTCGTGGATTTCTGGGCTCCGTGGTGCGGGCCGTGCCGGATGGTTGCACCGATCGTGCAGGAACTGAGCGAGGAGTACGCGGGGAAGGTGAGCTTCATGAAGATGAACACCGATGAGAACCCGATGGTGCCGAGCAAGTTCGGGATCCGGAGTATCCCCTCGCTGTTGATCTTCCAGAAGGGCGAGCTGAAGGGGACGGTGGTCGGCTTCCGGCCGAAGAGCGACCTGAAGAAGCGGATCGATGAGGCGCTGGTCTAGGTTCGGGCGCGAGCGAGTTACGAGGGCCGGCCGGGATTCAACCGGCCGGCCCTTTCTCTTCCAGGAAAGGATGAAGGACGTGGAGCGTTACGACGTGGCCATCATCGGCGGGGGCGGCGCGGGGCTGACAGCGGGGCTTTACGCCGCGCGGGCCCGGCGGCGGACGATTGTGTTCGAAGGCGAGGTGACCGGCGGGCAAATCGCGACGACGGACATCGTGGAGAACTACCCGGGCTTCCCTAACGGGATCAACGGATTCGACCTGGCACAGCAGATCGCGAGCCAGGCGGAGAAGTTCGGCGCCGAGATTGCCTATGAGCGGGTTGAGGCGTTGCGCCAGTTGGCGGATGGCGATTTCGAGGTGGCTTCGACGGAGCGCGTCATCCGGACGCGGACGGTGATCGCGACGGCGGGAGCAACCTACACGAAGCTGGGCGTGCCGGGCGAGGCGGAACTGACGGGGCGCGGCGTGAGCTACTGCGGAACCTGCGATGCGGCGTTCTTCAACGGGATGGACGTGATCGTGGTGGGCGGCGGCGATTCGGCGCTGGATGAAGGGCTATTTGTGAGCCGCCATGCCCGGTCAGTGAATGTGGTCCACCGGCGGGACACGCTCCGGGCAAGCGCAATCCTGCAAGAGCGGGCTTTGGCAAACCCGAAGATGCGGTTCACCTGGGATACGGTGGTCGAACGGGTGGAGGGAGATGGGCAGGTGGAGCGGGCGATTCTGCGCAACGTGAAGACGGGGGCGGTGAGCCCGGCGGCGGTGAGCGCGGTTTTCGTGTTCATCGGGCAGCGGCCGAACAGCCATCTGCTGGAGGGGCTGGTGGAGCTGGATGGGGGAGGGCACGCGATGGTTGACCTCGGGATGCGAACGAGGGTGCCCGGGTTGTACGTGGCGGGCGATCTGCGGACGCAGGCGGCGCGCCAGCTCATCAGTGCCTGCGGCGATGGAGCCACAGCGGCGATTTCGGCGGAGCACTACCTGGCGGACCTGGACGGCACGGAGATGGCCGCCGGGCAGAAGGCGGGTATCGCGGCCGGGTAAGGCCGTGCGCGGCGGGATCAGAGAATGGGCAGGTATTCGGCGAGCTCGAAGTCGGTGATGTGGCGCCGGTAGCGCTCCCATTCGATGCGCTTGTTCTGGATGAGGCTTTCGAAGGTGTGATCGCCGAGGGCGCCCCGGAGGAAGGATGACTGTTCGGCCAGCTCGATGGCCTCGATGAGGCTACCCGGGAGGGTGTGGATTGAGCGTGCGGCACGGTCGGCGGCGTTAAGTTCGAAGACGTTCTCCTCGACGGGGGCCGGGGGTTGGCGTTCGCTTTCAATGCCATCGAGGCCGGCGGCGAGCATGACGGCGAAGGCCAGGTAGGGGTTGCAGGCGGAATCGGGCGAGCGGTATTCGATGCGGGTGTGGATTTCGCGGCCGGGCTTGTATTCGGGGATGCGGATGAGGTCGCTGCGGTTTCGGCGGGCCCAGGTGATGTAGACGGGGGCTTCGAAGCCGGGCAGGAGACGCTTGTAGCTGTTGACCCACTGGTTTGTGACCAGGGTGAGCGCGGGGGCATGGTGGAGGAGCCCGGCGATGTAGCCGCGGGCGATGGCGCTGAGGTGGTAGGGATCGGCGGGATCGAAGAAGGCGTTGCGTTCGCCCTTGAAGAGCGACTGGTGGACGTGCATGCCGCTGCCGTTCTGATCGGCGAAGGGCTTGGGCATGAAGGTGGCGTAGACGCCGTTGGACTGGGCTATCTCCTTGACGACGAGCCGGTAGGTCATGGCGGAATCGGCCATGGTGAGGGCATCGGTATAGCGGAGGGCGATTTCGTGCTGGCTTGGCGCGACTTCGTGGTGGCTGTATTCGACCTCAATGCCCATCGCTTCGAGGGCGAGGACGGTTTCACGGCGGAGGTCGGATGCGGCATCGGAGGTTTGATCGAAGTAGCCGCCGCGGTCGAGGGGCACGGGGGTTTCGGCGCTCTTGAAGTAGAAGTATTCGAGTTCGGGGCTGACGTAGAAGGTGTAGCCGAGGTCGGCGGCGCGTTTGAGCTGGCGCTTGAGGACGTAGCGCGGGTCGCCTTCGAAGGGCTGACCATCGGGGTGGTAGATATCGCAGAACATGCGGGCGACGCCGGCTTCGCGGGGGCGCCAGGGGACAAGCTGGAAGGTGGCGGGATCGGGGCGGGCGATCATGTCGGACTCATCGATGCGGGCGAAGCCTTCGATGCTGGAGCCATCGAAGCCCATGCCCTCCTCGAGGGCTTTTTCGAGCTCTTCGACGGTGATGGCGAAGCTCTTGAGCGCACCGACGATATCGGTGAACCAGAGGCGGATGAACTTCACGTCGTTTTCGCGGCAGGCGGAGATGACGTAGGAGGCAGATTCAGTCATTGCGGGACTCCGTCTCACAGGATAGCGCGGGGATGTTACGCGCGCGTGTCGGGCGGGGGCGGGAGGAGTGGTGTTACGAAGTCGAGATGTTCCGTGCAGCCCGCGCGATGTCGATCAGGATGGCATCGTCAGGCGACAGCGACCTTCCACGCCGTCGAGAAGATCTCCCTGGTGCGAATCCAGTTGCCCGCCTCTTCGACTGCCCGGCGGCTGACGATTTCCGTGGGCCGTCCGATGATCTCGCCAAGCTCTTTCTCCATTCGAAGGTGATCGAGAATGCTCCATTCGGCGCCGGGAGCCCAGGTGACGAGCACATCGATGTCGCTTGCGGGACCGAAATCGGGGCGAAGGACGGAACCGAAGAGGGCGAACTCGGCAATACACCATTTCTCGCAGAACCGGCGCAAGCGCGCCCGTGGCAGATCGATGGGCAGCGCGTGGACGGAACGCATCGGCGGCTTCCCCGTAGAGCCATCATACCGGGCGTCGCCACCGAACCGCGCGGGTTACTCCGCGACGGAGCCGAAGAGGTCGTACTCGGAGGCTTCCTCGATGCGGACGAGGACGCGCGTGCCGGGTTCGGCGGTGCCGCGGGCGAAGACCATGCCATCGACTTCGGGCGCTTCGCGATAGGTGCGGCCGGCGACGACCGGGGCGCCATCCTCATCCTCGCCAACACCCTCGACGAGCAGGTCGAGCGCCTGGCCGACGAATCGGCGGGCGAGGCGAGCGGAGATCTTCTGCTGCTGGCGCATGAAACGGTCGCGCCGTTCGGCCTTCGTCTCGCCGGGGATGTGGCCGTCCATCTCGTCCGCACCTGTCCAGGTCTGGCGGGAATAGGTGAAGCAGCCGGCGTGGTCGAATTCGATGGCGCGGGCGAAATCGAGGAGTTCCTTGAATTCGGCATCCGTCTCGCCGGGAAAACCGGCGATGAAGGAGGTCCGGAGGACGACCCCCGGGACCGCGCGGCGGAGGTCTTCGATCGAGCGCAGGACGCGCTCGACGTTGTGAGGGCGCTTCATGCGGCGGAGGACCGCCTCGCTGCCATGCTGGAGGGGGACATCGAGGTAGGGGATGACGTTGGGGATGGTGGCCATCGCCTCGATGAGGGCGGGCGAGAGCCGGCTGGGGTAGGCGTACATCAGGCGGAGCCAGACATCGGGGCCGACGGCCTCGGCCAGCGAGCCAAGGAGTCCGGGGAGCCCGGAGCCGACCGGGCGGCCCTGGTCTTCGCCCCAGGCGGTGGTGTCCTGGCCGACGAGCACGAGCTCTTTCGCGCCGGCGGCTGCGAGGCGCTGGGCCTCGCGGATGAGCAGCGGGGCTGGCGCGGAGCGGAGGCCGCCCTTGATCCGGGGGATGACGCAGAAGGTGCAGGGGGCATCGCAGCCATCGGAGATCTTGAGGTAGGCGCTGGGGCCGGCGACGCGGACGTTGCTTTCGGGGATATCGAAGATGGCATCGACGTCGACGCTGAGGAGGCGGGCGACTTCCTGCCACTGGCCGACGCCGAAGACGTGGTCGATGGCGGGAGACTCCTCTTTGACCTGGCGGCCGTAGAGCTGGGTCATGCAGCCGGCGACGATGAGCGTCTGGCCATCGTGCTTGGCGGCGGCGAGCTGGCGGACGGCCTCCATCGATTCTTCCTGGCTCTGCTCGATGAAGCCGCAGGTGTTGACGATGATCGCATCGGCCTGGCCGGGCTGAAGGACGGGGATGAGCTCGCCGCCGGTGAGGAGGCGTTCGAGGTGTTCGCTATCGACGTCGTTCTTGGGGCAGCCGAGGGTGACGAGGTGGTACGTGCGGGGGACGGGCATCAGGGGCCCTCGCTGATGACGATCTGGACGGTGGAGCCGGCGGCCAGCTCGGCGCCGGCGACCGGGGACTGGTTGATGACGGTGCCCTTCGGGGCGCTCGCCTTTTCGCGCAGTTCACGGGGGACGTACCCGGCTTCGGCGATGGCGCGGAGCGCCACGTCCTGCTGCGCGCCCTGGAGGTCGGGGACGATGCCCGGCGTCACGTCGAGGCCACTGGGCTTGTTGCCATTCGAAGCGGGGGTTGAACCGGCCGCCGCGGTGGAGGTGCGGGAGGCGGATGTCCCCTCGGCATCGCCGCCGGGGGCCGTGTCATCGCCTCCGAGGCTGGAGATGATGTAGGCGAGCAGGATGACGCCAAGAACGGCGGCGATGGCGACGACGGCGATGACTACGGAGCGAGTCTGGGCGGCGGGGTCTGTCTTGATGCGGCGGGTGGGTGTGGGGACGCCGATATCGACGCCGATGACCGGCTCGTAGGGCTGATTCGGTTCGGGGCGGCGGACGGGCTCCGGGCGGTGGGGCTGGCCAGCGCCCTGGCCGGGGAAGGGCCGGGGGCCCTGCTGGCCGGAGGAAGCCGGGGGCGAGGAGCGCCAGGTGGGGCGCGATGCCGAGACGGGGCTCACGGGGCGGTCGGGGCTGGGCCGGGGTGTGGGCGTGGTGGCATCGCCGGCGCGCTGGTACTCGGGGTCATCCTCGCGGGGGAAGAGGGCGAGGGTTTCCTGGGGATCGAGGCCGAGGTACTGGGAGTAGGAGCGGAGGAAGCCGCGGGCATAGACGGGCGCCGGGATTACCTCGAACTGCTCGCTTTCGAGAGCCTGGAGGTACCGGCGGGAGATACGCGTATCGCGTTCGGCGTCTTCGAGCGTGAGCCCGCGGGCTTCGCGCGCGCGGGTTAGCAGGCTCCCGAGTTCACCCATTGTTCGTCAACCCCGAGGGTATGGGGACCGTAGCAGGTCCGGTCTCTAGGCGGTAGGCAGTGGGGATGGCCGGCAATCGTTCGGTGTCATCGGCGGAAGGGGAGGTGATCACGATTTGCGAAGGTGGATGAGGCACCAATCGCGTTCGTGGGCCATGGCGGCGAGCTCGAAGCCGTGGGGCCCCATGGCCGCGCAGACACGGCGCGCATCGGGCGAGAGGATGCCGGAGAGAACGAGATCACCGCCAGGGCGAACGACGGCGCCAAAAGCTGGGGCGAGGCCAATGTTGGCATCGGTGCTGATGTTGGAGAGGACAAGTTCGTAGCGGCCGGCGTGGGCGGGATCGAGGACTCCGGCGCTGACCTGGACTTCGGGGCCGATGGCGTTCTCATCGCAGTTGCGGCGGGCGATTTCGGCGGCAACAGGGTCGATATCGATGGCGGCAACGCGGGGGACGCCGAGCTTGATGGCGGCGATGGAGAGGACACCGGAGCCGGTGCCGACATCGAGCATGGTGATGCCGGGGCGGGCGAGGTGATCGAGCGCGGCGAGGCAAAGGCGGGTGGTTTCGTGGTGGCCGGTGCCAAAAGCCTGGCCGGGGTCGAGGCGGATGGCGACCTGGCCGGGGCGCACCTGGTGTTCTATCCAGGAGGGCACGATGACCGCGCGGCCACCGGTATCGACGACGCCGAAGAATTCGCGCCAGGAGACGGCCCAGTCCTGTTCGTAGATGGGGCGGGCGGTGAGCTCGACGGATGGGTAGGCCTCCATCGAGCGGCGAAGATCTTCCGTAAGGACGGCGCCGAGCTCGGAGCTGGGGAGGTAGGCGCGGACGAGGACGGGCTCGCCGCCGCGGACGCGGAATCCCAGTTCGGGGCCGAGGATATCGACGGGCTCTTCGACGGTGACGCCGCCGGGGGCAACAACGCGGACGAGCTCGGAAACCTCCTCGACAAGGGAGGGTGGCACGTGGGCGGTGACTTCGAACCAGAGGTTACTCACGGGCTAGCCGGCCATTGCATCGCGGATGCGTTCGAAGAAGCCCTTGCTGCGGCGGGGGAGGGTGGGGGTGCCCATCAGCGCGGCGAGCTTCTCGAAGAGCTCGCGCTGGTCATCGGTGAGGGATTCGGGGACGACGACGGTGACGCGAATGACCATATCGCCGCGTCCGCTGGCGCGAAGATGGGGAACGCCCTTCCCGCGGATGACGAAATCTTCGCCGCTCTGGGTGCCCGCGGGGACTTCGAACTGCATGTCGCCATCGATGGTGGGGATGGTAAGTTCGGCGCCGAGTGCGGCCTGGGCGAGGTTGACGGGGAGTTCGAGGACGATGTGGTCTTCGAGGCGTTCGAAGCGCTCGTGGGGGGAAACGGAGAGGACGACATAGAGGTGGCCGGGTTCGCCACCGCGGGGGCCGGCTTCGCCTTCGCCGCCGATGCGGATCTGGGCGCCTTCATCGACCCCGGCGGGGACTTTTACGGCCATGCGGCGGTTCTGGCGGGTTCGGCCGGTGCCGCGGCAGGCCTGGCAAGGGTTGGTGATGACGCGGCCCTCGCCCTGGCAACGGCCACAGGCGCTGACGTTCACGAACTGGCCGAAGATGCTCTGCTGGGCGCGGCGGATTTCGCCGGAGCCGTTGCATTCGGGGCAGGTCACGGGTTCGGAACCGGATTCGGCGCCGCGGCCTTCGCAGGCCTCGCAGGCCTCGAGGCGCTGGAACTCGATTTCCTTTTCGGCGCCGAAGACGGCTTCTTCGAACGTCAGGCGGAGGTTGTAGCGAAGGTCGGCGCCCCGGGCAGGTCCGCGGCGGCGGCGGCCGCCGCGGGCGCCGCCACCAAAGAAGGCATCGAAGATATCGCCAAAGCCTTCGAAGCCCTGGAAGCCTTCGAAGCCGCCCTGGCCGCCATTGGCGGAGCCATCGACGCCGGCGTGGCCAAAGCGGTCGTAGAGTGGGCGCTTCTGGTCATCGGAGAGGACCTCGTAGGCGCGGTTTATCTCCTTGAACTTCTCGGCGGCATCGGCGGAAGCGTTGCGATCGGGGTGGTATTCCATCGCAAGCTTGCGATAGGCCTTCTTCAAGTCCTGGGCATCGGCGGAACGAGGAACGCCGAGGACTTCGTAGTAATCGCGCTGTCCGTTGGCCATTGATTAGCAGTGTAGCAAACGGAGTGCTAAGGGTGGCCGGGACGGCCCGGAGGGGAGGGGCTAGAATCCGGGGATGCCGCGAATACCGGAGGATGTTGCGCCGATCTTCGAGCGGTTTGTGCGGGGGCCGAGCGTGGTGCGGGAAGCGCTGAACGGGGCGGCCGCTGCCGCGATTTCGCGGCCGGGCAAGGAGGGGTGGTCGATCCGGGATGTGGTGGTGCACCTTTCGGATGCGGAGCTGGTGCGGGCGGCGAGGTTCCGGCTGATCCTGGCGGAAGATGAGCCAGAGCTGTTCGGGTTCGACGAAGGGGTATGGAAGCGGAAGCTGCACTACCTGTGGCGCAGCCCGGAGGCGGCGCTTTCGCTGTACGAGATGCTGATCTACACGAGCGCTGAATTGCTGCGCGAGTGCGATGCGAAGGGCTGGGAACGGCGCGGCCACCATCCGCAGGAGGGGCCGGTGACGATCGGCTGGTTGCTCGAACGGGGGGCGAACCACGCGGAGGCGCATGCGGGGCAGATTCGTGAATTGCGGGCGTTGCTCGAGCCCGGGAGAGAGCCCGGGCGGGACCATTAGCGACTCCGCTGCGCAAAGCGGGGGGTGGTGGCAAGATGGGGTGAGCCCCGCCCTGGAATTGCAAGTGAAAGCTGCCGACCCGTTGCGGACCGCCGGGGGTGCTTCCCGGTGACCATGCCTTCGACTGCCGCGCATGGCGATGCGGGCGCATGGAAGCGGAACCTCGTCTTCATCTGGATTGGCGTGTTTGTCGGGCTTATGGGCGCGAACTTCGTATTCCCGTTCATCCCCTTCTACATCAAGGAGCTGGGGGTGAAGGACCAATCGCAGGTGGCGTTTTATACGGGGCTGACGGCGAGCGCGACCGGCCTTTCGCTGACACTGACGGCGCCAATCTGGGGTGCGCTGGCCGACCGGTTCGGGCGGAAGCCGATGTTCCTGAGGGCGCTTATCGGCGCGGGCGTGCTCATCGGGGTGATGGGGATCGCGCAGGCTGTGTGGCAGCTGGTGCTGCTGCGGTTCCTGATGGGGGCATTCGCGGGGACGATGGGAGCGGCGGCGGCGCTGGTGGCCGCGAGCACGCCGCGCGAGAGGGTGGGTTATGCGCTGGGGACGCTCCAGACGGGGCAGTTCACGGCGAACATGCTGGGGCCGGTGATCGGGGGCGTGGTCGCGGCCAACCTTGGCATCCGTGAATCGTTCATTTTCTGTGCGGCGCTGTACGGGGTGGCGGCGGTGCTGGTGTATCTGTTTGTTCGCGAAGGTGAGCCGGGCGGAAGGGCGCAGGGGAGCGATGGGGAGCGGCATGCTTCGGGCGGGCTGCTGGAAAACCTGCGCGTGGTGGTGAAGGAGCGGCAAGTCGTGCTGATGCTGCTGTTGCTGTTCGTGCTCTGGCTGAGCACGACGTTCGTGCGCCCGGTGATGCCGTTGAGCATCGACGAGTTCGCCGAATCGACCGGGGGGGACCTGGACCGGGTGCATTTCGAGGTATTAGGGCGGGCGGCGGACCTGAAGGAGGAGGCGGCGACGGGGCTGGTGTTCAGCGTGATTGGCCTGACGAGCACGATCGCGGCGTTTGCGCTGGCGCCGCTGGGAGAGCGGATCGGCTACCGGAACGTTGTCGCGGGGGCGGCCCTGGTGACGGGGCTGCTCTATCCGACGGTGGCCCTGGCGGGCAACCTGCCGTCGTTCATGCTGCTGCTCGGTGCGGTGGGAATCTTCCAGGGGGCGATGGTGCCGGGAACGAATGCGCTGATCGCGGCGAGCGCGCCGGAGGGGAAGCAGGGGAGCGCATTTGGGCTGGCGGCAAGCATGCAATCGATGGCGCTGTTGCTCGGGCCGATCGGCGGGGGCCTGACCAGCGGTCTGGCCGGGATCGGAGCGGTGTACGTGACGATCGGGTTCATCCTGGTGGGGGCGGCGATCGCCGCGGCTCTGCTGATCCGGGAGCCAAAGGGATTCGGGGGGGGGAAGCGGGCGGCGGATGGTGGATAGGCGGCAGCGGGGGTTGGCGATCTTTCGGGGGCGGTGTGGGCTACAATCGCGGCCAGTTCAGCTGTGGAAGGGGAGCCCCCAATGTCCGAAACCGTCCTGTTTACCACCGAAGGTGCCGTTGGCGTAATCACGCTGAACCGCCCGGAATCGCTCAACGCGATGAACCCGGAGATGCTGGATACGATGTTCCGCGTCGCGGAACGGGCGGCGGCCGATCCGGAGATCCGCTGCCTGGTGGTGACTGGCAACGGGCGCGGGTTTTCGGCCGGCGGCGACGTGAAGGCTATGGCCAGCACGAACGATGGCGGGGGTGGCGGCGCGCCGGTGCTATCGCGGGTGGACACGCTCCGGCAGCAGGAAGAGGTTTCGCGGCTGCTATGGGAAATGCCGAAGCCGACAATTGCGGCGGTGAACGGGGTGGCGGCCGGCGCGGGGCTGAGCGTGGCGCTGGCCGCGGACCTGCGCGTGGCGAGCGACCAGGCGCGGTTCACCACGGCGTTCGCGAAGGTGGGGTTCAGCGGCGACTTCGGGGGGACGTGGCTGTTGCAGCGGCTGGTGGGGCCGATGAAGGCGAAGGAGCTCTACTTCATGTCCGAGGTCTTCGGGGCCGAGCGGGCACTGGACCTGGGGCTGGTGACGAAGGTTGTGCCGCACGATTCGCTGATGGACGAGACGATGGCGCTGGCGCGCAAACTGGCGGCGGGGCCGACGCTGGCCTACGGGCGGATGAAGGACAACTTCGTCTACGGGGCGACCAATTCTTTTGCCGATACGCTGCAGCGCGAGGCGGACAACATGATCGCGAGCGGGCGGACTCACGACCATCTGAATGCCGCGCGGGCGTTCGTCGAGAAGCGGGAGCCGGTCTTCGAGGGGCGCTAAGCCGGGCGCGAAATGCCCGATGGCGTGATTCGGATAGACTGGCGCGGATGACTTCGGCGACGGGCAAACGGCACACCCCGGCGGCCGCCCGGGTGTTGCCGGAGCGGTGGTTCTACGGGTGGTACATCGCTATCGCGTGCGCGTTGCTGATGTTCGTCGGCGTGGGCGTCGGGTATTACGGGCTGCCCGTGTTCCTGAAGCCGTTGATGGACGCGCACGGGTGGTCGACGACGCAGGTGAGCCTGGCGCCGACGATCTACTTCTGCGTATCGGGGCTGACCTCGGCGATCGTGGGCCCGTATGTGGATCGGCGCGGGCCGCGGGGCTTCATGCTGGTGGGGACGCTGCTGAACGGTGTGAGCGCGACATTCATCGGGCTGGTGGATGAACTCTGGCAGCTGTACGCGGTGTATTTCGTGTTCGCGGTTGCGTTCGGGATGTCGAGCGGGATTGCGGTGAACGCGATCATGACGCGCTGGTTCGTGCGGAAGCGGGCACTGGCGATGAGCATCTCATCGACGGGCGTATCGGTTGGCGGTGTGGTGCTGGCGCCAGTAGCGAGCAGGTTGATCGACGCGGGCGGATTGGAGCTGGCAACGCCGGTGCTCGGGGCGCTGGTGCTGGTGGTGGCGCTGCCGGTGATCCTCGGGGTGGTGGTGTTCGACCCGGGGGAGATGGGGCTGCGGCCCGATGGCGGCGAGGGCGATGGCCCGGAGACGGCAGCTTCGCGGCAGGCGATGGCGGTGCAGACCCGGGTCTGGACGCGGGGCGAGGCGATGCGGACGGCGGGCTTCTGGGGGATCCTGGTGGCTTTCCTCCTGGTGCTCATCGCGCAGACGGGCTACGTGGTGCACCAGGTGACGTTCCTGGAGGACCGGCTGGGTTCGCGGAGCGCGGCGGCGTTCACGCTGAGCGTGACGGCTCTCGGGAGCATCATCGCGCGGCTGGCGGTTGGCGTGTTCGCGGATGACGTGGACCGGCGGCTGCTGACGGTGATCCTGTTCGTGGTGCAGGGGACGTGCATCCTGCTGATCATCCACACGGAAAACGTGGCGGCAACGTGGGCGTTGACGCTGGTGTTCGGGCTGACGATCGGGAACATCTACATGATGCAATCGCTGCTGGTGGGCGAGATCTTCGGGATGGTGTCGTTTGGGGCGATCTTCGGGCTGATAAGCCTGGCCGGGCAGGTGGGGAGCGGCCTTGGACCGATCGGCGTGGGCGTGGTGCACGACGCGACGGACGGGTACGGGGTGCCGTTCACGATCACGGCGTTGCTAACCTATGCGGCAGCCGGGGCGGTGTTGTTCGCGAAGCCGGAAACGACCGGGACGGAAGAAGCGGCGTGAACGCTGGGACGCGGATCAGCCTTCGAGCATGGTGCGCTCTGCTTCGCGCGATTCATTGATGATTGCCTCGAAGAGGCGGCGGATGGCATCGCCGTCGAGCGGCCCCTCGTTGGCATCGGCCATGCGAGCGACGATCGCGGCTTCGCGCTCGGGGACCTCGATGGGCAGGCTGGCGCGGCGTTTGAGCAGGCCGATCTCGATGGCGTAGCGGGCGCGCCGGTTGAAAAGGAGAAGGAGTTCGTCATCGACGGAGTCGATCTCGTTGCGCCAGTACTCGATGCTCATGGGCTCAGGGTACGACATGTCGGAGGGGAAGATCGCCGACTGGAACAGCCGGGGAGGGTAGACTCGCGGGAAATGGCGCGGCTCATCCTGTTCGATATCGACCTGACGCTGATCCATACAAAAGGGGCGGGCCGGACCGCGATGGATACGGCGTTTGAGCGCCTGCACGGGGTCACCAAGGCGACGGCCGGGGTGAGCTTCGACGGGCGGACGGACCGGGCAATCTTCAGCGAGGTGATCGAACGCCACGGCGTGGCGGAAGGGGCCATCGAGCGGGCAGTGGCGGAGTTCTCGGAGGCGTACCTCGAGGAATTCCCCCGATTCCTGGTGGAGAAGGGCGGGGAGGTGCTGCCGGGAGTGCCCGCACTGCTTGACGCGCTGGAGCGCGAAGTCCCCGGGTTCGGGCTGGCGACCGGGAACCTGCGGCGGGGTGCGGCCGCGAAGCTGGGGCACTTTGGCCTGTGGGAGCGATTCTCCGGCGGCGGCTTCGGAGATGGGTACACGGTGCGCGCGGAACTGGTGGCGGCGGGGATCGTTGAGCTGGCGGGAGCTCTCGGCGTGGCGGCGGTGCCGGGGGACGCGATTGTGCTCGGCGATACGCCGCTGGACGTGGAAGCGGCGCACATTGCGGGGGCACGGGCGCTGGGTGTGGGGACGGGCCGGTTCAGCGTGGCGGAATTGCTGGCGAGCGGCGCCGAGTTCGCGGTGGACGACCTTGCCGACACGGAGCGGGTGCTCGAGATCCTGCTGGGCTGACTCGATGGCGCGTGCCCGAGAGCAGTGTAGACTCCGGCAGTTGTGGGGGGGCAGGTGACCATTCATGGCTGGTGAATCAGTTGGCGCGGGGGCGGTCGAGGCGGCCACAGCGGTAGAGCAGGACAACCGGGGAATCTATTTCGGCTACTGGCTGATCGGGGCGGCGTTCATCGCGCAGTTCGTCGCGGTCGGTTCCCAGAATTACGTAGTGGGCGCATTCCTGAAGCCGATGACGGACGACCTGGGGTGGACGCGGGCGGAGTACACGTACGCGCGCACGGTTGCCCAGGTGATCATGGCGTTCACGGGTTTCTTCATCGGGACGCATGTCGACCGGCGCGGCGGGCGGCAGCTCATGCTCATCGGGATCACCATCCTCTCGTCGTCGCTCTTCATGCTGAGCTTCGTGCAGGAGTTGTGGCACTGGATCGTGCTGAACGGGCTGATCATGACGGTTGGGGCGGCAATGATCGGGAACCTGGTAGTGAACGTCACGCTCTCGAAATGGTTCGTGGAAAAGCGCGGGCTGGCGGTTGCGCTGGCATCGATGGGCGTTTCGATGGCCGGGGTGCTGCTGACGCCGGCGATGACGCGAATAATCGACGAGTATGACTGGCGGACGGGGTGGCGGGTGATGGGGATCGGGGCGCTGGTGCTGATTGTGCCGGTAGCCTTGCTGATGAGGCGGGCGCCAGAAGACTACGGCCTGCACCCGGATGGCAAGAGCGCGGCCCAGGTAGCGGCCGGGGACGGGCAGAAGGCGAGCCTGGACTTCGCTTCATCGTTGACGCGAGGGGAGGCGTTACGGACGGTCTCGTTCTACATGCTGGTGCTGGCCTTCGGGATGTTCGGGCTGACGATCGGGGTGATGTTGCTGCACACAATTCCGTTCATGACCGATGCGGGCTATTCGCGTTCGACGGCGGCGTTCATGGTGACGCTGGCCTCGATCCCGGCGCTGCTTTCGAAGCCGTTCTGGGGATTGCTGATGGATAAGACGGACCCGAAGCGGCTGGCCTCGATCAGTGCGATGACGACGGGAACATCGCTGATCGCGATCACGATGGCGGTGCGCGCGGAGAACCATCCGGCGATCTACGGCGGATTCCTGCTCCTCGGGTTCGGCTGGGGCGGGATGATCCCGTTGCAGGAACTTATCTGGGCGACGTTCTTCGGGCGGCGCTACCTGGGGTCGGTGCGGAGCGCGGGGTTGCCGTTCTCGCTGTTTCTCGGGGCGGGGGCGCCGCTGCTGGTATCGGAGTACGTGGACCGGGCGGGTGACTATGACGGGGCGTTTCTGACGATTGCGGGGCTGAACCTGACGGCGGCGGTTTTGCTGCTGTTCATCCGCAAGCCGCAGCGGCGCGGGGCAGGGGAGTTGGCCGGGACTGGATGACGGGTTTGGCTTAGGCTTGTATCTGCATGGGATGGATCCAGTCGTTTTTCAGCACGCCGGCGCGGCAGGCCCTTGGCTGGACGGTGCTGGGCATTGTGGGCATTGCTTTCGCGGCGCTCGGCGTGTGGCTGCTGACGGATGACGGCGGAAACGGTGGACGGAGCTTTGCCGCGAACGGGGGTGATGAAACGCCAACCGCGACCGCAACGGCAACTCCGGCGGCAACGATGACACCCCGGCCAAGCGCAACCGCCACGCCATCTCCCACACCGAGCCAAACGCCGACGGCCACGCCGACAACACGTTCCACCGGGGGTGGAAGTGGAGCAGCGAATCCGCCGCCAGACGAGGCAACGCCGGAGCCGACAGCGGAACCCACGGAACCGCCCGTTGTGGCCGGCGGGGATTACTGTCCCCCGGGCGGTGTTGGGCCAGGGACATTGCCATCGGGGCGGGTGGCGGGTGCGGTAACGCAGGGCGGGAGCAACGTGCCGGCGGGGACGTACGAGATCTTCCTGGCGTTTGATGGGGTGCTCGGCCCGAGCACGTTCAATGGGGACGGGTCGTTCCGGATCGATTTCTATGCCTCATTGGCGACGTGCGCGAACCGGGTGGGTGCGGCTATCTCTGTCTATGCGAACGGGCAGTACTTCCCGACCGGGCACTCCGTGGGTGATGGGGCGCTGCTGATCCCGGTGACCGTCGCGCTTCCCTGACGGAACGGCAGACAAAGACGAGCGTAGATATGGCACACTGCCCCGGGGCGCAGGGATAGGGCTTTTCGCATCTGCGCGGCAGGGCGCCCCGAACGCACAGAAACGCTTCGGGGGAGGCAGCCATGGAGAGCATCAGGGAGATTTCGGAGCTGGCCTGGAATGGCGGGCGGGCTGAGGCGGATCGGCTAATGGCGGAGCCGGGGCAGGTGTTCGAGGTGGTTCCCGGCGTGGCGCTGGTCACCGGGTTCGGGTATTCGATTGCGATCGCCGCGGGCGGCGGGCTCGTGGTAGTGGACACGAGTGGACCGGGGCATGGGGCGGCGGTTGTGCGGGGCCTGCGGGAATGGAGCGGCCTGCCGGTCCGGAGGGCGATCTACACGCACGGGCACTTCGACCACGTGGGAGGCATGTTCGCCTTCGACGATGACGCCGAGGCCTACGGCCACCCGCGGCCGCACGTCATCGCCCACGAGAACGTGCCGACCCGGTTCGAGCGATATACGAAGACATCGGGCTACAACGCGGTGATCAACGCGCGGCAGTTCGGCGGGCGTGTAGCGGCAGCGGCGGGGGCGGCGCGGTGGGAGACGTGGCGGGCGCCGGACGAGACCTATGCCGGGACGCTGACCTTCGAACAGGGCGGCCTGCAGTTCGAACTCCGGCATGGCAAGGGTGAGACAGATGACCACACGTGGGTGTGGGTTCCGTCGCTGAAGCTGATTTGCGCCGGGGACTTTTTCATCTGGCGGACGCCGAACGCGGGGAACCCGCAGAAGGCGCAGCGCTACCCGGAGGAGTGGGCGAAGGCATTGCGGGCGATGGCCGAGATGGGCGCGGAGGTCTTTGTGCCAAGTCACGGGTTCCCTATCTATGGGAACGAGCGAATCGCGCGGGCGCTGGAGGAGGCGGCGGCGCTGCTGGAGACGCTGGTCGAGCAGACGCTGGGGCTAATGAACCGCGGCGCGCGGCTGGATGAAATCATCCATTCGGTGAAGGCTCCGCCCGAGCTATTGGCGCGGCCATACCTGGAACCGTTGTACGACGAGCCGGAGTTCATCGTGCGGAATGTGTGGCGGATGTACGGGGGCTGGTGGGATGCGAACCCGGCGACGGTGAAGCCGGCGCCCGATGCGGAGGTGGCGGCCGAAGTGGCACGGCTTGCAGGCGGGGCGGGAGTGCTGGCGGTGCGGGCGAAGGAGTTGGCTGACAGCGGGGACTTTCGGCTGGCCTGCCACCTGGCGGAGTTTGCGGGGCTGGCCGCGCCGGGAGATGACGAGGTGCGGGCGCTACGGGCGGCGGTCTACACGGCCCGGGCAGGGTCGGAGCAATCGCTGATGTCGAAGGGGATCTACCGGGCGGCGGCGGCGGAGTAGGCCTCGAGCAATCTGTCCCGGACCGCGGGGGCGCGGAAACGCTCGACTTCCGCGAGGCCAGCGGCGGACATGGCCTGCTGGAGGCCGGGGTCTTCGACGACGGCGGCAAGGGCACGGGCGAAATCGCGGGCATCATCGAGGTTGATGGGGCCAGAGCCGAGGTTGCGGAATGGCACGACCCGGCCGGCCCGCCCGGCGACTTCGGGGAGCGCGCCGCCGTTGCTGACGACGACCGGGAGGCCGCAGGCCATGGCTTCAGCGACGGGCATGCCAAAGCCTTCGGTCAGGCTGGGCTGAGCGAGGACGGTGGCGGACCTGAGCAGGGCGACCAACCCATCTTCGGAAACGTGGCCACGGTGCTCGACGCGGGAGGCGACGCCAAGTTTTTGCGCAAGAGCCGCCTGGCCGGGCGTGAACGCTTCGCCGACGCGCACGAGGCGGCATCCAGCGAGTTCGGGAGCGGCGAGGGCGTGGAGGAGAGCGGGCAAATT
>Ga0209476_10000819_pt1 | contig 21420 bp, 19 predicted proteins | sample KloWWTrecipitate_FD_187179 | JGI IMG/M metagenome (GOLD analysis project Ga0209476, IMG submission 187179) | Active sludge microbial communities from Klosterneuburg, Austria, studying microevolution and ecology of nitrifiers - Klosterneuburg... | ecosystem: Engineered > WWTP > Aerobic digester... | reverse complement strand
AAAACATGTTAAATGAATGTTACCCTTCTGGCCCGGCTGGTTCCGGTGCCTGTTTAGATCACCTCAGTTGGTTCTGTTTAACCATTTCCAAAAAGAAGGAATTCCCATGGCTCTTCGCCACCGCAATACCATTGTTCGCAGCCAGCTGACGCTGGCGCTTGCCGCAGCCTTGATGCTGCCTGCCGCTGCCTTCGCCCAGGATCAAGCCGCCGCCAGCACCGGCACGCAGCAGAAGTCCGATGAGAAAGCCAAGAATCTGGACAAGGTCACCGTGACCGGTTCGCTGATTCCGCAGACTCAGGTTGAGACTTTTGTCCCGGTGACCATCATCACCGCCGAAGACATTCAGTCACGCGGCTTCAGCAACGTTGCGGAAGTGTTGCAGAAGAGCAGCTTCGCCACCGGTGGCGTGCAGAACAACCAGAGCTCGGCTTCGTTCACCCAAGGTGCCGAAACCCTGAGCCTGTTCGGTCTGTCGGCCAGCTACGTCAAATATCTGATCGATGGCCGTCCGATGGCCAACTATCCGGCGCTGTACAACGGCTCGGACGTGTTCAACAACATCAGCGGTATTCCGGTGGAGTTGGTGGAACGCATCGAAATCCTGCCCGGTGGCCAGTCCTCGCTGTATGGCTCGGACGCCATCGCTGGTGTGGTCAACATCATCCTGAAGAAGAACATGGAAGGCAGCGTGATCAGCGCACGCCTCGGTGGATATTCCGAAGGTGGCGGCCGCAGCGGTCGCTTCAGCGCAGCCACCAGCGTGCATAATGCTGACAACCGCTGGAATACCCTGCTCGGCTTCCAGGCTGAAATCACCAATCCGGTGTGGGCTTCGGATCGTGACCTGACCAACCACTACAACAAAATCGGCAGCACTTGGGTCGCCAACAACACCACCCGCACCTACGATCGCGTGGCATCGCCAGCGCTGGCCGGCCGTGACTGGTTGGTATACAGCCCGTTCTCCAGCTACAAATTCCTGGATCCGGCCAACTGTTCCAACTTGACCGCTGCCTTTGATGGTACCGAAGGCTTGCAGACCCGTCCTGGTTTTGGTGATGAAAAGTACTGCGGCTCGATGAGCACACCCGGTTACCGCACACTGAAGAACAGCAAGGAAAGCGTGCAGTTCTATGCGCACTCCACCTATGACCTCAACGACAATGCGCAGCTGTATGCCGACGTGCTGTTGAGCCACGAAAAGGTCAAATACCATATTGGCTCCAACTACACCTGGTGGGGCACCGGCGTGAAGTGGGGTTATTTCTATGACCCGAACCTGGACGATCTGCTCAATCTGCAACGCGCTTTCACCCCGGAAGACATGGGTGACTGGAAGAAGACGATGGGCCGCAATGTCAGCACCTCGTACGCGGTGACCTTGGGCGTGAACGGCACCTTGGGTGAAGGCTCGAACTGGGACTACGACGTCGGCTTCACCCGTACCGAGTACAAGCTCACCGAAACCGATCTGGCGCGTCTGGCTGACCCGATCAACGACTATTTCCAACAGCACGTGCTTGGTCCGCAACAGGGCTGGGATCCGTACTACGACGCCTACCCGGTGTTCACCCCGGACTATGCCGCGTTCTACAAGTTGATGACGCCCACCGACTTCTACAGCTTCATGGGCACCACCAACTCGCGTAGCCGCACCTATGACAACATGCTGCGCGCCCAGCTGACCAACGGTTCGCTGTTCTCGCTGCCGGGCGGTGACGCTGGCTTCGCGTTGGCTGTGGAAGCCGGCAACCAGGGCTGGCGCTATGATCCGGATCCGTTGCTGCTGAACGGCAAAATCTGGGGCACCACTGCGGTCAGCGGCAACGGTAGCCGTACCCGCTATGCAGTCACCTCCGAACTGCGTCTGCCGCTGTGGGAGCCGCTGACGGTCACCGCATCTGCGCGTTACGACGCGTTCCATGCCGCCGGCAAGACCATCGACAAGCCGACCTACGCGGTGGGTGTCGAATTCCGCCCGTTTGAATCCTTGTTGTTCCGCGGCAAGTACGGCACCGCGTTCAAGGCCCCGACCCTGGCTGATCAATTCCAGGGCAAGAGCGGCTTCTACGACTTCACGACCGACTACTACAACTGTGCCCTGTTGGGTTACGACGCCGGCAATATCATCAGCTGCCCCGCGAAATTCTCCAATCTGCAGTACAAGGGCGAGCAGTCCGGCAACGTCGACCTGAAGCCGATCAACGCCAAGGTATGGAGCTACGGCGTGGTGTGGGCACCGACCGCCAAACTTTCGTTCAGCGCCGACTATCACCACTGGGATATCCGTGACGAAGTTGCGACCCAAAGCGTCAATCAGCTGATGCAGGACGAAGCTGACTGCCGCCTAGGGAAGCTGCCGGCATCCTCCGGCACCTGCGTGGCCGCACTCAGCCAAGTGCATCGCGGTCCGGCCGGCAATGTCCAGGGCATCAGCATCAAAAAGGTCAATGTGGCCAAGGAGACCCTGAACGCGATCACCTTGGACGCGAACTATCGCCAGAGTTTGGGTGCTTACGGCAACCTGAACGTATCTGGCTCGTGGACCCGCAACTTCAAGCATGAGTTCCAACAGTACCCGACCGACCCGGTGGTGGATGCCCTCAACGATCCGTACTACAGCACGGATCCCAAGGTGAAGGCCAATCTGTCGCTGGGCTGGAACAAGGATCGCTGGACCACCACCCTGTACGCCAACTACATGGGCCAGACCCCGAACTACCGGGCCACGTTGAACAAGAAGGGAACCAAAGACAAGTTCGGCAAGCCGATCGATGGTTACAACAACTACGGTGCTGGCAAGCTGGGTTCCTACACCACCCTCAATGGCAGCGTGAACTTCGCGGTTACGGATGACTTCAAGGTGTCGTTCCTGGTCAACAATCTCGCCAACCGCATGCCCGACATGGATGCCGCCAACTATCCTGGCAGCAGTGGTGCGCCCTACAACAGCAGCAACTTCGATGTGCTGGGCCGTGCGTACTACCTCGAAGCCAAGTGGAGCTTCGGCAAGGGCAAGTAATCGCCTAAGCTGATTCGATGCAAGTCACCAACAACCCCGCCGCAAGGCGGGGTTGTTGTTTATGGACTTCGGATTGCGATACCGCCCTGCTCGAGCAATTCGCGCAGCGGTTGCAGCTCGGTCTCGAAACGCTTCCAGCGCTGCAATGCCCCACGATGCAAGGGCTCGCGCACCTGCACCGCACTGGCAGTGGCCACCGGTGCCGCATTGTCATGAAATTGCAGACAGGCATCTTCCCAAGGCAAGCCACAATGCTCCAACAATGCTTGGGTGATGGCTTCTGGGGTATCGACCAACGCTTCGTAGTGCACTTCCAGAATGCGTCCTGGCAGCACCTCCTGCCAGTGCTGCATCAGCGCATCAAATTGCAGGTAGTAGCGCCCGGTGTCGAGCAAATCGAACGAGTAGTCGTAATACGAAGTGCTCTGCGCGAACAATTGCCGGAAATTCCCCAGGCAGGTATCCATCGGGTTGCGCCGCATGCAGACAATGCGTGCCTGCGGTAACGCGCGCGCGATATGCCCGAGATACAGGAAATTGTGCGGCAGCTTGTCGATAAACCGCGGCGTATGCCCGGTTCCGGGACGGGTGCTGGCCACATACGCATCGCCCAGCTGCTTCCAGGGCAGCTGACTCGAGCGCCGAATGCAGTCCACATCAAGCAAATCAGGGGTGGTGCTACCGGATGCGCGCTTGAGGATGACACCAAAATTCTGCAGCTCCCCCGCCGAATGCACCTGTGAGTGGCTGGACAAGATGCGATCGACCAGCGTCGTTCCGCTACGCGGCATACCGACGATAAAGATCGGTTCGGCGTTAGCGCTGCCTACCAATTCCTGCGGGATCTGCTCGGGAAAGGCCGCGCGTAACGCATCGAAAACAGCCGCATCGCGAGCGCTGCTGCCAGACCGCCCGCGACTACCCGCCTGCTTGCCTGCCAGCAGATGCTTGAACGCTTCGGCATCCTGATGCAGATCTTCCAGTTCCGAGGCCAGCGCCAGATTCACATACATCAAGCCGTTCCAGTCGGTGTCCGGCAGCGCTGCAAGCAAGCTGCGCAGACGCACAAGATGATTTTTCTCTGGACGGGTCTTGCGCAATTTGGCCAGTGCCAAGTGCGCCTTCCAGTAGTGCGGATTGCGGCTCAGGCAAGCTTCGTATTCACGCTCGGCTTCCTCCAGCCTGCCAGCAAAGGTCAGTGAGGTTGCCAAATTGAAGCGGAAGGTAGCGTGCTGCGGAAACAATTCGACCGCACGCGCGAACATCGCCACCGCCTTGCCATGTTCATTGGCACGGGTAAACACAACGCCCAAAGTATCAGCGGTCATGGCATCGGCAGGGCCTGCAGCTACCGCAGCATCGGCAACCGACAAGGCCTCGCGCAGCATGCTGCCATCCGACAATACTTTGGCAAGTTGCGCTGCATAGTCGGCTCGTGCGGGGTTTAGCCGCACAGCATGTTGCAGATGCTGCAGCGACTGCGGCATCTGCTGCAGATTCATCGCTGCCACACCCGCTACAAACTGCACACCGGCATGCTCCGGCAGGTGTTGCAGCAACTTGTGCGCCAGTTCGGCTGCGTGCCGCCAATCCCCGCGATTCAGGGCCTCCACGGCCGCCTGATAGACAGGCCGCGGATCAAACGCATCCGCTATCTCATCGTTGCGATCAACCACGTTATTCACCCGCCTCTTGCGCATGATCCCAACCCGCAAGTTTAGCCCCAAGCCACCTCAATCCCGACTGACCAGGCAATCCCGGCAGATCCCCATACCCCTGCGAATGGGGTATAACGCCAACTAGGAGCGCGCCGCGCTCTTGCTCATCCCTGGGAGGGGACATCCATGCGCAAGATTATTTTGGCAACACTGTTGGCATCCTTCGCGTTCGCAGCTTCGGCGCAACAACATGCCACTTCGCCGGTTGGCAAGTGGAAGACACTGGATGACAAATCCGGCAAGGCCATGACCATTTCGGAAGTCTACGAGGCCAGGAACGGCACGCTGGCAGCCAAAATCACCGAGAACCTGGGCATGCCTGCCACTTGCGATGAATGTAGCGGGCAGTACAAGGGCAAGCCGTTTGTCGGTATCGTCACCTTGTGGAACCTGAAGGCACAGAAAGACGGCACATGGGGCGACGGCAAGGGCTACAAGCCGTCCGAAGACCGCAACTTCAATGCCAGGTCAGTGAAGCTGATCGATGGCGGCAAGAAGCTGGAAGTGAAGGGCTGCGTGGCCTTCATCTGCCGCACGGCCACTTGGGTGCGCGCGGACTGAACACCGCTACGGATGCAGCAGGCAAACCCCGGCCAGCCCGGGGTTTTGTCGTTCTGGCGGAGCGCCGGCGCATGCGATAATCGGAATCCAATTTTTGCGAAGTTGCCGCCGATGTCGCGCACTGCTCTGGTCACCAACGCCCTGCCCTACGCCAACGGCCCGCTGCACTTGGGCCATTTGGTAGGCTACATTCAAGCCGATATCTGGGTGCGCGCGCGACGCATGCGCGGCGATCGCGTGCACTATGTCTGTGCCGACGACACCCACGGCACCCCCATCATGTTGGCGGCAGAAAAAGCCGGGGTCACGCCCGAGGCCTTCATCGCCCGCATCAAAGAAAGCCACAAGCGTGATTTCGCCGCGTTTGGTGTGGCCTTCGACCACTACGACTCCACCCATTCCCAGGCCAACCGCGAGATCACCCAGCAGATTTACGCAAAACTGCTTGCTGCAGGCCACATCAGCCAACGCAGCGTGGCGCAGTTTTATGATCCGGCCAAAGGCATGTTCCTGCCCGACCGCTACGTCAAGGGCACCTGTCCCAACTGTAAGGCCGCCGATCAGTACGGTGACAATTGCGAAGTCTGCGGTGCGGCCTACAGCCCCACGGATTTGATCGACCCCAGGTCGGCGGTCTCCGGGGCCACACCGGAAATACGTGATTCCGAACATTATTTTTTTGAAGTCGGTCGCTTCGAAGCCTTCCTGCGCGAGTGGTTGGCCGGCGACACCGCGTTGCCGGGCGTCAAAGCCAAACTGATGGAATGGCTGGATGCCGAAGGCGGCCTGCGTGCGTGGGATATCTCGCGCGATGCGCCCTACTTCGGTTTTGAAATCCCCGGCGCACCCGGCAAGTATTTCTATGTCTGGCTGGATGCGCCCATCGGCTATCTGTCCAGCTTCAGGAACTATTGCGCCCAAGCCGGCATTGATTACGACAGCTACCTGCAAACTGATTCGCAGGCCGAGCTGCACCACTTCATCGGCAAGGACATCGTCAATTTTCACGGCCTGTTCTGGCCGGCGGTGCTGCACGGCAGTGGCCACCGCGCGCCCACACGTTTGCACGTCAACGGCTACCTCACGGTGGATGGCGCGAAGATGAGCAAGTCGCGTGGCACATTCATCATGGCCCGCACGTTTCTCGATGCAGGCCTGGATCCTGAAGCCTTGCGCTACTACTTCGCCGGCAAAACTTCGGGCGGCGTGGACGACGTGGATTTGAACCTTGCCGACTTCGTGGCGCGGGTAAACAGCGACGTGGTGGGCAAGTTCGTGAATCTGGCCAGCCGATGCGCCGGGTTCATCGAAAAACGCTTCAATGGCCAACTGGCCACCAGCCTGCCTGACACCGCGCAGTACACGCGCTTCGTGGGAGCGCTGATGGCTGTGCGCGATGCGTATGAACGCAACGAAGCCGCCACCGCACTGCGGCTGACGATGGCACTGGCGGACGAGGCCAACAAGTACATCGACGAATTCAAGCCGTGGGTGTTGGCCAAGCAAGACGGTGCCGATGCGCAGTTGCAGGCAGTCTGCACGCAAGGCTTGAACCTGTTCCGTGTGTTGGCTGCGGCCTTGAAGCCGGTGCTGCCGCGTACGGTAGCGCAAGCCGAAGGTTTCCTGGCCGCCCCGGTCACGCATTGGGACGATCTGGCCCGGCCGTTGCTGGGATGTTCAATCCACCCCTACACGGCGCTGTTTACCCGTATCGATCCGAAGCAGATTGCCGCGATGGTGGATGCTTCAAAGGACACACTCGCCACACCAGCCCCCCCCGCAACAGCGGCTGAAACCAGGCCTGCGCCGCAGCCTGCGGAGACCGCTGCACCCACGGATACGACTGCCTGCATCGGCATCGACGACTTCGCCAGGCTCGATTTGCGTATTGGCAAAGTGCTGGAATGCGGCTTCGTGGACGGCTCGGACAAACTGCTGCGCTTTGTGCTGGATGCCGGCCCACTGGGGCAGCGGCAGATTTTCTCAGGCATTCGCGCCAGTTATGGCGAACCCGAAAAACTCATCGGCCGCAGCGTGGTGTTCATCGCCAACTTGGCCCCGCGCAAAATGCGTTTTGGCATCAGCGAGGGCATGATTCTGTCGGCCGGGTTTGATGGTGGCGCACTGGCATTGCTGGATGCCGATACCGGCGCCCAGCCGGGCATGCCGGTGCGCTGAACCGCGTGAAACTGCGCAAGCCGTGAAGCCGTATCCATCGCAGCGCAATCAAGGGGGAGATGCCGACCGCAGGCCGGCATCGGAGGACATGTGCGGCGATGGAGACGGCTTCGCGGCAATCGTTAGGACGACCCAACGATGACATCGGCTACTAATTTCGAACTGGTTGAGCGGTTAGATCGCATCCTGCCGCAAACGCAATGCGGGCAATGCGGCTTTGACGGCTGCCGCCCGTATGCGCAGGCGATGGCGCAGGGCGAGGCCGGCATCGACCACTGCCCGCCGGGCGGCGATGCCGGTGCACGCGCACTCGCGAAACTCCTGGGAGTGGCTGCCAAGCCTTACGACCGTAGTCGCGGCGAACACAGGCCCGGCGAATTGGCTTTCATCATCGAGACCGACTGCATCGGCTGCACCAAATGCATCCAAGCCTGTCCGGTGGATGCGATCGTGGGCGGCGCCAAGTTCATGCACACCGTACTGGATGACCTGTGCACGGGATGCGCGCTGTGCATCCCGGCCTGCCCAGTGGATTGCATCGAGATGCAATCCGGTTGATCCAACCGGTTACCCCACCACCTTGTAACAGGGTTTGTAGTCGCCCGAAATCTTCATGCGCCGCTGCTGCACGAATGCGCGCAACAGCGCATCCAGCGCCTGCATGATGTCCGGATCACCATGGATCTCGAACGGGCCATACGCCTCGATCCTGCGCAGACCATCCTCCTTCACGTTACCCGCCACGATGCCGGAAAACGCACGACGCAAATCGGCGGCCAACTCATAAGACTTGCGCCCGTGGTGCAGGTCCAACCCGGCCATCAGCTCGTGGGTGGGCACGAAGGGTTGTTGCAAATCCAACGGCACATGCAGCGCCCAATTGAAGAAGAACGAATCACGCTGCGCGATACGCTGCTCCTTCACCTTGAGGATGCCGATGTCCATCGTCTTCGCCACCTTGGCAGGGTCGGCCACGATGATCTGGTACAAGCTCGCGGCCTCATCCCCCAAGGTCAGGCGGATGAATTTGTCGATTTGTTCGAAGTATGGCGCTGCGGCAGTTGGGCCCGTAAGAATGAACGGGAAGCGCAGGTGCGAATTCTCTTCGCGCAGCAAAATTCCCAGCAAGTACAGAATTTCCTCGCAAGTCCCCACGCCACCGGGAAACACGATGATGCCGTGCCCCAAGCGCACGAAGCTCTCCAGCCGCTTCTCGATATCCGGCATGATCACCAGATGATTGACGATGGGGTTGGGTGACTCGGCCGCAATGATCCCGGGCTCGGTGATGCCGATATAGCGTGTGCGCCGGCGGCGCTGCTTGGCATGCGCAATCGTGGCGCCTTTCATTGGCCCTTTCATCGCACCCGGGCCACAGCCGGTGCAAATATCCAGGCCGCGCAAGCCCAATTCGTAGCCTACCTGCTTGGTGTATTTGTATTCCTCGTGACCGATGGAATGGCCGCCCCAGCACACCACGAGGTTGGGATCGGACGGGTGCAATACGCGCGCGTTGCGCAGCAGGCGGAACACCGCGTCGGTGATGCCGGACGACGTGTCCAGCTTGGCCTCGCCTTCGAGGTCGATGGCGGTGAACGCGATGTCGCGCACCACGGCGAACAGCAGTTCGGCGACGCCGGCGATGATCTCGCTGTCCACGAACGCCATCGCCGGCGCATTGCGCAACTCGATGCGTACGCCACGGTCTTGCTGGCGCACCTCGATATCGAAATCGGGATACAACTCGGCCGCCGCGCGCGGGTCGTCGGACGCGCTGCCGGAGGTGAGTACCGCCAGCGCGCAGCGGCGCAGCAGGTCGTGCAGGCCACCGGAAGACGCGTCGCGCAGACGCGCCACTTCCTCGCGGGAGAGCACGTCCAGCGCGCCACGGGGATAGATGTGGGTGGAAACGGTAGGAAGCGTGGAAGACGAGGCCGACTGCGGCATGGGATTCGATGTGTTCATGGGCCTCGCACTTTAGCGCAGTCCCCCTGTCGTCGCGCACGCGACGAGCCGGCAAAAAGAAACGGCCGGGTTTCCCCGGCCGTTTTCCGTCTTACAGGACGCTCAGTTCAAACTGGTTAGAACTTGTATCGCAGGGTAACCCTCATTGACCACCGCTGTGACGGGTTGAAGCTCTCATTCGGAGAGAGGCTGGCCGGGGCATATGTACCCGCGGCGCCGTAACGGCCGGTGTTGGAGATATCGTAGATGTACTTGCCGATATCGTTGGAGGTGCAGACCGCGCTGACCGCGGTGCAGACCCCGCTCACGTCAGCCAGATAGCGGTACAGCGGGAAGCTCGCCCGATATTCCACACCCCATTTGCTGTTCAACAGGTTGAGGAAGTTGAAGATATCCAAGCGGATCTCACCCTTGTGACCTGCCCTCAACCCCGGGATCTCCTGCGAGAAGCTGAGGTCGAGCTGGTTGACCCAAGGCGCACGAGCGGCATTGCGATCAAAGATCTGACCGCGCCGCCCCTGCAGCTCGACATTGCTGGAGACGAAAGCCCAGAAAGAGTCCGCCTTTGCCTTTGAAGCAGCATTTGCCCATACGATGTCACCCGGCGCCTCCGGTACGTAGGCGAGAGCATTGAAGATGCCCACGCCCTGAACATCGCTGTTGAACGTCCAGCTGTAAGGCGCGCCGTCATGTCCGTCGTAGAACGCCGAAATACGAGTCACATAATCCCCGAAGAAGCGATGCTGCCAGCTGAGCTGGGCGATCACCCGGTTCGGAATCGAATAGTTGGAGATGCCCTCTTCCTCAGCACCGACATCGGCGAACGTCCGACTGGAGTAGCTGCTGTAGGCGACGCTAGACGTGCCAGGATTGACGTCAGTTGCCCGGCTGTACGTGTACGAAAGACGCCCACTCCAGTCATTGCTGAATGGCTTTCGCAATGAGACCGTGAAGTTATCCGACTTGCCCTTGTCGGTATTCGTCAGAAGGATGACATTGCCGAATGACGGATTCCGGTTCCAGTAGTCGGTTCCATTGAGAGTGGACAGATTTTGGTTGTACGTCGGACGTCCATCCGGCAAGGTTCCGGTTGGCGCACCCATGTTGATATCGACGTAGCGGATACCCTTGACGACGTCCAGATGCTGGTATTCCAGAGTACCGATCAGACCGAACCAGGGGAGTTCCCTGTCGAAGCCCAAGGTGAACTTCGCGACCGTGGGCATCTTGAAGTTCGGATCCACCACATTGACGTTCATTGTCGACCTGCCAAGCCCCGGCACGGCCGGCGTGCCCGAGGGCAGCTGGTTGTAAGGATCGGGGTTGAACGGCAGCGAACTAGTGTTGCTGGTGAAATCGAAGGACGCCACCGACACGCCGTTGTTCGAGTATGGATTGGCAATCCAGACTGCCGGGGTATTGGAGATGAAGAGACCCGCACCTCCGCGCAGCTGCATCATCTTCTCGGTGTCGAAACTGTAGTTGAAGGAGAAGCGCGGCTGAACCACGCCGTTCCCATCGATGCTGTTGGTATTCGGATAGCCAAAACCACCCACTGCCGCATTCGGGTTTGACGCGTTCGCCTGAAGATAACAGGACCCATAGCTTCCCAATGAACCAGCCCCCGGAGCTGCCGCAAAACAGGGGTTTAGGGTCGGGTCGGGATTGATCTTCGGCAGGTCGTAGCGCACACCATACTGGATCGAAAGCCGATCAGTAGCCTGCCACGTGTCCTGCAGGAAGAAGCCGTACTGCTTCATCTTGAACTGCGCTGCCACGTCATTGTCGAGCGTGTAGCCGGTTGCGGGAGACTTGAACTGGTAGCGATACACGCCGGACGCCGGGTTGGCCACCGCCTGCGCGAACAGTGCCGGCGATAGGAACTCGTACGAGCCGTAATAACCTTGCAGGAAGAGGTTGTAGAACTCGTCCTGCTGATAATCGAGGCCGGCCTTGACGACGTGATCGCCCAGATACCAGTTTCCGGCGAAATACGCTGTATACGATTTGGTCGCAAGCACGTTCGCCTGGCTTGAGTATTCGGTCCCCAGCACAATGGATGGGCCGTTACTGGTGCCATCGGTATGAACTGTGATTGCTGGCTGTGCTTGTCCGAAAAGCGGGCCGCGGAGCTGGTCGAACTTGCTGTAGCCAATCGACAACTCTGTGGAGAAGTTATCCGACCAGTCGTCATACAGACTCAGAGTTGCGCCAGTACTCTTCTTGTCCTGACCGTACCAGTTGCTTGGCAAATTGACGCGAGAACTGTTGCCCTGAACGATGATCGGCTCGTCTTCCTTGGTCTGGCTCCAGCGCAGGCTGGCGCGATGGAAGTCGTTGATGTTCCAGTCCAGCTTGACCAGCGCACGCTTGGTCTGCATGTCAGCCGTGGTGCTTTCGGCGGGCTGGGTGAGGCCTGCGGCCTCAGCCGTAGCCATGACCGCATCGATATTGGCCTGTGTTATGCCCGAAGCCTTGAAGCCCTTGGTTCCATCAGACGCACCCCAGAGGCCATTCAAACCTTTTTTTTGTCCCTCCTCATAAGACACGAAGAAAAACAACTTATCCTTGATGATCGGGCCACCAAGCGTGAAACCGGCCGTAGTGTCCTTCTCGAACCCGTTCCATCGAGTGAGTGCATTCCTGTTCGTACCACCCTTGCCGATCATGTTATCGGCATCCTGGTAGACGTAATACAGCGAACCGTGTAGATCGTTGGTTCCCGACTTGGTTACGGCATTGACCCAAGCACCGACACCGCGACGGGTGGCAACATCGTAATTGGCGGTGGAGATGTTGTAGCTCTCGATCGCATCCTGCGAAATCGGCGTTCCCTTAGTCGGCAGGCCATTGTCGTTCAGACCGAAGGGGTCGCCTGCCTGGATTGTGTCAACGGTGATGCTGTTGTAGCGGAAGTTCTGGCCCATAGCCGAAAACGCGCCGCGATCACGATCGGTGACCACCACGTTGGGATCTGTACGGACAACGTCCTGAATGGATCGATCGGGCGACGGGGTTCGGTCGAGCTCAGCGCGGGAAATAGACGTTCCCATGCCGCGATTCTCCGACGAGAACGTATTGTCTGCTTGACCGACCACAACCACCGACTCCAGCGTGGTAGCGCCATCGGGCTGCAGCGTCGCGTTCACCGTCGCTACTTGATCGAGTCCCAGATAAACGTTGCTCTCAGTATCAGTGCCTTCGCCCGCCTTGGTCACGACAATGGTGTACGGGCCACCCACGCGCAGGCCGCGGGCGTTGTAGCGGCCGCTGGCATCGGTGGTGGCGCGGCTGACGGTACCGGACTCGACATGGGTGATGATGACCTCGGCGCCAGCCACTGGCTGTCCATTGTTCCCGGTGACTTGACCACCGACACCGGCGGAGGTGCTCTGGGCGAACACGGGAGCTGCGGCAAGGGCAACGACCAGACCCAGCGCCAGTTTGGACAGACGCGCGTGGTTCGGATGCTTCATGAGATGACCTCGTTATGAATGAATATAGTGACGAGCTTGCGATGGCGATAGCCAACAAGCCCGCTCTGCAACGGTTGTCGGCGCTGTATGTGGGGTTCCCGCTGCCATACCCCAGCGAACGGGATCACCAAAGTTTAACACGGTAACCGGGCCAGATGACGCTGCGATGACCGTCCCGTGACCGCCTTCGCACTGCGCCAAGTCCTTGTTGCCATTCAGGTTACTGGGTGCAAATAGCTGCTGATGCCATCCAGCAACATCTGTACGGAAATGGCCACGATCACCATCCCCATCAGCCGCTCCAGCGCGGTAAGGACGCGCATGCCCAACCACTTTTTCAGCCACGTAGCACAGAACAAAATCACTGCCGTGGCTCCCCAGGCCAGGGTCAGCGCCAGCATCCAGTCGCCCATGCGATCCGGCTGTTGGCTGCCCAGCAGCATCACAGCGGCCATCCCCGAGGGGCCTGCGATCATCGGAATAGCCAGTGGCACGATGAAGGGCTCGCCACCGGGGACATCGCCCATCACCCCTTCGGCGGTGGGGAAGATCATGCGCAGGCCGATCAGGAACAACACGATGCCGCCGGCAATCGATACCGACTCCTGCTTCAAATGCATCAATTCCAGCGCGTATTGACCGCCCCACAGGAACAGCATCAGCACGCCCAGCGCAATCAGCAATTCCCGCACCAGTACCTTGCGCTGCCGCTGCGGCGGCAGTTCTTTCAGCAAACTCAGAAACACCGGGATATTGCCCAGCGGGTCGAGGATGAAGAACAACAACAAGGCGGCTGCGGTAATCGTCATGCGCTTGACTCAGGCCCGGCGTGCTGAATCTTGCCACGCCACCCTGCCCCTGCGGATGACAGCAGCATCACGCAGGCCTGGGCATAGTCAGTGGCCGGGCGTGCGTTCAAGTCGTTATTGGCCTGATACGCCTTGCCACGCAACTGGGTGCGCATCGGGCCAGGGCAATAGCCGCTGATGCGCGGGCCGTGTTCACCCAGCTCGGCTTGCAGCATCGCAATCATCGCGGCCTGCCCGGCTTGGGCGATGCCATAACCACCCCAGAACGCACCACTGCTGCGTGCCGGATCATCCACCGCATACACCACAGCGCCGACATCGGAGTTGGCCAGCAGCGGCAGGCAGGCTTGGGTCAGCCACCAGCGTGCGGTCAGGTTAATGTGGATGGCACGCGCAAAGTTGGCCGGGTCGGTATGTGCCAAGGGCGTGAGGCCCTTGAACTCGGCGGCGCAATGCAACAGGCCATCGAGTTTGCCGAATTGGGCTTCAATGGCCTGTGCCAGTTGATCGTAATCGTCCGGGGATGCGCCTTCCAAATCCATTGGATACAAGATGGGTTCCGGCCCCACCGCCTTGACCGCGTCATACACACGGTTGAGTGCCGCCACCTTGCGCCCCAGCAGAATGACGATGGCCCCTGCTTGCGCGCAGGCTATCGCAGCAGCCGTGCCCAGGCCACCGGCAGCGCCGGAAATCAAGATGATCCGATCTTGCAACACAGGTTGCATGCTCATGCCTTTTGCGCGTCGGCGACCAGTCGCGCCAGCTCGCCGGATTCGGCCAATTCCACGGTGATATCGCAACCGCCAATCAGCTCGCCATGGATGAACAATTGCGGGAAGGTCGGCCAATCGGAATAGCGCGGCAAATTGGCGCGAATTTCCGGTTCTTCCAGCACGTTGACGGTATGCAGATGATCCGCCCCGGCCGCCTGCAGCGCTTGCACCGCGCGGCTGGAGAAGCCGCACATCGGATACTGCGCGGTGCCCTTCATGAACAACACGATGGGATGCCTTTCAACCTCGGCACGGATGCGCTCTTCCACGGATGGCATTGAACAAACTCCTGCAACAGTGTGGCCTGCGCGCTTCACGGTGCAACAACGCGCCGGGCAGATACAATCGCCTATTGTAATTCGTCGCGCGCCGCCCAGGCCGCATTCGCATTTCACACCGACAGGAGCCCATCGTGGCCATCGAACTGCCCGCCCTTCCCTACGACCGCACCGCCCTTGAGCCGCATATTTCTGCCGAAACCATTGATTTCCACTACGGCAAGCATCATCAGGCGTATGTCACCAACCTCAACGGCATGATTGCCGGCACCGAGTTTGAACACGCCACGCTGGAAGAGATCATCCGGAAGTCGCAAGGTGGCATGTTCAACAACGCCGCGCAGGTATGGAACCACAGCTTTTATTGGAATTGCCTGAAGCCCAATGGCGGCGGCGCGCCCAGCGGCAAGCTGCGCGAGGCCATCAACGCCGCGTTCGGCAGCTTCGAGGCGTTCAAGGAAGCTTTCAGCAAGACCGCCGTCACCACCTTCGGCTCCGGCTGGGCGTGGCTGGTGCAGCGTCCGGACGGCGCGCTGGCGCTGGTGAGTACGCCGAACGCGGCCACCCCGCTGACCGGCGAGGACACCCCGCTGCTGACCTGCGATGTGTGGGAACACGCCTACTACATCGACTACCGCAATGCCCGCCCGAAGTATGTGGAAGCATTCTGGAACCTGGTGAACTGGGATTTTGTGGCAGCGCAGATGAAGTAATTCGCACACATGTGCAATACGAAAACGGCCGGAGCGATCCGGCCGTTTTTTTGCGATGTCACCTGGGCGATGGCGCCGACCGTCGGGTGATTCGCGTAGCCGCATTTCGAGCCGCGAAGCGAACACCCGACGGTCGGCGTCAGCGTGCGATCAGCCAGCGCCTTCCAAAGCCAGCACCACCGGCGCGACTTGCGATTGCCGGCCCAACACCTCGCCTACACGCTGCAAAGCTTCGGCCAATTCCTTGCGGGAGTCCGCACGCAGTGTTGCGTGCCCGACCTTGCGACCCGCGCGCGGCTGTTTGCCGTAGTCGTGCCAATGGCCGCCAGCTTCGGCCAAGACTGCGCCCGCATCCGGCATCTGCCCCAACCAGTTGAGCATGCACGCCGTTCCGATCATGCGGGTGCTGCCCAGCGCCAAGCCCAGCACGGCGCGCAAATGATTCTGGAACTGGCTGGTCTCGCTGCCCTCGATCGTCCAATGGCCGGAATTGTGCACGCGCGGGGCCATTTCGTTGGCCAATAATTCACCATCGCGGCAGAACAATTCCAGCGCAAATACACCCACGTAATCGAGTGCTTCCGCCAATGTCCGCGCATACCCCAGCGCGGTATCGCGCAAGGCATCGTCCACCTGCGCCGGCGCAAGGCTGGCCGACAGCACACCATCGACATGCCAGTTTTCAGTCAATGGCCATGTGCGGAATTGGCCATCGCGGCCGCGCACCGCCACCACCGAAAGCTCGCGCTGAAAAGCAACAAAGCCTTCCAAAATCAACCCTACTTTATCGGCCTGTGCGCCTAGCGCGGCCCATGCCGCATCCACATCGGCGGGTGCTTTGATGCGGAACTGGCCTTTGCCGTCGTAGCCCAAGCGCCGGGTTTTGAGGATGCATGGCGTGCCAATCTCGGTCACGGCTGCATGCAACTGCGCCTGTGTGTCGATGGCTGCAAACGGCGGCACCGGGATGCCCAATTCGCGGAACAGGGTCTTCTCGGCCAAGCGATCTTGGGCAGTCGCCAATGCACGCGGGCCCGGGAATACCGGCACTCGGTCGGTCAACCACTGCGCCGACTGCGCGGGCACGTTTTCGAAGTCGAAGGTGGCCACATCCACCTGCGACGCAAACTGCGCCAGCGCGGCGTGATCGGTGAAATCGCCCACCACCATCGGCGCAAATTGCCCGGCGCAGGCGTCGGCCACGGTATCCAGCACCAAAAAGCGCAAGCCCAGCGGCGCGCCGGCCAGCGCCATCATGCGTGCCAATTGGCCGCCGCCCAAAATGCCTACCGTGCTCATGTGCGCGGGTCGTCGTGGGCGATGACATCGCTGGTTTGCTTGTCGCGAAATGCCTGCAACGCCGCGCCAACCGCCGGCACGTCATGCGCCAGCATGGCGGCGGCAAACAGCGCGGCATTGGCGGCACCGGCATTACCGATGGCGAAGGTGGCCACCGGAATACCGGCTGGCATCTGCACGATGGACAGCAACGAATCCATCCCGTTCAGCGCTTTGCTCTGCACCGGCACACCGAGCACGGGCAGCGCGGTTTTCGATGCCAACATGCCCGGCAAATGCGCAGCCCCGCCGGCGCCGGCAATGATGGCGCGCAGGCCGCGACTTGCTGCGGTATCGGCATACGAAAACAGCACATCCGGGGTGCGATGCGCCGACACCACGCGCACTTCAAAGGGCACGCCAAGCGCCTCCAATTTCTGGGCAGCGTGTTGCATCGTCTCCCAATCGGAGCGCGAACCCATGACGATGCCGACCAATGGTGCGGCGGAATTGGTACCTGACATCACAATCCCCAGTCGCTAAAGACGTATTCTAACGGCCCCCGTTCCTTGTTGCCTGCCCGATGGATCGCAAGTTGCTCGATATTCTGGTTTGCCCCACCACCCGCCAGCCATTGGCACTGCTGGACAGTGCCGGGCTGGACTGCCTGAACCGTGCGATTGCCACGGGCACACTCAAGCGTGGCGATGGCGGCACGCAAACGGATGCCCTGCGCGAGGCGCTGGTCACCCGCGACCGCAAGACGGTGTACCGCATCGACGATGGCATCCCGGTGTTGCTGGCCGAAGACAGCCTGGCCACCGCGCAAGCCGAAGGCTTCCCTGGCGCATGAGTGTGGATGCGGCAATGCTGGCAGACGCCATTGCCGCCAATGTCGCGGCGGCACTGGCCGAGGACATCGGCCCTGGCGATGCCACCGCATCGTTATTGGACGATGGGCCAGAGCAGGCGTATTTGCTGTGCAAGGAAGCGTGCGTACTGGCGGGGCGGCCGTGGTTTGACGCCACCCATCGCGCCCTCGACCCCGCTGTGCACATTGATTGGCACTGCGACGAAGGCGCGCGTCTGGCCAAAGGCGCGGTCATCGCCACTCTGCAAGGCCGCAGCCGCGCCCTTGTCAGCGCCGAGCGCACCTCGCTCAATTTCCTGCAAACCCTGTCCGGCACGGCTACCGTCACCGCGCAGTATGTGGATGCCGTGCGCGCTACCGGCACCCGGATTTTGGACACCCGCAAAACCCTGCCGGGACTGCGCGTGGCACAAAAATACGCGGTGGCCATTGGCGGCGGCGTGAATCACCGGCTGGCGCTGTTTGATGCGCTGATGCTGAAGGAAAACCATATCCGCGCGTTCGGATCGGTGACTGCCGCCATCCAGCGTGCGCGCAGCCTGCACCCGGCGCTGCCGCTGATTGTGGAAGTGGAAACCCTGGACGAACTGCGGCAAGCCCTGGAAACCGGCTGCACGCGGATCCTGATTGACGATTTCGATGCCGACACCCGCCGCGAAGCGGTACGCATTGCCAAAGCCGCACCGTATTTCGGCAACATCCCGCTGGAAGTCTCCGGCGGGGTGGATGTCACCACCTTGCGCAGCATTGCCGACGACGGGGTCGATTGCATTTCGATTGGTGCATTGACCAAGCATCTGCACGCCATCGACTTTTCATTGAAACTGGGGCCACCGCCCTCATCTTGACCCGATGCCTACCCTGCTCATCCTGCTGATTGTTGGCGGTGCCGGTTTTTTCTTCTTCACCGCCGCCCGCGCCGCCGCCGAACGTGCCACCGAAGTGGGCCACGACGCCTGCCAAGCCGCCGGGGTGCAGTGGCTGGATCAATCCGTGCACGCCATCGGTATGCGCCTGCGCCGCAAGGACAACGGCTGGCTGGGGCTGGAGCGCAGCTTCCGGTTTGAATATTCGGAAGATGGCGAAAACCGGCACATCGGCCGGATCGTGCTGTTGGGCGACAAGCTGGTGGGATTCAGTGGGCCCAGCCGTGCAGCACAGGCGGTGGTGCGCAGTATTCCGAACGGGTAGCAGTACCCACGCCAAGTGGGGACTGTTAGCGCAAGCCTGTCGCGCGCAGGGCGCACTCCCACAAACAGCCATCGCGCGCAGGGCGCGCTCCCACAAGCACCCATCGCACGCGGGCGTGCCTTACTTGATGATGCGCAGGTGGTTGCCGCGTTTGGGGGGCTGCGGGTGCGGGGGTTCGTCCACCTGCTCGGCCGGTGTCTGTTGCGGCGTTTCTTCGCTGCTGCCGGGGAGCTGCGCAGCATCGAGATGCGGCTCTTCCGGCATGCCCATGCCTTGCCCTGTTTCACGCGCATAGATGGCGATGATCGCGGCTAGGGGAACCACCACGGATTGGCTGACCCCGCCGAAGCGTGCGGAAAACCGGATCGCGTCATCCCCCATTTCCAGCCGTGACACTGCGCGGTCGGCAATATTGAGCACCACCTGGCCATCTTTGATCGTGTGTGGTGGTACGCGCACACCCGCACTGCGCGCATTGACCAGCACATGCGGAGTCATGCCGTTATCGGCAATCCATTCATAAATGGCCCGCAAGAGATACGGGCGTTGGCTGGTCATCACGGGCTGGTGTAGTTCGGACATTGAATCTCAAACTTACAAGGGCACTTCGCGCAGCTTCTTTTCCTGTTCGGTCAAGCTGCGCACAAAGCCGGGATTGCGGAAGATGCGATTGCCGTAATCCTCGATGACTTTGCCATCTTTCGGCAACGGCACACCCAAGGCTTCCAGCCGCCAGATGATCGGGGCCATTGCACAATCGGCCAAGCTCATTTCCGGATTGAGGAAGAACTTGTAGGCCTTGAACAGGGGCAACGACTGCGCCAGCAGTTCCTTCAAACGCTTGCGCCCGGCATCGGCCTGTTGCTTGTTGCCCAGCTGGATGGCCTGCACCTGCGGTACCCAGTCGTGCTCGATGCGCAGCATGGCCAACCGCAGGCGCGCGCGCGCCAGCGGTTCCACCGGCATCAGCGGTGGATGCGGATAACGCTCATCCAGATATTCGCTGACCACACTGGCGGCGTACAGCACCAAATCGCGCTCGACCAAGGTCGGCACCGAGTGGTACGGGTTGAGATCGATCAGATCTTCGGGCGGGCTTTGCGGATCGACCGGGATCAGATCATAGGTCACACCCTTGGCGGCCAGCACCAAGCGCACGCGGTGGCAAAGGACATCATCCACCGAAGAAAACAGGGTCAGGGCATTACGCATGCGCGGACTCACAGCCATCATCAGAACCACTCCCCACGCCCGGAACTACCGGACGCACCTGCGCCGCCCGCACGATACGGGCGGCAGTCAAGCGTCGTTCCCCTGCGACGGGCATCCGTGCCGTAGTTGCCGCGTCAGTGAACGTCCCGCCAATATTCATGCTTCAACAACCATGCCATGAAGGCAAAGAACACCAAGAACAAGATCGCCCACACGCCGACATTCTGGCGCTTCAGGGCTGCGGGCTCACCCACGTACTCCAGGAACGCGGTGATGTCACGCACGGTCTGATCAAATTGCTGGGCATTCTGGCGGCCAGGCTGGCTGATGGTGAAACCTTCCACCGGCAAGTCGCCAGCGGCGGTCTTCTTGCCATACACCGGCTGTTGCACGCCCTGCAATTCCCACAACGGGTTGGGCATCGAGGCATTCGGGAACAAGGTGTTGTTCCAGCCCACCGGGCGGCCTTCGTCCAGATAGAACGACTTCAGGTAGGTGTAGATCCAGTCGCTACCACGCACCCGGGCGATCACCGACAGATCCGGCGGTGCCTTGCCGAATGCCGACTTGGCCAGTTCTGCCGGCATCGCCGCCATCACGTGGTCACCGATTTTGCCACCACTGAAGTTGAGGTTGTTCATCACCTCGTCTTCGGTAAGGCCAAGATCTTCACCGATACGCGCATAGCGCATGTATTTCAGCGAGTGGCAACCGCTGCAGTAGTTCATGAAGGCGGCAGAACCGCGTTGCAGCGAGGCTTTGTCGGTCAGGTCGGTACCCGACTGCTGCAGGTTGCCGCCTTCATTGGCGAAGGCAGTGACGGACAGCAGCAGGCCAGCAGCAAACACCGCCGCACGGGACAGGAAATTCTTAGTCATGCATCGTCACCCGATCCGGCACCGGCTTGGTCTTGTCCAGCTTGGACCAGACCGGCATGGTGATGAAGAAAGCGAAATAAAGGAAGGTCAACACGCGGCCAATGATGGCTTCAACCGGATCCGTACCCGGGCCGGCACCGATCTTGGCCAGCCACAGGAAGCAGAACGCGAACATCAGCAGCATCGCCCAGCTCAGCGGGCCACGGTAGCGATAGGACTTGACCGCTGACTTGTCCAACCATGGCACCAAGAACAGCATCACGATGGCACCAAACATCACCAACACGCCCCACAGCTTGATCCCGAAGAACGAGGGAATCACGCGCAACATGGCGTAGTACGGAGTGAAGTACCACACCGGCTTGATGTGTGCCGGCGTCACCAGCGGGTTGGCCTCGGTGAAGTTGTCGTGCTCGAGGAACCAGCCACCGAAAGTGGGCGCAAAGAAGATGATGAAAGCCGCGATGATCAGGAAGCAACCGACATAGAAG
>Ga0209476_10000814_pt1 | contig 21453 bp, 17 predicted proteins | sample KloWWTrecipitate_FD_187179 | JGI IMG/M metagenome (GOLD analysis project Ga0209476, IMG submission 187179) | Active sludge microbial communities from Klosterneuburg, Austria, studying microevolution and ecology of nitrifiers - Klosterneuburg... | ecosystem: Engineered > WWTP > Aerobic digester... | reverse complement strand
GGCAATGATGCGGTCGTCTTCGGCGAGCAGGATATGCATGAGAGAGCCGCTGCGGTGAAAGGCAACTGTAAGCCGCGCAGTTTAGCCTGTTTCCGCTGTTCTCCTATTCCTCGGTCTCTGGGTGCGTACCAGGCTGCATCGCGCCGCGCCCTGCCGTTTTTCCAGGGTTCGCCTCGACTCAGGCCGCCGGCAGTCGCGGCTGCACGCCGTTCCAGAACTCCTCGGCCTTGCGCTTGCCGGCGCCTCCCTGCAGGGCGTCGCGGGTTTTTTCCATCGCCGCCCTGAGCTCGGGCGCCGTTTTGCACCTTTCGATGACCTCCAACAGCGTGTCTCCGTCAGGCCCCAGCGTATCGCTGATGTAGCGCCTGGCAAAGCGCACTGCTTCCTGCATCGACGGCTGTGGCGGCATGGCGGGTGCGGCCGGTGGCGGCGGTGCGGCGGCAACCGGAGGCGGTGCAGAAACGGCGGGGGTCGGTGGGGGGACAGCAGGGGCTCTGCCTTCGAGACGCGCTTCGACGTTGGCCCAGAACTCCTCGGCCTTGCGTTTCTTGCCCATTCCGGCGATGGCGTCGCGCGTCTTCTCGAGCCTCACCCGCAATTCCGGCAAGGTTTTGCACTTGTCGATGGCCTCGGCCAGCATGTCGGCCTCCGGCCCGAGGACTTCGTCGAGGAAATGTTCGGCGTAGCGCATCAGCTCCTGCAGGGCGCGCTGCTCCTGTGGCGCGGCGGCGGCCTGTGCCGATGTTGCCGCGGCCGCCGAGGCGGAGGTATCGGCGGCGATGAAACCGCCATCGATCAGTTTCGCAAGAAGCCCCGGCGGGTCCGGCATGTGCTGCGCCCTGGCGAGAAGATCCGCAGCAACGGTTTTGCCGTCGACCATGACCAGCAAGGTGCGCTCGCGCATGCCGAGCACCGTGCGTTGAGCCATCTCTTCCTGACCTTTTTGGGTTTTCTTGTAAACGGCTTTGATATCCATTTACGTCTCCCCTGGTTCTACTTAAGTGAAAAAACTATATCACGCCAAAAATTTTGAAAGATATGAATTATTTATCACAAAAAAAAGAAGTGCGATTGGGAGCGTGTTAATTAGTGCACATCCCTGATGAATGTCACACAAAAGGGTAAACCGCGTTGTCGCACCAATGACAAACCCCGCCGAAGCGGGGTCTGTTGTGGTTCGGAGGAGGGCAACGGGGGGGGGAACCTCGGTTCCCCCCCCGTTCCTGAACCAGGCATGCAATCGGCGAAGCCGATTACATGCCCATGTCCATGCCACCCATCCCACCCATCCCACCCATCCCACCCATGCCGCCCATGCCGCCGGCCGGCTTGTCTTCCACCAGTTCGGCAACCATGCAATCGGTCGTCAGCATCAGGCCGGCGATGGAAGCAGCATTCTGCAGCGCGGTGCGCGTGACCTTGGTCGGATCGAGCACGCCCATTTTCACCATGTCGCCGTACTCGCCGGTGGCCGCGTTGTAGCCGTAGTCGCCCTTGCCTTCGAGCACTTTGTTCACCACTACGCTCGGCTCGTCGCCGGCATTCGTGGCGATTTCGCGCATCGGCTGCTCAAGCGCGCGCAGAACGATCTTGATGCCGGCCTCCTGCTCATGGTTGTCGCCCTTGACCTTGACGCTGGCGCGGGCGCGCAGCAGTGCCACGCCGCCGCCGGCGACGATGCCCTCTTCCACCGCAGCGCGGGTGGCGTGCAGGGCGTCCTCGACGCGGGCCTTCTTTTCTTTCATTTCGACTTCGGTGGCGGCGCCGACCTTGATCAGCGCCACGCCGCCGGCCAGCTTGGCCACGCGCTCCTGCAGCTTCTCCTTGTCGTAGTCGCTGGTGGCTTCCTCGATCTGGGCGCGGATCTGCTTGACGCGGCCTTCGATCTTGGCGGCATCGCCGGCGCCGTCGATGATGATGGTGTTCTCCTTGCCGATCTCGATGCGCTTGGCCTGGCCCAGGTCCGTCAGGGTGGCCTTCTCCAGCGAGAGGCCGATTTCCTCGGCGATGACCGCGCCACCGGTCAGGGTGGCGATGTCTTCCAGCATGGCCTTGCGGCGGTCGCCGAAGCCCGGCGCCTTGACGGCACAGGTCTTGAGGATGCCGCGGATGTTGTTCACCACCAGGGTGGCGAGCGCCTCGCCTTCGACGTCCTCGGCGACGATCAGCAGCGGCCGGCCGGCCTTGGCCACCTGCTCCAGCACCGGCAACAGGTCGCGGATGTTGGATATCTTCTTATCGAAGAGCAGGACGAAGGGGTTGTCCAGGATGGTGACCTGCTTGTCCGGATTGTTGATGAAGTAGGGGCTGAGATAACCGCGGTCGAACTGCATGCCCTCGACCACTTCCAGCTCGTCGGCCAGCGACTTGCCGTCTTCCACGGTGATGACGCCTTCCTTGCCGACCTTGTCCATCGCCTCGGCGATGCGCTCGCCGATGGAGGCATCGGCGTTGGCGGAAATGGCGCCGACTTGGGCGATTTCCTTGCTGGTCGTGCACGGCCGGGACAGCTTCTTCAGTTCTTCGACGGTGGCGGCGACGGCCTTGTCGATGCCGCGCTTCAGGTCCATTGGGTTCATGCCGGCGGCTACGTACTTCATGCCCTCGCGCACGATGGCCTGGGCCAGCACGGTGGCGGTGGTGGTGCCGTCACCGGCGACGTCGGAGGTCTTGGAAGCGACTTCCTTGACCATCTGCGCGCCCATGTTGGCGAACTTGTCCTTCAGCTCGATTTCCTTGGCGACGGAAACACCGTCCTTGGTCACCGTCGGCGAGCCAAAAGAGCGCTCCAGCACGACGTTGCGGCCTTTCGGGCCGAGGGTCACCTTGACCGCGTCGGCCAGGATATTGACGCCTTCCACCATGCGGTGGCGGGCGGAATCACCAAATCTAACCTCTTTAGCAGGCATTGCTTCTTCTCCTCAATAATTCGTGATCGGGCGGGCGTCCGGCTCAGGCCTCGACGACGCCCATGATGTCTTCTTCGCGCATGACGAGCAGTTCCTCGCCTTCCACCTTGACGGTCTGGCCGGCGTACTTGCCGAACAGCACGCGGTCGCCCACCTTGACATCGAGGGGGCGCAGCTTGCCGTCGTCGCCGACTTTGCCCTTGCCCACAGCCTTGATTTCGCCCTGGTCGGGTTTCTCGGCGGCGGTGTCGGGAATGACGATGCCGGATGCGGTCTTGCGCTCTTCTTCCATCCGCTTGACAATCACGCGGTCATGCAAAGGACGAATTTTCATGGAGTTATCTCCTATCTACAGAACGAATTCACAAAAGTGAGCGAACGCTCACATAGGGTTATTACAAAAAGATGGCCATTAGCACTCATTGCTAACGAGTGCTAATAATAGGGGTGTTTGCCGCTGAATTCAAGTGGCGGAGCGACATTTCCTTGTTCTCCCCAACCGCGGGCAGCTCCGCCTCACTCCTCAAGACGGGGAGCGCGCTGCCGTATATTCTGCAAACGAAGCAAGCGTGCGCTCGTCCCCATCGGCAAGGCGCACGCAATCAGGGGGAAACTGAATGTCATTGACCGAAGGCGGGCTCCTGCAGGTATTCCAGACCATCATCGACAATCTGCCAAGCGGGGTAACGCTGCTGGACAAGGATCTCCGCTTTGTCGCCTGGAATTCCGAAATCAAGCAACTGCTCAGCTTCCCGGACGAACTGTTCAACCCGGACGACCCGCCCGAAATGGCCAAGGTGGCGCGGTTCAACGCGCGGCGCGGCGAGTACGGACCGGGCGACCCGGAAGAGCAGGCCAGGGCGGTCGTCGAGCGGGCCCGCATGATGATGCCGCATGTCTTCGAGCGTACCCGACCCGACGGCACGGTGCTGGAAATCCGCGGCCGTCCGCTGCCGGACGGCGGCTTTGTCTCGATCTACACCGACATGACGGAGCGCAAGCGCGCCGAAGAGGAAGTGCGGCGCACCGCCTCCTTCCTGCAGGCGGTGCTCGACAACCTGCCCTTCGGCATGATGGTCGTCGACAAGGCGATCCGCTGCCGATACTGGAACCGGCAGAGCGAAGCCCTGTTCGAACTGCCGCCCGGCTTCGTCCGCCAGGGCATTCCGATGGAGGAGGTGCTGCGGCAAGTCGCCCGCAACGGCATCTATGGCCCCGGCGACATTGAAGATCATGTCGCACGGCGCCTGAAATCCATCGGCGACTTCGAGGCGCACACCGTCGAACTGACCCGTCCAGACGGACGCAGCCTGCGCATCATGGGCGCACCGGTATTGATCGAGGGCCAGGCCGAAGGGCTTGTGCTGCTGCAGGAAGACATCACCGAGCGCAGGAACCACCAGGCCACGCTGGAACGCCTGGCCACCACCGATCATCTGACCGGCCTGATGAATCGCCGCGCCTTCCTGGATGCAACGGAACGGGAAATCCGCCGCGCCCACCGTTACGGCCAGCCCCTTGCACTGATCATGCTCGACGTCGACCACTTCAAGCGCATCAACGACAGCTTCGGCCATCCGGCCGGCGATGAAGTCCTGCGCCGCGTTACCGCCGCCTGCCGCGGCATGCTGCGCGACGAGGACCTGATGGGCCGGCTCGGCGGCGAGGAGTTCGCCATCACCCTGGTGCAACCGCCCCTGCCAAAAGCCGCCGCCGTCGCCGAGCGCCTGCGCAAGGCCGTCAGCGAACTTGTCATCGAACATGCCGGCAGGCAGATGACCGTCACCATCAGTCTGGGCATCGCCGAGATCAACGACAGCATCAACAGCCTCGACCAGCTCATTTCGAATGCCGACGCCTGCCTCTACACGGCCAAGCGCGAAGGCCGCAACCGCGTCTGCGCCGCCGACGATGCCCCGATGCAAAGCCCCTCCACATAGCGGCTAGAATGGCGGCGTGAACCGGCTCCGCTTACCTGCTTCCCTCCTGTTGCTGCCGGCCCTCCTGCTTGCGCCGGTAACCGGGCGCGCGCAGTTTGACGAGCGCCTGCCCGCGCCGGTCGCCCGCGCGCTCAAGACGGCCGGCGTGCCGTCCTCGGCGGTGGCGGTGGTCGTGCAAGAGGTCGATGCACGCATGCCGCGCGCGAGCTTCAATGCCGAAAAGCCGATGAATCCGGCCTCGGTGATGAAACTCGTCACCACCTACGCCGCGCTGGAACTGCTCGGTCCCGCCTACACCTGGAAGACCGAAGCCCATGCGCAGGGCAGCCTGGGCGACGGCGTACTCAATGGCGACCTGCATCTCAAGGGCTACGGCGACCCGAGGCTCACTGTTGAAAACTTCTGGCTGCTGTTGCGGCAGATCAGGGCGAAAGGCGTCCGCGATATCCGCGGCGACCTGGTGCTCGACCGCGGCCACTTCGCGCCCGCCAACCACGATCCGGCCCGCTTCGACGGCGAGCCATTGCGGCCCTACAACGTCGGGCCGGACGCGCTGCTGCTCAACTACAAGTCGATCCGCCTCGACTTCGCGCCGGACGCCGGGAAGAAAACCGTGGCGATCCATGCCGAGCCGGCGCCGGCGCAGCTCGATATCGTGAACCTGGTGAAACTGACCGATGCCGCCTGCGGCAACGCCTGGTACGAGGCGATCCGCATGGATCTCGCCCACACCGGCGCGGCGGCGCGGCTGATCCTCACCGGCACCTTCCCGGCCGCCTGCGGCGAGAAAAGCCGGCATGTCGCCGCGCTCGACCATCCGCAATTCGTCGCCGGCGTCTTCCGGCAACTGTGGGCCGAACTGGGCGGCAGCATCGAAGGCGGCCTGCGCGAAGGCGCCGTACCCACCGGGGCGCGCCTGCTGGCGCGCAGCGAATCGCCGGCGCTGGCCGAAGTGGTGCGCGAGATCAACAAGTACAGCAACAACGTCATGGCACGCCAGCTCTATCTCACGCTCGGCGCGGAAGCGGCGAAGCGGCCGGCCCGCATCGAGGACGCCGAGACGGCCGTGCGCAGCTGGCTGGCGCAGAAGTATCTGCGCATGCCGGAACTCGTCATCGAAAACGGCGCGGGCCTGTCGCGCAGCGACCGCATCAGCGCGGAAAACCTCGCGCGCCTGCTCGCCGCCGCCTTCGCCAGCCCGGTGATGCCCGAGTTCATCGCCTCGCTGCCGCTGGCCGGCATCGACGGCACCATGAAGAAGCGCCTCAGCGGCAACGGCGTCGCCGGCCAGGCGCACGTCAAGACGGGCTATCTCGACGGCGCGCGCGCCCTCGCCGGCTACGTGCTGGACCGGCGCGGCAAGCGCTCCATCGTGGTGTTCCTCGCCAACCATCCCAACGCCGGCGCCACCAAGGCGGCGCAGGACGCATTGCTCGCCTGCGTCTACGAACGGAGTTGCTGATGCGGCGTTTCGCGCTCCTCGCCGCCGGCTTCGCCTACATGGTGCTGCTCATCGAAGCGGTGCGCGCGACCGCGGCCTGGTGGCGCGGCGAAGCGGAATTGGGAATGCTCGATTACGCGCTGATCGGCGCACTGCCGGTGCTGGCGTGGATATGGTGGCGTTATTTATCGATGTTCCGCAAGAATTGCGGCAAGGCCGCCTGCGCCCTGCCGGAAGATCGCGGCGACCCGCCTCGCTCAGTCGGCTGAGGGCATGCCTTTTTCCGAGACGAGCCTGAGCCAGCCGCGCACGATGCGGTAGAGCACCCACAGGCCGGCGCCAAGCGCGACGATCCAGGCAAGCGGCAGGCCGACAATAGTCAGTCCCGCCAGTACGGCGACGGCCACCCAGAGCAGGGCGAACCAGAAGGTGCGGATCTGCCAGCGGAAGTGCGACTCGAGGTAAGTGCCGCGTGTCTCGCCGCGCTTCACGTAATTCAGGACCACCGCGACGATCGACGGCCAGCCGCTGAGGAAGGCGGTGACGACGAAGGCCGTGCCGAGCAGGCCCGTCAGCGCGCTGAAGGCGTGCAGGCCATAGATGAGGTGCGTCAGCGTCACCAGCCCCTGCGGCGGACGGGGCAGGCCCGTGGCGTGATCGATGTCGGTCATCTTCCCTCCGTAGGTCGGGCTTCAGCCCGACATTGGCGTCGGCCTGAAGGCCGACCTACAAACCCAGGTTCTTCCACAGTTCATCCACCCGCCGCTTCACCGCCTCGTCCTGCGCGATGGGACGGCCCCATTCGCGGGCGGTCTCGCCCGGCCACTTGTTGGTGGCGTCGATGCCCATCTTGCTGCCCAGCCCCGCCACCGGCGAGGCAAAGTCGAGGTAATCGATCGGCGTGTTCTGCGCGATCAGCGTGTCGCGCGCGGCGTCGACACGGGTGGTCAGCGCCCACACCACCTCCTTCCAGTCGCGCGCGTCGATGTCGTCGTCGACGACGACGATGAACTTGGTGTACATGAACTGGCGCAGGAAGCTCCAGATGCCGAACATCACGCGCTTGGCATGGCCGGGGTACTGCTTCTTCATGCTCACCACCGCCATGCGGTAAGAGCAGCCCTCGGGCGGCAGGTAGAAATCGACGATCTCCGGAAACTGCTTCTGCAGCAGCGGCACGAACACCTCGTTCAGCGCCACGCCGAGCATGGCCGGCTCGTCGGGCGGCTTGCCGGTGTAGGTGCTGTGGTAGATCGGCTCGCGGCGCATCGTCATGCGCTCGATGGTGAACACCGGGAATTCCGCCCGCTCGTTGTAGTAGCCGGTGTGGTCGCCGTAGGGGCCCTCGACCGCGGTTTCGTTCGGGTGAATGACGCCTTCCAGCACGATCTCGGCGGAAGCCGGCACCTGCAGATCGGAGCCGAGGCATTTCACGACTTCCGTCTTCGCGCCGCGCAGCAGCCCGGCAAACTGGTATTCGGACAGCGAATCCGGCACCGGCGTCACCGCGCCCAGTATCGTTGCCGGATCGGCGCCGAGCGCCACCGCCACGGGAAAGGGCTGGCCGGGATGTTTCAGGCAGTGGTCGCGGAAATCCAGCGCGCCGCCGCGCTGCGGCAGCCAGCGCATGATGAGCTTGTTCCGTGCAATCATCTGCTGGCGGTAGATGCCGAGGTTCTGGCGGCTCTTCTGCGGCCCGCGCGTGACGGTCAGGCCCCAGGTGATGAGCGGCGCCACGTCGCCCGGCCAGCAGGTCTGGATCGGCAGGCGGGAAAGATCGACGTCCTTGCCTTCCCAGACGATCTCCTGACAGGGCGCAGAGGAGACTTCCTTCGGCGCCATGTTGAGCACCTGCTTCAACACCGGCAGCTTGTCCCAAGCGTCCTTCAATCCCTTCGGCGGCTCCGGCTCCTTGAGCGTGGCGAGCAGCTTGCCGACCTCGCGCAGCGCCGAGAGAGATTCTTCCCCCATGCCCAAGGCCACCCGATGCGGCGTGCCGAACAGGTTGCCGAGCACCGGCATCGAATATCCCTTGGGCTTCTCGAAGAGCAGCGCCGGACCGCCCGCGCGCAACACGCGGTCGCACACCTCGGTCATCTCCAGCCTGGGATCGACCTCGGCGCCGATGCGCTTCAGTTCGCCGAGCTTTTCGAGTTGCGCGATGAAGTCGCGCAGGTCGCGGTATTTCATGGGGGCGAAGGAAGAAGGGGATGCGGCCGATTATATCGGAAGCATCCCTCCTCCCTGCCGCCGCTATTTCGCCAGGGGCGTCTTGCCCACGCCGGAGTCGATCGAGTCGAGAATGCTCTCGCGCGGCGCGGCGTCCGTTGCCGGCGGATCGATCCGCTGCATGCCGCCGCCCATGGGCAGCTTCGTCCTGAGATCGGGCGCCGTGTTGCCGTAACTGACTTTTCCGTCGGCGCCATAGGTCGGATAGAGGGTAAACGGGATCGTCGTCACGGGATCCTTGCCCGGTTGCGTGACATGCACCACCAGCCGTTCCGCGCCGGCCGGCTGGCCGGTAATGAGCGGCTTGCCCGGATCGAACACCGCGCCGGCCGAGCGCGGCCCGCCGAAGGCGCGGTCGGCGCCCATCGAGCCCCACGCCGTGCGCGGAATCTGGTCGGCGCTCATCATGCCGCTTTCCAGCAGGCGCGAGCCGCTGCCCCAGTCGCGCCAGCCGGTGTCGTGCGTCTTGCGCCACGGCCCGCCGTCCACGCTCTCGTAGCGCTGGATGCGGATCTTCGCCCACCAGTCCTCCCAGATCTCGAAGTGCAGCCACTCGACCGGCTCGGCCACCTGCGCCCTGCAACTGCCGTCCGGTTGCGGCTGCAGCCGCTCCATCGTCGCCTGGTGCACCACGCCCTTGTCCTCGGCCTTGTCGACATCCACGCTCACCAGCAGCTTGCCGTCGGGCCGGTACTGGCCGCCGACCCTGATCGCCGTGCCGGTCTGCGCGTCGGTGAAGGTCTGCTTGTCGCGGATCGGATCGTCGGCGAGGCGCGGCTTGTCGCCGCCGGGCGGGCTGACGGGTCCCGAAGAACGCTCGCCGCCGCCCCGCCCGCCGAGGAAACCGCCGAGGATGCTCAGTGCCGCCTTGCCGACCTCACCCGCCTTCTGCTCGTCGCCATAGCCGAACTGCTCGCGCGGGCCGATGGTGACGGGTTTGACGGGCTGGAAGTAGCACCCGCCGCCGCCCCCTGCCCCTCCGCCCGCCGGGCCGACCGGATCGCCCTTGCGGACCGCCGCATCCTTGCGTCCGTCCTCCGCCTTGGGCGGCGGGCAGGCGGTGCGTTCGCATTCCTGCATCTCGCGCTCCAGGCGTTCGGACTGCCCGTTGAGCGCGTTGATCTCCTTGTCCAGTACATCCATGCGACGGTCCCGCTGCTGAATCTGGGCGTCATCGTCTGGCTGATGCTTTCCTTCAAGCCCACGCCTGAATATCGCCTGCGCCTCCTGCGACAGCCTGTCGCGCTCGGCCTGCTTCGCCTTGCGTTCCCGCTCGATCTCGCCCAGCCGGCCGCCCATGTGGTTGCAGACGGAACAGCGCGTCACGTGGGCGCCCGTCCGGTCCGGAACGGCCACCGCCGCACCGCCCTGGGCTGGCGGCGGCTGCGCGCAGGAAGTCTTGTTGCAGGCTTCGAGCTGGCGGCGGACGATGTCGATGCCGCGTTCGAGGCCTTCCACCTTCTGCGCCTGGCGCCGGATATTCGCTTCGGCCTGCGCCACCAGCTCCATCTTCGCCTGGATGGCCGCCGGAGCCTCCGGCACGCGGCGATCCTGGTTGACCGTGACATCGGCGTAGTCCTTGCGCATGCGATCGAGCACTGCGCTTTCTCGCTTCAATTCAGCTTGCTGTTCGGCGACGCGACGGGCATGGGACACGCAGTCCGGGCACGCCGCCACGGGGGCGGCGGCCGGGGCGGGCGCACGGCGGAAATTCGCATCGTCGAGGGAATCGAGGATGCTCTCGCGCGGCGGTTCGGGATCGATCTGCGTCATCCCTCCGCCCATCTTTTCGCGCGGCGGCTTGGGCGGGTCGCCGACCTTGGCCGGCGGATCGCCATCCTTGGACACGGCCACGCCCGGTTTCGCCACGGCGTCCTTGGCGGGCGGGCTGTCCTTGCGCGCCTGCTTCGAGCCGTCCTTGACCCTGTCCGCCTTGGCGGACTTGTCGGCCATCCTGGACTTCCTCTCCTCGGTCGCACCGGACAGGGTGGTGTAGCGCTGCGCATCCTGCGCACTGCCGCCTTCGCGCACCCGGTTGGTGAAATAGGTGTCGATCCGCGTTGCATCGACACCGGCCATGTCCTTGATCTGCTTGCGGCAGCCCTTGACGCATTCCTTGAGCCGCTCCAGGAGTTCCTGCGCCCTTGCCGCCAGGTCATCCCCTTCGGCCGCGATCCGGTCGATCCTGCCCTGAACTTCCCGGGTGCCGGCTTGCGCCTCTTCAAGCTGGCGTTCGTCGCGCCGGATGTTGCTGGGCCGGTTGTTGCGGATCTGCCGCGACTCTTCCAGATTCCGCTGCGCCTGCGCTTCCTTGCGGGTTGCGTCGGCCAGTGCGCCCCTGCGCAAGGCCTCCGCTTCCGAATGCTTGTTGCGAGAACCGGCCAGCGCATTGGCGTACGCCTCGAAAATGCCCGAGCAGGTGTTGCGGCAATGCACATCGGCGGCATTCCAGCCTTCGGGCCAGGGTTCGGGCGCAGGGGGCGGAGGCGGCGCCGGCGTGTCGGGGGGTGCGGCGGGCGATGGGCCCAGACCCACCGCGTTCTTCAATCGGTTGAGGGTTTTCCATTCTTCCGAGGGCGGGTCCGTCAGCCAGCCAACCCGGGTGCAGGCCGCTTCCAGCTTGAGGGCGAAGTCCTGGGTCTTTGCGATCAGGTCGTCCAGCCGCGCGATCTCCGCATCGTCCGCGCCCGTCGCCCGGGCCCGCTCTGCGGTAGAAACGAGATTGCGGAAATGCGAACGCAGCTGGATGATCCAGAGGCTGCAGGTGATTTTGCCGGAGTTGAGCGTCAGGTCGCCGAGCGCGCCGGTGATGCCCCTGCCGGCCGCCGCACCCCGTTCGCCGCCGATGGCCGCGGCGGTAGCCGAGTTGTAGAGCGCGTCGCCGGCATTCTGCACTTGTTCATCCAGGCCCATCTCGGACAGGGTTTCGCCGACCAGGCCCGCCTGCGCCTCGCCAAGGCAGAAGAACAGGACAGCCACCGCGAGAAACCATCTGCGACACGAATTCAGGGTGTTGCGCATGATGCCCTCCTTTGCGTTATTGTTTTACGCGGCGCCATGGCGGAACCGTCACGCATGGCAGCACAGAGCGAACACATATTACTCCGATGAATAACCGCTGGCTCGTCGTCGCCAACCCCATCTCCGGCCAGGGCCGGGCGATGCACCATCGCCACGAGATCGAGGCCGTGCTGCAGCGGCACGGCCTCGCCTTCGACTTCGTCATCAGCGAGCATCCGGGGCATGCGGTCGAGCTCGTCGCGCGCGCCATCGAGGGCGGCTGCCGGCAGATACTCGCCGTCGGCGGCGACGGCACGGTCAACGAGTGCGCCAACGGCATCTTCCGCCAGCAGGTCGCGACGACGACGGAGATCACGCTCGGCGTCATGCCGATCGGCACCGGCAACGACTGGGCGCGCACCCACCGCATTCCCAAGGATTACGTCGCAGTCGCCGCGCTGATGGCGAGCGGCGCGAGCCGCCTGCAGGATGTCGGCGTCGCCACGTTCGGCAATGGCCGCGCGCGGCATTTCATCAACGTCGCCGGCCTCGGCTTCGACGCGCATGTCGTCGAGGCCCTGCCCGACCGCACACTCGGGCCGCTGGCCTATCTGGTCGGTCTGGCGAAGGGCCTGCTCGGCTACCGCGCCGTGTCACTGGGACTGACTTTCGCCGAACGGCGCATCGACGCCCGTGCCTTCGTGCTGTTCTTCGCCATTGGCCGCTACTGCGGCAGCGGCATGAACGTGGCGCCAAAGGCCGAGATCGACGACGGCCTCTTCGACATCACCCTGATCCAGGATCTCTCGCGCTGGGAAGTGCTGAAAAGCCTGCGCCGCCTGTTCGACGGCACGCTGCTCACACATCCGAAGGTGCTGGCATTGCGCGAGGCGGAAGGCGCCGTGGAAGCGGCGGCGACGCAGCCCGTCGAGGCCGACGGCGAACTGATCGGCCACGCGCCGGTGCGCTTCTCGATCCTGCCGCGCACGTTGCGCGTGGTCGCCCCGCCGGAATAATTCCCTTCCGCGCGTCATATGGTGCTACACTGCGCCCCGCGTTGGCCATCCATCAGTCAGCTTGCCGCGCGCCGCGTAACTCCCATTCGCGTTTTATCCTCCCAACGAGATCCTGCCCAGACTGATCGCCGCCAAGGCGAGGCTGATCCAGGAACACAAACATGAGTTTTAGCTCCGACGCCACGCCCGCGGGCGGGCATGAGTCTTCACTGAATCTGCGATTTACCGAACTCGGCCTGCGCGCCGAGATTCTTCGCGCCATTGCCGAAGAAGGCTACACCGAGCCGACGCCGATCCAGGCCAAGGCGATTCCCGTCGTGCTCGCCGGCCGCGACCTGATGGCCGCCGCCCAGACCGGCACCGGCAAGACCGCCGGCTTCACCCTGCCCATTCTGCAATTGCTCAGCACGAAGCCGGCCGCCGCCCGCGGCAAGCCGCGCGTGCTGGTGCTGACGCCAACGCGCGAACTCGCTGCCCAGGTCGAGGAAAGCGTGCGCACCTACGGCCATTTCCTGCCGCTGAAAACCGCGCTGGTGTTCGGCGGCGTCGGCATCGGACCGCAGATCAAGGCGCTGAAGGGCGGCGTCGACATCCTCGTCGCCACGCCCGGCCGCCTGCTCGACCACGTCGGCCAGCGCACCGTCGACCTGTCGGGCATCGAGATCCTCGTCCTCGACGAAGCCGACCGCATGCTCGACATGGGCTTCATCCACGACATCAGGAAGGTTCTCGCGCTGGTGCCGAAGCAGAAGCAGACGCTGCTCTTCTCCGCCACTTTCTCCGACGATATCCGCGGCCTCGCCAACGGGCTGCTGCGCGACCCGCAACTGGTCGAAGTGGCGCCGCGCAATGCCACCGCCGATCTGGTGACCCAGCGCGTCTATCCCGTCGACAAGGCGAAAAAGCGCGACCTGCTGATCAAGCTGATCGACGACCACCACTGGCACCAGGTGCTGGTGTTCATGCGCACCAAGCACGGCGCCAACACGCTCGCCGAAAAGCTCAACAAGGCCGACATCAGCGCCGCTGCCATCCACGGCAACAAGAGCCAGGGCGCGCGTACGCGGGCGCTGGCCGACTTCAAGAGCATGAAGCTGAACGTGCTGGTCGCCACCGACATCGCCGCGCGCGGCCTCGACATCGACCAATTGCCGCACGTGGTGAACTTCGAACTGCCCAACGTGCCGGAAGACTACGTGCACCGCATCGGCCGCACCGGCCGCGCCGGCAGCTCGGGCCACGCCGTGTCGCTGGTGTGCGTCGACGAGCTCGGCCTGCTGCGCGACATCGAGCGCCTGCTGAAAAAACAGATCGAGAAGGTGGTACTGCCCGGCTTCGAACCCGATCCGAGCATCCGCGCCGAGCCGATCGAGAACGGCAAGCGCGGCCAGGGGCAACGCTCGGGCAGCCCGCGCGGCGGCAGCCGCCAGGGGAATGCGCCGAGGGGCGCGCCGCCCCGACCGGGTAAGCCGGCGCGCGGCAATGCCTCGCGCGGCAACGCCGCCCAACATCACTCCGGCTCGCGGGGCCGCTGAAATGAAAAAAGGCCGGCGCAAGCCAGCCTTTTTCGTGGCGCCCGATTACTGGACGTTAAGCATCTTCATGGCCTTGCCCAGCGCGTCCACCGATTCCTGGTGCTTGCCGGCCTTGTGCAGCGTCTCGCCTTCGGCACGCAGCTTCTTCACTTCGGCCATCTGGTCGGCGGAAAGCTTCGGGTTCTTGCCCATCGCCTCGTCGATCTTCTTCATGTCCATCGGGCAATGGAAGGCGAAGGCCTGGGTGCTGGCCAGGGCGAGGCCGCCCAGCAATGCGAACGTTGTGATTTTCATATTATTTCCTCTCTCTGTGGGTCCCGGCGGAGCCGGTACCTTCTCAGGATAGCCAAAAGGTCTTAAAGTGCAAGCAGGATGCATGGAAACCATGCTCCCATCAGTGGCAAACTGCCCATGACTACGCAAGCATCGACGCCCATCACGATCCGCACGCTCGCCGCCGGCGAGCGGGAGGCCGTCGAGCGCTTCTTCCTGGAAGAGCTGGACGACATCGCACTTTACTGGCGCTTCTTCCGCACCATGACGCCGATGACCGTGCACGCCTACGTGGCGCAGATGCGCTTCGACAATGGCTGCATCGTCTTCGGCGCCTTCTACGGCGAGCGCCTGGTCGGCGTGGCCGAGCTCTCCGCCATTCCGGGCAGCGAGATGTGCGCGGAGAACCGCCCCGGCGCGCTGTCCTGCGCTGAGCTGGGCATCGCCGTCTCCAACCTGTTGCGCCACAAGGGCGTCGGCCGCGCCCTGCTCGACTATCTCCTGGGGCAGGCGTGGACGCGCGGCCTGAAGCGCATCCAGCTCTCCAGCCTGCGCGACAACCGGCCCATGCTGGCGCTGGCCGAGCGTCTCGGCTTCAAGGCGTTGCGGGAAGAATCGGGCGAGATCATCATGCAGGCGTTGCGCCCGGCCGACTGGCCGCAGGCCGTTCCCCTGCAGCCTCAAGCCGCCATGGCAGCACCTGACCGCGAGGTCACCTGCACCGCAAAAGTGGTCAACGCACGCTGCAACTAAGCTTGGCTGCGCAGTATTTGAACTCGGGAATCTTGCCGAAGGGATCGAGCACCGGATTGGTCAGCAGGTTGGCCGCCGCCTCGACATAGCAGAAGGGCATGAACAGCGTGCCGCGCGCCAGCCCTGCATCGGCGCGCGCCCGCGCCGAAACCTTTCCCCGCCGCGTTTCCAGCACGACGAACTCGCCCGCCCGGCCGCCCAGCGCGGCCAGGTCGTCCGGGTTTACGTCGATATGCGCCGCCGGCTCCAGCGCGTCCAGCGCCGCCGAGCGGCGCGTCATGGCGCCGGTGTGCCAGTGCTCCAGCACGCGGCCGGTGATGAGCACGAAGGGATAGTCCGCATCCGGCAGCTCCGCCGCCGGCCTGAACTGCGCCGGCACGAACTTGCCGCGCCCGTCCGCCGTTGGAAAACGCTCCGTGAAGATCACCGGCTGCCCCGGGTCCGCCGCGTCCTTGCACGGATAGGTCACTGCGCCCTCGCGCTCCAGGCGCTCCCACGAAATGCCGGCGATCGACGGCATGGCGCGGCGCATCTCCTCGAACACCTCCTGCGGCCCGGCGTAATTCCAGTCGAGGCCGAGCCGGCGCGCCAGTTCCTGCACGATCCACAGGTCCTGCCGCGCCTCGCCCGGCGGTGAAATTGCCGCGCGGCCGAGCTGCACCGTGCGGTCGGTGTTGGTGAAGCTGCCGGTCTTTTCGGCGAAGACGGAGGCCGGCAGCACCACGTCGGCCAGCGCGGCGGTTTCGGTGAGGAAAATGTCCTGCACCACGAGATGCTCCAGCGAGGCCAGCCCGGCGCGCGCATGGGCGAGGTCGGGATCGGACATGGCCGGGTTCTCGCCCATGACGTACATACCCCCGATCTCGCCGCGACTCGCCGCGTCGAGGATCTCCACCACGGTGAGCCCCGGCTTCGGATCGAGCGCCGCGTCCCACAGCTTTTCGAAGCGCGCGCGCACCGTCTCGTCGGCGACGCGGCCGTAGTCGGGCAGCATCATCGGGATGAGGCCGGCATCCGAGGCGCCCTGCACGTTGTTCTGCCCACGCAGCGGATGCAGGCCGGTGCCGGGCCGGCCGATCTGGCCGGTCATCAGCGCCAGGGCGATGAGGCAACGCACGTTGTCGGTGCCGTGCGTGTGCTGCGAGACGCCCATGCCCCAGAAGATCATCGCCGCGCGCGCCCTGGAATAGGTGCGCGCCACGGCGCGGATCGTCTCCGCATCGATGCCGCAGATGGGCGCCATCGCCTCGGGCGTCGCAGCCAGGATATTCTCGCGGAAAGCGTCGAAGCCTTCCGTGCGTTCTGCGATGAAGGCTTCGTTCACCAGCCCCTCGGTCACGATGACGTTCGCGATGGCGTTGAGCAGCGCCACGTCGCTGTCCGGCTTGAACTGCAGAGCGTGAGTAGCATGGCGCGCGAGTTCGGTTTCGCGCGGGTCCATGACGATCAGGGTCGCGCCCCGCTCCACGGCGTTCTTCATCCAGGTCGCCGCCACCGGGTGGTTCACCGTCGGGTTGGCGCCGATGACGACGATCACGTCGGCGTGCTGCACGTCGGCAACGGGATTCGACACCGCGCCCGAGCCGAGGCCCTCGAGCAGCGCCGCCACGCTCGATGCATGGCACAACCGCGTGCAGTGGTCGACGTTGTTCGTGCCGAAGCCGGTGCGCACCAGCTTCTGGAAGAGGTAGGCCTCCTCGTTCGACCCCTTCGCCGAACCGAAGCCGGCCAATGCGTATTTGCCGTCGCGGGCGAGGATGCGTTTCAAGCCGCTCGCCGCGAAGTCGAGCGCCTCCTCCCAGCTCGCCGCGCGAAAATCCGCCAAGGTGTTGTCGACCGACTTTTTCGTGCCGGACTTGCGGATCAGCGGTTGGGTCAGGCGTTGCGGATGGCGCGCATAGTCGTAGCCATAGCGGCCCTTGACGCACAGCCGCCCATGGTTGGCCGGGCCGTCGCGACCGTCGACGCCGATGATTGAGCCGCCGCGCACGCGGTACGTCACCTGGCAGCCGACGCCGCAGTAGGGGCAGAGGGAGTCGACGCTCGTTTCGGCGGCGGCGTTTTCCTTCGGCAGCAGCGCCCCGGTCGGGCAAACCGCCACGCATTCGCCGCAGCCGACGCAGCTGCTCCTGCCCATCGGATCATTGAAGTCGAAGACGATCTCGCCGCGTCCGGCGTAGCCGATAACGTCGTTCACCTGGATCTCGCGGCAGGCACGCAGGCAGCGCGTGCACTGGATGCAGGCATCGAGCCGCACGGCGATGGCCGGGTGCGAGGCGTCCGCTTCAGGCTGCGCGCGGCGCGGGAGGCGCGGCGCGCCGAGGTTCATCCTCCTTGCCCAGGCATCCAGTTCAGAATCGGCGCGCACCGCTTCGGCCGGCATCTCGGAAGCAAGCAGCTCCAGCACCATCTTCTGCGCCGCCACGGCGCGCGCGCTCTGCGCCTGCACCTGCATGCCGTCTTTCGGCGCCCGGCAGCACGACGGCGCCAGCGCGCGCTCGCCGGCGATCTCCACCACGCAGGCACGGCAGTTGCCGTCGGCGCGCAAGCCGTCCTTCCAGCAGAGGTGCGGGATGTCGACGCCGTGGCGCTGCGCCGCCTGCAGGAGGCTCTCGCCTGCGCGCGCCTCGACCTCGCGGCCGTCGAGGCTGAAACGGATCGCGTCACTCATTGAAACCGCCCCTGACCGCTCTCAACACAGAGATCGCAGAGGCACAGAGAACACAGAGAAATGCACAAGGTTTCCATTTTCAGATTTTCCTCTGTGCTCTCTGTGTCTCAGTGTCCTCTGTGTCGAAAGAGCTTTGCAGTTCATGTCCAAAATACCGCAGCACCGACAGCAGCGGATTCGGCGCCGCCTGGCCGAGGCCGCAAATCGAGGCGTCCTGCATGGTCTGCGCCAGCTCTCCGAGCAGGCCGGTGTCCCACTTATCGCGCGCCATCAACTCGGCCGCCTTCTGCGTGCCGACGCGGCAGGGCGTGCACTTGCCGCAGGATTCGTGGGCGAAGAAGCGCATGGCGTTGAGCGCCGCGGCGCGCGCGCTGTCCTGCTGCGACAGCACGATGATCGCCGCCGAGCCGATGAAGCAGCCGTGCTCTTGCAGGGTATCGAAGTCCAGCGGCACATTGGCCAGTGAAGCCGGCAGGATGCCGCCCGAGGCGCCGCCGGGCAGGTAGGCATAGAGTTCGTGGCCCGGCAGCATGCCGCCGCAGAATTCGTCGATGAGTTCGCGCAGCGTGATGCCGGCCGGCGCCAGATGCACGCCCGGCTTCGCCACCCGCCCGCTCACCGAGAAGGAACGCAGGCCCTTGCGGCCGTGGCGGCCCTGGGAGGCGAACCAGTCGGCGCCGCGCTCGACGATCTCGCGCACCCAGTACAGCGTTTCCATATTGTGTTCGAGCGTCGGCCGGCCGAACAGGCCGACCTCCGCCACGAAGGGCGGTCGCAGGCGCGGCTGGCCGCGCTTGCCCTCGATGGACTCGATCATGGCCGATTCCTCGCCGCAGACGTAGGCGCCGGCGCCACGCCGCAGCTCGATCTCCGGCGCACCCGGGAAGGCAGCACGCAGGGCATCGAGTTCTTCGCCCAGCAGCGCGCGCAGGCCGGCGTATTCGTCGCGCAGGTAGATGTAGATTTTCTCTATCCCCACCGCCCAGGCGGCGATCAGCATGCCTTCGAGGAAGCGGTGCGGCTCGCGCTCCAGGTAGAAGCGGTCCTTGAAGGTGCCCGGCTCGCCCTCGTCGATGTTCACCGCCATCAGGCGCGGTTCAGGCATGCCGCGCACGACGCGCCACTTGCGCCCGGCCGGGAAGCCGGCGCCGCCGAGGCCGCGCAATCCGGCATGTTCCAGCGCGACGATGACGCCCTCCGCACTGCGGCGGCCGGCCACGCAATCCGCGTAGAGTTGATAACCGCCCGCGGCGCGGTAGTCTTCGAGCCGCCGCGCGCCCTCCGGCAGCGGCGCCTCGGTCGCGCCGGCCTCGATGGCATAGCGCACGGCATGGACGTCGGCTTCCTCGACCGGGTTCTGCCCCACCACCGCCACCGGCGCGCATTCGCAGCGGCCGACGCAGGGCACGCGCTGCACGCGCACGCCGTCTCCCAGGGACTGACTTATTTCCGCAATGAGCTGCTCGGCTCCGGCCATGGCGCAGGCGACGGAATCGCACACCCGCACCGTCAGCGGCGGCGGTGCCTCGCCGGCGCGCACGACGTCGAAGTGGTGGTAGAAGGTCGCGACCTCGTAGACCTCGGCGCGCGACAACTTCATCAGCTGCGCCAGGGCGGCCAGGCGCTCGGCGTCGATGCAGCCGTGCGCGTCCTGGATGCGGTGCAGGCATTCGATCAGCAGGTCGCGGCGCGGCGCGGCGCCGACGACGCTGCGGACTTCTTCCAGCACTGCGGCGGGAACGGGTCGGACATGGCGGCGGGACATGCGGAGATTGTGCAGGATTGCCCGGGCTTCAACAATCCCACGCGCCTCAGGGACAACCACCATGCCACTAGGTAATCATCCCGATTGTCCCTGCGCGGCGCGCGGTTTAAGTTTGCCGAGGAATCCCGTTCGCAACACATCCCGCCAAAAAGGAGAACGACTCATGGGCAACGCCTTCACGATACATCCCTCGATCGAGGCCGGCAGCAAGCCGGCGGCGCCTGGCTTTGCCGGGGGCAAGCTGACCTGCAAGTGCCCCACCGACAAGGTCGAAGTGACCATCGGCGCGCAGACCGCGCACAACCACGCCTGCGGCTGCAGCAAGTGCTGGAAGCCGGCCGGCGCGCTGTTCTCGCAGGTCGCCGTCGTCTCGCGCGACAAGGTTCAGGTCACGGCGCATCCGGAAAAGCTGAAGGTCGTCGACGCCAGCGCCGTCATCCAGCGCCATGCCTGCAGCGGCTGCGGCGTGCACATGTACGGCCGCATCGAGAACAAGGCGCATCCGTTCTACGGCCTTGATTTCGTGCATACCGAGCTGTCGGACGCCAGCGGCTGGTCGCCGCCGGAATTCGCCGCCTTCGTGTCGTCCATCATCGAAACCGGCACCGACCCGGAGCAGATGTCGGCGGTGCGCGCGCGCCTGAAGGCGCTCGGGCTGGAGCCCTACGACTGCCTGTCGCCGGCGCTGATGGACGCCATTTCCACGCACGTCGCGAAGAGCAGGAAGGCGGCCTGACATCCATCCCCCTCTCCCGCTGGCGGGAGAGGGCTGGGGAGAGGGGGTGTATTTTTGCCTCTCCCCGGCGGGGAGAGGGGATTGGTTTTACTGCTGCAGCACGCTTTCCCCGGCAGACCGGCGCACGGCGAGTGCGTTGGCGTGGAACCTGAGGTGCTCCTCGATGAAGGTGGCGATGAAGAAGTAGCTGTGGTCGTAGCCCTCGCGCAGGCGCAGGTCGAGCGGGACGCCGGCCGTCGCGCAGGCTTCGCCCAGCAGCTCCGGCTTGAGCTGGGTGTCGAGAAACTGGTCCTTGGTGCCCTGGTCGATCAGCAGGGTCGGCCCCGGCCAGCCGCGTGACTCGATCAGGGCGGTGGCGTCGTACTGGCGCCAGGCGTCGCGGTCCTCGCCGAGATAGCCGGCGAGCGCCTTCTCGCCCCAGGGGCAGCGCATCGGCGAGGCGATCGGCGCGAAGGCCGACACCGACTTGAAGCGCTGCGGATTGCGCAGCGCCAGCACCAGCGCACCGTGGCCGCCCATGGAGTGGCCGAAGATGCCGGCCCGTGCCGGATCGACGGCAAAATTCGCGGCGACCAGCCAGGGCAGCTCCTCCGTCAGGTAGGAATACATGCGGTAGTGCTTGCGCCACGGCTCCTGCGTCGCGTCGACGTAGAAGCCGGCGCCCTTGCCGAAGTCGTAGCTCGCCGCATCGTCGGGCACGCCCTCGCCGCGCGGACTGGTGTCCGGCGCGACGATGGCGATGCCGAGTTCCGCCGCCATCCGCTGCGCCCCCGCCTTGACGATGAAGTTCTCCTCGGTGCAGGTCAGGCCCGACAGCCAGTAGAGCACCGGCACCAGGCCATCCTTCGCCTGCGGCGGCAGGAACAGGCCGAAGCGCATGGTGCAGCCGGTCTCGGGCGAGGCGTGGCTGTAGACGCCCTGCACGCCGCCGAAGCACTGGTTCTGCGAGACGGTGGTCAGCGTCATGGGGCCATGCTCAGAAGGTGACGACCGAGCGGATCGACTTGCCCTCGTGCATCAGGTCGAAGGCCTCGTTGATGCGCTCCAGCGGCATGACATGGGTGATCAGGTCGTCGATGTTGATCTTGCCCTCCATGTACCAGTCGACGATCTTCGGCACGTCGGTGCGGCCGCGCGCGCCGCCGAAGGCCGAGCCCTGCCAGACGCGGCCGGTGACGAGCTGGA
>Ga0209476_10000811_pt1 | contig 21483 bp, 21 predicted proteins | sample KloWWTrecipitate_FD_187179 | JGI IMG/M metagenome (GOLD analysis project Ga0209476, IMG submission 187179) | Active sludge microbial communities from Klosterneuburg, Austria, studying microevolution and ecology of nitrifiers - Klosterneuburg... | ecosystem: Engineered > WWTP > Aerobic digester... | reverse complement strand
AAGCGCTGCAGGGTCGGGTGGTGCGCAATTGCGGCGACGTCGTCATCGCTGAGTTGCACCATCCGCTGAAGCTGCAGCTCCTCAAGGGCGGGAGCCGAAACCAGCGGCTGGATCGACGAGAGGCCCTTCATCGATCCAAGCTCGAGACGAACCAAGCCCGACAGAGTCGTCGCTGAGGGAAGTTCCTGGACCTGGGGCAGGCCGTAGAGGCTGAGCAACTCGAGGCTCGTCAAGGACTCGATGGCGTGCAGGTCCCGCATTCCTCGAATCTGGTTGACCACCAGCACTCGCAGTGCCGTGCATCCACCGACGATGTCGATGTCGTGACCCGATCCGCCGCGGATATCGAGGAGCTCAAGGTTCGGGAGGCGACTGATGAGGCCGGCAGGTTGTGGAACGGCCCACAAGGTCAGTCGCCGCACGTCCTGCAGCCACTCCGCGTCTGAGTCCCTCAGGGTGGCGTGGTCGATCCACACGTCGTGCGGCGACCGCCACTTGGCCACCTCTGCGGCGACTCGCTGCTGACTCATTCCCCCATAGTGGAGGACGCCCACGAACACTCACCAGTTGCGGCAGAAGAGTGCGTTTCCTCATGCCTTCCACGGGAGCCGGCGTCGGAGCTCGTCATGCTCCGGACGCATGCCGCGCACCTTCATCGCCCGCACCGATCGGAGCTTCGGCAGATCGAGCAGCGGGCTGTAGTCGAGGTCGTCGACCACGACCGTGTGCAAGAGAACCTTCTCCAGGTCCTGCAGCTCGCGCAGGAATCCAATGGTCGCGATGTGACCGTTGCGCGAGGACATCCAGGCTCCACCGATCTCGAGATCGGCCAAGCGGTGCAAGGTCGCCAACGGCGACGGGTCCTCGATCGTGCGAAAGCCCTCCAGCGCCAGCAGCCGCAAGTTGTGAAGAGCCGCCACAGGCCCCACGTCGGTCACCGCGGAGGCGCCGCGTCGTTCCAAGTGGCGCAGGCCTGACATCGACCGAAGCGGACTCAAGTCCGCGTAATCGCCCCACTTCACGACAAGTCGAGTCAGCTGTGGCTGACCGGCCAAGGCCGCGAACAGGCGCTTCGGGGTCCGGGTCGTGAATCGCAGTTCAGTCAACGGCGTGCGACTGCTCAGAAGTTCGACCCACTCATCAACGACACGCCGGGCTCGGCTGGAGGTGAACTCGGTCCCAAGCTGGGTGCAAGAGACGGCAATGGCCCGCTGGCCCCTGTACTCCGACACCTCGGTGAGCATCGGGACTGCGGCTGCTCGAAGCACAAGGATCAGCGTAGGGGGCACGCTCGTATTCGCCCACCGCGGCATGAGCGTGCGTTCGCCATTCGACAGAGCGGCCGCGCTAGGTGGCCTGTGGCACGCCAATACAGCGCGTGCCAGGCACTACCGAAGCGATGGGTGCCCGCACCCGCCGCAAATCATCTGCGGATTTCAACAGCGCCTGCGGCTTTGGGGCGATACCGTACAGATCATGCTGTTGATGGGCCTACTTACTCCCGCCCTCCGGATCGGGAGCATCATTGCAGCTCTAGTCTTGCTCTTTACGGGGAACTATCCGTGGCTATTGGCTTGCACCGCCGCGTTCATCGCCTCGTTCTTCACGATGAGCCTTGGAAATGCTGGTCTTAGCGCAAGCATCCATCGCAAAGCCGCAGAGGCCGCCGCGCCCTACGGTCGCACCGTGCCACCTGAGGTGGTTCGTTCGCTCTGGGCACGCGACAACTCAGAATTCATGCTACTCGCGGAGCGGTACAAGGCCGACCACCCAGACATCTTCGTGAACCTCAAAATCCGATGCTTTCACGAGGCATGCGCAGCTTGGGCCCGTGGGGAGCTCTAGCCTCGGACCAAAGTGCCTGTCCCGCAACGAGATACTTGACTTGCGATGGTTAAAGAATCCGCGGCTGGAAGGCACCTGGCAAGTGAAGAGTGCGACGTGGTCGAGTGGTCTGCGCGTGTCCGGGGACGGCACCGGCGTGGTGGCTCACGCGGGCAGCGCGGCGGTGCGGATGCTGGCGGACCGGGTCGGCCTGACCGGGCATCTATCCACGGCCCTGGCCAGGCGGGGTTTCATCCCCGGTCATGACCGTGGCAGGGTCCTGGTCGACCTGGCCACGATGGTCACCGCCGGTGGGGAAGCCATCGGCGATATCGACACGTTGCGCCACCAGCAGAGGGTGCTGGGCCCGGTCGCGTCACCACCGACGGCGTGGCGGGCGTTGGACGAGCTGACCCGGCGGCGTTGAAGCGGGTCGCTGCGGCGAGGGCGAAGACGCGGGCCAGGGTGTGGGACCTGATCCCGCAGGGTGTGCCCGCCTCGAGCGTGGCTGGGACGGCCCTGCCCGCCGATGTGATCGTGCTGGATGTGGACGCCACGATCGTGCGGGTGCACTCGGAGAAGGAGAACGCGGCAGCGAGGTTCAAACGCACCTACGGGTACCACCCGTTGGCGGTGTGGTGCGATAATACCCAAGACTTCCGGATCGCCGTTTGTCAGCCGATGGCCAAGCCTGCCGTAGCAGGTCCGGATGGACGGCCGATACCGCGTCGCGTCGCTTGTACTAGCCTCAGTCGCTGACCGACCGATCGAAGGGATTTCGATGGAAGAGAGCGCGCCCGACTGGTTCTGGGTTCTCGTCATTAGCGTGATGCCCGCCACCATGCTGCTGTTGTGGATTCTGAGCTCGTTACCCCTGTCGGACGGTGCCTTGACGTGGCTTGCCAAGAACGGCTTCGCCTATATCTTCATTGCTTCGGGTGTCGTCACCGGACTCCTTCTCTGGTACGGATCGAACAAGTACCAGTAGTAATCTGCAACCGCTATTCGGCACGATCGCCTTCCCTCTCCGCGGCAAGAGCGGACGCTTCGTGCGCCATGTCGACTTAGTCGCGCCGCGCGCATCGCGGCAACGGGGAACGCGCGCTCACCGCCCTCTCGACGCGCCTCGGTCACTCGAGGGTCGCCGCAATGACGACGGACACCAAAAGGGCGACCAGCAACACGGCTAGGTAGAGCCGCCCAAGTCCCGAGTCGAAGAGACGATCCCAACCACTGCGAGGGTCGCGCCTTCTGGCATTGACGCGCGGGACCACGATAGTTACGAGCGCCAAGCCGCCCAAGAATAAGAGAACCGGGAAGACTGCGTCTCTCATGTAGCCGAGCCTCGCACGTTCACCCGAAATGCCCCATCGCGTCGGAAAGTTGAGCGTGATCTCGCACATCCGACTGTCGCCCCATCTGCGGCAGAAGAGGAAACCCGACCGTGCTGTTGCGAAGTGGCCACCGCATCTGGATCCTGCCCTTGTGGACGACGCAGAGGAGGTCTGGAACCGAGCAACGACTGGCGGAGGCACGAGCCCGGGTGAAGGCGACGCAGCCCTGTCAGCTGCCTTGGCGTTCCACAGCCTTGCCATGAACGGCGGCGTGCTGCACGCCTACGAGGTTCTGACGGCAGAAGAGCTGGGACGAGCTCGGGACGGGTTCGCGTGGTTGGCGCTCACCGACGTCGCGGCGTACCTGGAGGCCACCGCGCAACAGATCGAAACAACCAACTGGGACGATGAAGCTGCCGTTGACACCCTCGAGGCGAGTGCGGGCGATGGGTACCAAGCACTCCTTCCCGACGATGCAACCTTGGAGAGCGCGTTTCGGAGTCGGCTCGCCGAACACCCAGAGGCGTTCCACGCCCTCTGACAGGCGCACGGCAGGCGGCAGAAGAGGGCACTGCAAAAGTGCTGTCGCTAGTGTCCAAACATGACTGCCTTGCTCGGAGGAGCCGCCAACCCGCTCGGAGCCGTCGTGCAGTTCATCCACGCCCCGATCGGCGGCGTGGCCGACGCGGTCGCACCGCGATTCACCGCCAGCCCCGCGAATGCCGGCCTGATGGACGCGCTCAGCCTGCTGCTGCCCTTCGAGAGCCCATGGTCGCGAATCCTGCTCGCCCCGTGTGGCGACTGGACGGCGCTTGTCAACAACGGGCTGTACGGCGGCGACTCAACCGCTCCTGGACCTGCGATCAGCCGCGCGCTGAACGTTGAGTGCGTCGTGGCCAGCGCTGTCCCACGTTATGGGCCCGGTCACGAGCAGACACAGCTGGAGGTCTTCGGCCCTGCGGGTGAGCCTCCGTTGATGTACATCCGCTCACTCTCGGCCACGGCCACCGACGGGCGATGGGAGTGGTACGCGTCGGGAACGCCGTTCGAGTTCGAGGCCACCGAGCGTTACACCCGCCGGCGCAAGCGCGACCGCTTCGATCGCGAGTTGCTCTTGGACTACCTCGAGCACTCAGGCATCCCGGCACGCACGGACACCGCGTACGGGCCGGCAATCCTGCTCCAGGAGCGCGCACAGTACGAGCGACGCAACATGACACTGGAGGAGGCCCGCGCCGACTTCAGGTAGTGCCCGCTCATCGGCTAATCGCCAAGGTCACTATCCGCGGCAAGAGCGGATCGGGAAGGCCGCTCGCGAGCGAACGCGACTGCCCGACCGACCGGTTGACGCGACTGGCCAGCAGCACCCCTGGAGAGGCGTCACCCATTGACTCGCTACCGTGGCTGCCCATGGGGACCAAGTCCGCATTCGTGTTTCACGACACCCGCTGGCTCGTGGCCGAACCCGAGGGTTGGTACCGCCGCGAGTTCCTGACCGAAGAGGAGATGTTTGAACCCATCTGGTCCTTGACCACGGGGTCGGGGCTGACGGTGGCCGCTACCGTCGGACAGCTTGTAATCATCGACTTCGAGAGCTGGCCAGCAGCGCGGGGTGCCGACGACAGCGCCACCTCGACGACGACGTTTCTGGAGACGTCCATCGCCGCAATGCGTGCGCGCGTTCAGATAGCCAACGCGCTCGCGCTGGCCATACATTCGGCAACCGTCACGGTGCAGAATCTCTCAACTGGTGGGTTCCGCATCACCCACGAGCAGTTGCTGCACTTCCATTCTTCGGGCAACGGCATTTCAAATAGCAGCCAGTTCTCTCGGCTTCCTGGCCGCGGTGTACTAATGCCGCGCCACAGATCCGGCGTGATCGCTAGCGAGGTTCTGCAACGGGCGTGTGAAATTCTGGATGAGGTCGTCACTCACGAAGATGAGCGCACGCTGGACCTTGTGGAGCTGCTCAATACGAGTCTCGTCGCCTGCCGCGGGCACGACTTTGACTTGGCCACCGTTGCGGCTTGGTCGATTTGCGAAGCCGTCCTCGGCACGGCCTTGAACCGCTACACCCGGGAGCACGCACGCGCACACGATCTTCTCGTTAACCGTGCGCGGCGAGACCAATGGGACGCCCTCAATGCAGCAACAACCACAGAGATCCTCAGCTTGGCTGGCGTTCTATCCTCCGATCTGGACCAACGCTTGCGCTCCACACGAGTCGCCCGCAACAAGTGGATTCACGCGGGAACCCCCGTCAGTTACCGGGTCGCCACGGACGCCGTTCAACTGGCGGCCGACATGCTCGCCCGCTTTGGGTGGCCGTGCATCACAGTCTCTCCATCGGTCAGGGTGCAAGGGCTGGAAATCTGACAGAACCCAGCACCGGACCGCTTCGCGTCTCCGGCCACGCCAGCGTGGTCTGCCCTGAAGCAGCGAGCACACCGGCTGGCAGTGCCCCTCGTGTAGCCGACGAGGCGCACGCGTGTCGACGGCAACGCGCAGGCCCGGCCAGAGACAGCGTGTCGCTGCCTGCGCGTGACACCTCGCGTTGCGAAGCTCGGATGCCCAAGGCGGCATGACAGGAGCTCAGGCGTGGACCAGCCGATGTCTCCGACCACCCCTCGGTAGTCAGTGAGATGACCGCGGAGGGCCCTCCCGCGCCGTCACTCCTTCGAGGAGCCGGTCAACCTACCTGGGGCACATAGGCTGCCTGCATGGCGGCCTTCGATGGGATCCCGTTACTAGGTCCCGCAGGCACCGGTGGGGCTGTTCTATACCTGCGGCGCCGACCCACAGAAGGCGGTATAGCCCGCCTTGAAGACGGCGTCGAGGTCGAGATTCGCGAGGGCGTGTTGGCCGCTGTCGTGCGGGGCGTGCCAGGGTCGGATTTCGACACCGTCATGGGTCAGGCCCCAGAACTCCTCAACCGAGGGCTCGACGTCTTCGCGCTGACCGGACTTCAAGCCGCCTCCCTCGACGAAACTGCCTCTATCCGGATCGGATGGTGGGGACCCGAAGGGGAGAGAGTGGTGAGGCTCTGGGGTCGACTCGATGCTGTCTTCTCTATGAGGGCCACCGCGGTCGTCCGAAACCCCGACGGCACGATCAAGACGGACCCCGAACCGGAGAGTTCGTGCCTTGGCAGGAAAGCATGCGCTACTACAGGATGTCACAAGTCACCGACGACCTCTTCGATGCCTTCCGCAACATCTATCTTGCGCTCGAGTCGATCCTCAGCGCCCTCGAGCCCATCCAGCTAGGCCCGAATGGACGTGCTGTCGAGTCTGAGGAGACCTGGTTCAAACGGGCGCTGTCCCTCGTCGCGAAGGACGTTGACCTCAGCACCTTTTCTCCCGGCGGTAGCGGCAATCACGTCCATGACATTTACGACGAGTTGCACAACCGCGTCCGGAACCGGGTGTTTCACGCCAAAGACGGACTACAGCCGCTCCTCCCTCAAAGCCTGGAGAGTCGCGCTCATGTCAGTGAGGCGAAGGAGCGCTACTCCGCCCTGTACCTCGAGATCGCCGGCGGATACTTCGGCGCGCCCCTGGTCACGGGATCCATACGCCTGTCGACTGCCGCCATGGAGAGTATGCGCGAGGCCGCTCTCAGCCGAGGCCCAAGCATCGGCTTCACGCCAGACACCACGCCGTTTGACAGCGCGCACGACCAGCTTTCACCCGGTGGCGAGCCGTGTGTCGTGGTCCCGACTACTGCGATCGATGACCCGCTGACCGCGGAAGGCTACGCAGCCGTGATGGGGCGCTCTCTTGTCTCGGACCATCCACCAGAGGTGACCGCCATTGGGCGGTACGGACTGCTGGGCACTGAGCCCTGATCCACCGATCGGTTAGCGGTCTGGGTGGGTCGTGACGCGCGAATGCCCCTGTGGGACGGCAGGATTGGACTTGCGACAGAACGATCCGACCGGCACCAAAGGGGCACTCGACAAGTGCAAGCATCGCACAAGGTTTCCGCTGTTTTCGATGACCCGAACCTGATCGGTTCGGCCGGGTTGGTGCCGGTGATGCGGCTGGCCGAGCGCGCTGGGCTGCACGCCCTGCTCCAGGGGCATCTGAGCGTGGCGAACCCGAACGCTGGGGTCAAAGCGACCGGGGTCATCGCCGGGATGCTCGCCGGCGCTGACAGCATCGACGACCTGGGGGTGCTGCGCCACGGCGGGATGACCAAGGTCTTCGCCGGGGTCAAGGCCCCGTCGACGTACGGCACGTTCCTGCGCTCGTTCACCTTCGGTCACGTGCGCCAGCTCGACGCGGTGCACTCACGCACCCTGGCCGGGCTCGCCGCTGTGGCACCGCGCCTGCTGGCGGGGACGCAGGCGATGGCGTTCGTCGACATCGACGACACCATCCGTGAGGTCCACGGCTACGCCAAGCAGGGCGCCGCGTACGGGTACTCCGGCATCAAGGGTCTGAACGCGCAGATCGCGGTGCTGTCCTCCCCGACGTGCGCGCCGGTGATCGCCGGGTCCCGGCTGCGCAAGGGCAACACGATCAGCGGGCGCGGCGCTGCCCGTCTGATCGGTGACGCCGTCGCGACCTCCCGCACGGCGGGGGCCACCGGTCAGGTGATGGTTCGCGCGGACTCGGGGTACTACCGCCGTGACGTGATCGCCGCGACCATCAAGGCCAAGGCGTGGTTCTCCGTCACCGCACGGATGAACCCCGCCGTGGTCAAGGCGATCGCCGCGATCCCCGACGACGCGTGGACTCACATCAAGTACCCGCGGGCGGTGTTCGACGAGGAGGAACAGCGGTGGGTCTCCGAGGCGCAGGTCGCGCAGATCCACTTCACCGCGTTCACGTCCTACCCCACCGACCAGCAGATCCCCTGCCGCCTGGTCGTGCGCCGTGTGGCCCGCCTGAACAAGGCCGCCGCGGCCCAGGGCCAGGGGGAGCTGTTCGACACCTGGCGCCACCACGCGTTCGTCACCAACTCCACCCTGAACGTCATCGACGCCGACGAAACCCACCGCGACCACGCGATCATCGAGCAGGTCCTCGCCGAACTGAAGTCCGGTCCTCTCGCTCACGCACCATCCGGGTCATTCGCCGCGAACAGTGCGTGGCTGACCCTGGGCTGCATCGCGTTCAACCTCCTGCGCGCCGCGGGCGCGGCCGCATCCGCCCGGCACGCCAAAGCAAGGTGGGCCACCCTGCGCACCCACCTGGTCACCGTCCCCGCCAGAGTCGCGTCCACCGCCCGACGACTCGTGCTCCACCTGCCCAAGGACTGGCCCTGGGCGCCGGACTGGGAAGACCTCTGGACCACCGCCACCACCTGACCACCCCGGCCGAACCAGCCCCGACCAGGAACCCCGACGTGGAAGAGCCGGACAGACCGGCTCATCCCTCATGCCCTCACACCGCGAGCCCGCCCCCGATGCTCGGGATCGTCACCCAGCAGGCTCGAGAATCAGCGTCGGTGGATCGAGGTTGAGCTCAAGCGGATAGCGTGGGAGGTCCAGCTCAGCAAAGGGGAATGATGGCGCCGGTCGGCTTCGAGGACAAGGTCGCGTTCGTCTGGAAGGTTGCGGACAAGCTCCGCGGGACGTTTAAGCCCCACGAGTACGGCTCAGTCATGCTCCCCCTCCTCGTGCTTCGTCGCATGGATGCCGTCCTCGCCCCCACCCGCGACGCCGTTCGCGCCAAGGCCCTCACCCTCACCGAGATCAACGCGGGCACCGACGAGCTGCTCAGGCGCGCATCCGGCCAGGGCTTCTACAACACCTCGCCCTACACGTTCGGCACCATGCTCAGCGACGACAAGAACATCGCCGCCAGCCTGCGCGACTTCATCGCCAAGCTCTCCCCCGGCGCCGGGCGCATCATCGAGGCGTACGAGTTCGACGGCCGCATTGAGCGGATGGATCGCGCAGGCATCCTCTACGCGGTCGTCGCCGACTTCGCCGACCTCGACCTCCGGCCGCAGGCAGTTAGCAACGAGGCGATGGGATACGTATTCGAGGAACTGCTGCGCAAGTTCTCGGAGATGAGCAACGAGACCGCCGGTGAGCACTACACCCCGCGCGAGGTCATCCGCCTCATGGTCGACCTCCTCGTCAGCGGCAACACCTCGCAGAGACTGACCGAGAACCCGGTCCCGGTGCGCACCGTCTACGACCCCGCGGCCGGCACCGGCGGCATGCTCATGTCCGCCATGGCCCGCATCAAGGAACTCAACGACCGCGCCATCGTGCAGGTCTACGGACAAGAGCTCAACGACGAGACGTGGGCCATCGCCCAGTCCGACCTGATCATGCAGGGCATCGACCCGGGCCGGATGCGCAACGGCAACACCCTCACCCAAGATGCCTTCGCCACCCAGAAGTTCGACTTCATCCTCGCGAACCCGCCGTACGGCGTGGACTGGAAGGCCTACGCCGCCCCCATCCGCGACGAGCGCCTTAAACTCGGCGAGCACGGCCGCTTCGGCGCCGGCCTTCCCCGCATCTCCGACGGCTCGTTCCTGTTCCTCCAGCACATGCTCAGCCACATGAAGCCCGAGGGTTCGCGGATCGGCATCGTGCTCTCCGGGTCGCCGCTGTTCTCCGGCCAGGCCGGGTCGGGCGAGTCCGAGATCCGCCGCTGGATCCTCGAGAACGACTGGCTCGAAGGCATCGTCGCCCTGCCCGACCAGATGTTCTACAACACCGGCATCTCCACCTACGTCTGGATCCTCACCAACGACAAGGCCCCCGAGGATGCCGGGCTGGTGCGCCTCATCGACGCCCGCGACCTTGGCACGAAGATGCGCAAGTCCCTCGGCGACAAGCGCAAGGAACTTACGCCCGCAGCCATCGACGAGGTCGTCAACCTCTACTTCGGTGCCCTCGCCGAGTCCGCAAGCGACTCCCGCGTCAAGGTCCTCCCCCGTGAGGCGTTCGGGTTCCAGCGCATCACCGTGGAACGTCCGCTGCGGCGCCGCTGGGAAGTCACGCCGGATGCCGTTGCCGCCGACCCGTACACGATCCTCACCTCGATAGTGGGGCAGCGTTTCGAGAACGAGAAGGCCCTGCTGGCCGAGGCTGTTGCCGCCGCGGGATCGACGCTTCTGACGGCAACGCAGAAGAAGGCGTTCGCCAAGGCTTGCGCCGTGGCCGACCCGGATGCCCCGGTCATCACCGGCAAGGGCGGGGCGATGGAGCCCGACCCGGATCTGCGCGACGCCGAGAACGTGCCCCTGCCCGACGGCTGGTTCAACCTCGATGATCATGCCCGGGAAACGGCGCTGATCGAGGTGGCTGAGCAGCACCTCGAAACGGAGATTCGCCCGTACGTGCCGGATGCCTGGGTTGACCACACCAAGACCAAGGTCGGCGTCGAGATCCCGTTCACACGTCAGTTCTACCTCTACACGCCACCGCGCCCCGTCAAGGAGATCGCCGCCGAGATTAAGGACCTCGAGACCCAGATCCAGTCCTGGATGAGCGGCCTCGGCTTGTGAAGACGGTCCCACTTCGGCGTCTCATCCACTCGCTTGACAATGGCTCGTGGGGCTTGGAGCCGGGCGAGTCAGACGTTGACGCCCTTTGCGTCCGGGCTGCAGATTTCGACTACAGGGCGCTCCGAGTGGACCTCGCCCGGTCCCCCCTGCGCAGCTTTGACGCGCGCACCTGGGCTCGCCTGCGTCTGGTCCCCGGCGACATCGTGCTTGAGAAATCCGGCGGTGGCGATGCGGCTCCAGTGGGCCGGGCAGTTCTCTATGGCGATCGTCTACCGGCCGTGACGTCGAACTTCGCGGCCCGGGTTCGAGCCGCGTCCACTGTCGATCCCCGGTATCTCGTGTACGTCCTGAGTTCCTTGTACAGCTCTGGAGCCACGGTCAGGTGCGTTAAGCAGACCACGGGAATCCAGAACCTCGACACGGAAGCATGGCTTCAGACACCCGCCGCGAGCCACTCACTCGACGTTCAGCGCCAGATAGCGGACTTCCTCGACGACCGCGTCGCCCGCATCGACCAGATCATCAGCGCCCGCCGCTCCCAGCAGTTGACGGTCGACGAGGCGTTTGCGGCTCAACGTCGCGTGGCGGTGGTTGGTCAGGGACCTCACGCGAAGGCGACGGGCCTTCCATGGGCCGAGCACTCCTCGGCTGATCGATCAGTGAGGCGCCTCTCGCAGGTTGCCCTAATGGGCACCGGGCACACGCCCAGCCGAAGCGAGCCCACCTACTGGGTCGACTGCGACATCCCTTGGCTGACCACCTCGGATGTGCACCGCTTTCGCCGAGACGAAGTCGACCGCCTTGGGCATACAACCATCCAGATCAGCAAACTCGGGCTCGCGAACAGTGCGGCCGTCCTCCATCCCGGTGGCACCGTCGCCTTGAGCCGGACCGCTTCGGCAGGCTTCTCGATCGTGATGGATCAGCCGATGGCCACCAGCCAAGACTTCGTGACGTGGACCTGCGGTCCAGAACTACGGGCAGACTTCCTACTGCATACGCTCCGAGTCATGCGGCCGTTCCTCCTCGGCAACCTGGCGACGGGGTCCACTCACAAGACCATCTACTTTCCAGATCTGATGGACCTTCGGGTCCTCATGCCGTCGCTGGATGCACAGGACTATGCCGTGCAGTCGGTGCAGGAGTCGGCCGCGCGTCGAAATGATGCGCTCAGGTCGTTGCGTCGGCAAGCCGAGTTGCTCATGGAGTACAAGCAGTCGCTCATCACCGCGGCGGTCACCGGAGAGCTCGACGTGACGACGGCCGGCAGCGGCATCCCCAGCAACGGAGCAGCCGACGCCTGAGCTTCGATCCACCGACGATCTCGGGGTCCGAGGCGAAGGGCGATCGCGCAGCAGGGGCCCGCAAGCGCTGGTGAGGGCGTCTGGCGTCAGGAACCCAAGGCACGCTTCTTCCGACGCCACGCTTCATAACCACTCAATAACAAACTTGAGGGACGGAACCTGCGCAACGATGCGTGGGTGAGGACAGAAGACGAGCGAGTGGTGACCCGCGTCGACGGAAGAATCAGGGTCGTGCTCCCTTCGGGCGCAGCACTTGATCCCTGTCCTGCCTGCACGCGCGCCATCAGCGCCGCTGGGGAACCGCGGACGGACTCGGCATCGGCGCCTGTATGGGCAGCCCGCTTGATGGAATGTTCGGAACACGACCTCGGCGAGCTAACTGCGCGGGGCGATAATTGGTCAGTCACCATCCTCGTGAGCGGCCCTCCGTGGATCGAGCCCGAAGCCACCTTGCACGAAGCCATCGGGTTCGTCGAGTTGAACCCCGACGAAGTTCCAGGATGGCTGCAACTCGCACTCCCGCACCTACGCGCGCTTCGAGAGGAATCCGATCCTGAAGTCGAAGAGTGGGCGGCGCGGTGGGCGCTGTGCGGAGTTGGCGAGGCCGGGGGCGCACAGTTCGAACAAGCCGGGCTAGGTCCGGCCGATGTCATACGGCTGCGAGCAGTGCTCGGCGACGATCAGATGCCGATGCCCAGGTCGCAGGAAGTCCCATGGCTGAACGCAGTGCGGGATGATCTAGGGCTGCATGCGAGAGACGTCGCTGAATGGCTACGAGCGGGCGTGGGACTGCCCGATGACCGGCCCACCGGCTTGCTGCCGGAGGAGGTCTTTCGTCTCCGCCTCGCCGGCGTGCCCCAGGTGGAGACCTGGGGCGGGGTTGCCGAAACTCTGTGCCCCAATGTCATCACGGCAGTGCATCAGTCGGGGCGTTCTCCTGACGACGTCACATCCCTAGCTCGGATCTACCAGGTGCGGTCTTGGCTTGAGGTCGGGGACTCGTGTTTGCACGACGTGGGTGGACAGTCCGAATGGGCTTGTGGTTGGGCAAGGGAGGACTCGGCCGAGATGGTAAGGACTATTGGCATGGGGGCAGATCTCGATTGGCGTGAACTGGCGGACTTGCTCACCGCCGGGGTACCTGCGACCGATGCGGCGAAAGTGCTCCGAGGGAGCCAGCGGGCCGCAAAGGCCAACGACGCAGTTTCATCGCGGCTTGACCATCCGCTGAGCCCTGAGCGCACCATCACGCCGGAGAACCAGAGCCATTGGGAATGATGAGGCCATGACGATCACCCAGGAAGCAGCGTTCGAGGCCAACATCGAGGCCCACCTGCTCGCCAACGGGTGGCACTCAGTCGCGCCCGCGGCATACGACAAGTCCCTGGGGCTGTTCCCCGATGAGGTCATTGCCTTCGTCCAGTCCTCGCAGCCGAAGGCGTGGCAGCAGCTCGTGACCCGCCACGGCAGCGCAGAGGCCGCGAAGCAGAAGTTCCTCAAGGTCGTCGCCGGTGCCATCGACCACCGAGGCACGGTCAGCGTGCTGCGCTCTCCAGTCAAAGACACCGGTGTCACGGTCCGCCTGTGCTTCTTCAAGCCGGCCAGCACCCTGAGCGATGAGCAGACCCACCGCTATGCCGCCAACCGGCTGGGCGTGGTGCGGCAGCTACACCATTCGGAGTCTCGCCCCGGTGACTCGCTCGACCTCGCCCTGATCGTCAACGGGATCCCCGTCGCGAGTGCGGAGTTGAAGAACCCGCTCACCGGGCAGGGCATCGACCAGGCGATGGGGCAGTACCGGGCCGACCGCAACCCGCACGACTTGATCTTCCGCGGCCGGATGCTCGTGCACTTCGCCGTCGACCCGCACCGCGTCGCCATGACGACGAGACTCGACGGGCAGGGCACCGTGTTCCTGCCGTTCGACCAGGGCAGCGCCGGCGCAGGGATGCCGGGCACGGCGGGCAACCCCTCCGGCGACGGCTACCAGACGGCCTATCTGTGGGAGCAGGTGTGGCAGCGCGACGCCTGGCTCGACTTGCTCGGCTCGTTCGTGCACGGCTCCGACGGCACGGTGCTCTTCCCCCGGTTCCACCAGTGGCACGCGGTGCGCTCGATCATCGACGCGACCCGCCATGACGGCGCTGGGGTGGACCGGCTGATCCAACACTCCGCAGGATCGGGCAAGTCGAACACCATCGCGTGGACGGCCCACGCCCTGTCACGGCTTCACGGAGACGACAATGAACCGATCTTCGACAAGGTCGTCGTCATCACCGACCGCAAGGTGCTCGACCGGCAGTTGCAGGAGACCGTTGCCGGGCTCGACCACACCCCGGGCACGATCGTGCGGATCGACGAGAAGTCCGCGCAGCTCAAAGAAGCCCTCGAGGGCAACGCGGCGCGGGTCATCATCACGACGCTGCAGAAGTTCCCGGTCGTCGCGAAACTGGCGGCCGAGGCAGCATCCGACGGCACTGGTCGTGAAGTGGTCGGGCGACGGTTCGCGATCATCGTCGACGAGGCGCACTCATCCTCCAGCGGCGACTCGGTGGCCAAACTGAAGAAGGTGCTGACCGGCGGCAACGCCCTCGCGCAGTCCGAGGAAGCGGAAGCCGCAGCTGAGGCCGCATCCGACCCAGACGCTGCGCTGCTGGCCAGTGCGAAACACCGGGGCAAGCACAAGAACCTGTCGTTCTTCGCGTTCACGGCCACCCCGAAACCGAAGACGCTCGGCACCTTCGGGCAGAGCGACAGCGCCGGGCACAAGCGGCCCTTCCACACCTACTCGATGCGACAGGCGATCGCCGAGGGATTCATCCTCGACGTGCTGCGCAGCTACACGACCTACGGGGTCTACTACAAGCTCGCGAACAGCCACCCCCGCACCGATCCCGAGCTGGAGACGCGCAAGGGGCGCGCGGCGCTGGCGCGGTTCGCGTCGTTGCACCCGTACCAGCTGGACGCGAAGGCCGAGGTGATCATCGAGCACTTCCGGCAGAAGTCGGCGGGCAAGATCAACGGACACGCCAAGGCAATGGTCGTCACCCGCTCGCGGTTGCACGCGGTGCGCATGAAGCAGGCGCTGGACGCGTACATCGACCGCAAGGGGTATGCCGTGGGGGCCGCGCCGCTGCGGACCCTCGTCGCGTTCTCGGGGCCGTTGAACGACCCGGACGACGCCGGGGCGCCGCCGTGGACTGAGGCGGGCATCAACGGGTTCTCCGAAGGGCAACTGCCTGAACGTTTTCGGGGCGACGACTACCAGGTGCTCGTCGTGGCGGAGAAGTACCAGACCGGGTTCGACGAGCCGCTGTTGCATACGATGTACGTGGACAAGAAGCTCGCCGGGGTCGCTGCCGTGCAGACCTTGTCGCGGCTCAACCGCAAGGCTCCGGGCAAGGAGGACACGTTCGTCCTCGACTTCGCGAACACGACCGAGGAGATCCAGGCCGCGTTCGAGCCCTTCTACGAGGAGTCGTTCGCCGCACCCAACGAACCCAACGCGCTCTACACGCTCGAGCACGACCTCCTGGCTGCCGGTGTGTTGTCGCTGCCCCAGATGAAGGCGGCGGTGACGGCCCTGCTCTCGGAGGACCCAGCACAACAGGCGGTGCTGTACGCCAACCTCGAACCCGCAGTGGTCCGCTTTGTAGCGCTCGATGGGGATGCCGCGGACGAGTTTCGCGGGCGGTTGCAGAGTTTCTGCCGGGCGTACGCGTTCATGGCTCAGGTGATGCCGTTCGTCGACACCGACCTCGAGCGGTTGTTCCTCTACGGGAGGCTGTTGCTGCTCGACCTGCCCGCCGGGGAGAACGACCCGATGCCGCAGCTCAGCAAGTCGGTGCAGCTCACCCACCTGCGCATTGCCGTGACCGCGGAGGCGGCGATCACGCTGACCGGGTCGGACGAGCCGGGCGTGGCCCTGCCCGGCGAGGGCAAGGGTGCGCTGACAGAGCCCGAACTCGACAAACTCTCCTCCCTGATCGCCGCGATGAACGAGCGCTACGGCGCGGACCTCGGCGAGGCCGACAAGGTCTGGGTCGACCAGCAGTGGGTTGTCGTCAAGCAGGACGAGGAGATGCGCGACGTCGCGCTCAACAACGACCGCAGCCAGTTCGAGATGGTGCTGGAGCAGAAGGTCAAGGACCTGCTGATCGACCGGCACGACAAGAACGGCGTGCTCTTCGATCTCTTCTTCGCAAACCCCGCCTTCCAGGTCTCGCTTATGCGCTACCTCAGCGGCACCTACGACGAGTTCCGTAGCGAGGCCACCGCGTGAGTCGCTCCGCGAGCCTTGGGGTCGGCACTGACCGCCTCCTGATCCTTGACGTCGCCCTGATCCTGTGTGTACGCCCGGGCGATCTGGTGTGCGAGCTTCAATCAGCCGGGTACCCCTACAAACATGCGCTTCAGCCGATCTCATTCATGGCCGGAGAGCAGATCCTGCAACGGTTCGAAAGCCAATCGCTTCGTCGCCCACGTCATCGCGATCCAGTGGGTGCCGCCATCCCAGAGAGCCGTAGAGCAACTCTCGTCGCGCAGCAGAAACACAAAGCGGAGCTTGCAGCGCAGCGCTTAGCCTCGGCCCTTCACGATTGAGGGGGTGACTCACCCCCGGAATGCACCAAAGTGCCTGTCCTGCAACGAGATACTTGACTTGCGAAGGTCCTAGAATCTCGAGCTGGAAGGCACCTGGTAAGTGAAGAGTACAGCGTGGTCGGCAGGGTTGGTCGTGTCTGGGGACGGCACCGGCGTGGTGGCGCACGCAGGGAGCGTGGCGGTGCGGATGCTGGCCGACCGCACGGGTCTGACCGCAGCGTTGTCGGGGGCCCTGGCTCGGCGGGGGTTCACCCCTGGGCACGACCGGGGGCGGGTCCTGGTCGATCTGGCCACGATGGTCACCGCTGGTGGCGAGGCCATCGCTGACATCGACACGCTGCGCCACCAGCAGGGGGTGCTGGGGTCGGTCGCGTCCCCACCGACGGCGTGGCGCGCCCTGGACGAGCTAACCCCGGCATCGTTGAAGCGGGTCGCCACGGCAAAGGCTAAGACCCGGGCCCGGGTGTGGGACCTGATCCGCGGCGGGGTCCCCGCCTCGAAGGTGGCCGGGACCGTCCTGCCTGCCGACGTCATCGTGCTGGACGTGGACGCCACGATCGTGCCCGTCCACTCCGAAAAGGAGAACGCCGCGGCCACGTTCAAACGGACCTTCGGGTACCACCCGCTGGCGGTGTGGTGCGACAACACCCAGGAACTGCTGGCCGGGGTGCTGCGCCCGGGCAACGCCGGGTCCAACACCGCCGCCGACCACATCGCCGTCCTCGGCGAGGCGATCGGCCAGGTCCCCGCCGAGCACCGGCGCAACCTGCTGGTGCGCGCCGACGGTGCCGGCGCGTCCCACGACCTGGTGGACTGGCTCACCGGGTTGAACACCGCACGCAAGCACGGGCGCCGGGGTCGCGCCGTGGAGTACTCGGTCGGGTTCGCGGTCACCGAAGCCGTCCGGGACGCGATCAACCTGGTACCGAAGAAGGTGTGGTCGGTCGCCTTGGATGCTGACGGGGACGTGCGTGAGCACGCCGACGTCGTGGAGATCACCGGCCTGCTCCCGGCCACCATCCGTGAAGCCTGGCCCGATGACATGCGGGTCATCGTCCGCCGGGAGCACCCCCACCCCGGGGCGCAGCTGTCGCTGTTCGAAGCCGAGCACGGGTGGCGCTACCAGGCGTTCGCGACCAACACCACGACCGGGCAGGTCGCCTTCCTCGAAGCCCGCCACCGCGCCCACGCCCGCGTCGAGGACCGGATCCGGGTCGCGAAGGACATGGGGCTCGGTCGATTTCCCTCCCGCGAGTACGCCATCAACGACGCGTGGTTGACCGTCGTCGCGATCGCCGCCGACCTCACCGCGTGGCTGCGCCTGCTCGCACTGCCCGACCGATTGAGGGCGTGCGAGCCGAAAGCGCTGCGGTACCGGTTCCTGCACGTCCCCGCCCGCCTGACCACCGGTGCCCGGCGGCGACACCTGCGCCTGCCGGCATCCTGGCCCTGGGTCAGCGACGCCGTGACCACGTTCGCCAACGTCATGGCCATCCCCCTGCGGACCTGAACCCGAGCACCCGTCGCTGACCACCCACCACCAGCACCACCCGGAGACCCGCACCGCAGCGCCACGCGGCCATCCACCACGCCCGAAACCACGCGGACGACCACGACTCACGTCGACCAGCTCAAGACCGCCGACCGCGGACTCTCATGAAAGAGGGAGGCTAGTCATGATGTGCCACCGTCGCCGTCGGGGACCGTGGCCAGGACCTTCCAGCCACTGGGCTCCTTGACCATCACCACCAAGTAGTCAACGGCCGGGCCACCCTCAGCCGAGACCTGCACGGTGATCACACCCCCCGAACCAGTGCCGTCCGGTGCCCACGTCGCCGGATCAGCCTCAATCGTCGACCCCGGCGGCAACGCCGTTCTCAGGTCCCCCACCATCTGCGAGACCCCCTCGGCGGCCACCTTGCCTGGGTCAGTCTCCAACAGCTCAAGAGCCGACACGACACTCTCGACATCGGTGGTCGGTGTCACTTCCGCGGGCGGAGGCGGATCCGAAGTACAACCACCCACCCCCAGCGCCAGACAGATCAGCCCAGCCCGAAGGACGCCCACACGACGTCGGCGGAAAACCCCACCAGAAGAACCCGGCGCACGCTCGCCAGAACAGACGCGGAACGCCTCGAGCACCCCCACAACAACCGACGAACTCGCCATGAACCACATCGTGTCAGTTGGACTACCGCTCGGAGCCCAAATGCTGGGTTCCCGCCCGGGCAGTGGGGCACTGGCTCCCCGAGATATGCCAAGGACGCCTGGCCCGAGGAAATGCCTGCGCGAGTCGCGGAGCCCAACTACGGCCAACTGCGAAATCGCATATCGGACTATCGCCGCCGTCGAGACCGGCTCGCCCTAGACTCCCCAGCGGCCGAGGCACGCGTTTCCGGACCTGACTCCTCGATGGTTCGCCTCGCTCCACCACAGGCCACGACTCGCACCCTTGCCCCAACCACCCGACAGCCGGAACACCGCTGTGGTCCGCACGACCACGAGAAGGAGTCACGCCATGAAGAAGTGGGTGCTGGCCATTGGCCTGTCCGCTGCAGCGCTCACCGCCTGCTCCCAAGCGGAGGATATCCAGTCGAGCGACCAGTCCAACGGCCCCACGGCAGAACCCAGCGTCGTCGCCACCGCGGAAGTACCCGTCGTTGAGTCGACCCCAACACCGACGGCGAAGGGCAAGACGTACCAGTCCATGAGTCAGGTCTGGGAAACCGACGAGGGCTACACGGCGACGGTGAGCGCCACCGTCTACGCGCCGAAGAACGTGCCAGCGACAGAGGTCCCGTGCACGCCCTTCCCCGGAGATGAGACCTTGGAGACGTCGTGGGCCCGCTATTACCAGATCGACGTCACCTCAGAGGACACCTCTCCGGATGGGTTCGCGTGGCCAACCACCATGGGTGATGGGGACGTCCCCAAGGTCGTCATGTCCACCAACGGCGGCGGGCTCGAATGGGCCCACTGTGCAGATGGGGGCGAGCTCAACATCGAAAACGAGACCGAGGTCCCGATGGGACAGTCTGCAAGCGTCTACTTCGTGGCCTTCGCCTCCTCGACACCCAAGAACCCCGAGGGCAAGTTCACCGAGCTTCCCCCAATCGAGGTCACACCCGGAAGCTACTACCCCCGCACAGTCGTCTCGAAGTCATGCAAGGCCGAGACTATTGACGGTGATGCCAGTAGTTGTTATTTCTTGCTCAAGTGAGCCGTCACTCCCCGACTGGTACTTGATGACGGCCACTGCGCCACGCAACGGGCCACCCAATAGCTTTTCACGATCCCCGCGTGATTCTGCGCGATAGGCGGCGCTGTGACGCACCCATGTGTCGATCGACGGATCGGGACGATGCACTACAAGCCGGCGATTGCCCGCCACGAACGAGCTCCAAAAGAACCACGGACTATCCGACGATGAATAGGCGCTCGGTGTCACAGGTTCTCCGGCTCATTTGAGGAGCGCTTCAAGCCGATCGACGATTCGCTGCAACTCTCCGGGATCACGCTGCTCGGGACCACCGAGCCAAGCTGGATCGGTCCACCAAGTCGGAGACGGGAACTGCCTTTGCACTTCGCCCGATTCCGTCTGGGACAAGGCAGTTAATGGCACGATTTCGCCGGCGGCGGTAACCCCGCCGGGAGACGACGGGTAGTTGAGCTTCCTCGACTGAGCTGGGGATATGGAGTCAACGTGCCATCCGGGGGGTTTGCCAGTGGGGCCGAAGGCACACGGCCCAACCGGCCAGGCAGGCTCTCCCGCGAACACGGCGTTCTCACGGCTGAACATCTTCTTGCGCCATCCAACGACGATCGGGCGGGCCTGTCGGGGGACTCTGCGTGCGGCCAGTTCCCCGGCCAAGCGCCTGAGTTGGGCCTCCAGCGCGACGCGGCTGCGAGTCGCTTCCGAACGAGCGCGCTGTTCGTCGATCACCGTCTGTTGCGCGGGGGTTGGGGTCCGTCGTCGAGTGGCCGAGCAGTCTGCGCACAGGTCCTGCCAGACAGTCTGAGTGATGCCGTCGCTGCGCTGCAGGGAACGGCCCCGATGGGTGCCACAAAACGCGCGACCGCAATCCAAGCACCTGCCGATGGCAAGGACACCACATTCCGTGTCGGCGCCGATGACCGTCTGGCACTCAGCAGGCATGTTGGCAGGCTATCTGGTGCGTGCTTGTCCGTAGGCTCGATCCGCCATGCGTCGCGACTCGGCTCTCCTATCGCCAGCTGAGCACCTGGCGGCGTGCTGGTGTAAGGCTCTCGACCCTGAGGCTGCGGCCCTGCCGGCGATGAGACGCACGTGCAGAACTCGCATCGCGCCACGCCAAGTCCCCGGGCCTGCGACGATCAGCAGCGTGCGGATCGGGACATGGAATCTGGCGGGCAAGTGGTCGGATGACCACCGCGCGTTCCTGGAACACGCACAGTGTGACGTCTGGCTCCTCACCGAGGTCCATCGTCAAGCGGAGATCTCGGGCATGACGGCGTATCGCACCGTCGCGACCATGCAGCCGCACAAGGCGTGGGCGGCAGTCTTCAGCTGCGTCCCGCCCTCGGAGGGAAGCGATCCGCATCGCGCCACCGCTAGCGCCCGTGTCGGTGATGTTCGGTTCGTCAGTTCCGTGCTGCCGTGGCGCAGCTGCGGCGCGTCGTGGCCGGGGGCATCGCTAGCTGAGAAGCAAGCGCTGACGTTGGCTCAGTTGCAGCCGGTCATCGACGAAGCGACCGTCTGGGGCGGCGACTGGAACCAGGCCTTGGAGGGCAGGGACTACGTAGGAACCGTGGCCGGCGGTGCAGCGATCGCTGAACTGCTCGAGGCAAGCCGACTGTCACTTCCGACTAAGAGGTCGCGCGGATAGGTGCAGATGTTACTGCTGGGGTGCGTGTTGCTGAAGGGGTGCAGGCACGGACGCGAGTAGGAGAGGAGGTGTCAAAGC
>Ga0209476_10000806_pt1 | contig 21575 bp, 17 predicted proteins | sample KloWWTrecipitate_FD_187179 | JGI IMG/M metagenome (GOLD analysis project Ga0209476, IMG submission 187179) | Active sludge microbial communities from Klosterneuburg, Austria, studying microevolution and ecology of nitrifiers - Klosterneuburg... | ecosystem: Engineered > WWTP > Aerobic digester... | reverse complement strand
GCGCGCGCTGCTGACCGTCGAGGGTCGCTACTTCACCAACTGGTATCCCCTGCGACTCGCGCGCGTGGGCGCCGCGGTGTTCGCCGACATCGGTCGCACCTGGGGCGCGAGCGCACTTGCCGTGCCGGAACTCGGCACGTTGCGCGATGTCGGAATAGGACTGCGGTTCGGCAACACGCGCTCGGCACTCGGCAACGTGCTGCACGTCGACCTCGCTTTCCCGCTCGACGGCGACCCGTCCGTCAAGTCAATGCAGTTCCTTTTGAAGACATACAAGAGTTTCTGATCATGCTGCGAACCGGCTGGCCGCGCTTTCGACCGCTCCTCACGCTATTTGCCTGGTATCTCGTCGCCGGATTGCTGCTGCGCGCAGCGCTCTGGTGGTCGTTCGGCCGCATCGCAGAGGTCTCCGACGTGGGGTTTTTCGGAACGCTCATCACGGGCGTCGCCGCGGATGCCGTGCAGGCCTTGTACCTGTTCGCGCCGTTCGCGTTGGCCGCCTGGCTGCTCTCCGACCGCGTCTACCGTTCGAGCCCGATGCGCGTCACGATACTCGCGGCAAGCGGGATCGCGTTCTTCAGTCTCACCTTCCTCGCCGCGGTCGAATACTTCTTCTTCCAGGAATTCGACGCGCGCTTCAACCTGGTGTCGGTCGATTATCTTCTTTACCCGACGGAAGTGGTCGGCGACATCTGGAACGCGTACCCGGTTGTCACGGTCGCGGCGATCGTCGCAGTGCTGTCTATCGTGACGGTTGTCATACTGCGCCGCCCGCTGCTCGCCGGCACGCAGGCGAGCACCACACTGAGGGCCCGCTCCGCCGTATTCGCTGCCTACGCGGTGCTGCTCGGCAGCGCGATCGCGCTGATCGACAAGGACAGTTTCGCGCTCTCGACGAACCGGGTGACGAATGAGATCGCGGCGAACGGCGCGGGCAGCTTCTTCAATGCGCTGCGCACCAGCGAGATCGACTACCACGCGTACTATGCAACGCGTGCGCCGCAAGCCAACCTGCGCACGCTGCGCACCGCGCTCGCGCAGGGTGACGGCCGCTTCCTGGATGCGGGCCTCGATCGCGCTTTCCCGGTACGGGCTGACGGGGTCGGACGGCTGAATGTGGTCGTCGTGGTGAGCGAATCATTCGGCGCGGAATTCAGCCGCGCTTACGGTGGCGACCGTGACTGGACGCCTTACTTCGACGCTTATTCGAAGCAGGGCCTGATGTTCGCGAACATGTATGCCTCGGGCACCCGTACCGTGCGGGGCCTCGAGGCGATCACTGCCTCAATCCCGCCGATCCCGACGACCTCGATCCTGCATCGTCCCGGCAATGCGGGCATCGCGAACTGGGGCAGCGTGATGCGGGGCCTCGGCTACAGCGCGAGCTTCTTCTACGGCGGCTACGGCCAGTTCGACGACATGAACGCCTTCTTCGCGGGCAACGGCTTCGAAGTCGCCGACCGCCGCGCAATCGACGGCCCGGTGCGCTTCGAGAATATCTGGGGTGTCGCCGACGAGGATCTCTATGACCTCGCGATGCGTCGCTTCGACACGCTGTCGACGAGCGGCAAACCCTTCTTCGCGATCATCATGAACACCTCGAACCACAAGCCCTACACGTTCAGGCCCGGTGTACCCGGCGTGAAACCGGAGGGCGGCGGCCGCGAGTCAGGGGTGCGCTACGCCGACTACGCGCAGGCGTACCTGCTACGCGAGGCGGCGAAGCACCGCTGGTTCGACGACACCCTGTTCGTGATCGTTGCGGATCACGGCGCGCGCGTGTACGGCCGCGAAGACATCCCGCTCAAGACCTACCGCATCCCGATGCTGTTCTACGCGCCGAAGCACCTCGCACCGGGCCGAGTCGATACGCTGACGACGCAGATCGACGTGGCGCCGACCGTGCTCGGCCTGCTCGGCCTGCCCTACAGCGCACCCTTCTTCGGCGAGGACGTGCGCCACACCGCGGCCAAAGACCGTGTCGCGTTCTTCAGCCATAACCATGACGTTGCACTCTATCGCGACGGTGAGCTCGCGATTCTCGGCCTCAAGAAGTCGGTTAAGAACGTGCGCTACGACGCGACAACGAACTCGTACAGCCCCGCGCCCGCCGACCCCGCGCTCGACTCACTTGCCGTCGCCTACTACCAGACGGCCTACGACATGTTTCGCGAGCACCGCTATGTGCCAACGCCGCCGGCGCTGGCGCGCGTGCACGTTGCAGCGCGCGGCGAGCACTGACTCACCACGGCACCTCGGCACCGTCGTAGCGCCAGAACCGACCTGCCTTGCCGGCATCGAGTCCGTCGATGACCTCGATCAGCCCCGCGACGCTCTCGGGCGGGTCAATGCTTGCGCGTGGAGTGCCCATGTCGGTGCGCACCCAGCCGGGGTGCAGTACCGCAACGACGAGACCCCGGTCGCGGCCGAGATCGATCGCGAGCGATTTCATGCATGAATTGAGCGCCGCCTTGCTGGCGCGATAGGCGTACAGCTTCCCCGAGGCATTGCTCGCCATCGATCCGAGATCACTCGAAATTGCGACGATCTTCCTGCCGGTCGAGCGCGCGACGTGCCCGACGAACGCCTCGGTCACCTTCATCGGCCCGGTGACATTGATGCGGAAGATCCTGTCCCAGTCCGCGTAGTCGATTTCGCCAAAGCGGTTCGACGGAAAGCCGATTTGCGCGGCGCTGCCGCGACCCATGGTACCGGCGTTGTTGAGCAGCACATCGATCGCACGCCCCTCGAGCCGGCGCGCGGCGGCCTCCACGCCTGCGTGATCGGTGACATCGAGGCGCTCCACCAACACGCGGCCAGCGCTGTCGCGCGCCAGCGCTGAAAGGGCGGTGGCAGCTTCGGGGTGCCGCGCGCAGGCGATCACCTCCCATCCGAGCGCCGCATACTGCCGTGTGAACTCGAGGCCGAGCCCGCGGTTCGCGCCGGTGATGAGGACAGTCGCCATGCCGCGCACCTCTTTCGACTATGATCGCGCGCCCATGATGCAGCCTTACCGCAGGATCGTCATCCACCGCCTGACCGGCGAAGTCCGCAGCGCGACGCAGATCGTCGCGACACCGTGGCAGGATCCGGGGCCGGGCGAGATCGTCATCCGCAACCGCTACGCCGGCGTGAACGGGATATTCGACCAGAACCTCTGCCGCAACACGGTCCGCTATGTCGACGTCGTGCCGCCGTACGACATGGGCGTCGAGGCGATCGGCGAGGTGGTTGCCATTGGCGAGCGCGTTGACGGCATTCGCGTGGGCGACGCAGTCGCGCGCGTGAAACTCGGCTGCGCCTATCGCGACTATCAGGTCGCGGATGCCCTGAAGGTGATCCGTGTGCGCGAGGCATCGCCCGAGATCCTTGCGCTGATCGCCTCCGGCGTCTCGGCGATGGTGGCGCTCGAGCGCATCGCCGACATGCACAGTGGCGAAACGGTGGCGGTGTCCGCTGCGGCGGGTGGGCTCGGCAGTTTCGTCGTGCAACTCGCGAAGCGGGCCGGCAACCACGTGGTCGCGCTCACCAGCACCGACCACAAGGCGGCGCTGCTGCGCGAGCTTGGCGCCGACCGGGTGGTGAACTACCGCACGGAATCGCTGCGCGAAGTACTTGCGCGCGAGTACCCGCGCGGGCTCGACATCGCCTATGACTCGGTGGGCGGCGCGATCTTCGACGCCTTCCTCGATCACCTCGCGATGTACGGGCGGCTGATCGTCAGCGGGCATACGTCGGACTTCGACAAGCCGGTGGAAGACGTGTCGCATCCGCGCGCCTACCACAAGCTCTACTGGAAGTCGGCTTCGATCCGTGCGTTCCAGAATCCCGCGTTTCCGCAGTATTTCGACGACGCCGCGCGCCGCATCCTCGACCTCTACTATCGCGGCGAATTACGCGCGCTCGTCGATCCGACACCGTTCGTGGGGCTCGAAGCGGCGGCGGACGCCGTGGAATACCAGCTCGCCGGCCGCAACGCAGGCAAGGTCGTGCTGCGGCTCTGAAAGAGGGCGTAAAGAGACAGACTCACGCACCACGCGATGGCTGCGCTCGTCAGGTCGTGCGAGAGGAAGTGCGCGCCGCGCGCCTCCTGTGCGAAGGCGAACACTGCGCCGAGCCCGAGACCGATGAGAAGCCCGATCCAGGCCTTGTCGCGGTCGACGTCGCGCAGAACGAAATAGAGCGCGACGAGCGCAAAGCCCGAGGCCGAGTGCGCGCCGGGAAAGCAGGCCGCGTGGCGCAGCGCATCGGGGCGATCGGCGAGGAGACCGATGTAAGGAAAGCGGCCCCCGAACGTCTCGAGATCCCACGGGCAGTCGATGTTGGTGAACCGCTTCAAGAGGCCCGTGAGCCCGTTCGTGAGCGCCAGGGCGAGCACGAAATAGAGCAGCGCGCGCTGGTACGGCGCGAGGCGCGCGACCTTCCAGCTCGCGAGCCACGCAGCGAGCGCCGCGAGGCCGATGGCTCGCACCAGCACTCCGCCACCGTCGTGCAGCAGCTCCTCGGCCCAGAAGGCGTGGCGACCCAGCCATCCGCCAGCCGCTGCGTCGTAGAACCAGCGCTGCGCGATCGCGAGATCGAGGTGCATTCCGGCGAGCAGCCCCATCGCCACGACGTACGTCGCGAGCGGCCACAATGCGTGCGAGCGCCAGAATGGGGTCATGCGTATCAAGTGTGAAGCTGCGGAGGTACGAGCTTAGGGCTTCGGGCCCCGGGCCAGAAGCCCGCGCGGTGCGCGGGCCGTCCATCACGCGGCTAGCCAATACTCTCGCCCGCAGCCCGCCGCACGTTGTCCGCAGCCTTGGGAGCGCGCGGGCTGTAGCATCTCCCCCATGAGTTCCCCACTGCCGTCTCCTGGAGCCGCTGCGCAGGCCTTCCTCGCGCGCGCGCATGGCCTCTTCATCGGCGGCCGCTGGGTCGCACCGCGCTCCGGCAAACGCTTCGACGTCTTCGATCCGGGCACCGGACAGAAGATTGCGACGGCCGCCGCGGGCGAGGCGGCCGACATCGACGCGGCGGTGGCCGCCGCCCGCGCGGCCTTCACGGGTCCGTGGGCGAAATTCACGGCCGCCGAGCGCGGCAAAGTGTTGTGGAAGATTGCAGACCTCGTTGAGCAGCATGCGCAGGAGCTGATCGAGCTCGAAATCCTCGACAACGGCCAGCCGCTCGCCGTCGCGCAGTATGTCGTGCGCCACGTCGTGCCGGATTTTTTCCGCTACTACGCCGGCTGGCCCACGAAGATCGAGGGCGCGACCATTCCGGCCGCGCCGCAGGGCCGCCGCCCCGGTGAAGTGCTGTCCTTCACGCTGCGCGAGCCGCTTGGCGTCGTCGGCGCGATCACGCCGTGGAATGCGCCGCTGCCGATGCTGATGGTCAAGCTCGCGCCCGCGCTCGCGGCGGGCTGCACGCTCGTGCTGAAGCCTGCCGAGCTCACGCCGCTCACGGCGCTGCGCATGGCGGAGCTGTGCGCCGAGGCCGGCGTACCCGAGGGCGTCGTCAATGTCGTCACCGGCTTCGGCGAAACGGCGGGCGCCGCGCTCGCCGCGCACCCGGGTGTCGACAAGATCGCCTTCACCGGCTCGACCGAAGTCGGGCGCCTGATCGTCAAGGCCGCGGTTGGCAACCTCAAGAAGGTATCGCTCGAACTTGGCGGCAAATCACCGGTGATCGTCTTTGCCGACGCCGTACTCGAACAGGTCATCCCGGGTGCGGCGCGCGCGTGCTTTTTTCTGCAGGGCCAGAACTGCATGGCGGGCACGCGCCTCTATGTGCACGAGAAGATCCACGACCAGGTCGTCGAAGGTGTCGCCGGCATCGCCCGCACGATGCAGCTCGGCCACGGGCTCGACCCGGCCTCGCAATTCGGCCCGCTCATTTCCGCCGGGCAGCGCGAGCGCGTGCGCGGCTACGTCGACGCCGGCAAGCGCGAAGGCGGTGAACTCGTGTGCGGTGGCGACGCGCCTGCACGTCCGGGTTACTTCTTCGAGCCTACTGTGTTCGCACGCATGCGCGCGGACATGACCCCGGTGAAGAGCGAGATCTTCGGGCCCGTGCTCTGCGTGCAATCATTCGACGACGCAGACCTCGACCGCGTCGCCGCCGAAGCGAACAGCACGATCTACGGCCTCTCGGGCAGCGTCTGGACGCGCGACATCGGGCTCGCGATGCAGATGGTGCGACGGATCGATGCGGGCCAGGTGAGCGTCAACATGCACGCCGCGCTCGACCCCGCGATGCCTTTCGGCGGCAACAAGCAGTCGGGCTGGGGCCGCGAGTTCGGCAAGGAAGGGCTCGAGCCCTATCTCAAGACGAAGGGCGTCAGCGTCGCGTGGTGATGCGCTGCATGCGCAGCAGGAGCGCGGCCGACGGAATCACCTTCCCGCTGAGGTAAGTGGACAATCGGCTTCCCGAGGTGCCGATGCGCTCGGCGAAATCGGCCTGTATGAGCCCGGAGCACTGCAGATGCCGGCGGACAAGGCGCGCTACTTCACGGCGTTCTTCGGCTGCAGCGCGTGCACGCGCGCGATCGATGGCGCGTTGCATGAGGCCGGTAACGCCGTATGGACGGGAAATCCCGAGCGCCTGCTCCACCTTCCGTGCCACTTCTCCCCAAGGTTCGTCGTCGATGACACGAATCAGCCGGCGCCAGTCGCGCAGGCTGCCGCGCTCGAGGGCGGTCAAGACAGCCTCCGTCGGCCATTCGCGAACGGGCGCCTTGGGCGATACATCCAGGTTGCGAAACTTGAGACTCATCCCGCGGCCTCGATACCGTCCGCCAGCTGCTGGCAAATCCGGACCGTCGCGCGCCATTCATGCCACCGCGCCTTCAGGCCCTTGTAACGGGCGAGCTCGCGCGTTGTCAGTGAATCCGCCGGGCGCGGGTCGCTGAGTTGCCGCACCAGCTGGGACGCAACGCCATCCGGGCTCTCATGCTGGTCGGCGTAGTAGCGGTCCATGCCGGCGAGCGTCGCGGCGGCCTCTTTCACTCCGCCCCTGTCGGCCAGCGCCGCCAAGTCCAGGAAATCGCGCGTCTGGTTGCGGCGGACAATGAGATATGCCTTGATCCGCAGCGTTTCGTCCCAGGTCGGTACGGCGACGCGTTCGCCGGTCCGCAACTCGTATTGCGTCGTCTCCAGCGGCGTCTTGCGTCGCATCTGGCGAATGCCCGCCTCAATGTTGCCGAGCGAGCCGAGAATGAGCTTTCCTGGCACGATCCTGTTCGTCACCCAGCCTTCGGTCGATTCGATCGCCTCGAGCACGACATCGAAGCGTTCCTCCAGGTCGTCCAGAACGTGATCGTGGTCGACGGAATCCCTATGCGCGGCGTACAGGGCCGCGACCGAGCCGCCGACGAGAACCGCGTCGGGGACGCTTTGCTGCAGGCGCGCGGCCGACTTCAGCACCCGCGCAAGAACCAGGCCCGGCTTTCCGGGTACAGGTTTGCTCGCCCGACGCATGTCGCGACTCCGAATTCAGAACACCATGCGGATCTTATCATATATGATAATGCGCAGCACCCCCTTGCTGCCCGTTCCCGCAAGGGACATTGCCCTGCCAGTTGCTCCCCGCCGCCGCGCATCGTCTCGCATCAGGTTAAGGCCGCATGCCAACCAAGAACGCGGTCACCGGCTCCACTCCAGGAACAGTAACCCGCGGGCATCCTGCATCGCAGGATGCCCAACTCTCTTCAGCCCCTCCCGCTGTACGCTTGGCCGCCAAGTTCACTGGCAAAACGGTCGACCTTCTGAAGCTCAAAAGGTGCGCCCGGAGCCGAACTGGCAGCGAGCCTTCCCGCGAGCAACCTAAGGGCTGCGACTGCCTCTGTGATCTTAAAGTCGTCGATCAACACCAACGCATTCGCTGAGCACTTGATTGGCCAGATCCCGCTCCTTCTCATCGAAGCTCCGATACAACGCATGCAATCGATCAAGCGCAAGGCAGGAGTCCTTGAGGGACCTCGCTGCCTCGTCCACAGAGCGCCGATACGATTCCATTTGATCGCGGAACTCACCGAGATTCATGGCCGGATCACCGAGACAAGTTGAGGCGGAACTGGATAAGGGAACTGCATCTCGAAGCCGCCGCCAGGCATGTTGAAGCTTCGCCCAACCGGTGTAATTCCCGGGATCTCGTAGCCAGCCTGCCTCATGCCAGCCAAATCTATGCGCAATAAGGATCCCGGAACGCCCGTTGGGCCTCCGAGAATGACAAATACCCCGGCAGCAGTACCTTCGCTGCTGTGTCCCAACTCGGCAGCCACGGCAGGCCTGCGTCCGCCGCCGTCTGGTACAGAATCGGCACACCACCGATTGAACTGGGCGGTCCCCGGGCGCTGCTGCCGTACCCAACTTTCGCCCCGCCGAATCGGAACACCACGCTGAAGCCGAGCGTCTGCAGGATCGGATCGGGGGAGAGGAAGCGCCCCACATACGGGTCGTAGACCCGCCCGTTCATGTGCACGAGGCTCACGCTGTCGAGCATCTCGTGCCCGGTGAACCCGCGCCGCGTCGTGCCCTGGAAGGTCGAATAATCCCCGCTCGTCGGGGTGCTCTGCCAGTTGCTGCCCCGCCGTGCTCCAAAGGGCGTGAAGCTCTCGCGCGCGAGCACCGTGGCAGCGCTGTCCATGACCAGATCGCCGCTGCTGTGCCGTCACGTAGTCGTAGCTGCCGAGGTCGCTCTTGCTCGTGAGATTGCCTGCGGCGTCATAGCCGATCGACAGATTCGTCGCCCCGTTCAGCGTCGAGCTCGCGAGGCGATTCATCGAGTCGTTGACGAACACCTCGGTGACGCCCTGCCGCAAGTCCTGACGCTGCTGCAGGTTGCCGTTCGCGTCCCACTGGTAGGCGAGACTTTGCAGGTTGTCGCTCTGGCCACCCGTGCCTTGCTTGCGACTCGTCAGCTCGTTGGTCCACGCCTTGTAGGCAGACGTTACGAGCACGCCGTTGCCGAGCACTTCGGTCAGCGGCAGGCTCGAGTCGTTCGTGGAGTTCAGCGTCCAGAAGGCCGCCCCGGGTAGGTCAGCGTGTCGAGTGAGCCCAGGTTGTTGTACGCATAATTCACCTGATAAGCCGACCCATCCATCGTGAAGGTGGCTGCGGTCGGCCGCCCGATCGCATCGAAACTGCAGCTTTCCGCATATCCGTCGCCTCGATCGTCTGCAGCAGTTCGCCGAAGGGAAGGCAAGCCGCATTTCAGGGTGGCACGTTGCCTTCGGCCGTGCGTGCGGCGATCGGTGGCGCAAGCGCAAGCTGTCGCTCACGCCAGATGAGATAGAGACCGCTGCCGACGACGATCGCCCCGCCCGTGAGCACGCGCAGTGACGGCAGTGCGCTCCAGACGACCCAGTCGATGGTGATGCCCCAGAAGAGCGCGGTGTACTCGAACGGCGAGATCACCGATGCGGGCGCTGAGCGGAACGCCTCGATCAGCAGCATCTGCGCGATGGCGCCGGCAAGGCCGATGGCGGCGATAGTGGGAAAGTCGTCTGCGCGCACAGCCAGCCAGCCATCCGTGGTGAGCAGCGCGAGTGCGGCGCACGCGACGCTCATGATCGCGAGCGACCATAGCGCGACACTCGCGGTCGAGTCGGTACGAGTGAGCACGCGCAGCAGGATCGCGTTGCAGGCATAGGCGAACGCCGACACGAAGGCCCCGACGGCGCCCCAGGTGGCGAGGCTCGATCCCGACGGCTTCAGCATCGTCAGCGCTCCGACGAGCCCGACGCCGATCGCGATCCAGCGCCGCCAACCCACCTCTTCGCGCAGCAGGAGCGCCGCCAGGGCGGTCACCATCAGCGGCGCGGAGAGAAATATTGCGTAAGCGTCGGCGAGCGTCAGCGCACGCACCGCGTAGACGAAGCCGGCCATGATGACGACCATCATGAGGCCGCGCAGCAGGTGCATGCCAGGGCGTTGCGCCAGAAGCTGCGTGGCCCGGCCGGTCAGCAGGTAGGGCAGCGCGATGATGGGGAGCGAGGCGAAACCCCGCAGCGCGCTCACCTGCAGCGGCGGGTAGTGTGCGGACAGGATCTTGAGCAGCGCGTCCATGGACGCGAACACGGCCACCGCGCAGACCATGAGCGCGATGCCGCGGAGGTTGCGCGGGGGCATGGCGGCAAGAATACCGCAGGGCAGCGGGCAACGAGCGGTGGGCGACGGGCCAGAGCGCGCGGACGCGCACCTTCGCCGGCCGCGACGTCAACAAGCGGACAACCGGATACCCTTGTCCGCTTGTTGACGTCGCTCGCGCGGGACAAGGGACATGCAAGCGCCAAGCCCGCGCCCCTGGTCCGTTGCACGTCGCCCATTGCACGCCGCGCCGCCCGCTATAAGCTCTGCAACATGAGCACTGCCACCGTTGACCCCCGCCTCTCCGCCTCCCCGCTCGCGCTGGGTCATTTCGTCAATGGCGCAGGTATCGCGGGAGCGCCCGGCGGCCGCCACGGCACGGTGTACAACCCGGCCACGGGCACCGTGCGCGCGCAGGTTGCCTTTGCGAGTGCTGATGAAACGTCTGCCGCGATCGCGGCTGCGAAGGCGGCAGCGCCCGCGTGGGCTGCCACGCCGCCGCTCAAGCGCGCGCGCGTCCTGTTCCGCTTCAAGGAGCTGCTCGAAGCGCACCACGACGAGCTCGCGCGCCTGATCACGCTCGAGCACGGCAAGGTGCTCTCCGACGCGCACGGCGAAGTGACGCGCGGGCTCGAAGTCGTCGAGTTCGCCTGTGGCATCCCACAGCTGCTGAAGGGCGAGTTCAGCGAGAACGTGGGCGCCGGGATCGACAGCTGGTCGCTTCGCCAGCCGCTCGGCGTATGCGCGGGCATCACGCCCTTCAACTTTCCCGCGATGGTGCCGCTCTGGATGTTCCCGGTGGCGATATCCTGCGGCAATACCTTCGTGCTGAAGCCCTCGGAGAAGGATCCGTCCTGCCCGCTGCGCCTGGCGGAGCTCTTCGCCGAAGCGGGTTTGCCGGCGGGTGTGTTCAATGTGGTGAACGGCGATCGTGAAGCGGTCGACGCGCTGCTGACCCACCCGGATGTCGCCGCGGTCACCTTCGTCGGCTCAACACCGATCGCCGAGTACATCCATCGCACCGCCTCGCAGCATGGCAAGCGCGTGCAGGCTCTCGGCGGCGCGAAGAACCATATGGTCGTGATGCCCGACGCCGACGTCGAGCTCGCGGCGAACGCGCTGCTCGGTGCTGCCTACGGCTCGGCCGGCGAGCGCTGCATGGCGATTTCTGTCGCGGTCGCGGTCGGCGGCATTGCCGACCCGCTGATCGCATCGCTGCAGGGCAAGCTCGCGACACTGCGCGTCGGATCGGGACTCGAGCCTGGGGTCGAGATGGGTCCGCTCGTCACGCGCGAGCACCGCGACAAGGTGCGCGGCTACCTCGACGTGGGCGTTGCCGAGGGCGCAAAACTCGTCGTCGACGGGCGCAAGCACGCCGTGTCGGAGTCTGAGCGCGGTTTCTACCTCGGGCCCTCGCTGTTCGACGACGTCGGGCGCGGGATGCGAATCTACCGCGAGGAGATCTTCGGGCCGGTGCTCGGGGTCGTGCGGGCGGGCTCACTCGCCGAGGCACTCGAGCTCGTGAACGCCCACGAATTCGGCAACGGCACCTCGATCTTCACCAACGACGGCCGCGCGGCGCGCGAGTTCGCGCACGGCGTCGCGGCAGGCATGGTGGGCGTCAATGTTCCGATCCCGGTGCCGATGGCGTTTCACAGTTTCGGCGGCTGGAAGCGCTCACTCTTCGGCGACACGCACGTGCACGGCCCCGAAGGCGTGCGCTTCTACACGCGCCTCAAGACCGTGACGGCCCGCTGGCCGACGAGCGGCGCGGGCACGGCCGAGTTCGTCATGCCGACGATGAAATAGTCTCCCGCCAGGCGCGGTCGCCGCCCATCAGGCGCGCAGGAAGCGCGAAGGCGCTCACGATCGAAGTGACGACTGCCGCTGCATAGGGCACCGACTGGATCATGAGCACGATGATCCAGGCGAGCCGGTCGGGGCTTGCCATCTGCGGTGTGTGCGCGACCCCGAAGGCGCACAACCACAGCGCCAGCATGATGAGCGCTTCCTCGCGTGCGGAGTTGAGCGCAGTGCGCACCCGATGTCTTGCCGCCTGCTTCGGTGTCCTGAAGAACGGCTCATTGCGGGTGAAGAGCCCCTTCACGACCGCGATGCCGATCGTGTGCGACAGCGCAAGCCCGGCGATCGCCGCGGCAAGTGTCTGGCGCCATCCGGCCCCCACCCGTGCCTGATACAGGTGCAAGAGCTTCGCGAGCTTGAAAGTGAAGAGCGAGAGCGGCAGTACCGCGAACATCGCAAGCGGCGGGTCGACCTGCCCCGGCGCGTACACCATCGCCACCGACCAGCCGATTGCCGCCAGATTGAACAGCACGTTGAAGCCATCCGCGACCCACGGGAGCCAGCCCGCGATGAAGTGATAGCGCTGACCCGTCGTCAGCGCGCCGCCGGAGAAGAGGAGCTGGGCGTGCTCCTTCAGGATCTGCATCGCCCCGTAGGCCCAGCGGAAGCGCTGCTTCCTGAAATCGCTGAAAGTGTCGGGGATGAGGCCGCGGCCGTAGGACCTCGGCGTATAGACGGCCTCGTAACCGGCTTCGAAGATGCGCAAGCCGAGCTCGGCGTCCTCGGTGATGCACCATTCGGCCCAGCCGCCCACTGCGCCGAGCAGCGAGCGGCGCACCATTGTCATGGTGCCGTGCTGGATGATCGCGTTCCTCTCGTTGCGCGTCACCATGCCGATCTGGAAGAAGCCGCGATACTCGGCGTAACACATCGCCTTGAACGCGTTCTCCGTCCCGTCACGGTAATCCTGTGGCGCCTGCACTATACCGACGTTGCGATTGACGAAGCTGGGCGCGAGATCGCGCAGCCAGGCCGGATCGACCACGTAGTCACTGTCGATCACGGCGATCACTTCGGCGTCGGGCGCGGTGTGTGCGAGCGCGAAGTTGAGCGCGCCGGCCTTGAAGCCGGCGAGCGGCGCGACATGGAAAAAGCGAAAACGCGCGCCCAGCGCGGCGCAATGCGCCTCGACCGGCCGCCACACGGCTTCATCCTGCGTATTGTTGTCGATCACCAGTACTTCGAAATCAGGGTAGTCGAGCTGTGCGAGCGCGTTCAAAGTCTCGAACAGCATGTCGGGCGGCTCGTTATAGGCCGGCACGTGAATCGACACCTTCGGCTGCGCGGCACCGCCTTCGAGCAGCAGTTGCGCGGCGAGGCGTCGCCGGCCGACAACCCACTGCGCCTCGGCCCACTCGTGCGCTTCGGCGAGCAGCACCGCGATCACACCGATCATGCCGATACATAGCAGCACGCCGACGATCACGCTCGTCGCAGTGAAATACTGCTGCGTGAACTGGTAGAACACCCAGACCGCGATCGTCGTCGTCGGAAACACGATCACCGCGAGGAAGCTGCGGCCGCGCTTTCTCAGTGTGGCGCTGTTGAGATAGAGGAGCGCAAGGATGAAGAGCGCAACCAGTACCGACACGGTCGCAAGCACCTGCCACTGCGGCACACGCACGATCGGCGCGGTGAACTCGAACTTCGGCTGGCGATCGACATCGTAGACGCCCCAGTAAGCGCCGACCGCGCCTTCGAAGGTGGCTTTCCAGGGCTGATCGAAGGCTTCCATCAGATAATAGACATAGCCTTCCGCTTCCGCGTACTGCAGAAAACGGCGCAGGAAGAGCGCCTCGTTGGCCATCGAAGCGACGGCGCCTTCGCGCGTGCGGCCGTTGCTCGGCCACCCGACCTCACCAATGATGATCGGCTTGCCCGGAAACTTCGCCTGCACTTCCTTGTAGCGCTGCACCGAGTATTCGACCGCGCGCTCAACCGGGATGCCCTCCCAGTAGGGCAACAGGTGGATCGCGATGAAATCGACGTGGTCGGCAAGCTCCGGATGCGAGATCCACACATGCCAGGGCTCGGCGGTGCCGACCGGCTGGCGTATCGCCTCGCGCGCGCGGTCGAGCCAGGCATACATCTCCTCGAGCGGCACGTCGCCGCGCAGCACGGCCTCGTTGCCGATCAGCACCCGCACGACGTTGTGGTGCGTGCGCGCGAGCGAGATCGCGCCTTCGAGTTCGCGCTCGCTGGTCACGCGGTTCGCGTCGATCCACGCACCGAGCGCCACATTGATGTCGTGTTTGTCGGCGAGGCGCGGCACGGCGCCAAGCGAACCGAGCGTGCTGTAGGTACGCACGGCGTTCGTCTTGCCGGCAAGCAGCGCGAGGTCGCGGTCGATGCCTTGTTCGGCGGGCATGCGCTGCAAGCCAGGGTCTTCCCCTCGCGCGAAGGGCGAGAAGGCAAGGCCCTGGATCCGCGCGGGCCAGGGCGGCTCGGGTGTGGGGCGGTTCATCACCGCCCACAGAACGAAGGTGAGCGCGGCGAAACCCGCCGCGATCAGCAGGCCCGCGATGCGTGCGCGAGTGTGGGGCATACCGCGCGGGTCACTCCCTCAGAACAGCTGGGGAGGGTCCTGCGCGACCGCCACTGGCGCGGTCGCCACTGGCGCGACCTTTCGCGCCACGATGTAATCGCCGGTGATCATCTTGTCGTACGACTGGCCCGGACCCACCATCGGATAGACGCCCGCATCGGGGTCGATCACCACTTCGAGGAACGCGGGTCCGGGATACTCGAGAAATTCCCCGACGACGCGCTGCACATCGGCCTTCCTCTCCAGCCGGACTGCATAGCCGAACCCGTCCGCCTGCGCGGCCCTCACGAAATCCTTCTTGTGCAACGACTTGTCGCTCGCCGACAGCCGCCCCTTGAAAAAGAGCTTCTGCCACTGTTTGACCATGCCGTCACCGAAATTGTTCAGCACCACCACCTTGATCGGCAGATCGTAGGTGGTCGCAGTCTCGAGCTCGCCGACGTTCATGCGCATGCTGCCGTCGCCGTCGATGTCGATCACGAGCCGGCCGGGGTTCGCCACCTGTGCGCCGATCGCGGCCGGCAGACCAAACCCCATGGTGCCCATGCTGCCGGAGGTGAGCCACTGGCGCGGCTCACGGAACTCGCAGTACTGCGCTGCCCACATCTGATGCTGGCCAACCCCGGTCGAGACGATGGCCTCGCCTTTCGTGAGGCGCGCAATCTCCTCGATCACGTAGTACGGCTGGATCAGCGGGCTCTCGCGATCGTAGTTCATCGCATGCACGCGACGCAGTTCTGCCAGCTCTGCGAGCCAGCCGGCGCGGTCCACCTGCGCCCCCAGCTTGTGCCCCGCGGCAGTGAGCGCCACGAGCGCCTCGCGCAATGGACCGACGTGGCTCCACTGCACGCGCTTCACCTTGTTGATCTCGGCGCGATCGATGTCGAGCTGCACAATCGCCCGCGCGTTCGCCGCGAAGCGCTGCGGATCGCCGGCGACGCGATCGTCGAAGCGGGCACCTGCCGTGATGAGGAAATCGCAGTCCTCGACCGCATAGTTCGCGAAGGCCGCGCCATGCATGCCGAGCATGCGCAGGCAGCGCGGATCCGTGGTGTCCATCGCGCCGATGCCCATCAGCGTGGTGACCACCGGCAATTCGAAGGCAGCGGCGAACTCGCGCAGCGCCGCCGAGGCCTCTCCGTTGATGACGCCACCGCCTGCGTAGATCAGCGGCCGCTTCGACTCGGCCAGCAGTTCGAAGAAACGCGCAGCATCTTCGGCGGCGAGCGCGCTCACCGCGCAAGTGTCCATGCGCCGGCGATAGCCAGGGATTGCCAGCGTTCCGTGGCCGTGGAACTCGCCTTTCCAGTTCTGCACATCCTTCGGTATGTCGATCACGACAGGGCCGGGCCGTCCCGTGCGGGCGACCTCGAATGCCGTGCGCACGGTGGCCTCGAGCTTCACGGGGTCGGTCACGAGGAATACGTGTTTCGCGACCGCCCCCATGATCGAGGCGACCGGTGCCTCCTGGAATGCGTCTGAACCGATTGCCGCGGTGGGCACCTGGCCGCAGATCACGACGATCGGGACCGAATCGGCCATGCAATCGCGGATCGGCGTGACCGTGTTGGTGGCGCCTGGCCCGGAGGTGACGAGCGCGACGCCCACGCGGCCGCTCGAGCGCGCGTAGCCGGCGGCCATGAAGCCCGCGCCCTGTTCGTTCGCCGGCACGATCAGGGGGATCAGGGCATTCCCAGCAAGTTTCTGCGCCTCGTTGTAGAGGGACACGGCATCGTAGGTCGGGAGGATCGCGCCACCGCTGTAACCGAAGATGGCCGAGGTGCCCTCATCGGCCACGACCTGCACGATCATTTGCGCCCCGGACATCACCTGGCCGGCCAGCGGGTGGGCCTGCGGACGGGGCATTATGACCGTATCGCTCATCGGGGTTCGTATCACTCGGGGACGAGGAGGGAACCCTGAAGACTAACAGCTTGTCGGCGGCGCGCAAATCCGCCCCCGCGGGCCGGGGCCTACGGTGTATTCTTGCAGGCGCCCCCTTTGCGCCGGACACCCATGCGTCACATCATCGCGATCCTCCTGCAAAACGAGGCGGGCGCGCTCACGCGCGTCGCAGGCCTCTTTTCGACCCGCAACTACAACATCGAGTCGCTTTCGGTAGCCGCCACCGACGACCCGACCGTTTCGCGCATCACGCTTGTCACGCGCGGCTCGGACGCGGTCATGCAGCAGATCGCGAACCAGTTGCTGAAGCTGATCGATGTCGTCGCGGTGGAGGATCTCACCGACGGCGAGCACGTCGAACGCGAGCTCGCGCTCCTCAAGTTGCGCCTCGCGCCGCGCGACACCGACGCCGTGCGCGGCTTCGTCGTGCGCGCAGGGGGCCGGGTGCTCGACCCGGCGCCCGATTGCTTCGTCGTCGAACTGACCGCGAGCGAAGCGGAGATCAACGAGTTCATCGCCGACCTGGCGCAGCACAGCGAAGCGCTGGAAGTAGTGCGCAGCGGCGCGCTCGGTGTGAGCCGGACCGGCCGCAGCCTGCGGCTCGTGAGATGAGTCGATGACGGTTCCGTGGCGCGACGTCTTCCCCGCGATGACGACGCAATTCCGTCGCGACGAATCGCTCGATCTCGAGACAACCTGCCGCCATGTCGAGAGGATGATCGCGAGCGGCTGCTCGGGCCTCGTGATGCTCGGCTCGCTCGGGGAAAATGCTGCGCTCACGGCGCAGGAGAAGCGCCGTGTCGTCTCGGCCGCGATCGAGGCCGCAGCCGGGCGCGTCCCCGTGATCGCGACCGTGATCGAGACGAGCACTGCCGCGGCGAAGCAGTACGCGCGCGATATGGAGGGCCTCGGTGCCGACGGCCTGATGCTGCTGCCGGCGATGATCTACCGCGCCGACCCGCGCGAAACGCTGCTGCATTACCGCGACGTCGCGCGCGCCACGCAGTTGCCGATCATCTGCTACAACAATCCGCTCGCGTATCACGTCGACATTACGCCCACGATGTTCGCGGAGCTCGCCGGGCTGACAAACCTCGTCGCGATCAAGGAGTCCTCGGGCGACGTGCGTCGCATCACGGACCTGCGCAACACGGTCGGCGACCGCTACGTGCTGTTTGCGGGCGTGGACGATCTCGCGCTCGAGAGCGCAGTGCTCGGCGCCGACGGCTGGATTGCCGGCATCGGTCTCGCCTTTCCCGAGGAGAACCAGCGCCTGTGGGACCTCGCGATCGCGCGCGAGCTCGACGCGGCGCTGCCGCTCTACCGCTGGTTCACACCTCTCGCACACCTCGACACACACGTGAAGTTCGTGCAGTACATCAAGCTCGCGATCCAGGAGGCCGGGCTCGGCGCCGAATGGGTGCGCGCGCCACGCCGTGTGCTCGTCAAGGCAGAGCGCCGACGTGTTCTCGGGATCATTCACGCCGGGATTGCGAATCGCCCGAAGCTTCCGCCGGCGCGCGGCGCGGCACCTCTGCCGAAGTCGCGCGCCCGGCGCCCCCGGGCGCGCTGATCCGCGACCGATGGAGATTCATGTCGTCGATTCGCACACCGGCGGCGAGCCAACACGGGTTGTGATCGACGGCGGCCCGGTGCTTCGGGGCCCGCTTGCAGAGCGCGTGGCTGAGTTGCGCGGTCGGCACGACAGCTTCCGCTCGACCGTGGTCAACGAGCCGCGCGGCTCCGCTGTGCTGGTCGGCGCGTTGCTCACCCCGCCCGTCGATCCGGGATCTGTGGCGGGTGTCATTTTCTTCAACAATGTCGGCTATCTCGGCATGTGCGGCCACGGCACGATCGGCGTCGTCGTCACGCTCGCCTGGCTCGGGCGCCTCACGCCCGGCGAACACCGCATCGAGACGCCGGTCGGCATCGTGACGACGGCCCTGCACGATGCGAATACTGTGTCGGTTCGCAACGTGCCCGCCTACCGCCACGCGCGCGCAGTGCGCATCGAAGTCGAAGGCTGCGGATGGGTCAGCGGCGACGTCGCGTGGGGCGGCAACTGGTTCTTCCTCTGCGAGGACCACGGCCAGACGCTCGCACTGGCGCGGGCCGCTGCGCTGGGCGAGTTCTGCGAACGCATCCGGCACGCGCTCGCGCGTGCCGGCATCACCGGCGCCGACGGCGCGGAGATCGATCACATCGAACTGTCGGATGAGGCGCGCAACTTCGTGCTGTGCCCCGGCGGTGCCTGGGACCGATCCCCCTGCGGCACGGGCACGAGCGCGAAGCTTGCGTGCCTCGCGGCAGAGGGCCGCCTCGCGCCGGGCGAGGTGTGGCGCCAGCGAAGCATCACCGGCAGCGTGTTTGACGCGCGTTACGAGCGCGCGGGCGATCGCATCATTCCAACGATCACCGGCAGGGCCTGGGTGACCGCAGAATCCATGCTGGTCATCGACCCGAACGATCCGTACGCGCACGGCATCCGGACAGCACCGTGAGCGCACAGGTGTCGCAATGAGCGCCCGCCTGCCGCCGTCGCGACGCGTCGTCGTGATCGGCGGCGGCATCGCCGGGCTCGCAGCCGCGTGGTACGCGGTGCAGGACGGCCACGAGGTCGTACTGATCGACCGCGGCGGGCCCGACGGGGACCGCTGCTCCATCGGCAATGCGGGCATGATCGTGCCGAGCCACTTCGTGCCACTCGCTTCGCCGGGGTCCGTGAGACTCGGCCTTCTCTCGCTCGCGGATTCCCGCAGCCCGCTGCGCGTCGCGCCGCGTCTCGACCCCGATTACCTGCGCTGGTGCTGGCAGTTCCTGCGCGCCGCGCGGGCATCGCGCGTCGCGATAGCCGTGCCTGCGCTGCACGACCTCGCACTGCTGAGCCGCCGCGGCTACGAGGCATTCACGCTGCTCTGGCCGCAGGGCGTACCGCTCACGGAGCACGGCCTGCTGATTCTCTGCCGCAGTACGCACGCACTGCGCGAAGAGCACGACGACGCGAAAATGGCGCGGCGCCTCGGCATGCCGGTCGAGATCCTCGATCGCGACGCGGCAACGGCACTCGAACCCGACCTCGACATGGCGATCGCGGGTGCCGTGCGCTACCCGCTCGATGCGCACGTCATCCCGCAGCGCGTGGTCGCAACGCTGGTCGCGGGCCTTGCCGAAGCCGGCGTCGAACTGCGCTGGCACACTGAGGTCGTGGGTTTCAGGCGCGCGGAGTCATGTGTCGCGAAAGCGGTAACCACCACGGGCGAGATCGGGGGCGACGAGTTCGTCATCGCGGCTGGCATGTGGTCCGCCGCGCTGGCGCGTACCATCGACCTGCCATTGCCGCTGATGTCGGGCAAGGGCTACAGCTTCACACTCGCGAAGCCGCGCGTGCGGCCACACGCCTGCGCACTGCTCGCCGAAGCGCGCATCGCGGTGACACCCATGGGATCGTCGCTGCGCTTTGCGGGCACGATGGAACTCTGCGGCCTCGACCGGTCGATCGATCAGCGGCGCGTCGCTGCCATGATCGATGCGATCCCGCGCTACTACCCGCAGTTCGGTCCCGCCGATTTTGCGGGCATCACCCCCTGGACCGGCTTGCGGCCTTGCTCGCCGGACGGCCTGCCCTACATCGGCCGCACGCGGCGCGCCGACAACGTGCTCATTGCGACGGGGCACGCGATGATGGGAGTGAGTCTCGCGCCCGCAACGGGGCGGATCATCAGTGATCTCATTGCGGGCCGCGAGCCGCCGGTGCCGATCACGCTGTATTCGCCGGATCGGTATGGTTGAGGGCGGCGGGTGACGCGGCGTGCGCCCCGACTGCCCGGGGCCCGCTCATGACGCACTCCTCGCCCGATAGCGCCAGAAAAGCGCGGCAAAGGCCACCGCAAGCAGCGACAGTACGCCGAAGAATTCGATCATCGGCAGGTAGCCCGCGGGATTCGCAGCGCTCGCGCCGTTCGCGTCATTGAGCGCGCCTGCCGCGAAGTTGGCGCCTGCCATGCCGATGTTCTGCACCATTGTCATGAATCCATAGGCGGTGCCGAGCCGCTGCGGTGGCTCGAGCAGCGTGACCGCCGGCCACAGTACCGCCGGCACGAGCGAGAACGCGACGCCGATGAGCGCAGTGCTGACACCGGGGGAAAGATCCGTCGCGCCGAGTACGTAAAACGCGGCGGCGAGCAGCGCCGCGCCGAGCGTCAGCAGGAGGCCGTGGCGGCCGACGCGGTCGTTCATCCAGCCAAAGAGCGGCGTCGCAAATACGGCCGCAAGGAATACGTAGCTGTTGAGGACGCTCGCCGCCTCGAGCGAAAGAGCGCCCGTGTGCTGGAAATACTTGATCGAAAAAGTGCTCCTGAACGGGAAGATCACCGAATAGAAGAGCACGCACAGCGCGAGCACGTACCAGTAGCCGCGGCTGAACTGCGCGAGCTTCGACAGTTCGATCCGCTCGCGCGAAAGGCCAAGTACCTGCAGGCCACGCGCGGCCGAGCTGGCCTCCAGCCGCCAGTAGAGGAAGGCCGCGACGACGCCGGCGCACATGATGCCGGCGGCGAGCGAGAGCGGCGCCTGCCAGCCCGAGGCATAGGCGCCCGGTGCCCAGACCGGTGAAACATCGACCGCGTACGAGCCGATGCGAGCGAAGCTGATGGACAGCGCCATCGCGAATGCGAGCTGGCGGCCCGCGAACCAGATGCCGAGCGCGACGATCGTCGCGACGATCATGGTCTCGGCGCCAATGCCGAACATCAGTCGGCCGGCTGCCATCAGCGCAAACGGCGTGCCGATCGCGGTAAGGGCCGCGCCCGCAAGACAGATCACCGAAGTCCAGAACGTGACGGGGCCCGGACCGTAGCGGTCGACGAGAATGCCGCCGACGAACACCAGCACGATGTTCGGCACACTGTAGATTGCGTTCAGCGTGCCGATTTGCGTGTCGGAGTAGCCGAGCTCGCGCGACAGCTGCTCGGCCAGTGGGCCGATCGAGTCGTAGACGTAATAGTTGCCGAAGAGCGCGAGGCCGGTCAGCGCGAGCACTGCCCACGCCGCCGCGCCGCGCGTCACGGTACGAGCACCGTCGATCCCGTCGTGCGTCGTGCCTCGAGGTCGCGGTGGGCCTGCGCCGCCTCCGCGAGTGCATAGCGCTGGCCGATGCGCACCCGCACCTTCTTCTTCGTCACCATCGCGAAGAGTTC
>Ga0209476_10000803_pt1 | contig 21629 bp, 21 predicted proteins | sample KloWWTrecipitate_FD_187179 | JGI IMG/M metagenome (GOLD analysis project Ga0209476, IMG submission 187179) | Active sludge microbial communities from Klosterneuburg, Austria, studying microevolution and ecology of nitrifiers - Klosterneuburg... | ecosystem: Engineered > WWTP > Aerobic digester... | reverse complement strand
TCGCGCTCGATCAGGAACACGTGATCGATCTGGTAGCGCAAGCTGTGCTTGAGGACGATCTGGGCAAACGGCACACCGCTGCGCCAGGCCTCGATGCGCCAGCGCATGCCGCGCGGGCTGAAGCCGTGTTCAAGCACCTGGTTGAGATCGCGCATCATGCCGCGCAGCGCTTCGGCAATCGCCTTGCGGATGATCGGGCCGATCACCGGGAACAAGGCATCGACAATGCTGGCGCGATTCCTTTGCACGGCATTGCCGAGCGCCGCGGCCACCGGCGATGCCAGCGCGCGACTCATCGGCTCGGCCGGGGCAGCCCTGACCAGACCCGGCAACTGCGCGGCCAGCTCGCGGTTGACGCGTTCGAGTTCGATGATGCGCTGTTCCGCCGTGGCAAGCTTGTCGCGCTCGTCGGCGAGCAGCAGGTGCCTGAGTCGTTCGAAGTCGCTCATGCCGGCGCGGCGCTGACGAAGATCAGCGTGATGGCAAATCGAATTCGCCCTTCAGACGCAGCGCGAGCTCGGTGAGCAGTGCCGACAGATCCTCGCGCCCGACCTTCTCCGTGCGCAGCTCGGAGCTGGCACGCGAAACGGCGCTGGCGGCCTCGCTGGCGCGCTCGTTGAGCGCCGAAGACAGTTCGGCCAGCGCATCGCGCAGTCGCTCGTCGACGGCCTTGAGCTCGCCATCCAGTCCATCCAGCGCACTGTTGATTTCGGAGCGCGCGGTGCGGGCCGCCTGCTGGGTGCGGGATTCAAGATCATCGACGGCCTGGTTGCGATCACCGACTTCCTGGCGCAACTGCCGCGAGAGTTTCTCGAACTGTTCGTCAAGCCGTTTGTCGACCTGTGCCAGGCGCTTGTCCTGGCTGTCGCGCAAGCGGCTCATCTCCGCCTCGAGGCGCTGCCCCATTTCCTGGAAACGGCGTTCGTAGTCGCGCATCTGGCCGCCAAAGAGGATGTCGCGGATCTGGTCGACATTGCCGTCGGCATCGGCAGCGGATTTCTTGGGCTCGGACATCGTGCTTTTCCTCGCTGGCGCCGGGAGCTTCCTGGCGGCGACGGCAAGTTTATGCGAAGCCGGCCGGGATCCGGGTGTCTTGCGCTTGGATTTGCCGCTGGCAGCCATGTCGATACTCCCCTTTGCCTTGTCAACAAGTCATTGAAAAAGAATTCCCTCAGATCTGCTCGAGGCGATAGCCATGCTGGTAGACCGCCGACAGCCGCCAGCCGTACTCGCCATTCAGGTCGAGCTTCTTGCGCAGGCGGCTGACATGGGTATCGACCGTGCGCGTGGACACCGAGGCGTTCATGTTCCAGACGTTTTCCAGCAGGGCGTCACGGCTGACGATGCGCCCGCTGCGACGAAACAGGAAACTGGCCAGGTCGAACTCGCGCGGGGTCAGCTCGACCTCCTTGCCATCGTAGGAAATCCGCCGCCGCCGCGTATCGACCCGGTACGGGGGCATGTCGTACTGGCCGCTGTCGGCCCCTTCGATGCCGATCCGTCGCAGCACGGCCGCCACGCGCGCGATCAGCTCCTGCTGCTTGGCCGGTTTGACCACGTAATCATCGCCACCGGCATTCAGGCCGCACACCATGTCGGTGTCGCTGGCGCGCGCGGTGAGGAAGATCACTGGCAGGCGCGAGTTTGCCGAGGAGCGGATCCATTCAATGACTTCCAGGCCGCTGGCATCGGGCAGCATCCAGTCGAGCAGGAGCAGGTCGATTGCTTCGGAACCCAACCGGCGCCGGAATTCGCCAGCCGACTGGAACAATCGGGTGCGATAGCCCGCTGTTTCGAGCCAGTGCAGGATCAGACCGGACTGCTCCGGATCATCTTCGAGAAAGCCGATCACAAGTTCGGAATTGCCCATTCGACTCGCCCGGACTGTTCATGGATACGCGCACTGATCGCACTGGACACGGAATGCACACGACGTCTGCGATGGAAGCGGAAGCAGCTTCACCGCCGAATGAGCGAACGACGCGTGGATTCAAGCGGAAGCCGGGAACGCCTGCAATGGATGAACGATCCGGGCTGCCGCCATGCTGCCGGGTCGACCCGGCAGCGATCCGCTCACGGCGATGTCACTCGACGACGAAGGTGATCCGCAGGTTGACCCGCCATTCCTGGATGTGGCCGGATTTATCGGTGACCACCTTGGTTTCGCTGACCCAGGCGCCCTGGATGTTCTTGACCGTCTCGGCGACCTTCTTCAGCCCGCTCTGCACTGCATCCTCGACGCCCTTGGTGGATGAACTGCTGAATTCGATGACTTTGGCAACTGACATGACGCAAGTCTCCTTTTCCACGAGTGGTTCGGCGACTATAGCAAAGCGTGGTCAGCGAACAAGATTGCCGTTGGTTCAGGTCGCCATGGCCGCAACCGGACGCGGCTTTGCCGGCACGTAGCGCAACCAGACCAGGAACACGATCAAGGCATCGAGCACGATCAGTGCCTGCCAGAGATACTCGTGGAACCACTTGAACCAGACCGGGCTCCACATGCCGAGGTAAAACAGGCTGACGATGCGCACCACGTTGAGGATCTGGATGGCGAGGAAACCGAAGAAGAGGCCGAACAGCTTGTGCTTCCACGGTGCCGGGAAGGCGAGGATCGCGGAAATCAGGATGATGACTGCCTCGACACCGTTGCAACCCCGCTCGATCGAGACAATGAAGCTGCCGCTGGCATTCTGGATCAGCTTGCCGTTGGAGATGGTGCTGCCATCGAAGAGATGGATGACCCAGGCACAGATGTCGGCCAGTACCGAGGTGAACGGCACGATCACATGACGCTCGACCGGCCCGGTCAGTTCGGCGACAAAGAGAACCACGAGCAGGACCAGGAACAACAGGATGAAGCGAAACATCGGCAGCAGCGACCCCGGGGAAACCTCAAGTGTAGTCGACTGCCGGCCAGGCTTCACCGGTTGCCGCGGGAATCACCGCAAACCGGCGTCATGCACTAGCATCGACACATGAATCCTGCCTCCAACATTTTCCTGATCGGGCCGATGGGCGCGGGCAAGACCTCGATCGGGCGGCGTCTGGCGGCACAGCTCGGCCTGCGCTTCATTGATCTCGATCTGGAGTTCGAGCGGCGCACCGGGGCGAGCATCGCGCTGACCTTCGAAATCGAAGGCGAGGCCGGCTTTCGCAAGCGCGAGAGCGAACTGCTCGGCGAGCTCGTGGGCCAACGCGGGGTAGTCCTGTCCACCGGCGGCGGCGCCGTGCTCGATGCACGCAATCGCGAGCTGCTGCGCGGCAACGGCTTCGTGGTCTGGCTCGACACCGACGTCGACGCCCAGCTCGAGCGCCTGCACGCGGATCGGCAACGACCCCTCCTGCAAGGCGTGGATCGCCGCGAAAGACTCCTGCACATGGCTGAATTGCGCAACCCGCTGTATGCCGAAACCGCCGACCTGCGCGTCGGCGCATCAGGCTCGGGCAGCAGCACGGCAATGGCCCGCCTGGTTGGCGCGCAGATCGCCCGAACCTGGCAACAAGCTGAAACGGAAACCAAGCATGATCGAGCTTGAAGTCGCTCTCGGCGAACGCAGCTACCCGATCCACATTGGCAGCGACAGCCTGCGCCAGGCCACGCACTGGCGATCGGCGCTGCGCGGTCGGCAGGTGCTGGTACTGAGCAACAGCACGGTTGCGCCGCTGTATCTGGAGCGCGTGCTGGGCGGGCTCGACGGCCTTGCCCACGCCAGCCTGATCATCGAGGACGGCGAGCAGCACAAGACCTTCGCAAACGCTGGCCGCGTGCTCGATGCGCTGGCGCGTCTCGGCGCCAACCGCGATGCCACCTTGATTGCCCTTGGCGGTGGCGTGATTGGCGATCTTGGCGGATTTGCCGCCGCCTGCTGGATGCGCGGCATCGATTTCGTGCAGATGCCGACCACCTTGCTGGCCATGGTCGATTCCTCGGTCGGCGGCAAGACCGGGGTCAACCTGGCGGCCGGCAAGAACCTGGCCGGCGCCTTCCACCAACCCCGCGCCGTGGTCATCGATACCTCGACCCTGGCGACCTTGCCCGAGCGCGAATTCCTTGCCGGCCTCGCCGAAGTGGTCAAGTACGGTGCCATTGGCGATACCGCGTTTTTCGCCTGGCTGGAAACGCATGTCGATGCCCTGCTCGCGCGCGACGCCACGGCACTGGAAGCCGCCATCGCCAGCAGTTGCCGGCACAAGGCCGGCGTGGTTGCCCGCGACGAGCGCGAACTGGGCGAACGCGCCCTGCTCAATTTCGGCCACACCTTTGGCCACGCCCTGGAAGTGGAAGCCGGCTACGGCGAAATCCTGCACGGCGAGGCAGTGGCGATCGGCATGCGGCTCGCCGCCTGCCTTTCCAGCCGACTCGGCCTCGCCGCATCGAAAGATGCAGAGCGCCTGCAGGCCTTGCTGCAGCGCTTGAAGTTGCCGACGCGGATTCCGCCCGGCCTGCAGCCGCACCGCCTGCTCGAGCGCATGCGCCTCGACAAGAAGTCGGTCAGCGGCCAGTTGCGCCTGATCCTCTGGCGCGGCATCGGCCAGGCCGAAGTCGTCGGCGGCGTTGCCGAAAGCGCGATCGAGGAAGTGCTGGCCAGCGACTGACTGCGCCGCGACATCGCGGCCGCACTGCGGCGCGGCATCGATTCAGCGCAGGCGGATGCAATGCAGGCTAAAATCCTCGCATGCGCATTTACATGCAAACCCAAGCGGATCTGGCTGAATCGCCGCGCTTTTATCAGCTTTCGCTGCAGCAGGACCTGCTCGGCGGCTGGACGCTGTATCGCGAATGGGGCCAGCAAGGCTCGCGCTCGAGCCTCAAACGCGAGGTCTATCTCGATCACGACAGCGCCATCAGCGCATTCGAGAAGGCACGCGACCAACAGGTCAAGCGCGGCTTCCGCATCGTTTTCAGCCAGGGCCTGGACAACAGCCATGCGTACTAGGGCAACGCTGATCGCGATGGCTCTGGCGGGGGCGGGAGCACTGCCGCTGGCGCAGGCGTTCGAACCCGGCCACGAACGCATCTGCACGCCCTCGGCCGATGGTCAAACCTTTGAATGTCGCGACAAGGCGGGCGGGCAGCCGGAAGCCTCGCCGGTGAAACCCGCCGCAGCGGTCGCCGCACCCGTCCGTGCTGCCGAGTCCGTGCCCCCTGCTGCAGCGCCGGCGGCGAGCAAGCTGCCGAATTATCTGATGCAGAATCCCTCTGCCACGGAGCCGGTGCATGTCGTCGAAGCGCCAGCCGAGGTTGCCCCGGCGGCGTCCGTCATCGAGACAGCGGCGACGGATGACCCCGCAAGGGCAGTGGCGCCGGCTCAGGCTTCGCCTGCAGCCGCAGCACCGATACACCCTGTCGCAAGTGTTCCGGCACCGGATATCGAAGCGGCTGCTTCCGCCAAGACTCCGGCACCGGCGGTCGCACCAGAACCCGCAGCACAAGCGTCACCGGCGATACCGGCAACAATTGCTCTGGACGCGCCTGCGCCGGCACCCGCCGAACCACGCCTGGCATCACCGGCAAGCGCGCCCGCAACAAGCCGGGATGTGGCGGACGCCGGCGCCTTCCGCGCCTTGCCGGGCAGCCATTACACCCTGGTGCTGGCCAGCGTGCGCGATCCCGCCGCACTCGATGAGCTGATCCAGGTCTTTGCAGCGCAGCCTGGCCAGCTTTACCTGCTCAAGCTCGGCATGCCGGACGGCGACTGGTACAGCCTGTGCTGGTCGGACTTCGCCAATCTCGATGCTGCGCGCGCCGCCCGCGCCAGCCTGCCTGCCGAAGCGCCAATCCGTTCGGGTTGGCCACGTCGCATCGACCTGCTGCAAAAAGAAATCGCCCGCTGAATCCCTGGAGTTGTCCGTGACCGAACACCGCTTCCTGCGCGCGCTCAAGCGCGAGCCTGTCGACACCACGCCGGTCTGGATCATGCGCCAGGCAGGCCGTTACCTGCCCGAGTATCGCGCCACGCGCGAGCGTGCCGGCAGTTTCCTGGCCCTGGCAAAGACACCCGAGCTGGCCTGCGAAGTCACCTTGCAACCACTCGCGCGCTTCGACCTCGACGCCGCCATCCTGTTCTCGGACATCCTCACCATCCCCGATGCCATGGGCCTTGGCCTGCATTTCATCGATGGCGAAGGCCCGAAGTTCCATCATCCCCTGCGCAGCCGCGAAGCGATCATGAAACTCGGCGTGCCGGACATGGAAACCGACCTGCGCTATGTCACCGATGCCGTGCGCCTGATTCGCCGCGAACTGGCCGGGCGCGTGCCGCTGATCGGCTTTTCCGGCAGCCCGTGGACGCTGGCCTGCTACATGATCGAAGGCGGCGGCTCATCGAGTTTTTCCAGTGCCAAGGCGCTGATGTGGGAAGACCCGGCGACGCTGCACCACCTGCTCGAGGTCAACGCCGGTGCCGTCATTGCCTATCTTTCCGCGCAGGCGGCGGCAGGCGCCCAGGCGTTGATGGTGTTCGACACCTGGGGCGGCATGCTCGGGCCGGATCCATTCATCGAATTTTCGCAGCGTTATCTCGGCATGATCGCGCAGGCGCTGAAAGCCGATCCGCTGACTCGCGAGATTCCACTGATCCTCTTTTCCAAGGGCGCCAACGGTCATCTCGAAGGACTCGCCGACAGCGGCTGCGATGCGCTCGGCGTGGACTGGACCATACGCCTCGCCGAAGCGCGTGCGCGGGTCGGTTCACGCGTCGCCCTGCAGGGCAACCTCGATCCGGCCACGCTCGCCGCCAACCCGCAGGCAATCCGCGCGGCGGTCAAGGCAACCCTGGATGATTTCGGCAAGGGCAACGGGCACGTCTTCAACCTCGGCCACGGCATCACCCCGGACATCGATCCCGCGCATGTCGCCGTGCTCGTCGATGCCGTGCACGAATTCGGACGTCGCTGAGTGATGCGCATGCTCCTGTGCGGGGTGATCGCCGCCCTGCTGTGCGCGGTTTCGCCCGGCTTTGCCGACGAGGCAACTCCGCCTGCCCCGGCAAACGCCATTGGCACGCTGGAGACCATCGTCGTCAGCGGCGAGCAACCCGGTCCGGGCCTGTGGAAGGTCAGCAAGGGCGAGCACGTGCTGTGGATACTCGGCACGCTGAATCCCCTGCCGGAAAAGATGACCTGGACGGCCACCGAGATCGAAGCCACGATTGCCGCTTCTCAACAAGTGATCATGGGCCCCAGTGCCAGCTTCAACGTCAAGGGCGGCATGCTGCGCGGCGTGTTCCTGCTGCCTTCGTTGATGGGCGCGCGCAACAATCCCGGCAAGGAAAACCTTGTCGATGTCGTGCCCGCGGACCTGTATGCGCGCTGGTCGGTGCTCAAGGACAAGTACATCGGCAAGGACAATGGCATTGAAAAGCGTCGACCGATCTTTGCCGCGCAGGAACTCTACGCCGAAGCCATCCGGCGTTCGGGCCTCACCCTCGATACCGACGTCGGCAAGGCTGTGCGCAAGGCCGCCAAGCGCAGCAAGGTCGAGTTGGTCGAACCGCGTATCGAACTGCGCATCGAGAAGCCCGGGGCCGCGGTCAAGGAGTTCAAGAAATCCGCACTGGATGATCTGGACTGTTTCGCGAAAACCATGAGCCGCCTGGAAACCGATATCGAGGCGATGAAGCTGCGCGCCAACGCATGGGCGCAAGGCGACATCGAGGCACTGCAAGCGCTGCCCTACACCGACCAGATGCAAGCCTGTGCCGACGCCATGCTCAAGGCCAGCGTCATCGAGGAGCGCGGCCTCGGCGACCTGCAGGAGCGCCTCGCGACGCTGTGGCTGGCGGCCGCGCAAGAAGCGCTGGACAACAACGCCAGCACGTTTGCCCTGTTGCCGGTGCGGCACCTGCTCAGCAATGACGGCATGCTGGCCCGCTTGCGCGCACGCGGCTATTCGATCGAGGCGCCCGAGTAAGTCAGGCAACCTCGCCGTGGCAGGGCAACCAGGCACCGTGCCTGGCCGTGGCTTGCGTGGGTGGAAGCGCCGATGACAGCCGCCTCGAACCGGTCATCGTGCGCCCGCGGCATCAACGGGCGGGCGCTTCGCCATCAGCGGACGGTGATTGCATGGCGGATCTCGCCAGCCACGGTTCCAGTGTGGCTTCGAGCACCGCGGCCTTGATTGGTTTGCGCAGGAAGCCATCCATGCCGGCCTCGCGCGCTTGCGCCTCCTCGTCACCGGTGGCGCGCGCGGTAATCGCGATGATCGGCAAGTGGCGACCACTTTCCCGTTCGCGTTCACGCACCAGCCGGGTCAGTTGCAGGCCATCGATGCCGGGCAGGTCGAGATCGACCAGGGCAAGGTCGACACCGGCCTCGTTCAACATCGCCAGCGCCGCCAGTCCGTGCGCGGCATGGCTGTGCCGATGCCCGCCGGCTTCGAGCATTCCACCGATGACGGCGGCAATGGTCGGATCGTCCTCGACGACGACAATGTGGGCGATGCCGGCCGCGCCGGGCGCAGCTGCCGGCTCGGCCGCCGCTTTCGACGACGCCGGATGGCGCGCTCGCGAACGGCGCTCGATCGGCTCGCCGGCCGGTGCCTCAAGAGGCAGTTCGACGGTGAAGCGGCTGCCCTCGCCGAGCGCGCTCTCGACCGTGATGTGGCCGCCCATCAGCTCGACCAGTTCGTGGCAGATCGACAGACCAAGGCCACTGCCGCCAAAGCGCCGCGCCACCTCGGATGACTGCTCGAATCGGCCAAACAGGCGCTCGCGCATGTCGGCGCTCATGCCGGAACCGGTATCGCTGATGGTGAAGCGGATGCCGACATCGCCGCAACCGGTCAGGGCGAGGACAACCTGCCCACGTTCGGTGAACTTTATTGCATTGTTCACAAGATTGAACAAAACCTGCTTGATGCGCAGCGCATCGCCGACCACCCAGGCCGGTGCCGTGGCTTCGACTTCCGAACGCAACGCCAATCCCTTCTTGCGCGCCAGCGGTTCCTCCAGTTCGATCACTTCACGCAACAGGCAGGCTGGCTGCAGGGGTCGATGATCGAGCTGGAGCTTGCCGGCCTCCATGCGGGCCAGGTCGAGGCTGTCATTGACCAGGCGCAGCATGAGATCACCGGAACGGCTGATCGCCTCGACGTAGCCGCGCTGCCTTTCGTCGAGCTGTGTGCCGCGCAGCAATTCGGCCATGCCAAGCACGCCGGTCATCGGCGTGCGGATCTCGTGGCTCATGTTGGCGAGGAACGCGGACTTGGCTTCGGCCAGCTGTTCGGCGGTACGCCGCTGTTCCTCGGCCAGCGCCATCGAGTGGCGCTGGTCGACGCGATCGCGCCAGGCGCGAAAGGCCAGCCAGACCAGCAGCACGGCCATCATCAGGTAACCGGAAAAGGCCCACGGCGTGAGCCAGGCCGCAGCGGCGACTTCAATGGGAACCTCGACCGTGGTCGGACTCCACACGCCGTCCGCATTCGCGGCACGAACCTGCAAGCGGTAACTGCCGGAGGGCAACTGCGAGAACACGCGCTCGCCACGCGCGCCGGTCTCCACCCAGTCGCTGTCGAATCCTTCCAGCTTGAAACGGTACTGGTTGCCACCGGGATTGAGGAAGGACAACACCCGCGCCTGCACGGACAAATCCTGGTCGCCATGCTGCAAGGCAATCGGCCGACTGGCATCCAGTTCGAGTCGACTGCCCTCGCGACGGATCGACATGGCCGTCAACTGCAAGGGTGGCGCTGGCGAATCGAGCGAAATTGCAGCGGGATCGAAGGCAAATACGCCGGCACGCGAACTTGCGTAGATCGTGCCATCGCCGGCGACGGCGAAATCGCCGATCAGCTCCGCGCTCGGCAGGCCATCGCGCTCGCTGAACTGGCGAATGCGCCAATTCCGGGCATCGATCCGCCACAAGCCGCGCTGGCTGGCCGCCCAGACGCTGTGGTCGGCAGCCACATGCAAGGCGCTGACCTGCATCGCCGGCCAGCCTTCGGCACTGGACAGGCGCTTGCTCAAGGACAATTTTCCATCTTTCCATGCGTACTCTTCGAGTGCGCCGAGGCGGTGCACCCAGATTGCTTCCGCACCATCAAAAGCCAGCGCGTCGATTGCCCCGACCGGCGCTCCCGGAACCGTCTCGAAGCGCCCTTGCGTGGCGTTGTAGCGCTCCAGCCCGGCGGCCGTGGAGATCCATGGCTGAGCGGTCGCATCGAAGCTCAGATCCGAGATGTCGGCATTGCCGAGCGTGCCCAGCGCCACCGACCAACTGCGGATCGCCGCGGTCGCCGCATCGATGCGGGCCATGCCGCCGCCACGCAGACTCGCCCACAGGCTTCCATCCGTGGCCCGCAAAAGGCGATTGACGTAGCCGCGCGGCAAGGCCTGCGCCGAATCGGCGGCGACCGGCAGCTCGAGCATGCGCGACCCGTCGAGGTCATAGCGGCGGATGCCGCGCTGATGGCCGACCCAGAGTTGCTCGCCTGTCTGCAGCATGGCGCGAAGCTGGCTGCCGCCGGCCTGCAGGCGCGCGCCGTGGCGCTCGACGGCACCAGTGCCGCCATCGATGCGGTCGATGCCATCACGACCGCTGCTGACCCAGATGCCACCATCCGCGGCGACACTGATTGCCTCGGTCTGCGTATGCAGAAGGCTGTTGGCCTGGCCGGGGCGGTGCCGCCAGACCGCAAAGTTTTTCCAGCGCGCAGGCAGGCGCGCGATGCCGGCATCGAACATCGCCACCCAGAGCCCGCCCTCGCGGTCGCGCAGCACATCCATGACCCGCGCGGAAGGCAGCTCGCCCGCCAAGGCATCGCTGCCGCCGTAGCGGTGCTGCTCGCTGCCGGTCAGGTGCAGCAGGCCGCCGGTGGTGCCAAACCAGTAGCGATCGGCGGCGGCGGTAGTCATGGCCATGGTCGGCATGCGTGAGGGCAAGTCGATGATGCCTACGACCGCACGCAGGTCGGCAGCGACCCGGGCCACGCCGAAATCCGTGCCGACCAGCATGCTGCCATCGTCCTGCGCGCGCAGGCTGCCAATCGACAGGTTTTCGGCGCGTCCCTCGAACGGCGGCAAGGCGACATGCACGATGCGGCCATCGGTCTCGCGCACGTCGAGGCCGAGATCGGTGCCGATCCACAGGCGTCCCGATGCATCCGCGGCAAGGCTGATCACGGTCGTCGAACGCAGGCTGTCGGGGCGTTCCGGATCGTGCTCGATGCGCTCGAAGCTGCCGTCCTCGCGCAGGCGATTGAGGCCGCCAAGGTAGGTGCCGACCCAGATCGTGCCGGCGCTGTCTTCGGCAATCGAGAACACGGTGTCGCTGCTCAGGCTGTGCGCATCGGCGGGGTCATGCCGGTAGCGCCGGAAGCGGCCGTCAGCCAGCAACTCGTTGAGTCCGCCGGCCTCGCCGCCGCACCAGACGCGTCCGTCGCGGTCGATCAACAGCGCCGACACGTCATTGCTGGCCAGCGAGGAAGCGTCATCCGGATCATGCCGCCAGACGCGGAAATCCACGCCGTCGTAACGCGCCAGGCCATCACGCGTGCCAACCCAGATGAAACCATCGCTGCCCTGGCGCAAGGCGTAGACGCCGCTGGAGGGCAGGCCATCGGCGACGCGCAGCAATTCGAACCACGGTTCCGCCGGTGGCGGTCCGGCGCAGGCGCACGTCGACAGAAAGAATATTGCGAAGAAGATCCCGCTTCGTCCCATGCTGCGTCCCCTCCCAGGTACGCGGCGATGGTGCCACGTGCCGCGCCCGGGCGACCAGCCATGCTCGTGCTCACGCTAGAATCCGGCGCATGCCGCACTCCCGCCTGCCCCTGCGCCTGATCCTGCTTGGCTTGATCGCCATCGCCGTGGTCGTCGTCATCTGGCTGGGCATCGGCATGATCAACGGCCTGCTCGAGTTCCGCGAGCGCCTGCTCGACTTGCCCGCGCTGGTGCGCGTACCGCTGATCGCGCTGGTCGCCGCAGCCTGCGCCGGGCTCGCCTGGCTGGCCTGGAAGCTGTTGCGGCCGACGCGGCGGAGTGCGCGAGCAGGCGGCAAGCCGCTCGTTGCGGATCGGCAAACCATCGAGACGCGGGTCGCCGACCTCGCCGCACGCAATGCCGATGTGGCCAGCCTCGAACAGGAATTGATCGAACTCGACCGCCGCCGCCTCAGCGGCGAATGCCATGTCGCCGTGTTCGGCGAGATCAGTACCGGCAAGTCGAGCCTGATCCGCAGCCTGGCCAGCGCGGCAGCACCCGAGGTCGATGTGCTCGGCGGCACCACGCGCTGGGTCAGGCACTACCGCGGCAGCTTGCCCGACGGACGCGAGCTGATGCTGGCCGACATGCCCGGCACCGGCGAGGTTGCCGGCAGCCAGCGCGAGCAACTGGCGCGCGACGAGGCGTTGCGCGCGCACGCCGTGATTTATGTCGTCGCCTCGGACCTGACCCGCGCCCAGGATGCCGAATTGCGCTGGCTGGCGGACTTCGGCAAGCCGCTGATCCTCGCCCTGAACAAGCTCGACCAGTTTGACGAGGCCGCACGCGCAACCTTGCTCGATGCCTTTGCCGATCGCTATGCCGGCGTCTGCAGGGCCATCGTCGGCATCAGTGCGGGCGGCAGCGAACGCTTCGATCGCCGACTGCCTGACGGTCGCATCGAACAGGTCACGCGCGAGCGCCGCGCGGATGTCGACGACCTCCTCGATGCCCTGATGGCCGTCACCGCCGGCGGCGCCGCAACACTGGAAGCAGGTCGCCAGGCGGCGGTGCTGGCGCATGTCGATCAACGCAGCCAGCACCTCGCCCGCGACGTCGCCGAACGCGAGGCCGAAGCGACCGTCGTCCGCTACACGCGCCGCGCCGTGATCGGGGCCATGGCCGCGGTTGCCCCGGGCAGCGACATCATCATCCAGGGTGCGCTGGGCACGGCCATGGTGCGCGAACTTGCCCGCATCCACGATGTGCCGGTGCGCGAACTCGATGTCGAGCACCTGCTCGCCCGCCTTGGCCTGACCCTGCGCAACGCGACGGCCATCGTGCTGGCCATTGCCGGCAATGCGCTGAAGGCCTTCCCGGGGCTGGGCACGCTGGGCGGCGGCGTCCTGCATGCCATTGCCTATGGCCTGGCGTTTGATTCACTCGGCCGGGCCATTGCCCAGACCCTTGCCGCACACGCGCGCCTCGACCAGGCCGAGGCCGAGTCAGCCATGCGCAAGCTGCTCACCGAGCCGAGTCGCGAGCGCGTCGAGCGCGTTACCCGCGTGGTCATCGACAGCCTGCGCAATCGCAACGCGCCGGCGGCAGGCGACGATTGATCGCCCTGCGCAGACAATTCGTCTCCCGCGCACGACTGGCGATGCCGCGACGGATTTGCCAAGCTCGGCACATGTCGCGCCAAACCCTGGCCACGGTCACACTCGGTTCCCTGCTTGCACTGGCGGCGAGCGGCGTGGCGCGGGCGACGGGTGCGCAAACCTTCGTCCTCGATCCGGTGCATACGCAGATCGTGTTCTTTGCCGACCACCTCGGTTTCTCGCACGCCATCGGCCGCCTCAAGGTCAAGCAAGGCTGGTTCACCTTCGACGCCGATGACTGGAGCACGGCGCGCGCCGATGTCGTCATCGACATGACCTCGCTCGACATGGGCGATGCCGAGTGGACCGCGAAGGTCGCCGATCGCGCCTTCCTCGATGCCGGCAACGCGCCGACGGCACGCTTCCTCGGCAATGCGCTGGAAAGGAAAACCGCCGACAGCGGCATCCTGCATGGAGAGCTCTGGCTGCGCGGCGTGCACCACGACGTCGACCTCGCCGTCACCTTCAATCGCCAAGGCACCGATCCCTATGCCTTCAAGAGCAAGGCCGGCTTCAGCGCAACCGCCACGCTGGATCGTTTCGACTTCGGCATGAGCACGTTTCGCGATGTCGTCGCCGGCCCGGTCGAGCTGCGCATCGAGGTCGAGGGAATCCGCAGCAAGCACAAGGAGATCGAAAACGATGCCGATGAAAAGCAGTGACACGCGATGGGGCAGCGTCATCCAGTGGCTGCACTGGCTGATGGCCCTGGGCATCCTCGGCAACGGCGTGCTCGGCCTGGTCATGGTCGACATGTCCCGCGGCATGGACAAGCTCAACACCTATGCGATCCACAAATCGATCGGCCTGACCGTGCTCGCCTTGCTGATCCTGCGCGTTTGCTGGCGCATGCTCGACCGCGCCCCGCGCGACGAGCCGATGCCGCGCTGGCAAAGCCTTGCCGCACACGCCACCCATGGCGTGCTCTACCTGTTCATGCTCGCCCTGCCGCTGAGCGGATGGATCTACAACTCGGCCAACGGCAATCCGCTGCAATGGTTCAAGCAGTTCAACCTGCCGGCGCTGCTCGACAAGAACGAGGACCTTGCCGAGATCGCCAGCGAGGCCCACGAGATCCTGTTCTGGATTCTCATCGTCGTGCTCATCGCCCACGTTGGCGGTGCCCTTGTTCACCACTGGCTGGAGCGCGACAACACCTTGTTGCGCATGCTGCCGTTCGCACGCCTGCGTGCGCGAAAAACCGGAGAAAACCCATGAAACCCATCGTTTGCCTGCTTGCCTCGTGCGTTCTCTGCAGTGCCGCGTTTGCCGCCGACTACCAGGTCGAAAAGGGCAGCACGCTCGGTTTCAGCAGCACGTTCCAGGGTGAAAAGTTCAGTGGCAATTTCGCCAGGTTCGAAGCACGGATCCGCTACGACGCGGCCAACATCGAGGCCTCGAAATTCGATGTCAGCATCGATCTGGCCAGTGCAAGCACCGGCGACAAGGATCGCGACGACACCTTGCCAGGCTCGGAATTTTTCAATATCGCAAAGTTCCCGAATGCTCGCTTCGTCACGCGCCAGTTCAAGCGCAACGGCGAGCAGGTCATTGCCGAAGGCACCTTGACGCTGAAGGGCATCGACAAGCCGGTCGACCTGCAGGTCACCTTCGTGCCGAAGGAGGGCGGTGCCACGCTGGATGTCTCGACCGTGCTCAAGCGCCTCGATTTCGACGTCGGCAGCGGCGAGTACGCGGATACCTCGACCATCGGCAATGAGGTCGAGGTCAAGGCGCACCTCGAACTCGGCGCGAAACCGTAAAGGCCCGGCGGCCAGTGCATCCGGAGGGCAACTGGTGGCAGCGCCTGCGCGGGCGCTTCACGCGTTCCGCAGCCGCAGTCGAAACGCGCCCTGTGCCTGGCGAGGGCCATCATGGCCAGGCCGAGGAAAGCCTGCGCGCCCTGCTCGACGATCCACAGGTACCGCAAGCCGTGCGCAGCTCGCTGGCGGCCGATTTCGAGCGCCTGGAGGCGATGCTCGGCAAGCTCGAGCGCGATGAGCTGCATCTTGCCGTGTTTGGTCGCGTCAGTGTCGGCAAGTCGGCGCTGGCCAATGCGCTGCTTGGCGAGAACGCGTTCGAAGTCGGCGTCCTGCATGGCACGACACGTGAAGCGACGCCGCGCCGATGGCAGGAGGTCGCCGGCAGTGGCGTGCACCTGATCGACACGCCCGGCATTGACGAGCTCGACGGCGAGGCCCGCGAACAACTGGCCAACGAGGTTGCCGCGGTCAGCGACCTGGTCGTTTTTGTCGTCGATGGCGACATGACCACGCGCGAGCGCGAGGCGCTGGTGCAGCTCGCCCGGACCGAGCGCCCGCTGCTGCTCGCCTTGAACAAGGCCGATCGCTACGACGACGAGGAACTCGCGCGCCTGCTGGCGCGATTGCGCGAACACGCGACGTCACTGGTGCAGCCCGAGGATGTGGTCGCGGTCAGCGCGCAACCTCCGCCGCTGCGTCGCCTGTCGATCGATGCCGACGGCCACGAGCAGGCGGAGATGATTCCGCAAGTGGCCAACATCGATGCCCTGCGCAGCCGCCTGATCGAGGTGCTGACCCGCGAGGGGCGGACCCTGGCGGCGCTCAATGCCAGCCTGTTCGCCGGGCGCCTGACCGATGCCGTGGCCCGGCGCATCGTCCTCGCCCGTCGCGAACTGGCCGCCAAGGTCATCCGCCAGTACTGCATCGCGAAAAGCATCGCCGTCGCCTTGAATCCGATCCCGGTCGCCGACCTGCTCGCCGCCGGTGCGCTCGATGCGGCGCTGGTCATGCACCTGGCACGGGTCTACGGGCTGCCGATCACGCGCCGCGAAGCCGGTGGCCTGATCACCACGATCTGCGCGCAACTGGCTGCGCTGATGGGCGCGATCTGGGGCATCCACCTGGTTGCTTCGGCACTCAAGGGCATCAGTGCCGGCATGTCGACCGTGCTCACCGCAAGCGCCCAGGGCGCGCTTGCCTGGTACGCCACGGAAATCGTCGGCCGCGCCGCCGACCGCTATCTGGCCGCCGGAAAATCCTGGGGTGATCTCGGCGCCAAGCGCGTGGTCAGCGACATCGTCGCCAGCCTCGATCGCGACTCGATCCTGCGCGAGGCCCGCGGTGAAATCCTGCGCCGGCTGCGCAACCGCGATGCGCTGGAACCCTGACCACCCGCGAAGCGGGCACGCGCGCTCAACGCACGGCGTCAAGAAAGCGGCGGATCGCCGCCACATCGAACGGCCAATCCAGCTCCCGCGCCGAGCGCGCATCGTGCAGGACCGGGACGCGGCTGCCGTAGCGCAACTCCAGTGCCGCATCGTCATCGATCCAGACGCTGGAAAAGTCCGGCGCCACTGCTGCCGCAAGCAGGGCGATGGCTTCGTCACACAATTGGCAATCGTCGCGCTGGTAGAGGATCAGGGACATCGTCGGCACCCGGCCACGGACAAGGCCAGACAGCATAACGGCGCGCTGCGGAGGCTTGAAAGGCGACAACCCGAGTCCGATCGGCGCACGTCGCCCGGCATGCGGCGCGACCTCGGCTGCAGCACTGCCCGGCCTGGGCGTGCCGGCAGCGTAGAATCGCGGCTTCCCTCCTGAAAAATCCTGCTCATGGCCGTCAGCGTATTCGACCTGTTCAAGATCGGCATTGGTCCATCGTCATCGCACACGGTCGGGCCAATGCGTGCCGCCGCCCGCTTTGTCTCGCGCTGGCTGGATGAAACCGGCATGTTGCCGCGCGTTGCCGGCATCCGCTGCGAGCTGTTCGGTTCGCTGGCGCTGACCGGTCGCGGCCACGGCACCGACAAGGCGGTGCTCTGCGGACTCGAAGGATCCATGCCGGACAGCATCGACCCCGATTCGATCCCGGCGACGCTGACACGGATTCGCGAGAGCGGCCGCATCCGCCTGCACGGCAGCCACGAAGTCGCCTTCAACGAGAAGACCGACCTCGTCTTCAACAAGCGCCAGAAGCTGCCCTATCACACCAACGGCATGCGTTTTTCCGCCCACGATGCCGCAGGCAACGAACTCGCCACGCGCGACTACTACTCGGTCGGCGGCGGCTTTGTCGTCAATGCCGATGAAGCCGCCGTTGATCGCATCGTCGCCGACACCACACCCTTACCGCATCCTTACCACAGCGGCGATGAACTGCTGGAAATCTGCGCGCAAACCGGCAAGACGATTGCCGAGGTGGTACTGGAAAACGAGAAATCCTGGCGCAGCGAAGCCGAAGTCCGCGCCGGCTTGCTGGCGATCTGGAAAGCAATGCAGAGCTGTGTCGCGCGCGGCATGCGCGAAGGCGGTACCCTGCCCGGTGGCCTGCACGTGCGCCGGCGCGCCCCGGAACTGCTGGCCGGATTGCACAGCCGCCCCGAGGAAGCCCTGCGCGATCCCTTGACCATCCTCGATTGGGTCAACTTGTATGCCTTGGCGGTCAACGAGGAAAACGCCGCTGGTGGCCGCGTGGTCACCGCACCGACCAATGGCGCGGCCGGGATCGTTCCGGCTGTTCTCCACTATTACGAACGCTTCTGCCCGACCGCCACCGAGGACGGCATCCTCGATTTCCTGCTCACCGCCGGCGCGATTGGCATCCTGTACAAGGAAAACGCCTCGATTTCCGGCGCCGAAGTGGGCTGCCAGGGCGAAGTCGGCGTGGCCTGTTCGATGGCCGCAGGCGGCCTGGTCGCCGCCCTTGGCGGCAGCGTGCTGCAAGTGGAGATGGCCGCCGAGATCGGCATGGAACACAACCTCGGACTGACCTGCGACCCGATCGGTGGCCTCGTGCAGATTCCCTGCATCGAGCGCAACGCCATGGGCTCAGTCAAGGCCATCAACGCCCAGCGCATGGCCATGAAGAGCGACGGCAAGCACCACGTCTCGCTCGACAAGGTGATCAAGACCATGCGCGAAACCGGCCGCGACATGCGCGACAAGTACAAGGAAACCTCCCGCGGCGGCCTCGCGGTGAATGTGATCGAGTGCTGAGCCATCAGCTCCGGTTATTGATCCAGCCCGCAAACAGCATGAAATCCGTTCGGGCTGAGCTGCGGCAACGCGATCAAAGCATTGGCGTCGAAGTGAATCACGGCGTCTAGACAGCGCGCCGCTTGTCGTCCGCATGACGCATGGCGCGCAAGGACTGGATGACACGCTTCGTGTCTTGCTTGTTGCGCGGCAACGCGTCGTTGGCGTAACGCGCCACGACCTGCGCAGGCGTCAAGGTCTCGCGTGATAGCTCCGCAGCCGTCTGCACCGAGCGGCGGATCACCTCGGCCTGGGATACACGCCAGGTCTTGGCAAGATGCTTGATGCGCTGATCGGTCTGTTCATCCAGCGCGTAGGTAGCGCGAATCGACATGCGGGCCATGGCAGCCACCGTTATGGTGTGTCGATATGGTAATTCTAGGATGGCCCGGGCCTCGGCACGGTACGGCGAGACCATGGAATTCCGGCAAGGCGGAACGGTTGGAGACAGTCGCGCGCGTACCGCGAGGATCTGTGGACGCAGAGTTCTGAAGCTTATGAAACAAGAAAATTGTCAAGCCAAGGAACACCACTGTCGAATCGTCCAAATTGTCGATCCGACGGAAGTGTTGACGTTGGCCACTGCAGGTCAATTCGTTACAAGAGCTCGACGAATTTGATGTGATTATTGCGAATCCCGCACATTGGTGGTGCCGGCACCCGGATTCGAACTGGGGACCTACCGCTTACAAGGCGGTTGCTCTACCAACTGAGCTATGCCGGCATGGCATGGGGCGCGCATTCTAGTGGAGTGCCTGTGAAATACCAATGCGCGGGCCCGAGGCCGGGTTCGCCGGCAAGGCGGATGCGCTTCGCGATTCACGCGGCGGCGACTCAGAAGCAATCGATCGTGCGTTCCTCGATGCCGTTGCTGTTGGCAACGTGGCTGCGCCAGTCAAAGCCGCTGGCGACATCGCGGGCAAAGTCGATCCAGTACACCGGCAATTCTTCGGTGCGCTGGATCAATTGCGGTTCGAAGCCCATGCCGGCGATTTCCGCCTTGCGCCGCTCGGCATTGGCCTGCTCGCGGAACAGGCCCAGCGAGATCGTGTTGAGCTGCTCGCCGGCGGTGACCACGTAGTAGTCGCGCACGCCCTTTGCGGAAAGGCGGCGGGCCACGCCCAGGGCGTCCTCGCGGGTCTTCATGGCGGCGAGAAACACCCAGAAGCCGCGCGATTGGGTGGCGCGCTCGTCGCGATACTGGATGCGCTTGACCAGAGGAGTCAGCGAATTGAGGCTGGCGCGCATGTCCGACTGGGTCTGGAACGGACCGATCGAGGCACAGACATCCGAGCTGCTGGCTGCCGCCGCGGCAGCGTCGACCGGCTTCGTCGGGTTCGCTCCCGCCCGCGCGCCATCGCGCTCGGACAGCAAGACCAGCGCCGGCACGCCGGGATCGGTGATCGCAGGCGCGGGCACGCTGGCGTCCGGCGCAAACGCGATCCAGAACGCGCCACCGATATTCAACGCCAACAACAGCAGGAACAGGACTCTCGGGAACATCCGGACTCGACGGGAAGACAGCGGGCGGGGTGCAATCCGCGGATTCTAGCCCGGATAGGGTTCTGCGATCCGGGCAGCGGCCTGCTATCGATGCCCGCGCTCGGACCACAGGGCCAGTCCACGCAGCACCAGGTCCCGGCCACGCTCGACATCGGGAAGCAGCGCAATCCATTCGTCGAGGCCGCCGCCATCACCGACGACGGCAACCGGCGTGCCGATGCGTTGCGCCACCTGCTGTCGAAAACGCTCGATCAGGGCGACGCTGGAAAGCAGGCAGCCCGACCAGGCGGCGTCGGCGGTGTTGTCGGCGATCTCGACCAGTTCACCGGCGTGTTCGCCAATCCGTGCCGTGGCGGTGCCCAGCGAGCGGCGCATCAGTGTCGGCGACGGTGCGATCAATCCGCCAAGGTGCTGGCCCTCGGCGGTCAGTGCGTCGAGCGTCAGCGCGGTGCCGCAACTGACCAGGATCTGGGCGCGTGGCGCGGCGGCATGCAGGGCCGCCATGCCGAGAAAGCGATCGACGCCAAGCCGCTCGGGCTCCGCGTAGGCATTGCGGATGCCCAGCGCCTGCGCCGGACTGCGCACGAATTCGGCGGTCTGCTCGAAATGGCTCTCGAGCAGGCGGGTCAACTCCTGCTCCAGGGTGCTCTTGACGACGCTGGCGACGAGAATGGCCTCGGGTTTCGGCAGTGCCGTCCAGTTGTTGCTCAGCGCCGCTTCGAGCGAGGTATCGGCATGCGCGAAGACACCGCCCATCGAACGCCGGCCCTGTCCCCAAAGCGCCCACTTCAGGCGCGTGTTGCCGAGGTCGATCAGCAACTTCATGCGCCCGCCCCGGAAACCTGCCGCACGCTGATTTCGCCACTGTCCACGAGGTACTCCCCGGTCGCGCCACGCACCCGCAAGGCACCGCTGCGATCGACGCCGGCAGCCATGCCCGCGCGCTCGGCACCCGCGCCGATGACGCGGATCGCCCGGCCCTGCAGGACATCGTGACGCGCGAATTCATCGACGAATGCGGCAAATGTCGCCTGCTCGAACTCATCCAGCACTTCCAGCACGCGGCCGAGCAGGCGCGCGGCGAGAACATTGCGCCCGGGCAAGGGCACGCCGGGGATCGATGCAAGGTCGGTCCAGGCCTGGTCGATCGGCGTGCCAGCCTGTGCATCCAGGCGCAGGTTGAGGCCGATGCCGATGACCGCATGGCACGGCCCGAGTGCGTCGCCGCCCAGTTCGACGAGGATCCCGGCCAGCTTGCGCCCATCCACCTGCACATCGTTTGGCCACTTCAGGCCAAGCCCGCCATAGCCGAGATCGGTGAGCGCGCGAACGATGCCGATGCCGATGGCGAGACTCAGCCCGGCCAGCGCCGCCATGCTCGAACTGAAAGAACGGAAAACGGAAAATGTCAGACCACCGCCCAGCGGCGCATGCCAGCTGCGTCCACGCCGGCCACGCCCGGCCGACTGCAATTCGGACAAGCAGGCGGTCGTGGCGGACATTCCAGTTTGCGCACGTCGCAGCAATTCACTGTTGGTCGAATCGATCTGCCAGAACACCTCGATCGGACAGGATCGCGCGAAATCTTCGCGCAAGTGGGCGGCAATCCGCCGCCCATCCAGCAACTCGAGCGGTGCGTCGAGGCGATAGCCGTGGCCGGCCCTGGCCGTGATTGGCGCACCGAAGGCGCGCAGTACCTTGACCTGTTTCCAGATGGCCGCGCGGGTCACCCCGAAACGGCTGGCGAGGGCGCTGCCCGAGGTGCCGGGAGCCTCGGCCATTGCCTGCAGCAGGTCGCGCAGCTTGAC
>Ga0209476_10000798_pt1 | contig 21705 bp, 17 predicted proteins | sample KloWWTrecipitate_FD_187179 | JGI IMG/M metagenome (GOLD analysis project Ga0209476, IMG submission 187179) | Active sludge microbial communities from Klosterneuburg, Austria, studying microevolution and ecology of nitrifiers - Klosterneuburg... | ecosystem: Engineered > WWTP > Aerobic digester... | reverse complement strand
CCTGCGAGGCATGGAACTTCGCGATCTTCTCCGGCTCCGGCTCGTGAACCGTTGTCGTCTTTGTCCCACGGACCATGGCGATACGCCCGGTCCGCGAAAGCTCCCGGATTCCGTAGGGCTCGCACATCTTCACCAGCCCGTCGATCTTATCCTCATCCCCCACCACCTGGAGGATGATCGAGTTCGTCGCGATGTCCACAACATCTGCCCGGAACACGTTCGCGATGTCGAGTAGCTCGTGCCGGTTCACGTTGTTGCAGCGCACCTTCAGCATGGCCAGCTCCCGCGCGACGATGTCCTCTTTGCTCAGGTCGGTCACCTTCACGACGTCTATCAGCTTGTAGAGCTGCTTTTCCACCTGCTCCACCGGCGCGCTCGCACCATCGACCACGATCGTGATCCGGCTGAGCCCGGGCGACTCCGAATGCCCCACCGTCAGCGACTCGATGTTGAAACCCCGCCGTCTGAACAGGCTTGCCACGCGCATCAGCACGCCCGGCTTGTCTTCCACGATAGCGACCACGGTGTGTTGGGCGTGGCGCACGCGTGCGCCATTCACAGAGGGGGTCATCGCATCAACTCCTCGGCCGGGGCCTCGATTGTCTCCGAAAGCGCGGCGCCCGCCGGCACCATCGGCCACACGTTCTCTTCCTGGTCGATCTGGAAGTCCACCAGGATGGGCCCTTTGTGCGCCCGCGCCTCCCTGATGGCCGGCGCCACCTCAGCTTTCGTTTCCACCCGGATAGCCCGGATCCCGTAGGCATCGGCCAGCTTGCAGAAGTCGGGCTGGGTCATCGCCGCATCCACCAGGTTCCGGTCATAGAACAGGTGCTGCCACTGCCGGATCATCCCGAGGTATCCGTTGTTGAAGATCGCGATCTTCACTGGCAGGTTCTCATCCACAAGCACCGCCATCTCCTGCAGCGTCATCTGGAAACCGCCGTCGCCACAGATCGCCCACGTCTCCGCATCGGGCAGCGCCACCTGCGCGCCAATCGCCGCCGGCAGTTCGAAGCCCATCGTCCCCAGTCCGCCCGAGGTCACCAGCTGCCGCGGCCGCTTGTAGAAGTAGTGCTGCCCGGCAAACATCTGGTGCTGCCCCACGCCGGTCACGATTGTCGCGTCGCCGTTGGTCTCCTCCCAGAGCGTCCGGACCACGTATTGCGGCAGCATGCGCCGGCTCTCGCGGATGTGTAGCGTCGGGTGCTCTTCCTTCACCTGCTCGATCCAGGTCCGCCAATTCTGGTGCTCCGCCTCGTGCGTGTGTTCCACCAGCTTCGGCAGCACGTGCTTCGCATCGCCAACAATCGGCACCGCCGTCGGGAAGTTCTTCCCGATCTCCGCCGGGTCGATGTCGATGTGGATGATCTTCACGCCCGGGTTGAAGTCCTTGAACCGCCCCATCGCACGGTCGTCGAACCGCATGCCGATAGCGATCACCAGGTCGGCCTTGTCCGCCGCCATGTTCGCGTAGAACATCCCGTGCATGCCGAGCCACCCGTAGCTCAGGTCGTGCGATTCCGGGAACGCCCCGATTCCCAGGAACGTCGTGATCACCGGGATGTCAGCCTTCTCCGCGAGGTCCAGGAGTTCCTGGTGCGCGTTCCCCCAGATGACCCCGTGCCCCGCGATGATGATCGGCCGCGTTGCCTGGTCGATGAGTTCCGCCGCCCGCCGGATCATGCCCGGGTGGCCCTCAACCGTCGGCTTGTAGCCCCGCAGGTTGATCTGCTCCGGCCAGTCGAACTCCGCCGATTCCTGGAACACGTCCTTCGGAATATCCACCAGCACCGGCCCCGGCCGCCCCGTCCGGCAAATGTGCGCCGCCTCCCGGATCGTCAGCGGAATCTCCTCCGGCCGCATCACCAGGTAATTGTGTTTCGTGATCGAATGCGTGATCCCTGTGATGTCCGCTTCCTGGAAGCCGTCCTTCCCCAGCAGCGAACGTCCCACGTTCCCCGTCAGCGCGAACACCGGCGTCGAGTCCATCCACGCCGTGCAGATGCCCGTCACGAGGTTGGTCGCACCAGGCCCGCTCGTCCCCAGGCAGACCCCCATTCGCCCGCTTGCCCGCGCATAGCCATCCGCCATGTGCGCCGCGCCCTGCTCGTGCCGCACCAGGATGTGCCGCATGCCCGGATACTGGGGAAGCGTGTCGTAGAGCGGGAGCACTACCCCTCCGGGATACCCGAAGATCGTGTCCACGCCTTCGCGCTGGAGTCCTTCCAGCACCATTTGCGCGCCAGTTAACTGCGCCATGAGAATGAGCCCTTCCTGCGGACTCCAACACGTTTCCCGGCTCGAACCCCGGTGAGGGGATGTCCGGCGCCCGCCACGCCATTCGGTCGTGGCTTCCCGCGCGGGGCCGTGGGCCTCCATCGCGAGATACAGGCAGGAAGGTGGGCCGGTAAGCCTGATTCCCTTCCGTTGCGAGTCGCAGACCACCAGAGTACGCCGCCAAACCCCCGAGCGGAAGCACCGCCGGCCGGTCGCGTGTTCACCTACGCCAAACCGGCGATCCGCTTGCCCGCCTCGAGGATCGGCTTCACCAGCTCGCCCGACCTCACTTCGGTGTAGATCCGCAGCAATGGCTCCGTGCCCGAAAGCCTGAACAGCAGCCACCCTTCCTCGATGAAGAATCGCCACCCGTCCGTCCGGTCCGTCCGCAGCACCGCCCGCCCCGCGATCTCCGCCGGGTTGGCCGCATCAAGCACAGCCTTCACCTTCGCATTCGAGCCGGGCGCCAGGTCGAAGTCCAGTCGCTCGTAGTAGTGCGCTCCGGTGATCGCGAACACCCGCTCCAGCAACTCCGAAGCCGGCTTCCCCGTCACCGCCGCATAGTCCAGCAGGTACAGCCCGGCCAGGATTCCGTCGCGCTCCGGCAGATGCCCACGGAACCCGTATCCGCCACTCTCTTCCCCGCCGATGAGCGCGTCCTTCTCCATCATGAGCGGCCCTATGTGCTTGAATCCCACCGGCGTCTCGTAACAATCCACGCCGTAGTGCCCGGCCAGCAGTGTCGCCATGTTCGTCGTCGTTACCGATTTCACCACCGGTCCCCGCAGGCCGCGTTCGCCAAGCAGGTAGTTCACCAGCAGCGCAAACGTCCGCAGCTGGTCGATGTACCGCCCCTGCTCATCCACCAGCCCCAGCCGGTCGGCATCGCCGTCGTTTGCGATCCCGATGTCGTACTGCCCGCTCGCCATCACCGCCATGAACTCGCCCAGGTTCGATTCAATAGGCTCCGGCGCCCGGATCCCCGGGAACGCCGGGTTCCGCTCGCCGTGGATCTCCGTGACCGTCGTCTTTCCGCCGCGCAGCAGTTCCGCGAACAGCCCGGCCCCGGCGCCGTACATCGGGTCCACCGCAACGCGCAGCCCCGCGTCGCGGATTCGCTGGACATCCACCTGGCCGGCAAGCGCGGCAAGGTACCCCGGAACAGGGTCGAACCGCTCAATCCCGGCATCGTCCGCTGCCGCCTTCAGTCTCGAACGATCGGCCAGGATCGCCGGCACACGCTCCTCGATGGCCGCCACGAACTCAGGGGTCGCGCTCCCCCCGTAGTGCGGTTTCACCTTGATCCCGTTCCACCTGAACGGGTTGTGCGAACTGGTCACCACCACCCCGCCGCACGCGCCAGCCTCGATGATCCGGTAGCTCAGAGCCGGCGTCGGCGCCGCCCGGCTCGCCATCTGCACGCGGAAACCGTTGCCCGCAAGCACGCGGGCCACCGTCAGCGCGAACTCGTCCGAAAGGAAGCGCGTGTCGTAGCCCACGATGATCGGCTTATCCAGCCCGTAGATCTCCGCGAAATGCTCGGCCGAAGCCTGCGCGCAGGCCGCGACATTCTCGAAGGTGAACGTATCTGCAATGATGGCTCGCCAGCCATCCGTACCGAAATGGACCGGGTTTTCAACCATGCGGCCCATCATACCTGCCGCGAGCCTCAATCGATGTCCCCGCCGGAACCTGGGTCCCGGAGGCGATGTAGGCGCCCTGCCCCGCGACAACGCCCGTGAGCCTCGCCCCGGTCCCCACAACCACGCCATCGGCGAGAATGCTCCGCTCGATCTGCGCTCGCTCGCCCACCGCCACCCCTTCCCAGAGGATCGAGTCGCTGATCCGCACTTCGGGGCCGATCACGCTCCCGCCGCCCACCGCCGAACCGCGGATATCCGCTCCCGCGCCAACGTGCACGTCGCCCGCGATTGCATTGCCCTCGCCAAGCAGCATCCGGCTTGCCTCCAGGTAGCGCTGCGGTGTGCCCAGGTCTGCCCATGGCCCCGCGAAACGGTACCCCAGGACCCGCCGGCGCCGGGCCACCAGCGAAGGAAAGAGGGTCTCCTCCACGCGCACCGCACCGGCCGGGATCTCGTCTACCAGCCCTGGCTCGAAGATCCACACCCCCGCGTTCACCAGCCGCGAGGGTTCCTCCCCGCGCGGCGGCTTCTCTACGAAGCCGGTCACCAACCCCTCGCTGTCCGTCACCGCGATGCCGAACGCCGATGGGTCATCCACCTCGCACAGCGCCAGCGTCAGGTCCGCCCCGAATGACTCGTGCGCCACAATTGCGGCCCGCAGGTCAAAATCGGCATATACATCCCCGTTGAGCACGATGAACCGGCCATCGATCCCGGTGGTTCGCGCCGCGTTCCGTATCGCGCCACCCGATTCCAGCCGCTCGCGCTCGATGATCGGCACAATCTCAAGCCCGCCGCGAAGCCCCGCGGGGTACGTTGCCGCGAGGTCTTCGTTCGCCTGTCCCAGTGCCAGCACCGCGCGCTCGATTCCAGAACGCGCCAGCCACTCGAACAGGTACTCGATGGCCGGCCGGTTCAGCAGGGGCACCAGGCTCTTGTGCCGCGTCGTTGTCAGCGGTCGTAGCCGGGTTCCCTGCCCCCCGACCAGGATGATGGCATCCACCCGGGGTTCCCTGCTACCGGCCCGCCGCCGCCCGGAGGTCGGCAGCGCGCGATGTGTCTTCCCATGGCAGGTTGAGGTCGGTGCGGCCGAAATGGCCGTACGCGGCGGTCGGCCGGTAAATTGGCCGCCGAAGATCCAGGTCGCGGATAATCGCCCCCGGCCGCAGGTCGAAGTGCTTCCGTACCGCCGCGAGAATCACCGAGTCCGGCACGAGACCCGTCCCGAAAGTCTCCACCCCGATTGATGTGGGCTGCGCCACCCCGATTGCGTAGGAGAGCATGAACTCGCAGCGGGTTGCGAGCCCGGCGGCAACGATGTTCTTCGCCACCCAGCGCGCCGCATACGCCCCGGACCGGTCTACCTTCGTCGGATCCTTGCCGCTGAAGGCGCCGCCCCCGTGCCGCGCGATTCCCCCGTACGTATCGACGATGATCTTGCGCCCCGTCAGCCCCGCATCGCCGCGCGGCCCGCCAACCACAAACCGCCCCGAAGGATTCACGTACACCTTCGTCCGCTCGTCGATGAGCGACCGGTCCACGATCGTCCCGATAATGTGCGCGCGGACGTCCGTGTCGATCGTCTCGTTGTCCACGTCCGGCGCGTGCTGGGTCGAAATGACCACGGCCTCGGCCCGCACCGGTTCCCAGTTATCGCCGTATTCGATCGTCACCTGGCTCTTGCCATCGGGCCGCAGCCAAGGAAGCTCGCCGCTCTTTCGCGCCTCCGCAAGCCGCCGCGTCAGCCGGTGGGCGAGCGAAATCGTCAGCGGCATCAACTCCGGCGTCTCGGTGCAGGCGAAGCCGATCATCATCCCCTGGTCGCCAGCGCCAGTGTCCAGGTCGGCCGTCTCCGCCTGGCCGTGCCGCGCTTCCCACGAACGGTCCACCCCATCGGCGATGTCCGGCGATTGCTGGCCGATCGCCGTGATCACACCGCATGTCTCTGCATCAAACCCGATCTGCGAAGACGTGTACCCGATCTCCGCGATTGTCTGCCGCACGATGTTCGGGATCTCTACGTACGTCTTTGTCGTGATTTCACCGGTGACCAGCACCAGGCCGTTCGTAATCGCCGTCTCGCAGGCAACCCGTGCCCGCGGATCATCCCGATAGATCGCATCAAGCACCGCATCGGAAATCTGGTCGCACACCTTGTCCGGGTGCCCCTCGGTCACCGATTCCGATGTCAGCAGCTTTCGTTCAGTCATCTCTTGCCCTTCCTTGTGGTCTCATGGCAAGGCCAGCGGGCAAAAGAAAGCCCCTCACGGTCCATGAGGGGCGATGCGTTCACGTTTTCCACGGATGCACCCCTCGCCGCGAGGGGCGGGCCTTCCCGCGAGCCCGCCTTTTGTTGTCCTTCTTGCGAAGGACCGCGTCGTCTTGGCACCTTGGAGGCTTAACCAGGTTGCCGGGCGCGGTCGCCCTCTTGACGCTTCGCTGATCCTATCAGCCCTTCACCCCGCGCGAAAGCGGCCACGCCCCTGTCAGTCAACAGTGGCCCACCCACGACCGCTCCCTCGCCCTTCGTCCTTCGAACTTCGGCCTTCGCCCTTCCTACGTTCCTTCCTGCCAGCTGGTCAGATACCGTTTCTGCTCCTCCGTCAGGTAGTCGATCCGTATCCCCATGGCATGGAGCTTCAGCCGGGCGATCTCCTCGTCCACCTCGTGCGGCAGCTCGTACACCGTCTTCTCGAGCTTCTGCGCGTTCTGCGCGATCCACTCCGCGCCGAGCGCCTGGTTCGCAAACGACATGTCCATCACGGCCGCCGGGTGCCCCTCGGCTGCCGCCAGGTTCACCAGCCGGCCCTCGCCCAGCAGGTATAGCTTGCGCCCGTCCTGCAGCCGGAACTCCTCCACCGATTCGCGAATGCGCTTCCTTCCCTCGCTCAGGCTCGCCAGCGCCTTAAGGTTGATCTCGCTATCGAAGTGCCCGCTGTTCGCAAGGATTGCCCCGTCCTTCATCACTTCCAGGTGCTGCCGATCGACGACGTTCATGTCGCCCGTCAACGTCACGAAGAAGTCGCCCTCCTTCGCCGCCTCGGCCATCGGCATCACCCGGTAGCCGTCCATCACCGCTTCCAGCGCCTTCACCGGGTCGACCTCGGTCACGATCACCTGCGCGCCCATGCCCCGCGCCCGTGATGCCACCCCGCGCCCGCACCAGCCGTACCCGGCGACTACGAAGTTCTTGCCGGCAAGGAGGACGTTCGTCGCCCGGATGATCCCGTCGATCGTCGACTGCCCCGTGCCGTAGCGGTTGTCGAACAGGTGCTTCGTATCCGCCTCGTTGATCGCCACGATCGGGTAGCCCAGCGCGCCCGCCGCCGACATCGCCCGCAGGCGGACCACGCCGGTCGTCGTTTCTTCCGTGCCGCCGACCACCGCGGGCAACAGATCCCGCCTGTCCTTGTGCAGCGTCGCCACCACATCGGCCCCGTCGTCCATGGTGAGCTGCGGGCCGTGCTCCAGCGCCTGGTGGATGTGGCGGTAATACGTCTCGTTGTCTTCCCCGCAGATGGCGAAGACGGGGATCCCGTACTCCTCCACCAGCGCCGCCGCCACATCGTCCTGGGTAGAAAGAGGGTTGCTCGCGCAAACGCGCAGATCGGCGCCACCATCGCGCAGCGTGATCGCGAGGTTCGCCGTCTCCGTCGTCACATGCAGGCAGGCCGTCATCCGGATCCCCTGCAGCGGCTTCTCACGGGCAAACCGCTCCCGGATCAGCCGGAGCACCGGCATCTCGCGCTCCGCCCACTCGATGCGGCGCACGCCTTCTGGGGCCAGCCGGGGGTTGGCGATATCACTGGGCACAGACACGGGGTTCTCCTCGGAGCGGGACCCGTCGGCCCGGCTCGTTCATTTAATCGTGAAGCGTCACGAGACTGCCATCATACTTGCGGCCCCGGATTGCGGCACGCGCCCGCCGCAATGTCGCTTCCATCCCCGAAGGGTCTCGCCGCGCCGCGCTTGCCTCCACCAGTTGGCACGCTTCCCGATACCCCAGCCGTGAATAGGCCGCCACCGCCGCCAGATTGCTCGGGTCCACCGTCAGCACAATGTGCTCGCAGAACCGCAGCAGGGTTTCCGTCACCGCGCTCGTCACCGCCGTCGCAAACCCGTGCCCCCGGTAGGCCGGGTGCGTGAAGACGTTGCCAACCACCGCCACCCCCTCCTGCCGGGATACCACATGCGTCCCCGCCACCGCTACCAGCCGTCCGTCACGTACCACGCCGCGGTAAACCCCGTTGTCGATGTGCTCCGGCACGTAGTAGCTTGGCCCGCCCTCGCTCCCATACAGGGAGTTCAACTTGCGGATGTCGAGCCCCGTCACCGCAACCGTTTCCACCGCCGACACCGGAGCAAATTCATCCGCCTCTATCCGCATCCGGATCATCGTTTGCTGGGTCGCCAGCCGGTAGATCCGCTTCAGTACTTCCAGGTGTTGCGGCTGGCACGTCGCGAACGTCTGCGCGTTCCCGGGGTGGATGGTCAACGTGGCCAGCACAGCTTCCGGGTCGCCCATCACGAACGTGGCATCGCCCAGCCCGCCACGGCTATGCAACACCAGCCCCGTCCCCGTGGTCCCTCGCGAATAGAACCAGCGCGTCCGCGGAAAGAGCGAAGGTTCAAGCTGGCCCATCGCGTATGCCGTGTAATCGACCCGTGGCGCGAGGATCGCCCGGATGGCCTGGGGGTCCCGCAGCGGCTGGACGACGTAGTCGAGCCGCTGCCGCGCTACACCCTGCCAGCGAACGTCGCGCTCCGCCATCAGCCATCAACCTCGAAGTGCGTCAGCTCTCGGAACTGGCGGTATCGCGTCTCCACCTCCGCGCGCGTCAGCGTTAGAAGCCGCGATGGCCCGACTCCCTCAACTGAAAACGAGGCCACTGTTGACCCGTAGATGATCGCTCGCCGGATCTCGGTCCGTGTGACTTGCCCCACCGTGTCCAGGTAGCCGAGGAAACCCCCCGCGAATGCATCGCCCGCCCCCGTCGGATCGACCACCTCTTCCAGCGGATACCCGGGCGCCACGAAGTAGTCCTCCCGGCTCACAAACGCCGCGCCATACTCGCCGAGCTTCACGATCACGCCTTTCACACCGTTCGATACAAGGTCGCGCCCCGCCCGCGCGATACTCGGTGTCCGCGCAAGCTCCCGCACTTCGCTCTCGTTCAACGTCACGAAGTCCGCCTGCTGGATGGTTTGCCGCAACTCGTCCGGGGTGTCGTCGATAAACATCTTGATCGTGTCGACAAGTGTTACTTTCGGCGCTCCCAACCCGGATAACAGCCCACGCTGGTAGACCGGGTGTCCCGCTGCCAGGCACGCCGCCGAGCAGTCCGCCCATTCGGGCGGCAGGGGCGGCAGGTGATCGATACTCACCCCAAGTTCCGGGTACCACGTCTCCCGCGAGTTCATGTCGTAGCTGTAGCGGGCGCCCCACCGGCTCGTCTTGCCGCCGGCGATTGTCTGTAGCCCCGCCAGGTCGATTCCCGGCCGGTCCAGCTTCTTCCGCATCTCCGCCGGGAAATCCTCCCCAACGACCGCCAGCAGCCGGACATCGGTGAACAGGGCCCCCGCCAGTGCCGCACACGTCGCCGATCCCCCGAGCGAATCTGTCACCTTCGTGAAAGGCGTCTCAATGTCGTCGATCGCCACCCATCCCGATACCAGCATCGTCATCCTGAAACCCCCAGCCGGCGCCTCAGTATCGGCCCAAGCCTGCGCCGTGCTTCTTCTCCAATCGAACCCGGCTCGGTCACCAATGCTGCGTCCAATGCCGTCCCGCATTCGCACCCCGCCTGTTCCGGAAGCATGCCCGCCAGCAACCGCACCGCCTCCTGGCTTGCCGCAACGTTCCGTTTCAGCGTTGCAAAGACGGTTCTCGCATCCACCGCCTCATGCGCGCCCTGGCCTGCGTCGTAGTCCGTCACGGCCGCCAGCGTCGCATAGCAGAGCTCGGCCTCGCGAGCCAGCTTCGCCTCCGGCAAAGCGGTCATCCCGACGATGCTCGCTCCCCAGCCACGCTGCAACTCCCCTTCCGCCCGCGTCCCGAAGGCTGGCCCTTCGATGACAACGTACGTCCCGGCCGCGTGTACCGTCGCCCCTGACCGCCGTGCCGCCTGCCCGGCCGCGCCCCGCAGCGCCGCGCAGAACGGCTCGGCAAAGCCAATGTGCGCCACCACGCCTTCTCCAAAAAAGGTGGCCGCCCGGGTCCCATGAGTCCTGTCGATGAGTTGGTCCGGCGTGACGAGGTCCCCCGGCGCGTAGTCTTCCCGCAGGCTTCCCACAGCCGATACCGCCAGCACCCGCTCCACTCCCAACTGTTTCAACGCCCAGAAGTTCGCCCGTTGCGGCAGCTCCGATGGCAGCAGGCGATGGCCCTCGCCATGCCGTGCCAGGAACGCCACCCGCGTTCCCGCGATCTCACCGGTCCGGATCACATCGCTCGGCATGCCGAACGGCGTCTCGATGCGGACGTCCTCCACCGCGCCGAGGCCCGGCATGTCATAGAACCCCGAACCACCAATCACCGCCAGGGGAATCGAATCGGCCACCGGCTCCCGTCCGTAAAGAGTGTGCAGAGTGTACGGCCAACCGCTCCCTTATGGCTCCGCTACCAGGCTCGCCAGCGAATCCCCGTACGGCGGCCGGGCAACCCCCGCCTCCGTGATGATCGCCGAAATCAGATCCCCGGGCGTGACATCGAAGGCAGGGTTGAACGCTCCCATTCCGTCCGGGCTCCAGCGCACCCCTCCGAATCCGCCAACCTCCGCCGCATCGCGGAACTCGATCGGGATGCTTCTCCCATCGGGGCATTCCCGGTCCATCGTCGTACGCGGCGCCGCGATGTAGAACGGCACACCATGCCGCGCCGCCGCAAGCGCCAGCCCGTACGTTCCTATCTTGTTCGCGCTGTCACCGTTCATCGCGATCCGGTCGGCCCCGGTCACTACCGCCTGCACCCTCCCCGAGGCGATGAGCGCCGCCGCCGCCGTGTCCGGCAGAAGCGATGCCGGGACGCCCACCCGCACGAGTTCCCACGCGGTCAGTCGCGCGCCCTGCAGCAACGGCCGGGTCTCGGTCGCGTAACAGTGGCCCACCCGCCCCAGCTCGTGGGCCACCCGGATCACCCCCAGCGCAGTGCCGATCCCCCCGGTGGCCAGGCCACCCGCGTTGCAGTGCGTCAGTACCCCGGCTCCCACCGGGAGCAACCCGGCTCCGTGATTGGCCAGCGCCAGGTCCTCTGCCTGCCTCCTCGCCATGTGGTTCGCCACGAACTCCCACAGTCGGGATCGGACTGCCCCCGGCTCCCTTCCCACGGCGAGGGCTTCTCCGAGCGCTGCCGCCGCGCCCCACGATAGCTCCACCGCCGTCGGGCGCGTCCGGCCGATCTGCCCGGCGGCATCACGCAGGATTGCTTCTCCCGTCCCGCGCTCTTCCGCCGCGATCGCCATCCCGGCCGCGCCGCACGTACCCAGCAGAGGTGCTCCGCGCACCCGGAGGGCCGCGATAGCCTCGCACAGCGCATCGACCGTCTCGATCCGGAGCCTCACTTCCCTCGCTGGCAGCTCAGTCTGGTCCAGAATCTCGATGCCGGGGCGCGCCAGGCGAAGAGGAGTGATTGGGTCCACCCGGCCAGTCTACTCTTGCACCCCGTTGTGCCGCCGCGCCGAATGCTCCAGGAGTTCCAGTTGTTCCCGCAGCACGGCACGCTTGTGCGCATCCATCCCGCCGACTACCGCATCGACGTGACCTTCAAGCGCGCTCTCCATGCGATGGACCAGTGCCTCCCCCGAAGGGGTGAGTTCCAGCCGGACTGCCCGCCGGTCGCCCATATCGCGCAGCCGCGCGATGTGCCCCGCTCGTTCCAGCCGGTCCAGCACCCCGGTCACGGTCTGGGATTGTTGCGAAAGGTGTTCCGCCAGCATGTGCGGCTGTGGCTGATCGAACGAGCGCACCGCCAGCAGCATCATCGCCTGGACAAACGTCACCCCTTCTTCCCGCGAAAGGCGCAGGTCCAACTCCCGGACTACTGCGTTGGTCGCCCGGTAAAGGCCAGTAAGAAGTGCAAGGTCGTCCGCTACGTCTCCGTCCATGTCGCGATCGTATCAGCCTGCGCCGTGGCCGTATTCGCCCCGAACCCCCCGATCCCCCAGCTGTAACGCACCCGCCCGCTTCCTATCCCCCGGGCCGCCACCGGTTCAGTACGAAATAACGCTGTGCACCACGTAGCCGGATAGCTTCCCACGCCCGCCCAGGGTACTCAGCTCGATGGCGAACCCGAACCCCGCCACCACGCCCCCAATCAGCTCCACAAGCTTCGCTGCCGCCAGGGCCGTTCCCCCGGTCGCAAGCAGGTCATCCACGATGTGGGCCCGCGTCCCGCGCTCCAGAGCATCCTCGTGGATGTCCAGCCGGTTCTCCCCGTACTCCAGTGAGTACTCGACCGATTGCCGGGCCGCGGGCAGTTTTCCCGGTTTTCGAACCGGGACGAACGGGATGCCCAGGCGCTCCGCCAGCGGCGCCCCGAAGAGGAATCCCCGGGACTCGATGCCCACAATGGCGCCGGCATCCCGCTCTCTCGCCTCGCGTTCCATGGCATCGAGCACCGCCCGGAACGCCGCCGGCTCCCCCAGCAGCGGCGTGATGTCGCGGAAGAGGATGCCCGGGCTTGGAAAGTCCGGGACGTCGCGGATGTGCGCCTTCAGGTCCACCGCCCGGATGATACCGCACCCGCGCCGGCAGAAACCTTACGCGCCCAGGAACCCCAGCTGCTCCCACTTCTGGCCCAAGAGCGCCTCGTGCGGCACCCCCAGCCACCGGTCCATCACCGTCGCATACACCCGCCGGAAGTCGGTCGTATACGGCACATTGCCGTTGTCCACCAATGCCGAGAGGTCGGGTGCATCCCCATACATGCCCTTCTGCACGCCGTTTCCAAGAGCGAACATCACACTCGCCGCGCCGTGGTCCGTCCCCTTGTTGCCGTTCTCTTCCACCCGCCGCCCGAACTCGCTCCACGTGAGCACCAGCACATCGTCTGCCTTCCCGTGGGCCGCCAGGTCCTGCTGGAACGCCGTCAGGCCGCTGTCGAGTGTCTCCATCAGCGCCTGGTGGTCCTCACCCTGTGTGTTGTGCGTGTCGAACCCGCCCAGCGTAATGTGCCCGACGCGCATCCCCAGGTCTCCAATGATCGCCTCCGCAAGTAGCGAAAGCCCCGACCCGAACGACGATGCCGGGTATTCGACCGCCGGTGTGTACGTCGAGGCCGCGTCCTTCAGCATCTGCGAACTTGAGATAGCCGTCTCCGATGTCGTCTCCAGCAGCGCCCCGTATGGCGATGTCGATGGGTACTGCTCGTACAGCTTCAGCAGCGTCGAAGTCCGGGCGTGGGTCGGCTCGGAGATCTGTCCCTTCACCCTGATCCCGTAATCCTCCCCCTTCTGGACCGACGGGATGGCGATCTTCGATGACCGCATCTCCGCCGGAGTTGATGTGCCGATGTTGAACCCGAAGAACGGGTCGTGCTGCTCCCCCTCCATCGCCTCCAGCGTCCGCCCGAGCCACCCCGAATCCAGTTGTAGCTTGGGGTCTCCCGCTTGCCAGATCGCCATCGACTTGAAATGGCTATAGTTCTGCGACGGATAGCCGACACCACGGACCACCGCGAGCTTTCCCGAGTCCCAGAGTCCCTTCAGCCCCGTCATAGCCGGATGCAGTCCGAACCCCTCGCTCAGCGGCAGGACGGCATCCTCCGCCAGCGCCAGCGTCTTGCGGCTCGAACGGTAGACCGGGTTCGATGCAGGCACCACCGTGTTCAGCCCATCGTTCCCGCCAGCCATTTGGACGAGCACAAGGGTCTTCTTGTTGTTTGGGTCCGCCACGTACGCGCTGTTTTGTGCGGCGAACGCTACCGCCCCCTTGAGCAGTGATTGGGCCGTCGTTCCGATGCTGACGAGCGCAACTCCACCCTTGACGAAGTCTCTTCGAGTGAGCATGGCCATCCTCCTGGATGTGGCTAGTTGAGCTGGTACTCCGGGCTCGCGAGCACGAGGTACGCCACAGAGGCTGCTCGTTCATCCGGGTTGGTCAATTGCTGGGCAAACCCGATGAGCGCCGCGCGCGATGCTGCCGGGATACTACCATCGACCAGTCTGCGCAGCGCTTCATCCACCACCGACTCGGCCGTCCCCTGGCTCGTGAGCGTGGGGATTGCCACCGGCTTCCCCTTCGGGAAAAGCGAGGTATCCAGGAAGTTCAGCCGCGCAAAGAACGTCCCCGAAGAAAGCCACGACGCGCCGCCGGGCCAGCCAGCTACGTTCGGCGGGTTGAAGAGCTGCTGGTCCATCGGCGTCGCCGCTGCAAGATTCGGGAAATTCGTCTCTATCTCGAGCCCCCTCACGGCGCCCACGATGAACTCAACGGGGCTCCGGACCAGCCCCCGGTACGCCCGTGTCGAGTAGAACTCATCGCTCACCAGGATCGCCCGCACCACCTCGCGGACGCTATGTCCGGAAGAGTTCCACACGCCGATGAGTCGCTCGATCACGGCCTCGTCCGGGTCCCGATAGGCCAGTTCGCGGAACAGCCGCCGCACGATGAAGCGCCCTGCCGCGGGCTGTTCCATGATGATCGCGACGATGTCCTCGCCCCCAAAGCTCCCCGTCTTGCCCAGGAATGTCTTGGTCCCCGAATCGTGCAGCTTCGCCTGAAGGTAGAACGAGGGCTGCCATGCCGCGATTTGCTGGTCGCGCCACTCCTGCACTTCCTCGGGCGACATGCCTTCCGGCGGCCTTTCGGTGGGCCGCGAAAACCTCCAACCTGTGAACGCCCGCGCACTCTCCCGGACGTCGTCCTCCGTGTAGTTGCCCTCCCCCATCGAGAACAGCTCCATCAGCTCGCGGGCGTAGTTCTCGTTCGGGTGCTCCTTCGTGCTATCCACCGTGTTCAGATAGATCATCATCGCGGGGTCTTTGCTGGCCGCCTGGAGCAGGTCGTCGTACTTCGCCAGCGCCAGCGAACGATAGAGCTCGTTCTGCGTCACCAGCAGCTTGGCCAGGCCGCCTCCGACCTGGCTCACCCCACTCACCAGCAGTCCGTGCCAGATGTAGGCCATGCGCTCTTCCAGCGGGCGCGCCGTGTAGCACATGCGCATCAGCCACCATCGCTGGATGTCGCGGACCAGTGGGGGCCTCTTCTTGTCGAGGCCCGGTCCCGGCGTCGTCAGGTTGAATCCCGCGCTCGCAATGCGAGCGTCCAGCGCAGTGTTACCGGCGGCGGTGTAGTCGAGTAACCGTTCCGCCGCCTGCTCGCGCGTGAGTGCAGCAAACTCCCCGATCTGCGCGGGCGTCCCGCCCCAGCCCGCCCGCCGCAGCAGGTGCGCCGCGCGCGTCAGAGGGTCGCTGATGAGTTCGAGCGGCTCTGGCCCGGGCGTTGCGCCATCGGTTGCCACTCCCGGCACGACAACGCTGTTCCCGCCCGTCCCTTCCGACCCCAACGTTTGTGTCGCGGCATACCCCGCCATCCCGGCGGCTCCCCCGGCAGCCGCGGTCACCGCCCCGGCGAGGAGCGCTCGCCGGGTTGTCCTGCGCCGCAGCAGCGTATCTGTCCCGATATTTCCAGCATTCGCCATGGCTACCCTCCCGGGTCTCGAATCCTGTGCTGCGTATCCTCTGGCGCCGATCCGCCGAAAAGTTACGGCTCAACCGGAAATTCTTTTGCGCCACTAACAGATCACCCATCCCCGCGTGGCTTCCCGCTCGCCGCAGCTCTCCCCCCCAGTGCAACCAAAGCGATTGTCCCGCGCGCACACCTCACCCCGTCTCCAGCCCCAGCCCCCGCAGGAATGCCGCGTTGTTCGGCTCGCGCCCGAGGAAGTCGCGCACCAGTTGCCCTCCATCGACCGTCCCGCCGCGTTCCAAAATCGTCTTCCGGTAATGCATCCCGGCCACCGTGTCCAGCGGGCTCGTCTCCTCGAACCGCGTGTACATGTCGTCACCGAACACGTGCGACCACAGGTACCCGTAATACCCCGCGTCGTACCCGAACAGGTGCCCGAACCCGGACTGGAAGTGCGTCCCCTCCGTGTACGGGAACGCAGTGATGCCGTGCAGCTCCCGGAGCGTCTCCGTCGTGTCTCCTGCGAAACCCGGCGAGTGGTAGGTCAGGTCCAGGGTGGCGAAGAACAGTTGCCGCAGCGTCATCACCCCGCTGCTCAGGTTCTTCGCCGCGACCATCGATTCAACCAGTGAAGCGGGCAGGGGTTCCCCGGTTTCGAAGTGCCGGGAGAACCCCGCGAGCACACCCGGCTCCCAACACCAGTGCTCCAGCATCTGGCTGGGTGCTTCCACGAAGTCGCGTTCCGTCGCCGTCCCGCTGAATCGCGCCCGCCGCGCCCGCGTCAGCGTCTGGTGCATGATGTGCCCGAACTCGTGGAAGAACGTCACCACTTCCGTGTGCCGCAGCAGCGATGGCTGCGTCGCGGACGGCTTCGTGAAGTTCGCCACGATGGCGCTCACCGGCCTCTGGTAATCCCCACCCGGCAGGGTTCGCCCCCGCCTTAGTGTGAACGCCGCCGCATGCCCGTACTTGTTCGTCCGCGGGAACAGGTCCATATAGAAGCGCGCAAACGGCTCGCCGCCGTCCGCCTCCGCGATGTCGAACGCCCGCACATCCCCATGCCAGCGAGGCGCCGCCGGCGCATCCGTGAACCGCACCCCCAGCAGCGTCTGGTACACCTCGAACAGGCCCGCGATCACTGCTTCCAGCGGGAAGTACTTCGCCACCTCGAAGTCGTCCACCGCGTACTTCGTCTTCATCAGCTCGTTGTGCCAGTAGCGCCAGTCCCAGATGTTGACCGTGCCATCAGCAGTCCGCGCGGCAGCGATCTGCCGCAGCTCCTCAAGGTCGTTCTCGGCCTTGACCGCCACCTTGCCGCGCAGGTCGGCGAGGAATCCCGTTACCGCCTGCCGCGTCCCGGCCATCCGCACCTCGGTCCGGTAGGCCGCCCACGAGTCGTACCCGAGAAGCCGTGCCACCTCCGTCCTGGCCGCGATGGCCTGCTCCAGCACCCGGACGTTTTCAGGCCCGCCCTTTCGCTGGTCCTTCTCGAACAGCTCCCGCCGCAGCGCCTGGTCCGGCGAATTCGCCATGAACGGCTGGATCTCCGGGTAGTCCAACGACACGCGATACTTCGTTTCGCCGCCCTCATCGACCCTGGCGAGGTTCTCTACCCATGAGTCCGGCAGCCCCGCAAGCTGCTCGCGCGTCACTACGATCCCATCCTCGTAGTCATCGATGTTCTTCCGGAACTGGACTTCCAGCCCCACCAGCTCATCGAAGAGCTCGCGCACCCGCTGACGTTCCGAAACGGGCAGGTCGAACCCGTTGCGCCGGTAGTCGCGCAGCTCGTGCGCCAGCCAGCGGGCGTCTTCGCCGGACAGCCCCGCCGCCTCCTCCGTCGCCGCGAACGCCTTGATCGCCCCGTAGAGGTCCTCCCGGAACGACAGCCCAACCATGTACTTGTCGAGCTTCTCGTCCCACTCCCGCGCCGCCGCCCGCAGCGCGTCATCCGCCGAGACGTAGGCCATGAACGCGTACTGCCCCGAGACCTGGGATACGGGCTCGACCGCCTCTTCCATGGCCAGCAGCGTGTTCGCGAACGTGCGTTCCGGATCGCCCACCGCCACGATGGCAGCAACGCTCGCGTCACAGGCGCGCATCGCCGATTCGCACGCCCTGGCGATGTCGTCAGGTGTCAGCGCCGCAAAGTCCACGAGGTCCAGCTTGGCCGTCATTCCATTTCTCCAGCGTCCGGATTGGCGCCCATCTTACGGCGAGGCAGCGTCTGTTCGCCTGCGAGCACTCCCCAGGTTTCGTGTCACTGGCCGATGGCCGCCAGCAGCACATCGTCGCCACGACACCCCCACGAGGTGCCCTCGGGCAGCGTGGTGCGCATTCGATGCCGGTGTGGCGGTGGTAGGATTCACCCATGGTGACCAGGCTGGCTGAGGCGATCGCGCGGATCCAGGAGCTGAACGAGGCCGCTCAGGAGCATTGGGCCGAGTGGATCCTCGCGGAACTGGAGTCAGAGAAACGGTGGGATGAGCTCTTCGCGAAGAGCCAGGATCTCCTGGAAGAGATGGCTGACCGCGCCCTTGCCGAAGAACGTGCCGGACTGACCGAGGAGCTCACGGAAGCGGAGTAGAGAATTCCATCAACTTCTCGCGTTGCTGCCCGCGGACGCGCGGCGGCAAGCCTACGCAGCGTACGGCGTGTTCGCGAAAGACCCGTTCCATGGTGGCCTCCAGTTCAAGCGGGTTGGCGTCCGGCGCAACATCTGGTCAGTTCGAGTCGGGCTGCACTACCGCGCTGTCGGGCTGCGTGAGGAAGAAACGATCACCTGGTACTGGATCGGCACCCACGCCGAGTACGACCGCCTTCTCCGCCAGCACTGAATACTCCGCCCCGCCCCATTGCCCGCTCCATCCTGACCGGTGCCGCCCTCGCGGGCCAACTCAAGAGCGTTGACTGGCGCAAGCGCGGCACCGCCTTTGCCTTCCGTGTTCCCGAAGCCGTTACCGCGGAGGTTCTCCGCCGCGCACGGGCCATGCTGTCGTAGAAGGCAATCAAGAGGGGCGCCATTCGGCGCCCCTCGTTCTTCCTGAACCGCTCGGCCCCTACCGCGTCAACCACGCAAACTGCTGCGGCTTCCGCTGGCTCTTCGCGCTGATCATGATGTTCACGATCGCCGGCTTGTCTGCGGCGATAGCCTCCTCCAACGCCGGCCGCAGTTGGCTCGGCTCAGTTACGAAGAACCCCTTTCCCCCGTAGATCTCGGCCATCTTTTCGTAGCGCGCGTTCGGCGTGTAGGCGCTGGGCGGGACTCGAGTGGGGTCAAGGGTGTCGGGCCCGCCCCCGATGCCGTTGTTGTTGATGATGATGAACGTGATGTTCTTCATCCCGTATCGCGCGGCCGTCTCCACTTCCATCCCGCTGAACCCGAACGCCGAATCCCCCTCGATGCAGAACACCTGCTTGTCCGGGTGCACCGCCGCGGCGGCAATCGCCTGTCCCAGGCCCACGCCCATCGTTCCGAAGCTCCCGGCATCCAGCCGGTGCCGCGGCAGGAAGTTCGGCAAGAGCGTCCGCCCGATGTCCATCGTGCTCGCACCCTCGTTCTGGATGATGGCGTCGTTCGGGATCAGCTCCCGGATTTCCCGGTACACCCGGTAGTAGCTCATCGGCACCGACTCGTCCGCCATCATCTCCGCCACCGCCGCGCCGTTCTCGTCGATCTTCTTCCGCAGCCCGGTCCACCAGGTCGTTTCCGAAGGGTACTGCCATGGGCTCTGTGCAAGGTGCGCATTCAGTTGCCCGGTGATAGCTCGGGCATCGCCCACCAGTGCAACCTCCGTCGGCACGTTCGTCCCTATCTCCTCCGCCGAAATATCCATCTGGATCACCCGCACCTTCGGGTCGAAACGCGGCGGCTCGCCAAAGTGCATCATCCAGTTCAGGCGCGCGCCCATCAGCAGTACCACGTCCGCACCTTGCAATGCCGCCGACCGGGCCGGCGCTATCGAAAGCGGATGGTCGTCCGGCATCACGCCCTTTCCCATCGGAGAGGCCAGGTACGGCAACTGGGTCGCTTCCAGGAACTTCCGCACCTCCGCCTCTGCCCGGGCGGCCGCCGCCCCCTTCCCCACGATCACCAGCGGGCGCTCGGCGCTCTTCAGCGCTGCCATCGCCCCTTCGATACTCTCCTGCGGCGCCATCATCCGCGGCGCATCCGGGCACCTGGGCGGGAAGAGCACATCCTCTTCCTCCGCCGTGCCGCTGATCAGATCCCCCGGGAGGTCCAGGTACGCAGCTCCCGGCCGTCCATACATCGAGGTCCGGACAGCCTGCTCAACATAAAAGGGAATGCGCTTCAGGCTGTCCGGCCGCGCGCAGTACTTCGCGAATGGCCGGGCAGCCTCGATCTGCGGCGCCTCCTGGAACGCGCCCTGGCCGTTCTGGTACGAGTCGTTCGCGCCGCCGATCAGAATCATCGGCCAGCAGTTCGACCAGGCGTTCGCCATGCCCGCCACCCCGTGGATCATCCCCGGCCCCGAAACCCCGAGGCACACGCCCGGACGCCCCGTCAGATACCCGACCGCCGCGGCCGCGTAGCTCGCTGCCTGCTCGTTTCGGAAACCGAAGTACTTGATCCCCTCCCGCTGCGCGAACGCCGCAATCGGGATCACCGGGATGCCGACGATCCCGAACATGTACTCCACGCCCTGCTGCTTCAATGCGCGCGCCACAATCTGCGCTCCCATTAGCTGACCCATGACTCACCTCACCAAAAACCGTGATTTCGTGACCGCGGATCATACGGCAACCGCCCACCCGCCGCGTCCATGGCCCGGCGAGCGGCCGTTACCCGCGTTCCTGCTGGCGCTCCAGCACGGCCAGCGCACGGTCCAGGTCCTCCACCGATGCGACATCCCGCATTACCGCCAGGAACGCCCCCACATCCCCCGTCAGCTCCCACACCCGGTTCACCTTCGGCCCGATGGGATTCGAAGATTGCGGGCTATCAGCGTAGGTCCCGTAGAAGGCGAAGTACGCCTGGTTGAGCTTGCGAATCGTGATCCCGTTCTCGTTCAGGTATACCCGCTTCTCCTCCATCAACGATTCGGCTTCCTCTATCTCCCCCTCGGCCAGCAGTGCATCCACGGCAACGCGCAACTCCCGCATCTCCCGGTTGAAGTCGATTTCCACCGCCGGCCGTTCCGGCGCCCGGCCATCCTCACCCTCCGCGAACTCCTGCGGGTAGCGCGCATGGACCAGGTTCGCGATTTCGCGCCCCGCAAGCTCCGCCGTCGTCTCGTTCAGCGTCTCCGCGTCTCCACCGTTGCCCCATTGCTCGCCCAGCGGGTAGAAGGCCAGGTAGTGGTGTACCCACTCGTGCGCCGAGGTCTCAAGAATCGACCAGTACGTCCGGTCATCCCGGACGATCGCCGGGTACGCGGCCAGCCCCCCGATCGAGATCACCAGCGAAACGACGCCCGCGCTATCCGTCTCCTCCTCGATGCGCTGGATATCCCGCAGGGAGAGATCATTCTCGAGCAGCGTATCGCCCGAACGCTCGATCCGGTTGCGTGGAGAGCGCACGAGCAGCCGCGGCGGACTCGTGAGCTCAATATTCACCGGCGGCCATGTCACGTCCACGCCCTTGAAGATCGGCAGGCTCCGTTCCAGCCCCGCTTCTGCTATCACTTCCCCGATCCTCCCCTCGATCGTTCGCTCGACGTCGTTCTCATAGGTCGCCCGCTCGTTTTCCAGCGTCTCGATGAGCCGCAGATCCGGGTCCCCGGATTCGCTCGCTGCCCTGATCTGACTGGTGAGCCGGAAATACGCTGCGAGCGCCTCCTCCCCCCCCGCTTCGCCCGGCCCGGAACCGATCCCGGCGAGCGAGAACACCGTCCCCAGGAGCGTCTCCGCCTGCCATTGCCACAGGTGGTACTCGTGACGGGCCACCGGGCCCCGCACCATCAGCACGCTCATCAACAGGCCAAGGACAATCCCCGCAAGCCCTGTTCCCGTCCCGACGATCGCCCACCACCACGGGCTCCACCGCCTGAGCTCCACCGGCGGCCCGGCCATGTCCGCCGTTTCAGCAACCACCCGCTCACTCTACCCCCCGCTGCCTGCCTGCGCGTGTACCGGCTCTGAACCCGCCTCCGCTATCCCCTTACTCCCTCGGCGCTAGACTGCAACCAGACCCATGACC
>Ga0209476_10000794_pt1 | contig 21741 bp, 20 predicted proteins | sample KloWWTrecipitate_FD_187179 | JGI IMG/M metagenome (GOLD analysis project Ga0209476, IMG submission 187179) | Active sludge microbial communities from Klosterneuburg, Austria, studying microevolution and ecology of nitrifiers - Klosterneuburg... | ecosystem: Engineered > WWTP > Aerobic digester... | reverse complement strand
GCGCTCGCCGCGGTCCTGGGGACCGAAGAAGCGCACCTCGACAGCGGGCTCGGCGGCGCGCAGGGCATCGAGGACGGCGAGTGCCGGGAAGATGTGGCCGCCCGTGCCGCCGCCGGTGAGCGCGAGCCTCATGATTGCGGCTCCTTCTTGCGGACGACCCGGCGCTTCTGAACGGGGTGGTGATCCATGTAGCCGCCACGATCTGTCCCGTAGCGCGAGATGCTGATGAGGACGCCGATGGCGAGGAGGATGGCGGCGAGGGCGTTGCTCCCGTAGCTGAGGAAGGGGAGGGGTACACCAGTCAGGGGGATGACGCGGGTGATGCCGCCCATGTTGAGGAGCGCCTGGACGGTGATCCAGGTGGTGATCCCGGTCGCGATGAGCTGGCCGAAGTCATCGCGGGCACGCCGCGCGACCTGGAAACCGCGGACCATGAGGAGCATGTAAAGCACGACGATGGTGAGGGTGGCCATGAGCCCGAGTTCCTCGCCGATGATGGCAAAGACGCCGTCGGTGTGGCTTTCGGGGATGTAGAAGAACTTCGCGCGGCTGGCGCCGAGACCAAGGCCGTGGATGCCCCCGTTGCCGATGGCGATCAGCGACTGGAGCGTCTGGAACCCATTCCCGAGGGGGTCAGCTTCAGCATCCCTGAACGCGAGGATGCGGTTGGCGCGATAGCCTGCCATGGTGGCCAGGACGGCCATGCTGGCTATCCCGGTGATGCCAAGCGCGGTCATCTGGGCAAGGGAGGCGCCAGCGACCCAGAACATGGTGACGGTGATGGCGAGGATGATGGCCGTCGTGCCCAGGTTCGGCTGCAGCATGATGAGGACGCTGACACCGCCGATGATGAGAACGAACGGCACGAGGCCGTGTTCGAGGGAGCGGATATCGGAGCCTTTGGAAGCCAGCCAGGCCGCCAGATAGATGATGACCGCGAGTTTGGCGAACTCGGCGGGCTGGATAGTCAGTTCGCCGACGCCGAGCCAGCGGCGGGCGCCGCCACCTTCGACTCCAATGATGAGCACGGCGAGGAGGGCGGCAATGGTAACGCCCATGATCGGGATCGCCAGTGGGCGCAGGCGCCGATAATCGGTCCGCGCCAGGCCGACCAGCAGAAGGGCGCCCATCGCTCCCCAGATAGCCTGGCGAACGACGAAGTAGTAGGGATCGCCGAACTTGGCCAGGGCGATCACGAAACTGGCGCTATAGACGGCCACCAGGCCCGTTGCGGTCAGCAGGGCGGTTATCGCAAGGATGATGTAGTCGGGGCGGCCAGGCGCCCAGCGGCCGGTACCCTGCACAGCCGTCATCGCGACACCTCCGGAGTGAAGCCAGGCAGGCCGGCGACGAACCCGCGGAAGGCTGCGCCGCGCGCCTCGAAGTTCGGATAGGCATCGAAACTGGTCCCGGCGGGTGAAAGAAGGACTACATCTCCCTGCTGGACCGTTTCGCCGGCAAGGGCGACCGCATCACCCAACGTTCCGAGGAGGTGCGTTGCGGAAACGGTGCGGCGCATGGCTTCGAAGAAGAGCGGCCCCGCCTCGCCGAAGCAGATGACAGCCCGGCAGCGTTGCGCGGCGAGCGACTGCAACTGGTCGAGCGGGAGGTTCTTTTCGCGGCCACCGAGGAGAAGGACAACGGGCTCGGTGAACGCACGAAGGCCCGCGATGGTACGTTCGGGGCTGGTGGCGATGGAATCGTTGACCCAGGTGGCGCCAAGCGCGCGGCCCACGACTTCGAGACGGTGGGGGACGCCACGGAAGCCAGCAACGCCGCGGGCAATCGCATCGGGCGGGAAGCCCGCCTCGGCCGCGATGGCGCACGCCATGACGACATTGGCGAGGTTGTGGGCGCCTCGCAGGCGGACAGACTCACGGGGGACTGCCGAAGTCACGCGGTTTGCGCGCCGGATCACGACTTCAGCCTGGTCGAGCCAGGCGCCATCGCCTTCGACTTCGGAGATGGACGACGTCCGGACGAGGCGGCCACGGACGGAAGCCATCAGGGCCCGGCTGGTGTGGTCATCGGCGTTGAGGATGGCGGCATCCTGGCGGGCCTGGTGGGCGATGATGTTGCGCTTGAGACCGACGTACTCGTCCCAGCTGAACTGATCGAGGTGGTTGGGCGTGATGTTGGTGACTGCCGCGATTGCGGGGGAACGGTCCGTGTACTGCAGCTGGGTGTGGCTGATTTCAAGGATGACGGTGGTTGAAGGGGTGATATCGGCCAGGCGGCCAAGGAGCGCCTCGCCGATATTGCCGCCGACCACAAACGGGAGGCCGGTTTCGGCCGCAATGGCGCCGACGAGCGCGGTTGTGGTGGACTTTCCGCTCGAGCCGGTGATGCCGGCGACCCGGCCGGGGCAAAGCTGCAGGAAGAGGCGCATCTGAGAAGTGACGGGGATGGCAAGCTCGCGCGCCCGTGCAAGGGCGGGGTTGTAGCGGAGAACGGACTGCGATACAGCGACCAGGTCGAATCCGGCCGGGTCGAGGAGGGGTTCGCCCATCACGAGCCGGTCGAGCCCTTCGGGGGCAGTCGCGCCCGCGGCGGCAAGAGCCGTTTCGTCGCGGGTATCGCTCATGGTGACGCGAGCGCCTGCTGCGAGCGCCCAGCCGGCAAGGTCTCGGCCTTCGATCCCGAGGGAGTAGACGAGCACGCGCTTGCCGCGGACATCGAGGGGAGGGGCGAGGAGGGAACCGTTGGTGGCGGGCATTATTCGGGCACCTCCAACGCGAGGGCGACGCCTGCCATGGCAGCAACGATGGAGATGAGCCAGAAGCGAGTGACGATCTGTGTCTCGGCCCAGCCGATGAGCTCGAGGTGGTGGTGGAAGGGAGCGCGGCGGAAGATCCGTTTGCCGCCGCTGATCTTGAAGTAGCCGATCTGGAGGATGTTGCTGCCGGCTTCGGCGACGAAAATGATGCCGATGATGGGAAGAAGCAGCCACTGGCCCGTCATAAGCGCGACGATAGCGAGTGAGGAACCGAGAGCGAGGGCGCCGGTATCGCCCATGAATACGCGCGCGGGATGGGCGTTGTACCAGACGAAGCCGAGGTTGGCTCCGGCGATGATGAAGGCGAAGGCTGCGACAAATTCCTGGCCCTGGATGAAGGCGATGATGCCGTAGGCGATGAATGCGATGAGCGTGGTGCCGCCTACGAGTCCATCGAGGCCATCGCTGACTGCCACGGCGCTGGTGGTGGCCACGATGATGACGACGGCGAGAGGGATGTAGAAGACGCCGAGCGCGTAGCTGCCGACATAGGGGATGTTGATCGATTCCACTTCGATGTACCGGTAAAGGACGATTGCGGCGGCGAGGGCGAAGAGCGAGGTGAACGCGATCTTGAAGCGCCAGGAGAGGCCCTTCTGGGAGCGGTACTGGAGCGTGCCCAGGTCATCGACAAAACCGGCGGCCATGGTGATGCCGATCATCCCGAGGGGGAGGAGGATGGACTGGTGATTCCACCAATCGACCGCGACGGCGGTGACGATGAAGGTGGGGAGCCAGATCATGAAGCCGCCGAACGTGGGAGTGCCGGCCTTCTTCTGGTGTTCGGGGAGGTGTTCGCTGACTTCTTTGCCGACTTTCTTGCGGCGGAGGTAGCGGACGATCGGTTCGCCCAGTGCGAGTGCGAGGAAGAAGGTGGCAATGCCGGAGAAGAGGGCGTGAATCACTGTGCGCCCTCCAGGACGGGAATGGCGGCCTCGAAGGCCTCGCCGCGTGAGGCTTTGACGAGGACAACGTCGCCTTCGCGGAGGATGGCGGCGGCGGCCGCTGCCGATTCATCGCGTGTGGGGAACCAGCGCACATCGGTGTGGCCGGCGGCGCGGGCGGCTTCAGCAAGGGGCAGGCAGGTATCGCCCGAGCAGAAGAGGATGTCGCAGGAGGCGGCGGCAATCTCACCGGCCTTACGGTGCTCCTCGATCTCGTGCTCGCCGAGCTCGGCCATGCGGCCAAGGAAGGCGATCCGGCGACCCGAGAGGCCACGGAGCATCAGGAGCGCGCCGGCAAGGGAGGCCGGGCTGGAGTTGTAGCGGTCATCGATGATCGTGGCGCCGGAGGCACCTTTGAGGACGTGGGCCCGGCCTTCGACGTTTGCGTGATAGACGGCGGAGGCGGCGCCACGGAGTGTCCGCCCGAGGGAGATTGCGGCGGCCATCGCGGTCAGGACCGCGGGAACGGTGTGGGCGCCGGGCAGGGGCGCGGTGACGCGCTCGGTGGAGTCGGCGAAAGTGACATCGAACGAGGTGCCGAGAAGGCCGTTCTCGGTGACCGGGCCCCGGCGGAGAGTCGCGGACTCGCTTTCGCCGAAAGTCATCACCTGGCACTTCAGCTCGGGAACGACGGCAACGACGCGGGGATCATCGGCATTCAGGATGGCGCAACCGTCCGCGGGGAGATTGCGAGCGAGGTCGAGCTTCTCGCGCTGGATTGCTTCGATGCTGCCCAACTTCGAGACGTGGGTGAGGCCGACGTTGAGCACGGCGCCGATCCGTGGTTCGGCGATGTGGCAGAGGTCGCCGATCTCACCGGGGCTATCCATGGCCATCTCCAGGACCGAGACCTCGTGGTCGCGGCGGAGGCTCAGAAGGGCAAGGGGCAAGCCCTCGCGGGAGTTCAAGTTGCCGGCGCTCCGGTGCGTGCGGAAGCGGTCGGCGAGCGTGGCAGCGGTCATTTCCTTGGCAGTGGTCTTGCCCACCGTGCCAGTGATGCCGACGACCTGTGGGTCACAGGCCGTTCGCCAGGCGCGGGCAAGCTCGCCGACGGCGCGGGTGGTATCCGGGGCGACCACGATGGTCTTGCCGGGCCATTCACCTTCCGGTGGACGCGAGCAGATGGCGGCGACGGCCCCGGCACGGAAAGCGGCGGCGACATAGAGGTTCCCGTCGGTCTCCTCGCCCGGGAAGGCACAGAAAAGTTCGCCGGGGTGGACGAGACGCGAGTCGGCGGCGCCACCGGTGACCTCAACGGCCGGGCCGGAGAGCACGCGGTAGCCGCGGCGGGCCATTTCTTCGGCGACGATGGCGGTGGTGAGGTGCTGGCTCATCGCTGGCTCACGTAGGCGCCTTTTTCGGGGCGGATGTTGAGATAGCGGAGGGCATCATCGGCGAGGGAGGCAAAGATGGGGGCGGCGGCGGCGGTGCCGGTAAGACCGTCCTTGTTCTCATCGAGTTTGACGAGAACGAGGATTTCGGGGCTTTCGAGGGGGGCGAAGCCGACGAACGATGCGATCTGTGTCTCGTCGTAGCCGTTGGGAACGGGGACGTTGGCAGTGCCGGATTTGCCGCCAGCGGAGTAGAACTTCGGGTTGCCGGGGTGGATGTTGTTTTCGGGGTCGACAACCTTGTTGAGCATCTCGCGGACGGTGGCACTGGTTTCAGAAGAGACGGCGCGTCCAACGACCTCGGGCCGCACATCGCGGCGGTTGCCATCCTGGCTGATATAGGCTTTTACGAGGTGGGGGCGCATGACGTTGCCGCCATTGATAGCGGCGGCGACCGCGGTCAGCATCTGGATGGGTGTGACGCTGATGGACTGGCCAAAGGCCTGGGTCGCGAGGTCGACCGGCGAGTAATCGGCGTCGGTGGTCCGGCGGATGATGCCGGAGGCCTCGCCCTGGAGATCGATGCCGGTGGGCTTCCCGAAGCCAAAGGCATCGAGGTAGCGCTGAAAGCCGCCGGGCTCGCGTGCTTCGAGTGCCTGCATCATGAAGATGGCGCCGGTGTTAATGCTGTTCTGGAGCACGCCGGTCATCGTCTGCTCACCGTAGACGTTGTCGTCCCAGTTCTTAATCGGGACGTCGTAGATGAGGGCGATGCCGGTATCGGTGTAGGTAGTCCCGGGGGCAACAGCGCCGGCATCAATAGCGGAAGCGGCGGTGATGATCTTCATGACCGAGCCGGGCTCGTAGAGGTCGGTAACCGCGCGATTGCGGAGAAGCTCAAGGACATTCTGATCGCCGAGGTCGAGCGTGCTGAACTGAAGCCCGGGCGAGGTGGCAAGGGCAAGGATCTCGCCGGTGGCCGGGTCCATGATGATGATTGATCCCCCGACCGCGCGGTGTTCTTTGATCGCGGCGGCCAGGCGTTCTTCGGCCATGCGCTGGAGGTAACGGTCGATGGTGAGGACGACGTCTTCCCCGGGCCGCGGTTGGGTGGCCACGTAACTGCCATAGGGGATGGGTTCGCCGCTTGTGTCGCGTTCGTAGAGGGCGCGGCCGGGGGTTCCCTGGAGAACTTCGTTGTAGGCGGCCTCGATCCCAGCGAGGCCGGTATTATCGGTGCCGATGAAACCGAGGACGGAGGCGGCAACATCGCCTTCGGGGTGCTCGCGGGCGGTATTGGCAATGGTGATGACCCCGGGGAGCCCCTTGCGAATGATTTCGAGGCCGGTCTCGTAATCGACATCCTTGCCGATGGGCACATCGACGAGCCCGGCGGAGGAGACCCGGGTGCGAAGGGCGGAGGGATCGAGCTTGAGGAGCTTTCCGAGCTCGGTGGAGGCTGTGGAGGCGTTTTCAGAATCGTGCCATGAGCGCGAGCTGACGTAGATATCCCAGGTGCCAACGCTGTTGGCGAGGACAGCGCCATTGCGATCGAGGATGGCTCCGCGGCGGGCGAAGATGACCTGGGAGCCGGCGAGCTCATCGCGAGCGCGGGCGGCGTAGATATCGTGCTGGATGACCTGGAGCTGGATGAGGCGGGCACAGATAAGCAGGGCAAAAGCCCCGAAGAAGAAGGCCGGCAGCCACACACGGCGAGTAGGCCGCGCCTTAGCGTGCGACATGCGAAACGCGCCTCCGGCCCGGCCCCATGGGGCGGGCAATTACGGCCACCCGTTCAGGGCAGCCAGCTTACGAGCGGCTTCCACCAGGGGTCCGGCCCTGGCTGCTGGGCAGCGGGCCGGGGGAGATATTCGGCTGGAAGCTTCGCCGGCGCGGGGCCGGGCTCGTTTACTGAAACAAAGATGGGATTGTTGGCGGCGATCATGCCGATATCCAGCGCGCGCCGCTCGATGCGATTGAGTGAGGTAAGGCGGGCGACATCGCTTTCGAGAAGGGAGATCTCGCCATCGAGGGTTGCCTCGCGCTGGCGGATTGCCTGGATATCGAAACCGCGGCTGGTGGCGGTGCTGTTTTGCACGACTGGAAGGAGCGCGGTGACAACGACGAGAGCGAGCGCGGCGACAATCGACCAGTTGGGGCGGCCAAATGCACCCCCGAGGGGAATCCCGTGCCCGCCGCGGCCGAGAGGGTGATTGATGGCGGCCATTTCAGCGGATCCGTTCTGCCGCCCGAAGGACAGCGCTGCGCGAGCGTGGGTTGGCAGCGACTTCGGCTTCGGAGGGGCGAATTCCCCGGCGGGAGAGTTCGCGCAGCGTGGCGGCATGGCCACAGCGGCAGACAGGAAGTTGGGGCGGGCAGAGGCAGCCGGTGGATTCGCGCCGGAAGTACTGCTTGACGATGCGGTCTTCGAGAGAGTGGAAACTGATGACGGCGAGACGTCCGCCGTGATTGTTTCCAGAGCCGAGCAGGCTGTGGGCGAGCGGGAGGGCCGCATGAAGGCTGTCGAGTTCGCCATTCACGCGGATCCGGAGCGCCTGGAAGACTTTGGTGGCGGGGTGAATTTGGGTGTGTCTCCTGGCACCCCCCACAGCCTGCTCGACAGATCTGGCTAGATCCCAGGTCGTTTGCAGAGGGCGGTTGCGCACGATCGCCCTGGCGATGCGGCGCGACTGCCGTTCCTCTCCATATTCATAGATGAGGTCTGCGAGCGACGATTCATCCCAGGTGTTGACGATGTCGGCGGCGGTGAGGCCACCGGAGCCCGGGTCCATGCGCATATCCAGGGGGCCTTCGAGCGCGAACGCGAAGCCGCGCGCGGCTGTGCCCATCTGGAATGACGAGACGCCGAGATCCATGAGGATGCCATCGACTTCCTGGAAACCTTCCTGTGCCGCGATGGTCGCGATTTCACGGAAGTTCGCGTGGACGAAGGTGGCCCGCCTCCCAAACGGCGCCAATTTCGTGCGCGCGAACTCCAGCGCTTCGCGGTCCTGGTCGAAGCAGAGGAGGCGGCCGGTATCGCCCATGGCGCGGGCGATGGCCTCGCTGTGCCCACCGAGGCCGGTGGTGCAATCGATGTAGAGGCCGCCTTCGCGGACATCGAGAAGGTCGATGGCCTCGCGGAGGAGGACGGGGACGTGAACAGGTGTGGGTGCTGTCATCACAACCACGTTACCCCTCCTGCGCTTTTTTGAGTCCTGCCGCGCGGGCAAGCTGGCGTTCAGATTCGCGGGCATCGAAGGCGGCGGCATCCCAGATTTCCATGCGCCGGCCAACACCAACGACCTTGACTTCCTTGACAAGCGCCGCAAACCTGAGGAGCTCATCCTTGATGAGGATGCGGCCCTGTGCGTCTTTCTGGAGGGGCCACACCTTTCCGTAGAAGTCGCGCCGGGCGTCTTCACCTTCCTGCGTCTCTTCCGGGATGGCCTCGATCAACTCGGAGGCGCGGGCGAAAGATTCGGGTGTATGAATAACCAGGCACTGCTCGGTTCCGGTTGCGAGGTAGCCGCCTTCATCGAACGCGCCGCGGTAGACCGGAGGGATTGGCACCCTGTTCCGGTCATCGAGCAGGTAATCGAAGGTGCCGACAAATCGCATCCCCGAACCTTTCGAGGAGAGGGCTGGATGCCCCCGGAGTAGGGTTCTTCAGGGCTGTTGCCCCATTTCACCCCACTTTTCCCCACGGGCATACTATTCCGCCCCATGGATGGCTGTCAACGCCTATTTTTTTGGGCTGCCATGGCGTGAGCCAGGCCTGGTGCGGCAGTTTGGAGCGGCCGCCGGGAGTGGGAGTGGGGAGGAATGGGGAGGATGCGCTAGGATTGGGCGATGGCACGGGTGGCGATCCTCACGGCATCGGACAAAGGCGCGGCGGGAGAGCGTGAGGACGTTTCGGGGCAGACGATCGCGCGGATGGTGATGGAGGCGGGGCACGAGGTGGTGAGGCACGACATCGTGGCGGATGACCGGGCGCTGATCGCCGAGCACCTGCGGGTGTGGGCCGACATGGAGATCTGCGACATCATCCTGACTACGGGCGGGACGGGGCTGACGCCGCGGGACCAGACGCCGGAGGCAACGCGCGAGATTGGCGAGCGGGACGTGCCGGGCATCCCGATCGCTCTTATTGAGAACGGGTTGCGGCATACGCCGTTCGCAGCTTTGACCAGGGGTGTGGCAGTCACCCGGGGGCAGACGCTGATCGTGAACCTGCCGGGGAGCCCGAAGGCGGTGGCGCAGGGGATGGACGTGCTGCTGCCGTTATTGGGGCACGTTGCGGAATTGTTGGAGGGCCCGCTGGAGCACGGCCAGTCCGCATGAGAATCGATGTCCTGACGCTGTTTCCCGATGCCTTCCGTGGGCCGCTCGATGTATCGATCATCAAGCGGGCGCGCGAGGACGGGCTGCTCGATCTGCAGATCCACGACATCCGCGAGCATGCGACCGATCGGCACCGATCGGTGGACGACTACCCGTTCGGCGGGGGGCAGGGGATGGTGATGCGCGCCGACGTGCTCGACCGGGCGCTCCAGTTCGTGCAGGAGCAGGATGGGCCGCCGGGCCTGGTGGTCTTCCTCTCGCCGCAGGGGGAGGTGCTGAGTGACCGGCTGGTGCGCGAGTTGGCGCAAAACGAACGGCTGGTGCTTGTCTGTGGCCGTTACGAGGGCGTGGATGAGCGGTTCGTGGAGCACTGCGTGGACCGGGAGGTCTCGATTGGCGACTACATCCTGACCGGAGGGGAGCTGCCGGCGATGGTGCTGATCGATGCGGTGGCGCGGCACATCCCCGGCGCGCTGGGCGACGAGGTCTCGCCGGAGGAGGAGTCGTTCGCGGGCGGGCTGCTGGAGCACCCGCAGTACACGCGCCCGGCCGAATACCGGGGATGGGAAGTGCCGGAGGTGCTGCTCAGCGGGCACCACGCGAAGATCGAGAAGTGGAAGCAGGAGCAGCGGTTGCAACGGACACGGGAGCGGCGGCCTGACCTGCTCGAAGGCGGATCGCCTCAGGAGTAGAGCAGCATGTCGCGGAAGTGGAGGTTGGAGAGGGCGCCGGGACGGGCCGCGCGAATCCGATCGACGGCCTCGGGACCATCGACGCCCAAGGCGCGGAGCAGCAGCCCGGTGACGAGGCCGCTCCGATTCATGCCGTGGGTACACATGATGTAGATGCGGTGGGGGGGCGCGGGATGCCCGCCGCTGGCTGCGCGAGCGGCATCGGCAATGACAGCATCGAGCGGCAGCGAGGAGGGGAGGGGGCCATCGTGGTCGGCGAAGACACAGGCCACCCAGAGACCGGCGGAGGTGCGGTGGGCTGGGGGCATATCGCCGGCGCAATCGACCAGCCATGAGGCTGCCACGAGGGATTCAGTGACGTGGTCGCCGTGGAGGCTGCGGGCGCCGCCCATCCAGACCTCGGTTGCGGGGTTGCGGGACTCTCCGGCGGCAAGCACGAGGCTCGCCCTGGGGATGCCGTGGCTGGCAGAAACCTGGACAGACGGGTCTTCTAGCACTCAAGTAAATGGTAACGGAGCGGGCGCGCGGGAGCATTGCAAGCAAGCACTTGCCTGGCTACGGTGGTTGCATGGAGAACGTCCGGGAGCGGCTGCTCGAAGCGGCCCATGCGGTCTTCGCGGAAGAGGGATACCGCGGCGCGACAACGCGAAGGATCGCGGCGCGGGCCCAGGTGAACGAAGTGACCCTGTTCCGTCATTTCGCGGGTAAGGATGAACTGCTGGCGGCGGCAATCGACCGGCAAGTCGAGGTTTCGAAGGCGCGGATCGATAGTGAGCCGCTGCCGGAGACGCCGGGCGACATCGGGCGGGAGCTGGAGGGCTTCCTGGCGGCGGTGCTGGCGGGGTTCTGCGCGGCGCAGCAGGGGGTCCGCACGAGCATGGGCGAGTGGGGGCATCACCCGGAGCTGGACGAGCGGCTCAGCGGCACAAGCAACCACATCGCGGGCCGGCTGGAGCGGTACCTGCGGGCCGCGCAGGAGCTGGGGCTCATCCGATCCGACATCCACCCGGTTGTGGCGGCCCAGGTGGTGCTGGCGCCAGTGTTCGCCCACGGGGTACTCCACGGGATGACACCGGAGAGGTTCCCCCTTGTCCCGGATGAATCGATCCGGGCATACCTCAACGTTCTGCTCGAGGGCCTCGTGCACGCGCCGGGCCAAGGAGGCGACTGATGATCGGCTTGCTCGAAATCCGAAGGCGGAAGATTCAATTCGCCCTGATCGCGCTGGTGGTGATGCTGATCAGCTACCTGGTGTTGATGATCAACGGGCTCGGCGTGGGATTGAACGAGCAGGCAGGGCGGGCGCTGCGCAATTTCGATGCCGACGCGATCGCGTATTCGGACCGCGCCGGGCTGAGCGTGATCCGCTCGGAGCTGAGCGCCGAGGTGGTGGCCCAGATTGGCGAGGAATCGGGAGCGGAGGAGAGCGCGCCGCTCGGCTATATGGCGGCGAACTACCGGCAAGACGATGGCAGCATCAATTCGGCGGCGTTCTTGGGCTATGACCCGGGCACGATCGGCGAGCCGCGCGTGACGGCGGGCAGGGCGCTGACGGCCGAGGACCACGATGGGCTGCTGGTCGACCGGAGTTTCTTGCGCTATTCGGGGCTGGAGGTCGGCGACCGGGTGACGATTTCGGTGCGGCTCGTGGAGCGGGAGTTCGAGATCGTGGGGGAGATCAACGAAGGGGCATTCTTCTTTCAGCCGGCGGTGTACCTGTTGCGGAGCACATGGCAGGAGTTGAAGTACGGTGAAGTGGGCCCGGGAACGCCCGCCGCCTCGGTCGTGCTGCTCCAGGGGGACGGGTTGGCGGGCGGGAGCGGCCAGGGCTGGGAGGCAGTCTCCAAAGGCACGGCGTTCGCGAACATCGAGGGGGTTTCGGGTCAGCAATCGACCGTGCAGGCGCTGCAGTTGTTCGGCTACCTGATCGGGGGGCTGGTGATTGGCGTGTTCTTCTATGTACTGACCTTGCAGAAGGTGGCGCAGATCGGCGTGCTCAAGGCGGTGGGGGCAAGTTCGTTCTTCGTGTTCCGGCAGGTGATGGTGCAGGCGTTGTTCATCAGTGCGATCGGCGTTGGCGTGGCCATCCCGCTGGCGTGGTTCACCAACCGGTTGATCCAGCGGGTGCCGGACCCGGTGCCGATCGCGTTCACGAACGGGACATTCATCACCACATCAGTGCTCCTGGTGCTGATGGCGCTGGTTGGGGCGATGTTCTCAGGCCGGCAGGTGGCCGGGGTGGACCCGATCATCGCGCTCGGGCAGCAGCAGTAAGGAGGGACAGCATGAGCGTCACGCTGCGGGTGCATGAGCTTTCGAAGACCTACGGGAGCGGCGACCAGGCCGTCCAGGCGGTGAAGGACGCCTCGTTTTCGACCGAGCCGGGAGAGTTTGTGGCAGTGGTGGGGCCGAGCGGCTCGGGCAAGACGACGCTGCTGGCGATGATCGGCGGTCTTCTGACGCCAACGAGCGGGAGCATCGAGGTGAACGGTCGTGATATCGCACGGCTGAGTGGAGGCCAGCAGGCAGCTTACCGGCGCCAGTCGGTGGGATACGTTTTCCAATCGAACAACCTGCTTCCGTACCTGACCGCGCGTGAGAACTTGTTGGTGATGGCCCGGGTCACCGGGGGCAGGCTCGGCAATGCCGGGGCGCGCGCGGACCAGTTGCTGGAAGAGCTGGGGCTGACGCGCCGGGCGAGAGCGCTGGCGACGGAGCTAAGCGGCGGGGAGCGCCAGCGGGTGGCGATTGGGCGGGCGCTAATGAACGACCCCGAACTGGTGCTGGTGGATGAGCCAACGGCGAGCCTCGATTCGGCGCGGGGCAAGCAGGTGGTCGAATCGTTGATCCAGGAGGTGAAGGGCCGCGGGAAGCTGGGGCTGATGGTGACACACGACCTGGAGATGGCGGAACTGGCGGACCGGATTATCGAGATGCACGACGGGCGGCTGAGCGTTCGCGGCGGGGGCATATGACAGGCTGACCTCAACGGGGAAAGGGCGTAGGATGCAGCGAACGGCACATGTGCCGGTGGGTGTGCGCCTTGGGGCTCGAACTTGGTACTGCCGTGGCCGCATTCCTCGTAGCGTTTCCGCTAACGGCGCTGTTGCGGCTGCCCACGAAGACCGGGCGCCGCGGCGAAGTCACCCCGAAGATCGGCGGGCTGAGCATCCTCGCCGCGTTTGTGGCAGCACCGTTCATCATGGCGTTGTTTTCGGAGCAGGCGCGGAACTTCGTGACCGATGACCTGCGGCAATTCCTGGCGCTGGCGCTCTGCGGCGCGGCGGTCTGCGCGGTCGGTGCGAGGGATGACTTCCGGGACGTGGACTGGCGGATCAAGCTCGGGGTACACCTCGGCGCGGCGGCGGTGCTCTATGCGAGCGGCTACCGGATCGACCGGATGACGTTGCCGGGTGGCGGTACGCTCGAGCTTGGACTGGCTGACCCCTTCGTCACGGTGCTCTGGATCGCCGGGGTCACGAACGCAATCAACCTGATCGACGGGCGGGACGGGGTGGCGGCCGGGATAGGAGTGCTGGTCTCGGCAACGATGTCGTATATCGCCTGGGACCTGGGCCACCACCTTATCGCGATGCTGTTCGCGGCGCTTGCGGGGGCCTCGCTGGGGTTCCTGCCCTTCAACCTGACAAATGCGCGGCGGTTCCTCGGTGATTCCGGGGCATACCTGCTTGGCTTCACGATAGCGGGGCTGAGCGTGGCAGGATCGCTCGATGCCAGCGGACGCGTGCCGCTCTACATCCCGCTGGTGGCGCTGGGGCTGCCGGTCCTGGACACCGGCGTCGCGTTCCTGCGCCGGTTCCTCGATGGGAAGCACCCGATGATGGCAGATTTCGACCACTTCCACGATCGGATCGAGCGGCTACTGGGACTCTCACCGTTGAAGGTGACGCTCGCGACCTATGCGCTGGCGGCCGTGTTCTGCGGGGCGGCGTTGATGGCGCACGCCTGGTACAAGAGCGTGGGCTCCGCGGTGGTGGGCGGGGGCATCGTCGTGTTCGCGCTCTTCCTGATCGTTATCTTCGGCTACGTGTCCTCGATGTGGAATTCCGCGCGCGTGCTGAGCCTGCGCGGGCGCACACCGCACGCCAAGGAGCAGGCGTAAGGGCCCTGCCGCCGGTCAGGCGCCGCGGAGCGTGGCGCCCATTTCCTTCCCCAGGCGGACGAGCAGGCCCTGTTGGAGCTTCGCCGCATCGGCATCGGTAAGTGTGCGGTCATCGGCCTGGAAGCGGAGGTGAAGGGCGAGGGACTTCTTCCCATCGGGCACGCCCGGGCCACGATATTCATCGAAGACTTCGGCGCCAATGCTGACGCCGGCGGAGCGGTGCGAGCGCACGAGATCGAGGATGCGCCCGGCGGACGTGGCGATGTCGACGACGAGGGCGATGTCCTGGCGGATTTCGGGGAACTTCGAGGGGGCGTGGTAGGGGGGGCGTTCGGGGAGGAGTCGCACGAGGTCTTCGATCCAGAGCTCGACGAGGAAGACCGGTTCATCGACATCGAAGGCGGCGGCGGTAGCGGGATGAACCTGACCGAGCAGGCCGATGGCCTCGCCGCCCGAGCGAACCTCGGCAGTGTGGCCATCGAGGAAGCCGAATTCCGGGCGCGGAGCGAAGCTCACGGAGATGCCAAGGCGATCCAGGACTGCCTCGACCGCTCCTTTCGCGTCGTAGAAGTCGAGCCGTTCGGCCGATGGGCTGCTCCAGCGGGTCTCGCGCGGGCCACCGATGATGGCGCACAGAACGGTGCGCTCGTGGGGAAGGCTGGCCTCGACTGGGAGGTACTCGAACCCAATCTCGAAGAGGCGGAGGGCTGTCTCGGCGTGGCGGCGATTGGCCGCGAAGGTCTCGATGAGAGCGGCACGGAGACTCGTGCGCAGGTAGGTGTGCTGGGCAGCAACGGGATTGACGACGGAAAGGGGATTGGAACGGACAGGATCGCCGGGCGGCACGACGCGATCGAGCTTCGCCTTTGAGGTGAGGGTGTAGGTGATGATCTCCTGGAAGCCGGTGGCCGCCGCGAGATCGCGAACGCGCTCGCGGAGATCCATAAGCGGGTTGGGCTCGGGATCGGGCAGCTGGCCGCGCAACCTGGTCGCGGGGAGCTTGTCGTAGCCGTGGATGCGGCCGATGTCTTCGATCACGTCATCCGGGATTTCGACATCGGGGCGCCAATCCGGGGGCGTGACGCTGTACACGCCGGGCGCGGAAGCCTCGCAGCTGAAGCCCAGGCCGGTGAGAATGCGGCTCACTTCGGCGGGCGGAACCTCGATGCCGAGCACGCTTTCGACCCGCCGTGCTTCGACGGTGATGACGGGGGCTGAATTGCGGCCGGGATAGACATCGACAAGGCCGCGAGCGATGGAGCCTGCGGTGAGACGCTGGAAGAGGTTGAGGGCGCGCTGCTGGGCATATTCGGCCATCTCGGGGCCGATGCCCTTTTCGAAGCGAAGGGAGGCTTCGGTTCGGAGCTTGAGGTAGGTCGATGTGCGCCGAATGGACCCGGCCCGGAAGTTGGCCACTTCAAGGAGCACGTTGCGGGTGTTCTCGCTCACTTCGCTGTTGCCGCCACCCATGACGCCAGCAATGCCAACCGGGCCGCCGCCATCGCAGATGAGCAGCATCTCGCCATCGAACTCGCGCTCGATGCCATCGAGGGTGACGAGCTTCTCGCCGGGCATGGCGCGCCGGGCGACGATCTTCCTGCCGCGCACAAGGTCGTAATCGAAGGCATGAAGCGGCTGGCCCGTTTCGAGCATGACGTAGTTGGTGATATCGACGACGTTGTTGATGGGGCGCATCCCGGCCCTGGTGAGCCGGTCCTGCATCCAGCGGGGAGACGGCCCGATGGTGACGCCTTCGATGAGCGAGGCGGTGAAGCGGCGGCAAAGATCGGGCGCATCGATCTCGACGGAGATGCGGTCGTTGATCGGGTCGCGGGATTCGGCGAAGGCGCGTTCGGGCTCGCGAAGGGGCTTGCCGGTCAACGCGGCAAGCTCGCGGGCGAAGCCCAGCACGCCGAGCAGGTCGGCACGGTTCGCCCAGGTAGAGATGTCAAAGATCACGTCACCGAGGACATCGACCAGGGGCGCGCCAACCGGGGCATCTTTAGGGAGCACGAGGATGCCCTCGTGTTCATCGCTCAGGCCAAGCTCGCGCTCGCTGAGGACCATCCCGGCGGAATCGACGCCGCGGATCGGGCGGAGCTTGAGGACGGTTGGTTCGCCGGTGTGGCCGTCGCGCAGGCGGGCGCCCTCAGTCGCAAAGGCAACTTTCTGGCCGGGCGCCACATTGGGGGCGCCACAAACAACCTGTTTCGCGCCGCTGCCGGCATCGACGGTGACGAGGCGGAGGCGGTCGGCGTCGGGATGCGGATCGACGGCGAGGACACTGGCGACGCGGATCTTCTCCGGGTCCCAATCGCCGCCAATGGTCTCCCAGCTTTCGACCTCGGCGGTGGCATCGATGAGGATGCGGGCAAGTTCGGGTACGGGGAGATCGACGTCGACGAATTCGCGCAGCCAGTTGAGGGACAATTTCACGGTTCGTTCCTCCTAGAACTGGCTCAGGAAGCGCAGGTCGTTTGCGTAGAAATTGCGGATATCCTCGATGCCCCAGCGGAGGAGGGCGACGCGTTCGACACCGAGGCCGAAGGCGAAGCCGGTGACGCGGGAGGCATCGTATCCGGCGTTCTGGATGATCTCCGGGTGGACCATGCCGGCGCCCAGGATTTCGATCCAGCCGGTGCCGTGACAGGTGTGGCAGGAGCTGCCACTGCCGCGGCAGATGAAGCAATCGATGGCCATCTCGATGCCGGGCTCGACGAAGGGGAAGTAGCTGTGGTGGAAGATGATGCGGCGATCGGCGCCGAACATCTTGCGGGCCCAGCCGTAAAGGACGCCTTTGAGGTCGCTCATGCGGACACCTTCATCGACGGCGAGGCCTTCAATCTGGGTGAGCATCCATTCGTGGGTGGCATCGGTGGCTTCCTGGCGGTAGCACTTGCCGGGCACCACCACCCGCACCGGGGGCTCGGGCGTGCGTTCCATCACGCGGACCTGGTTCGGGGTGGTGTGGGTGCGGAGGAGCATGCTGCGCTTGCCGCCGACCAGGGTGTTCACCCAGATGGTGTCCCACATGTCGCGGGCAGGGTGGTCTTCAGGGATGCGGGCGGCATCGAAGTTATAGCGGTCCCATTCGATTTCGGGGCCCTCGGCGACACGGAAGCCCATCTCGCGGAAGGCGGCGAGGCAATCGCGCATGGTCTGCGTGACCGGGTGGAGGCGGCCAAGAGACTGGGGCCTGCCGGGCAGGGTGACATCGAGGGCGGCTTCGGTTGAGAGGGTGCGGAGGGCGGCCGCCTTGAGTTGAGCGTGGCGTTGTTCGAGGGCAGCTTCGAGTTCGACCTTGACGGCGTTTGCGGCGCCGCCGAACGCAGCCCGCTGTTCCGGGGGGACATCCTTGATGGAGCGGAGCAGGGCAGAGAGGCGGCCATCCTGGCGGCCGAAGAACGTGATGCGCCACTGTTCGAGCGCGGCCTCATCGGAGGCCGAATTGAGCGCGGCCAGCGCCTCAGAGCGCAGGCCCTCGATGCGGGGATCTACATCAGGCATGGGACCTTCAAGTATAGGGTTCGGGGCGCTTAGCGTCCGGAGGCAGATGGCCGGGCGAGCCTTACACTGCCGTTCCCGCGGCACAGGTAGGATGGGGTGGTGCCCCAGCCAGCGCGCCCCCGATTGAGCGCCACGCCGTTGTTGCTTGCCGCAGCGTTGCTGACCATGGTGGTGATGGGGTGCAGCGGCGGGGGCGCCAGGAAGCAAGGGCAGGAGAGAGGGTCTGACGTGGCAGACGAGGCAGGCACGCGAAGGTCGTGGGCGGGTTCCGAGCCTGCACCGGCGATCCCGGGGGATGTCCGCTGGTTCAACGTGATGCGGCCGTTGACGCTCGATGAACTGAAGGGGCAGGTGGTGCTGCTCGACTTCTGGACGCTCGGCTGTATCAACTGCCAGCACATCATCCCTGACCTGAAACGACTCGAGGACGAGTTCGGAGAGAAGCTGGTGGTGATCGGCGTGCATTCGGGGAAATACGCGACCGAGCATGAGGACGAAAGCGTCAGCGAGGCGGTGCGCCGGTTTGGGATTGAGCACCCGGTCATCAACGACCCGGACTTCAGGGTCTGGGAGACGTTTGGTGCGCATGCGTGGCCGACGCTCGTTCTAATCGATCCCGCGGGGAACCTGGTCGGCGGGCACGCCGGGGAAGGCGCCTATTCGTTGTTCCAGCCGATCGTGCAATCGCTTGTGGACGAGTTCGGGGAAAAGGGCCTGCTCACGCCAAAGCCGATCCCCGTTTCCCTGGCGGGAGCGCCTGCGAGCGCGGTGCTCTCGTATCCGGGAGGTGTGCTGGCCGACGAGGCAACGGGGAGGTTGTACATCGCGGACAGCGGCCACAACCGGATACTCGAGGCGACGCTCGATGGGGAGCTGATCCGGGCTTTTGGCAGCGGGAAGGAGGGGTTTGCGGACGGGGCGCCGAGCGAGGCGGCATTCCGCCAGCCCCACGGCCTGGCGCTCGAAGCAGACGGGGGAACGCTCTTTGTGGCCGACACGCGCAATCACGCGGTGCGGGCGATCGATCTCGCGAGCGGGCAGACAACAACCATCGCGGGGACAGGAAGGCAACTGCAGAACCTCCCAGCGGGTGATACGCCGGCGCGCGAAGCATCGCTTGCCTCGCCGTGGGATGTGGAGCTTGCAGGCAGGCGGTTGCTCGTCTCGATGGCCGGGACTCACCAGATATGGACGGTGGACCTGGAGAGCGGGCTGGTGGCGGTATTCGCGGGGACGAGCCGCGAGGGGATAGAAGACGGGCCGCGTCTGACCATGGCGACACTGGCACAGCCATCGGGGATGACGACCGATGGGGAGCACCTGTACTGGGTCGATCCCGAGTCGAGCGCGCTCCGCCGAGTGGCGCTTGATGGGGCGGGCGATGTGGAGACTCTCGTGGGGACGGGGCTCTTCGATTACGGGGAAGACGATGGGACGGGGAAGCAGGCGCAGCTTCAGCATCCGCAGGGCGTGGCATTCCTCGATGGGGCGGTGTACATCGCCGATACGTACAACCACCGGCTGCGCATCTATGACCCGGTTTCGCGCCAGGTGGGGACGGCCGCCGGGTCGGACCGGGGATGGTCGGACGGGGTGGCAGGGCTGGCGCGGCTGGATGAGCCGGGTGGCCTGGCAGCCGCGGGCGGAAGGGTGTACATCGCCGATACGAACAACCATCTGATTCGCGTATACCAGCCCGGCACGGGGGTTGTTTCGACGCTCACGCTCACGAACCTTGCGGCGATCGCGGGGGTGACGCCGGGACGCGTAACACGGGTTCAGCTGGATCCGCAGCGGGTGGCTCCGGGAGTGACGCAACTGCTCGTGCGCATTGGGACGCCGGCCGGCTTTCACCTGAACGGTTCGGCGCCTTCGCGGATGGAGCTGACGAGCTCGAATGCCGGCGTAGTGGAGCTCGGCGAGCGCTCGGTGAGCTGGTCGAGCGATGAGGCGGAGGTTGTGTTCCCGGTGCCAGCAGTTGCCGCGGTTGGCCGGGCGGATATCGTGCTGACGATCTCAGCGTATTACTGCCGAAGCGGCGCCGAGGCGCTTTGCTTCATCGGTCTGTTCGAGGTGACGGCCCCGGTGGAGGTAGTGGATGGTGCGGGGCGGGCCGAGCTTGCGGTGGCTTTCGAGCTGCCCGAGGCGACGGGCTAGAGGGCTGACCGGGGGCGAAGTTGCGGGATGCGCTATGATGGCCGCCAATGTTTACCCCGGAGGTAAAGAGCCATGGCCGTGCGCGGCTACGTGTTGATTGAAACCGATGTTGGAAAGGCCAAGGCGGTGAGCGCGGCTATCCAGGATTTTTCCTACCCTGGGGCGCGAGTGGTGGTGGTGGATACAGTCACCGGGCCTTACGACGTGATCGTGCAGCTGGAAGCCGACGACCTTGACCGGCTGGGGAACGCAATCACCGAGGCTGTTCAGAAGGTATCGGGCGTCCAGCGGACGACGACGTGCCTGGCGGTACGGCTGGCCTAGGCCGGTTTGTGCGGTGCCGGGTGGACCGGGCCGGAGCGGGTTGACTGCGCCGGGCCGCGGCTGGCTGTACCCTGATTGAAAGAGAGCCTGGAGGCGTGCGGAGCGCCAGGCCAACGAGATTGGGGGGCGACGCCATGGAAGCCGCCGCGGGCATGATCAGTGTTGACGAGGCGCGCGAGCGCATCCTGGCCTTCTTCGACCGGTTGCCGGTTGAGCGACGGCCACTGCTGGATGCGCTTGGGCAGGTGCTGGCCGGAGACACGGTGGCGCCGTTCGACATTCCGCCGCTGGACAACACCGCCATGGATGGCTATGCGGTGCGGGCCGGCGACACGGCGGGGGCATCTCCCGGGTCGCCGGTTGAGCTCCGCGTGGTGGCGAACCTGGCAGCCGGGTATCTCCACGAGACACCGATCGGTCCCGGGGAGGCGATCCGCATCATGACGGGCGCGCCGATGCCGCCCGGCGCCGATGCAGTCGTGCCATTCGAGGAGACAGATGAGCCGCTCCGGGAGGCGAACGCGGCGCCAAGCAGAGGCGCGTTGGTTCGCGTACTGAAGGAGGCGGAGGTGCATGCGAACATCCGGTTCCGGGCGGAGGATGTCCGGTGCGACCAGGTGGTGATCCCGGCAGGGCGGGTACTCCGGCCATCGGAAGCGGGGGTGCTGGCGAGCATCGGGCTGAATGAAGTGGCGGTCTACCGGCGGCCGGTGGTGGCGATCCTCTCGACGGGGGACGAAGTCACCGAGCCGGGGCAGCCGTTGCTGCCGGGCCGGATTTACGACGCGAATGCGTACAGCGTGGCGGCGATGGTGCGGAAGTTCGGGGGCATCCCACGGCTGCTGGGCATCTCGCGGGACACGGTGGAGGAAATGACGCGGAAAATCCACGAGGGCCTTGGCGCCGACATGCTTGTCACGAGCGCCGGGGTTTCGCGGGGGGACTTCGACGTGGTGAAGGACGTGCTGGCGCGGGAGGGGGCAATTGACTTCTGGACGGTGAGGATGAAGCCGGGGAAGCCGCTCGCGTTTGGCGCCTTCACTGCGCCCGATGGGCGGCGGGTGGGTCACCTGGGGTTGCCGGGGAACCCGGTGAGTTCGATGGTATCGTTCGAACTCTTCGGCCGGCCGGCCATCTTCAGGATGCTGGGGAGGACGGACTGGGAACGGCCGATGGTGCGGGCAATCACGCGCGACCGGGTGGCGAACACGGATGGCCGGCGGTTCTTCGCGCGCTGCATTGTGACGCAGGGAGAAGACGGGCGCTGGTACGCGGACCTGACCGGGCCGCAGGGTTCGGGCATCCTGACGAGCATGAGTGCGGCCAACGGGCTAACGGTGATCCGGGAGGATCTGGCGGCGGCGAATCCCGGCGACGAGATCGACGTGATGATGCTGGATTGGGAGCACGCGCCGTAGGAGAGCCGCGGCTATGCCAGCCGGTCGCCGTACTGGCGTTCGAAGTAGCCGGTGAAGTCTTCTCCGGCGGCGGCTGACCAGGTTTCGGCGTTGGCGGCGTACCAGCGCACGGTTTGCGCGAGCCC
>Ga0209476_10000793_pt1 | contig 21743 bp, 27 predicted proteins | sample KloWWTrecipitate_FD_187179 | JGI IMG/M metagenome (GOLD analysis project Ga0209476, IMG submission 187179) | Active sludge microbial communities from Klosterneuburg, Austria, studying microevolution and ecology of nitrifiers - Klosterneuburg... | ecosystem: Engineered > WWTP > Aerobic digester... | reverse complement strand
CGACGTCGAGTTGCGGCAGGGGCTGTGGCACTTCATCCGCCGCCTGAACCGCGAAGGCCACACGATCGTCCTGACGACGCACTACCTCGAGGAGGCGCAGGAGCTCTGCGATCGCATCGCGATGCTTAAGCAGGGCACGGTGGTGGCACTCGACCGGACGCGGTCGCTGCTTCACCGCTTCGCCGGCGGGCGGCTTCAGCTGCGCCTGGTCGGCGCGCCGCTGCCGCGCGCGCTCGAGCCGCTGCGCGTCGAGGATCCCGTCGCGAAGGACGCTGGTCGCGACGTCGCGGCCGACGGCGAGCGGGTCAGCCTGCGCGTCGACGACTACGCGGGCATCGAAGGGATGCTCGCGGCGGTGCGCGAGGCGGGTTGCCGGATCGAGGAGATGGAGTTGTTGCACACCGACCTGGAGGACGTCTTCGTCCAGGTCATGAAGGAGACGCGTTGAATGGGCGCGGCTCGCGAACCCGCCGCCCCGGGATTCTCGACGCAGGGGTTCGCGACGCTGCTGCACAAGGAAGTGCTGCGCTTCGTGAAGGTCGGCGTCCAGACCGTCGCTGCGCCGGTGCTGACCGCAATGCTCTACCTGCTGATCTTCTCGCACGTGCTCGAGGACCGGGTGCAGGTGTTCGACGGCGTCCGCTACACGTCTTTCCTGCTGCCGGGGCTGGTGATGATGTCGGTGCTGCAGAACGCGTTCGCCAACAGTTCGTCGTCGCTGATCCAGAGCAAGATCACCGGCAACCTCGTGTTCGTGCTGCTGTCGCCGCTGTCGCACCGCGAGATCTTCGCCGCCTACGTTCTCGCGTCGATGCTGCGCGGCATGGCGGTCGGGGCCGGCGTGTTCGTCGTGACCGCGTGGTTCGCGGACCTGTCGTTCGCGGCGCCCGCCTGGATCCTGGTCTTCGCGCTGATGGGCAGCGCGATTCTCGGTACAATGGGCGTGATCGCAGGGATCTGGGCCGAAAAGTTCGACCAGATCGCGGCCTTCCAGAACTTCATCATCATGCCGCTCACGTTCCTGTCCGGCGTGTTCTATTCGGTGAAGTCCCTGCCCGGTTTCTGGCAGACGTTGTCGCACCTGAACCCGTTCTTCTACATGGTCGACGGGTTTCGCTACGGCTTCTTCGGTGCATCCGACGTGTCGCCCGCGACGAGCCTCGCGGTGATCGCCGCGACGCTCGCACTGGTGTCGGCGATCGCGCTGCGCCTGCTGGCCACCGGCTACCGGTTGCGTCACTGAGGCTGCCCGCGCCGGCCCACGATCCGCCATCCACCCGACACCGATCCGCCCGGATTTCGCCATGGTCAATCCCGAGAATCTCCGCAAGTTCATCGCCGACGGTCTCGACTGCGAGCATCTCGAGGTCAGCGGCGACGGACGACACTTCGAGGCACTGATCGTGTCGAAGCTGTTCGAGGGCAAGCGCCTCGTCCAGCGCCACCAGCTCGTCTACGCGGCGCTCGGCGACCGGATGCGCGAGGAGGTGCACGCGCTGTCGATGAACACGCTGACGCCCGAGGAGTTCGCCGACCGCGGCGGCGCATGAGCCCACGCTCCGCAGAGGCGGGACGCGCCACGCGCGCGGCCGCCGACGCGGGGAGGGGCCGGATACATCCATGGACAAACTGAGAATCGTCGGCGGGCGCCCTTTGCACGGCGAGATCGCGGTGTCGGGCGCCAAGAACGCCGCGCTGCCGATCCTGTGCGCCGGGCTGTTGTGCGGCGACCCGGTCTCGCTCACGAACGTGCCGCAACTGCACGACGTCGGCACGACGCTGAAACTGCTCAGGCGCCTCGGCGTGACCGCCACCCGCGAGGGTGATCGCGTCGAACTCGACGCATCGGACGTGGGCTCGGTCGAGGCCCCCTACGAGCTGGTGAAGACCATGCGCGCGTCGATCCTCGTGCTCGGCCCGCTGCTGGCCCGCTTCGGCGAGGCGCGCGTGTCGCTGCCCGGCGGCTGCGCGATCGGGCAGCGCCCGGTCGACCAGCACATCAAGGGCCTGCAGGCGATGGGCGCACAGATCTCGATCGAGCACGGTTACGTGGTCGCGAAGGCCTCGCGCCTGAAGGGCGCGCGCATCGTCACCGACATGGTCACGGTGACCGGGACCGAGAACCTGATGATGGCGGCAACGCTCGCCGACGGCGAGACCGTGATCGAGAACGCGGCGCGCGAGCCCGAGGTGGTCGACCTCGCGGCCGCGCTGGTCGGGATGGGGGCGCGCATCGACGGCGCAGGAACCGACCGTGTCACGGTGCGCGGCGTCGAGCGGCTGCACGGCGGCACGCACCGCGTGATGGCCGACCGGATCGAGGCCGGGACCTTCCTGTGCGCAGTCGCCGCGGCCGGCGGAGACGTCACGCTGACCCAGGCGCAGCCCGCGACGATGGACGCGACGCTCGACAAGCTGCGCGAAGCAGGCGCCACGATCGAAACAGCCGCCGACCGGATCCGCCTGTCGATGCCGACGCGGCCGCGCGCGGTGAACGTGCGCACCGCGCCTTACCCCGCGTTCGCCACCGACATGCAGGCGCAGTTCATGGCCGTAAACTGCATCGCCGAGGGCACCGGCGTCGTCACCGAGACGATCTTCGAGAACCGCTTCATGCACGTGCTCGAGATGCAGCGACTGGGAGCCGACATCTCGGTCGAGGGCAACACTGCGATCGTGCGCGGCGTGCGGGCGCTGTCGGGCGCCACCGTGATGGCGACCGACCTGCGCGCGTCGGCGGGGCTGGTCATCGCCGGGCTGGTGGCCGAGGGCGAGACCGTGGTCGAGCGGATCTATCACCTCGACCGAGGCTACGAGCGCATGGAGGCGAAGCTCGGCCAGCTCGGGGCGCGCATCGAGCGCCTGCGCGGGAGCGCCTGACGTGAAATCGCTGCCTGTTTCGGTGACGGCACGTTCTTCGAGTGTTTGCGCGTCGCGGCCGGCGGCAGCCCAGTCCGGACGGGTCGCGCCGGGCTCGGGCGCCGCGGGGCCGGGCTGCGCCAGGCGAGGCGACAACTACGCCGGTCGGTGCTGCGCACCGACTTCCCTGCGCTGCTCGCCTCGGGGTCGCGCGGCGAAACTCGCTGCGCTCGCTTCGCGAGCTCCGCTCGGACAGTCGCCGCGAGTCAGAAGTACGAAGCGCGCTTCGCGCGCCGACCCCGAGGTTGCGCTGCTCGGCGGCGCAGACATCGCCTTGCCTGGCGCAGCCCGGCCCCGCGGCGCCCGAGCCCGGCGCGACCCGTCCGGACTGGGCTGCCGCCGGCCGCGAGGGCAACGTCTACGGTGCGCGGATCGAAGACGGCCGCGTTCGCTGCCACCGCCGCAACGGTGTAGGCAAAGGCGCGGGTCGCCAGCCGCCGGCGTGCCTGTGCGCGGCCGAGAAGCGCAGGAGTGCCGGCCCGCGCGCGCAGCGCGCTTCGTTCCTCTGACTCGCGGCGATTGTCCGAGCGGAGCTCGCGAAGCGAGCGTAGCGAGTTTCGCCGCGGGGCCGGCACTCCGAGCATCGCAGGGCACCCCCGCGAAGCGGGGGCAAGCGCCGGCACGCCGGCGGCTGGCGACCCGCGCCTTTGCCTGCGCAGACCCTTGCCGCGTTGCTGCGCTGAGACCGCAGGCGGCGCAGCGCGCACTGGAGCCAATGACGTGATCACGCTAGCCCTGTCGAAGGGGCGCATCTTCGACGAAACGCTGCCGCTGCTGGCCGACGCGGGCATCCCGATCGACGCGTCGATCGGTGCTTCGCGCAAGCTGATCCTGCCGACCGGCGATCCGCACCTGCGATTGATCATCGTGCGCGCCTCCGACGTGCCGACCTACGTGCAGTACGGCGCCGCCGACCTCGGCGTCGCCGGCAAGGACGTGCTGCTCGAGCACGGCGGCGAGGGCTTGTACCAGCCGGTCGACCTCGGCATCGCGCGCTGCCGGATGTGCGTGGCCGCCCCGAGCGGCTTCGACTACGCGAGCGCGGTGCGGCGCGGCGCGCGCCTGCGCATCGCCACCAAGTACGTGCAGGTCGCGCGCGAGCACTTCGCGGCCAAAGGCGTGCACGTCGACCTGATCAAGCTCTACGGTTCGATGGAACTCGCACCGCTGGTCGGGTTGGCCGACGCGATCGTCGACCTCGTGAGCACCGGCAGCACGCTGCGCGCGAACCAGCTGGTCGAGGTCGAGGAGATCATGCCCATCTCGTCGCGACTGATCGTCAACCAGGCGTCGCTGAAGACGAAGTCGGCGCGGCTCGAGCCTCTGCTGGCGGCGGTCGGGCGCGCGGCGGAGCAACGGCGATGAGCGTCCCGGCGTCGATCACGAGGCTGGACAGCCGCGACGCGCGCTTCGACGAGCGACTCGCTGCGCTTCTGGCCTGGGAGCCGGCGCAGGACGAGGCGATCGAGCGCGCGGTCGCCGATATCGTTCGCGACGTGCGCCGGCGCGGCGACGCGGCTTTGCTCGAGTACACGCGGCGGTTCGATCGCGTCGAAGTCGTCGATGCGGCGACGCTCGAACTGTCTCGCGACGAGCTGCAGGCGGCGCTCGCCTCGCTGGGCGGTGCCGAGCGCGACGCGCTGCAGGCCGCCGCCGAGCGCGTGCGCAGCTACCACGCGCACCAGCTCGCGAAGTCCTGGTCCTACGTCGAGCCCGACGGCACCCGCCTCGGCCAGCAGATCACGCCGCTGGACCGCGTCGGCCTGTACGTGCCGGGCGGCAAGGCGGCGTATCCGTCGTCGGTGCTGATGAACGCGCTGCCGGCCCGGGTCGCTGGCGTTCCCGAGCTGGTGATGGTGGTTCCGACGCCGGACGGCGTGCGCAATCCGCTGGTGCTGGCCGCGGCGTGCATCGCGGGTGTCGATCGTGTCTTCGCGGTCGGCGGCGCACAGGCCGTGGCCGCTCTGGCGTACGGCACGGCCACGGTCCCGGCGGTCGACAAGATCGTCGGGCCGGGCAACGCCTACGTTGCCGAGGCCAAGCGGCGCGTGTTCGGGACGGTGGGCATCGACATGATCGCCGGGCCCAGCGAGATCCTGGTGGTGTGCGACGGATCGACCGACCCCGACTGGATCGCGATGGACCTGTTCTCGCAGGCCGAGCACGACGAGATGGCGCAGTCGATCCTGCTCACGCCCGACGCGGCGTTCGCGGACCGGGTCGCCGCGTCGATCGCGAAGCTGCTGCCGGCGATGACGCGCCGCGACGTCATCGCGCGTTCGCTGGCCGACCGCGGCGCGCTCATCGTCGTCGGCAGCATGGACGAGGCCTGCGACATCGCCAACCGCATCGCGCCCGAGCACCTGGAGATCTCGACGCACGATGCGGCGCACTGGGCCGGCCGGATCCGCCACGCCGGCGCGATCTTCGTCGGTCCGTGGTCGTCGGAGTCGATCGGCGACTACTGCGCCGGCCCCAACCACGTGCTGCCGACGATGCGCACGGCGCGCTTCTCGTCGCCGCTCGGCGTCTACGACTTCCAGAAGCGCTCCAGCCTGATCGAGGTGTCGGCGGCCGGCGCGCGCACGCTCGGGCGCATCGCCTCGACGCTGGCGCGCGGCGAAGGGCTCGAGGCGCACGCGCTCAGCGCCGAGATGCGCATGCAGGGCGAGGCGGGCGACCGGTCGTGAGCGATCGGCTCGCGCCGGCCGTGCTGCTGCGGGACGAGATCCTCGCGATGACGGCCTACCAGGTTCCCGACGCCTCGGGACTGGTCAAGCTCGACGCGATGGAGAACCCGTACCCGCTGCCGGATCCGCTGCGCGCCGAACTGGGTCGGCGGCTGGCCGACGTGGCGATCAACCGCTACCCGCAGCCGGACTACCGCGAGCTCAGGCGCGCGATCCGCGAGCGCCTCGGCGTGCCGGCCGGCTTCGACGTGCTGCTCGGCAACGGCTCGGACGAGCTGATCACGCTGCTGACCGTCGCCACCGCCCGGCCGGGTGCGGTGACACTGTCTCCGTGGCCGTCGTTCGTCATGTACGAGGTCTCGGCGCGGCTTGCCGGCAGCCGCTTCGTCGGCGTGCCGCTGGCCGCGGACTTCTCGCTCGACGTCCCGGCGATGCTGGCGGCGATCGCCGAGCATCGCCCGGCGATCGTCTGGCTGGCCTGGCCGAACAACCCGACCGGCAACTGCTTCGAAGCCCCGGCGGTCGAACGGGTGCTCGAAGCGGCGCCGGGGCTGGTGGTGATCGACGAGGCCTACCAGCCGTTCGCGATCGACAGCTGGATGCCGCGCTTGCCGCAGTATCCGAACCTGGCGGTGCTGCGGACGGTCTCCAAGCTCGGGCTTGCCGGCCTGCGGCTGGGCTACCTCGCTGCCGCCGCGCCGTGGCTCGACGAACTCGAGAAGTTGCGCCCGCCCTACAACGTCAACGTGCTGACCGAGGCCGCCGCGCGGTTCGCGCTCGAGCACCTCGAAGTCTTCGAGGGCCAGGCAGCCCGGCTCCGCGCCGCCCGCGAGAGCCTGGCCGAGGCCTTGCGCGCGCTGCTCGCGGACGTGGCGGGCAGCGCGGTGTTCCCGTCGCGGGCGAATTTCCTGCTGGTGCGGGTACCCGACGGGCCGGCGACGATGGCGCGGCTGCGCGCGCGCGGCGTCCTGGTCAAGGACGTCGGTAGAATGCACGCATCGCTGCGCAACTGCCTTCGGCTGACGGTCGGCACCGACGAAGAGAACCGGCTGCTGGTCGAGGCGCTGCGCGAGTCCCTCTGAACCGGCTTCGCGCCCGACGCGACGCCCGAAACCTGCCGGATCCCCATGCGCACCGCCGAAGTCACCCGCAACACCGCCGAGACCCGGATCCGGGTTCGCGTCGACCTGGACGGGACCGGCCAGCAGAAGCTGGCGACAGGCGTGCCGTTCCTCGACCACATGCTCGACCAGGTCGCGCGCCACGGTTTCGTCGACCTCGAGGTCGAAGCGCAGGGCGACCTGCATATCGACGCGCACCACACGGTCGAGGACATCGGCATCACGCTCGGGCAGGCCGTCGCGCGCGCGATCGGCGACAAGAAGGGGATCCGCCGCTATGGCCACGCCTACGTGCCGCTCGACGAGGCGCTCACCCGCGTCGTGATCGACTTTTCCGGTCGTCCGGGCCTGCACTGGAACGTTCCGTTCACGCGGGCGATGATCGGGAACTTCGACGTCGACCTGGCGAGCGAGTTCTTCCAGGGCTTCGTGAACCACGCCCAGGTCACGCTGCACGTCGACAACCTGCGTGGCGACAACGCGCACCACCAGTGCGAGACGGTGTTCAAGGCCTTCGCGCGTGCGCTGCGCGTGGCCGTCGAACTCGACCCGCGGGCCGCCGGCCGGATCCCGTCGACCAAGGAATCCCTCTGAGGGGATGGCCTTCGCCATGCTGATCGCGGTCGTCGATTACGGCATGGGCAACCTTCGCTCGGTGGCGAAGGCGCTCGAGCACGTCGCGCCGAAGGCACGGGTGGTGATCTCGGGCACGGCCGGTGCGGTCGACGCGGCAGACCGCGTGGTCTTTCCGGGGCAGGGCGCGATGCCGGATTGCATGCGCTACCTCGACGCGGCGGGCCTTCGCGATGCCGTGCTGCGCGCCGCGCGCACCAAGCCGCTGTTCGGCGTTTGCGTCGGCGAGCAGATGCTGTTCGAGCGCAGCGAGGAAGGCGACACCCCGGGGCTCGGCGTGCTCGCGGGGCGGGTGCTGCGTTTCCGCGGCGACGCGATGCGCGCGACCGACGGCGCGACGCTGAAGGTGCCGCACATGGGCTGGAACCGCGTCTGCCAGGCCCGGCCGCACCCGATCTGGTCGGGCGTGGCCGACGGGGCGTACTTCTACTTCGTCCACAGCTTCTACGCTGCGCCGGCGAGCGCAGCGCTCACCGTCGGGGAGACCGAGTACGGGCTTCGCTTTACCTCGGCGGTGGCGCGGGATAACATTTTCGCGACCCAGTTCCATCCGGAGAAGAGCGCGGCCAACGGGCTGAAGCTCTACGAGAACTTCATTCACTGGCAACCCTAGCCCGCCGCCGGCCTCCGGCGCGTGGCCTGGCAGGTCACGCGTGGCCGCGCCGCGCATCCAGCCCCCCCGAACCGAGTGCCACCATCCCGATGCTCCTCATCCCCGCCATCGACCTGAAGGACGGGCGTTGCGTGCGCCTGAAGCAGGGCGACATGAACGCCGAAACCGTGTTCTCCGAAGATCCGGCCGCGACCGCGCGCCACTGGGTCGAGCAGGGCGCGCGTCGAATCCACCTCGTCGACCTGAACGGCGCGGTCGCGGGGCGCCCGCGCAACGAGGCGGCGATCAGGTCGATCGTCGACGCGGTAGGCGGCAACGTCCCGGTGCAGCTCGGCGGCGGCATTCGCGACCTCGACACGATCGAGCGTTATCTCGACGACGGCATCAGCTACGTGATCATCGGCACCGCCGCGGTGAAGAATCCGGGCTTCCTGCACGACGCCTGCAGTGCGTTCCCGGGCCAGATCATCGTCGGACTCGACGCGAGGGACGGCAAGGTCGCCACCGACGGCTGGAGCAAGCTCACCCGACACGACGTGCTGGACCTGGCGAAGAAATTCGAAGGCTACGGCGTCGAGGCAGTCATCTACACCGACATCGGCCGCGACGGCATGCTCACCGGCGTGAACGTCGAGGCCACCGTGCGACTGGCCCGCGAACTGCGCATCCCGGTGATCGCCTCCGGCGGCTTCGCCAGCCTCGAGGACGTCGAGAAGCTGTGCGCGATCGAGGAGGAGGGCGTCACCGGCGCGATTCTCGGCAGGGCGCTGTACGAAGGCAAGCTCGACTTCGGCGTCGCGCAGGCGCGCGCCGACGAGCTCAACGGCTGATGCTCACAAAGCGCATCATTCCCTGCCTCGACGTGACCGCGGGCCGCGTCGTCAAGGGCGTGAACTTCGTCGGCTTGCGCGATGCCGGCGATCCGGTCGAGATCGCGAGGCGCTACGACGAGCAGGGCGCCGACGAGCTCACCTTCCTCGACATCACCGCGTCGAGCGACGAGCGCGACATCATCCTGCACGTCATCGAGTCGGTCGCCGAGCAGGTGTTCATCCCGCTGACGGTCGGCGGCGGCGTGCGCGCGGTCGAGGACGTCCGGCGGTTGCTCAACGCCGGCGCCGACAAGGTGTCGATCAACACTGCGGCGCTTCAGAATCCGCAGCTCGTCGCCGACGCCAGCGGGCGGTATGGCGCGCAGTGCATCGTCTGCGCGATCGACGCGAAGGCGGCCGCGCCGGGACGCTGGGAAGTCTTCACGCACGGCGGGCGCAAGCCGACCGGCCGGGACGCGGTCGCGTGGGCGCGCGAAGTCGAGGCGCTCGGGGCCGGCGAGATCCTGCTCACCAGCATGGACCGCGACGGCACGAAGCAGGGCTTCGACCTGGCGCTGACGCGCGCCGTCTCGGAGGCGGTCGGCGTTCCGGTCATCGCGTCGGGCGGCGTCGGCACCTTGCAGCACCTGGCCGACGGCGTCACCGAGGGTCGCGCCGACGCGGTGCTGGCGGCCAGCATCTTCCATTTCGGCGAGTTCACGGTCGGCGAGGCAAAGCGTTACATGGCCGAGCGCGGCATCCCCGTGCGTCTCGACTGAGACCGACCGGACCGAGCGATGGACGCCGAGAACTCCCGCACCCCCGGCAGCGCCCGGGACGCCTGGCTCGACGAGGTCCGGTGGGACGCCGACGGCCTGGTGCCGGCGATTGCCCAGGAAGCGTCTGGCGACCGGATCCTGATGGTCGCGTGGATGAACCGCGAGGCGCTCGCCGAGACGGCCGCGTCGGGGCGCGCCGTCTACTGGTCGCGCTCGCGCGGGCGGTTGTGGCGAAAGGGCGAGGAGTCCGGGCACGTCCAGCGGGTGCGCGAACTTCGCCTCGATTGCGATGGCGACGTGGTGCTGCTGAAGGTGGAGCAGCACGGCGGGATCGCCTGCCACACCGGGCGCCACTCGTGCTTCTTCCGCCGCTACGACGACGGCCGCTGGGTGGTCGTCGATCCGGTGCTCGAGGATCCGGAGTCGATCTACCGATGACGCGACGAAACGAAAGCGGGGCCGGTGAACAGGGCTCGATCCTCGAACGGCTGGCTGCAGTACTCGAGTCGCGCAAGGGCGCCGACCCCGAGCGCTCCTACGTCGCGAAGCTGCTCGCGAAAGGGCCCGATGCCATCCTGAAGAAGATCGGCGAGGAGGCGACCGAAACGATCCTGGCGGCCAAGGACGGCGCCCCTGACCGGATCGTCGCCGAGACCGCCGACCTGTGGTTCCATTGCCTGGTGATGCTGGCCCACTACGGGCTGTCGCCGAACCAGGTTCTCGACGAACTCGCGCGCCGCGAGGGGCTGTCGGGGCTCGACGAGAAGGCTGCCAGGACGAACCGGACCACGAAGGACCGAACCACGAAGGACCGAACCAAGTGAGCACGACGACCGACAAGACCCCCGTGCCGCCCGGCCAGAAGGCGGATTGCCTGTTCTGCCGCATCGTCCGCGGCGAGATCCCTTCGCGCAAGGTCTACGAGGACGACGAGATCCTCGCGTTCCACGACATCCACCCTTCCGCGCCGGTGCACTTCATGATCGTGCCGAAGATCCACGTCGACAATCTCTACGATGCCGACCTGCGCTACCAGTCACTGCTCGGAAAGCTGTTCGGCATGGCCGGCCAGCTGGCGCGCGAGCAGGGGGCCGATGACGGTTTCAGGGTCGTGGTCAACAACGGCCGGGTGGGCAGGCAGGAGGTGTATCATCTTCACGTACATGTACTGGGCGGGCCTGCACCTCTCGGTTCGGGCATGAACCGCGTCTGACAGGAGTACGCAATGGGAAGTTTCAGCATCTGGCACTGGCTGATCGTGCTGGTGATCATCCTGCTGGTCTTCGGGACCAAGAAGCTGCGCAACATCGGTTCCGATCTGGGCGGTGCGGTGCGCGGCTTCAAGGAAGGCGTCAAGGAAGGCACCGACAAGGCCGTCTCCGAATCGCAGCAGGCATCGTCGAAGACCATCGATGTCGAGGCCCGCGAAAAGAGCTGATCGCCGGATTTCGCGTCCCGGTTCGCCTGCGAGCGGCTGCCTGCGGCCGCTCGCGTCGTTTCCGGCGGCCGGAATTGCCGGTTGGCGGCGGTTCGCCTGAGGCATCGCGATGTTCGACTTCGGCTTCTCCGAAATGGTCATCGTGGCGATCGTCGGCCTGGTCGTCCTCGGTCCCGAGCGCCTGCCGAAGGTGGCGAGGCAGGCAGGGCAGTGGCTCGGCAAGCTGCAGCGCTACGTCGCCGACGTGAAATCCGACATCAATCGCCAGATGGAGCTCGACGAGCTGCGCAAGCTGCAGACGGAGGTCACCGGCGCCGCGCGCGATCTCGAAACCACGCTGAAGTCGACGGTCGCCGAGACGCAGTCGGAACTCGATTCGATCGCGGCCGATCTCGACGGCTCCAGGGCGGGCGCCGACGAGCCGGCCACCGACTGGGACAGGGTCTATGCGCAACGGCGGTTGCGCGATCGCATCCAGGACCGCCGTCTCGAGCGCGAGAAGGAACTCGGCCACAAGCGTCCCAAGCGCCGGCACCACTGACCAGGCGGCGCGCGCGCCGCTGGCCACTCCGATCCGGCGGGCCCGCGGCGCCTGCCGCCCGACCCGACCTCCATGAGCCAGGAAGAAAGCTTCGTCTCCCACCTAGTCGAACTGCGCGATCGCCTGATCAAGTCGCTGTTGGTCGTGCTCGTGCTGTTCGGCGTGTGCTTCTACTTCTCGGGCGAGATCATGAAGTTCCTGTCGCTGCCGCTGTACCAGTCGCTGCCGGCGGGCACCAAGCCGATCTTCACCGACCAGGCCGGCGCGTTCTTCACGCTGACCAAGGTGTCGTTCCTGACAGCCGTGCTGCTGTCGCTGCCCTGGATCATGTACCAGGCTTGGGCCTTCGTCGCGCCGGGGCTCTACGAACACGAGAAGAAGTTCGCGCTGCCGCTGATCGTGTCCAGCATCTTTTTCCTGGTCGTCGGCATCGCGTTCGCCTACCTGTTCGTGCTGCCGGCGGCCTACAAGTTCTTCTTCGCGTTCGCGTCGCGAACGGGCGCCGACGTGCTGCAGGACCTGCAGAAGTACTGGGATTTCACTCTGGCGATCTTCTTCGGCTTCGGCCTGACCTTCGAGGTGCCGGTGGCCGAGATGCTGCTGGTCAAGCTGGGGATGGTCTCGACCCAGCAACTGCGCGACGCGCGACGCTACGTCGTCGTCGGTGCTTTCGTCGTGGCGGCGGTGCTGACGCCGCCAGACGTGCTGAGCCAGTTCATGCTGGCCATCCCGCTGATCCTGCTCTACGAGCTGGGCATCTTCCTGGCAGGGTTCATCAAGGCGCGCAGCCAGGCTCCCGAGGATGCGCCATCTGGCGACTCCGGCCCGCCTGCGCCGTCGGACGCGGCGACTCCCGGCGGCGACCCGCGCTAGAACGGCCCGACAGCGTCACTCGCGCGGCGTGCCCGGTTTCGGCCGCTTGCCGACGCGGATCGGGATCTCGATCGTGTCGGTGTCGCGCACGAAGCGGAACTTGGCAGTCGAACCCGGCTTGAGCTGGGCGATCAAGTTGAGCATCGACGCCGTGTTCGGCACCGGCTGGCCATCGACGTCGATCAGGATGTCGCCGACTTTCACGCCCGCGCGATCGGCGGGACCGTTGCGCATGACGCCGGCGATGATCGCGCCGTCCTTGCGCGGAAGCTTGAACGCCTCGGCCAGCTCGGGCGTCAGGTCCTGAGGCTCGACGCCGATGTAGCCGCGCGTCACCGAGCCGGTCGCGACGATCTGGTCCATCACCTGGCGCGCCGTGCTGGCGGGAATCGCGAAGCCGATGCCCAGCGACCCGCCGGTGCGCGAATAGATCGCGGTATTGATGCCGAGCAGGCGCCCCTCGGTGTCGACCAGCGCGCCGCCCGAGTTGCCGGGATTGATCGCCGCGTCGGTCTGGATGAAGTTCTCGAAGGTGTTGATGCCGAGCTGGGTGCGCCCCAGCGCGCTGATGATGCCCATCGTCACCGTCTGGCCGACGCCGAACGGGTTGCCGACCGCGAGCACGACGTCGCCGACACGGGCGGACTCGGCGTTGCCGAAGACGATCGCGGGCAGGTCGGCCATGTCGATGCGCAGCACCGCCAGGTCGGTTTCGGGGTCGGTGCCAGCCACGCGTGCCTTGGCGCGCGATCCGTCGGCGAGCAGCACCTCGATCTCGTCGGCGCCCTCGACGACGTGGTGGTTCGTCAGCACGTATCCGTCGGCCGACGCAATGACGCCCGACCCGAGGCTGTTGGACTGCGGACGGTCGCCGAACTGCTCGCCGAAATAGCGGCGGAACAGCGGATCGCCGAACAGCGGGTGGTCGGACGGCGAGCGCGCGGCCTTCGTGGTGTAGATGTTCACCACCGCTGCAGTCGCCCGCCGGGCCGCCTCGCTGTATGACAGAATCGACGCGGTGCGGATCGCATCGGCCGCGGTCGCCACCGCGGGTCCGGCGGCGGGTTCGGCTGCGGGGGGCAGCGGGGCGGGCTGCGGGGGCGGTCGCAGCGCCGGTTCGGTCTGCGGGCTCGGCGCGAGCCGCTGGGGCAGCCACTCGGGGCGCAGCGTCGCGAACGTGAACATCAGCGCCAGCACGACGGTGACGGCCTGCGCGAAAACCAACCAGAGCTTCTTCAGCATGACTCAGGGACGCGGAAAGGGACGCAGGGCAAGGGATTCGGCTGCCGCGGCGGTGACCGCCGCCGAAATGTCGGCGTGCTTCGAGGAGATACTCGGGGCGAGCAGGTTCAGCGATTATTGCCCAAACGGCCTGCAGGTGGAAGGCGAGCGCCCGATCCGGCGCCTGCTCAGCGGGGTCACGGCGAGCCTGGCGCTGATCGAGGCCGCGATCGAAGACGGCGCCGACGCGCTGCTGGTGCACCACGGCTGGTTCTGGCGCGGGGACGATCCGCGGGTGATCGGCACCCGTCGCGCCCGGCTGGGAGCGGTGCTGCGGCACGGCCTTCACCTGTTCGCCTATCACCTGCCGCTCGACGTTCATCCGCAGCTGGGCAACAACGCACGATTTGGCGCGCGCATGGGCTGGCGCGTCGACGGACGGGCGGGCGACCAGGACCTGATTGCGTGGCACGACCTGGCGCGGCCCGCGACGGCGACCGCGATCGGGCGCAGCCTCGCGCGGCGCCTCGCGCGCCGTCCGCTGGCGGTTGGCGCGCTGGGACGGCCGATCCGGCGCGTGGCCTGGTGTACTGGCGCGGCGCAGGACATGCTGCAGCAGGCGATCGACCTGGGGGCCGACGCGTTCGTGAGCGGCGAGATCGCCGAGCGCACCACTCACCTCGCGCGCGAGGCCGGTGTCGTCTACTTCGCGGGCGGTCATCACGCGACCGAGCGCTACGGGGTCCAGGCGCTCGGCGAGCACGTCGCCGGGCGCCTGGGGATCGGGCACCGGTTCGTCGACGACGACAACCCGGCCTGAGCCGGGCTCCGGGCCCGCGGACGTCAGGCTGGCCGGTTCCTCAGCAGGTCGCGGATCTCGCCGAGCAGGACTTCCTGTGCGGGCGTCGCGGCCGGTGCGGGCTGTTCCTTCCAGCGATTCATCATCTTCACCATCAGGAAGATCACGAAGGCGAGGATGATGAAGTTGATCAGTATGGTGATGAAGTTGCCGTAGGCGAACACCGGCACGCCCGCCTTCTTGACTGCGTCGAGCGTCATCGCGGTGCCCTCGGGCACCTTGCCGAGCGCGACGTACAGGTTCGCGAAGTCGAAGCGCCCCCCCATGATGGCCGAGATGACCGGCATGATGACGTCGCCGACCAGCGAGTCGACGATCTTTCCGAAGGCGCCGCCGATGATCACGCCGACGGCGAGATCCATCACGTTGCCCTTCATCGCGAATTCCTTGAATTCCGCCATCATGCCCATGCCGCTTCTCCCGGGGTCAGTTGTCGTCTAGGATCGCAGCCGGCTCAGCCTGTGGCCGGCACGCCGCGCCACCTTAGCATCGGCGCAGTCGGGTCGTCACGCGCGCGCGGACCGTTGCGCTCGATCGTCGGAGCCGCCGCCGCGGGCGCGTCGCGAGGGCGCCGTCGCGCCGCCGCCACCCGCCCCTTTAATCGTTGCGCCGCAATACGCTAAAATGAGGGGTTTTTCGATCCCGCCCGACATCATCTCCAACAGGGAAGTCATGAGCGATTCACCCAAGCCCCTGGACTCGGCCCGCCGGACCGCCATCGGCCTGACCTGCGCCGCCGGCGCCGTCGGCACGGTGGGCGTCGCGGTCCCGTTCCTCAGCAGCATGGCGCCTTCGGAGAGAGCCAAGGCAGCCGGCGCGCCGGTCGAGGTCGATGTCTCGTCGATGAGGCCGGGCGAATTGCGTTCGGTCGAATGGCGTGGCAAGCCGGTCTGGGTGCTTCGCCGTACCCCCGAAATGCTCGAGACGCTCAAGAAGACCGAGGACAAGGTCGCCGATCCCGGTTCGGTGCGCACGGCGTATCCCACTCCGGATTACGCGAAGAACCCGCATCGCTCGGTCAATCCCGAGTATCTGGTGGTCGTCGCCATCTGCACGCACCTGGGTTGCGTGCCGATCGAGAAGTTCCAGGGCGGCGGCGATCCGTCGCTTCCGGATGACTGGGCCGGCGGTTTCCTGTGTCCGTGCCACGGGTCGACCTTCGACCTGTCGGGGCGCGTGTTCAAGAACAAGCCGGCGCCGGACAACCTCGAGGTGCCTCCTTACGTCTACCTGTCCGATACGCGGCTGCTGATCGGCGAAGACAAGACGGCCTGACCCGCGAAAGCGCGCAGTCGGCCCCTCGAGCCCGACCAGGCCACGAGGTTCCCTGAATCGAACCGTCACTCGCGAACCGTCGCGGGGAGCATAGAAGATGGCGCAGGAAAAAACAGTCGAAACCACCGGCCTGCTGGGCTGGATCGATCACCGCTTCCCGCTGACCAAGCTCTGGAAAGAGCACCTGTCGGAGTACTACGCGCCGAAGAACTTCAACTTCTGGTACTTCTTCGGTTCGCTGGCGATGCTGGTGCTGGTGCTGCAGATCGCCACCGGCATCGTGCTGACCATGCACTACAAGCCCGACGCGGCGCAGGCCTTCGCGTCGGTCGAGTACATCATGCGCGACGTGCCGTGGGGCTGGCTGATCCGCTACATGCACTCAACCGGCGCGTCGGCGTTCTTCGTCGTCGTCTACCTGCACATGTTCCGCGGGTTGCTGTACGGCTCGTACCGCAAGCCGCGCGAACTGATCTGGATCTTCGGCTGCATGATCTTCCTGGCGCTGATGGCCGAGGCCTTCATGGGCTACCTGCTGCCCTGGGGACAGATGTCGTACTGGGGCGCGCAGGTGATCGTGAACCTGTTCTCGGCGATCCCGTTCATCGGCCCGGAGCTGTCGATCTGGATCCGCGGCGACTACGTGGTCGGCGACGCCACGCTGAACCGGTTCTTCTCGTTCCACGTGATCGCGGTGCCGCTGGTGCTGCTGGGGCTGGTGGTGGCGCACATCATCGCGCTGCACGAAGTGGGCTCGAACAACCCGGACGGCATCGAGATCAAGGCGAAGAAGGGTGCCGACGGCATCCCGCTCGACGGCATCCCGTTCCATCCGTACTACACGGTGCACGACATCCTCGGCGTCGCCGTGTTCCTGATGGCTTTCTCGGCGATCCTGTTCTTCGCACCCGAGTTCGGCGGCTACTTCCTCGAGTACAACAACTTCATTCCGGCCGACCCGCTCGTCACGCCGCCGCACATCGCGCCGGTCTGGTACTTCACGCCGTTCTACTCGATCCTGCGCGCGACGACCGAGGACTTCCTGATGTGGTGGATGATCCCGTTCCTGATCGCGTTCACGCTGCTGGTGCTGGTCAGCGCGCGCAGCGGCCTGTCGAAGGCGATCGCCGTGGCGGTGAGCGCGGTGCTGATCGTCGGCTTCTTCGTGATCGACGCCAAGTTCTGGGGCGTCGTCGCGATGGGCGCGTCGGTGATGATCCTGTTTGCGCTGCCCTGGATCGACCAGAGCCCGGCACGCTCGATCCGTTACCGGCCGGCGTTCCACCGGTGGCTGTACGGAATCTTCGTCGTCGTGTTCTTCGTCCTCGGCTACTTCGGCACGCTGTCGCCGTCGCCGACCAACGAGTTCTTCTCGAAGATCGGCACGCTGATCTACTTCGCGTTCTTCCTGCTGATGCCGTGGTGGAGCACGATGGGCAGGTTCAAGCCGGTGCCCGATCGGGTCACCTTCGCGGCGCACTGAGCGCATTCGGGGCACACGGAGCTGCACGGAACATGAAAAACCTCGTCAAGCACCTCGCTGCGCTCGTCTCGGCGCTCTCGATCGGCAGCGCCTTCGCGGCCGGGGCCGCCTACCCGCTCGACCATTTCCCGACCGAGAAGCTGACCCAGCAGGCCGCGCTGCAGAACGGCGCCAAGCTGTTCGTCAACTACTGCCTGAACTGCCACGGCGCGGCGCTGATGCGCTACAACCGGCTGCAGGACATCGGGCTCACCGACGAGCAGGTCAAGCGCAGCCTGCTTTTCACCGCCGAGAAGGTCGGCGAACCGATGAAGGTCGCGATCCGCGCTGCCGACGCGAAGGAGTGGTTCGGGGCGCTGCCGCCCGACCTGTCGGTGATCGCGCGCGCCCGGTCGTCGGGCGCCGGTTCGGGTGCCGACTGGCTGTACACCTACCTGCGGTCGTACTTCCGCGACTCGACGCGTCCGCACGGCTGGAACAACGTGCTGTTCGAGAACGTCGGCATGCCGCACGTGTTCTGGGAGCAGCAGGGTTCGCGCGGTGCGACGCTGGAAGAGGTCAGGGAGGTCGTCGACGAGCAGACCGGCAAGGCGACCGGCTTCGTGAAGTCCGTCGTCACCTTCGACGCGAACGGCGTGCGCAGCGAGAAGTCCGAGAAGCTCGATGGCCGGAATCACCACGCGTCGCGGCACTGGACATTGTCGGCGCCCGCCGGCGGCAACATGTCGCAGGCGCAGTACGACGAGACGGTCGCCGACCTGGTCGCCTACATCACGTACATGTCGGACCCCACCGCCCAGACGCGCACGCGGCTCGGCGTGTGGGTGATGCTCTTCCTCGGCGTCTTCACCGTGATTGCGTGGTACCTGAATCGGGAATACTGGAAAGACGTCAAGTAGCCGGGCGGCGCCGACCCGATGCAGGGTGAGTCCGCCGTCGGGCTCACCCTGATTTTTTTCATGCGGTACCCAGACCTTTCAGGAGCTCGATCATGATGGTGCTGTATTCCGGCACGACCTGCCCGTTCTCGCAGCGCTGCCGCTTCGTGCTGTTCGAGAAGGGCATGGACTTCGAGATCCGCGACGTCGATCTCTACAACAAGCCCGAAGACATCTCGATCATGAATCCGTACGGCCAGGTTCCGATCCTGGTCGAGCGCGACCTGATCCTGTACGAGTCGAACATCATCAACGAGTACATCGACGAGCGCTTCCCGCATCCGCAGCTTATGCCGGCCGATCCGGTGATGCGGGCGCGCGCGCGGCTGTTCCTGTTCAACTTCGAGCGCGAGCTGTTCGTGCACGTCCAGCAGCTCGAGCGTCGCGACCAGGCGCGCGACAGCTCGAAGGCGATGGACAAGGCGCGTGCGCAGATCCGCGACCGGCTCACTCAGCTCACGCCGATCTTCATCAAGAACAAGTACATGCTCGGCGAGGACTTCTCGATGCTCGACGTCGCGATCGCGCCGTTGCTGTGGAGGCTCGATCACTACGGCATCGACATGCCCAAGACCGCGGCGCCGCTGCTTCGCTACGCCGAGCGCATCTTCTCGCGTCCGGCCTACATCGAGGCGTTGACCCCGTCCGAGAAGGTGATGCGCCGCTGATGGCCGAGATCTCGACCAAGCCTTACCTGATCCGCGCACTCTACGAGTGGTGCGCGGACAACGGCTATCGGCCGTACATCGCCGTGGCCGTCGACGAGCGCACGCTGGTGCCGCGCGAGTTCGTCCGCAACGGCGAGATCGTGCTCAACATCTCGGCGGCGGCGACGAACCGCCTGAGCATCGGCAACGAATTGCTCGAGTTCGAGGCGCGATTCGGCGGCGTCGCGCGCCAGGTGTCGATCCCGATCGAGAACGTCTCGGCGATCTTCGCGCAGGAGAACGGGCACGGCATGGCGTTCGAGGTGCCGAAGACGCCGTCGCAGGCGCAGGGCGAGGCGCACGACGCCGAGGCAGCCGGTTCCGTGGACGCCGGTTCCGTGGACGCCGGTTCCGACGCGGCTGCCCCGCCGGCCGCCGCCGATGCGCCGATCGAAGCGGGCACCGGCGACACTGCCCCGGCGCCCGGCCGCGCCCGCAGGCGGCCGAAGCTCGCCTCGGTGCCGGCATCCGGGGAGCCGGCGCGAGCGTCGACGCGGCGCAAGGGACGCATCGCGGCGGTTCCCGCGGCCGCCGCCGACGCGGCATCGCGGCAGGAGCGTTCGACGGACCCGGGCAAGGACGGAAACGGCGGAGACGGCGACGAGCCGGGACCGGGCGCTCCGGCGCCAGGCCGGCCGCACCTGACCCGCGTCAAGTAGCGCCGGCGTCGAAGCCGCGGCGCGGGGCCATCGGCTACACTCTGCGCACCTTGCCGGCTTAGCTCAGTTGGTAGAGCAACCGCCTTGTAAGCGGTAGGTCATCTGTTCGAGTCAGATAGCCGGCACCAGCGCCTGGACGGCACCGACCTGCGCAAGCGGAATCGCCTATGCGCGGCTGCGACCCGAGGCGCTGGCGAAGTAGTGCTTGATCGCTCCGGTGAATCGCATCCGTGCGTGGCGCGAGCGCTCGAGCAACCCGACGCGCCGTTGCACGTCGACGGCGGGCAGGTCGACGACGCGCAGTCCGCGGTCCTCGGCCCAGCGGACGTTGGCGAGCTTCGGAACGATCGATACGCCGAAGCCCTGGCGCACGATCGCCAGGATCGCCTCGACCGAGTTCAGCTCCATCTCGTCGCGGACCTGGACCCGGCAGCGGGTCAGAACGTCCCTCACCAGCAGGCCGGTCCACGTCTCGCGATCGAAGCGGATGAACGGCGCTTCGCGCAGCGTCTGCAGCGGATCCTTCGACAACCCGAAGTGCGGCCGCCGGGGCACGATCAGCACCATCGGCTCGACGTAGAGTTGCGTCCAGGAGAGGCTGCGCGGCAGAGCGCGCGGCGGGCGCGTGACGATCGCCGCGTCGAGCACCCCCTGTTCGACCTTCGTCGCGAAGTCGCTCGACTGCCCCGCGAACAACTTGACCTCGAGGCCGGGGTGGTCCTGCTTCAGCGACCAGAGCGCGTCGGCGAATGCGCCCATCAGCGTCGAAACCAGCGCGCCCATGACGACGGTCCCCGCGAGTGCGTCGCTGTCGCGGTCGCCGACGAGTTCGTCGTAACGCAACACCAGCTCCTCGATGCGAGGGATCGCGCGGCGCCCGGCGGTGTTCAGCACGATCGAGCGGCCACTGCGGTCGAACAGCGTTTGCCTGAGGTTCTCTTCCAGTGCGCGCATCTGCAGGCCCACGGCGGCCGCGCTCAGCCCGACCTCGCTGCCGGCGGCCGCGAAACTTCCATGCCGTGCCACGGCCAGGAAAGTCTTCATCGTGCGGATCGATGACATAAAGTATTCCTTTATGATCTGCGAAGAATAATTCGTTTTCACTTGACGGACAAAGCCAGGACAATGCCCGCATGTCCGACAACTTGCGCGTGAAGGTCTGGCGCGGTGGCGCTGACGGCGGTTTCTCGAACTACGAGGTGCCGCGGCAAGCCAGCCAGACGGTCCTCGACGTCGTCACGTACATCCAGCGCCGGCTCGAGCCGTCGCTCAGCTACCGTTTCTCGTGCCGGGTCGGCATGTGCGGTTCGTGCGCGATGACCGTCAACGGCGTTGCGCGCTGGACCTGCCGCACGCACGTGTCCAGGGTGGTCGACGGCGATTCGCTCGAGATCGCGCCGCTGTCGAACCTGCCGGTGATCAAGGACCTTGCCACCGACATGAGCGGGTTCTTCGACAAGTGGGCGCGTGCCAAGGGGCGCTTCCGCGGCTCGACGACGCGCCACGACGGTTTCGCGCGAATCGAGCCCGACTCGCCCGAGCGGGCCGCGGCGAACGCCGGCATCGAGTGCATCGGCTGCGCGGTCTGCTACGCGTCGTGCGACGTGGTTGCCTGGCGACCGGACTACCTCGGTCCGGCGGCGTTGAACCGCGCGTGGACCCTCGTCAACGACGTGCGCGACGCCGAGCGGCTCGAGCGCCTGCGAGCGGTCGCCGGCGACGCCGGGTGCCATGCCTGCCACACCCTGGGTTCCTGCAGCGAACGCTGCCCGAAGGCGATCGAACCGACCGCCGGCATATCGGGCCTCAAGCGAATGGCGGCGCGACGTGCGATGCGCGGCGAGCTGTAGAGGCGCGTCGATGAGGACCGCATCGTGAGCAGCGTGGCGGCACAGGCGCGGCTCTGGTACTGGCAGCGGATCAGCGCGATGGTGCTGGCGCTGTTCGTCGTGGTTCACCTCGCGACGATCGCCTGGGCGGTGCGCGGCGGGCTGAGCGGCGCCGAGATCCTCGCGCGCACGCAGGGCAGCTGGCTGCTGGCGGCGTTCTACGGTGGGTTCGTGATCGCGTGTGCCGTGCACGTGCCGATCGGGCTCGCGAGGATCGCCGAGGAGTGGCTCGGCTGGAGCGGCCGCCTCGCCAACGCGGTGGCCGCAGCGCTGGCGTTGGCGCTCGCCGTGCT